>Ga0157374_10000188_pt1 | contig 57684 bp, 83 predicted proteins | sample M25metaG_FD_115308 | JGI IMG/M metagenome (GOLD analysis project Ga0157374, IMG submission 115308) | Miscanthus rhizosphere microbial communities from Kellogg Biological Station, Michigan, USA - M2-5 metaG | ecosystem: Host-associated > Plants > Roots > Rhizosphere > Soil | place: USA: Michigan...
GCTACGGCTGCGGCTACGGCTGCGGCTTCGGCTGCGGCTACGGCTACGGCTTCGGCTACGGCTGCGGCTGCGGCTTCGGCTGCGGCTTCGGCTACGGCTTCGGCTACGGCTGCGGCTGCGGCTTCGGCTACGGCTTCGGCTGCGGCTTCGGCTACGGCTGCGGAATTTTTCGGAGGCGGGTCGAGCTTCGCAAGCTTCTTCTTGACCTCCTCGCGAACCTTGGTCCGCAGCTTGCCCATCGCCACCCGTCGGCGCTCCCAAGCCTCTTTCTTAATCTCGACCAAGCGAGGGCGAATCTCGTTGAGATCCTTTTCTCCGGTGATGGGAGCCAGCCCGCGCAGCATCGTTGCCGCCTCGCTGGTCCCGTTTAGCTCCAGCCAAGTCGGGAGAGCGACTCGAATCGCCCAATCGGCCGCAAGCCAGGCACGCGCCTCGTCTTGGTCGTCGCGGGTTCCGATGACTTTTGGCAGGTAGGGCTTCAGCTTCTGGCGGGCTTCGTCGGGCAGTCCGTCATTGAGGCGGATCAGGAAGCTCGTGAGGACCGGCGATGAACACTCCGGCTGGGCCGAATGCTTCTCGCCAGCGAGATAAGAGACCAGCTCCATCGCACAGTGGCCGGCCTCAAATGAGGTGTGCCCACCGCTGTCGAGGTGAAGCTTGTCCAGCTCCTTCAAGCGCTTGGGGACTGGCTTTACCGCGGTCGTGCTCATCTGCTGCTCCTTCCGGGCAGCCCTATAGCCGCCTCTTGGTTTTGTTTGGGGGGCGGCGAAAGCTCAAGTGCAAGCAGCTCGTCAAGGCGTGTGACCGTCTCCTCGCGAGTCAGTTCTTCGCCGAGGTAGGTCAGCGCGTAGTAGCCAGCCGCGTAGGGCTTGAACCACTCCGAGTGCTCGTGCGGGTAGATCTGCTCCATGCGGACGCGGCCCTGGATTTGCAGGTGGCAGCGCTGGCAGAGAGCGGCGAGGTTCCACCAGCGGCAGTCGGCCTTCTCGCCCGTCAGGTGGTGAACGGTGAGGATGCGCCACTTTGCCTCGACCAGACTGAGGTCGCCGCAGCGAAGGAGGTCGAGGAGATCGGCGGCCTCGGCCTTTTCCGAGACCGGATCGCCGTACTCCGACCAGCCGCGCATCGGCCCGTCGTGCTGGCACTTGCTGTCGCAGGGACTCCAGCCAGCGTCCCGATAGTGGCCACCGACGATGTAGGGGTGCTTGCAGCGAACGCATCGCTGCCCGGCGAGAATCCGGACTAGCCCCTTTGCCGACTGGCCGTCCCAGCACGTGTCGCATCCGGAGTCGCCAGGTTGGCAATCCGGGCATTTGTGCCAGGCCAGCGGATATCCGTCCTTGCCGCACTCGCCCGGGTCGTAGAGGCGGAGTAGGTCAGCCACGGGCGCTCACCGCCTCGTGCGCCGGACACTCCAAACGCAGTCGCGCCAGCACTCCACGGCCGGGGTACTTCAGGTCGAGTCGTTCACAGTGTTCGATCAGCTCGCGGTCAAGCTCGGCGAAATAGATGGTGTCCCGCTTACCGCCGACGCTGGGGGTGATGGCAGCGTGGAAACCACCGCAGAGAGGAGCACCGACGATCGGCGCGTACATCAGCTTTAGCCGGTCCTCTTCCGGAAGGTCGCCGAACGCGCGGCGCCAGAAGTCGAGCGGCACGATGTGGTGCGCCTCCAGGTTCCCGGTGCAGATGTGGCCGTGGCGAGCTTCCTTCGCCCAGCACGATTCGCCGGTCGGGGCTACGAGTTCGTGGAACTCTTCGGCCGCCCGTGACTCGGCGTCTGTCTGGTTGCGGAGCCTGCCGTTGTTACGCGAGGCCTGCTTGCGCGCATTGCGCTCCATGCCCGTGAGCAGGCGCCCGTCGCAACCCGGCTGGTCGCAGTGAGTCTCGTGTGGCTGGCGCTCGAAGCCTTCCGTTTTGTACGGAGGCGTGCAGCCGTTGGAGCAGTGGAGCTTCATTACCAGCGCGCCTCCTTCACCGGCACGCACTCCGGATGCACCCAAGCGCCAGTGGCAATGACTTTCTGGATCAGCTCGCCTTTGACGATTGCCGCGTTGCACTCCGAGCATCGGCCGGGCGTTTGGGCCAGGACCTCTGGGGAGACCTCGACGGCGACCTTCACTGTCCGGTCCTCAAACGGTAAAAGTGCTCTGTCGCCCCACGTCGCGGCTCAGTTCGAACCAGCTCGAGCAGATCAGCTTTCGCCAGCTCCTCCACGTGGTAGCTGACCTTGGAGAGCGGCGCCTGCAGCTCGTGGTGAAGCTCGTTCGGAGAAAGGATCCGGCCCCCGTCCATCGCCAGGACTTCAAGGATGGAGATGCGTAGGGGGTGTACGAAGGCTCGGCTCAGTGCCTCCCAGGGGACGTTCATCCGAGCCTCCGAACCGGCACTCGCCCACCGCTGATCGGGCGCGCATACCCTCGAAGGGCTTCGTGACGCTTGGCCACGGCGCGCTTACCACCCGAAGGAACAGCCGATTTCTCCCACTCGGCAACGTGGCTGGCGATGACTCGCCGTTGACGGTAAGTCATCGCCCCAACCGTTTTCAGCGGCGGGATCCGTAGGGTCTCGCAAAGCTCGCAGCCCATCTCGAAGCTGACGCCTTCCATGGCGCTGAGTAGGTGGGCGACCTCGAAGGTCTCAAGCCAGTCAGCGACACCGCCGGCCGTCTCGATGAGCAACTTGGAGATCAGGACCTCACCGGCCTTGATGTCTCGCTTGAACTTCGATCGGGTGGCCCGGACCTCGTTACTGCAGCGGGTGGCTTTTGCGAGGTGGGTCGTCACGCGGCCTCCGACCCAGCTCGCTTGCCTTGCCCAGCGAAGTGGCGCTCGTTCGCGCGGGTGAGCTTCTTGGCCTCGGCGAGGATGTTGCTCTCCGTCGTTGGGGCACCGCGGGCAACGAGCATCAGGTAGCCGTTGAAGACGAAGGGTGTGCCGCGAAGGTCGAACGCTGCTTTCTTCGCGGCCTTCTTCTGGACCTCGGACGCGCCAGTGCTTGCCCGAATGGCCTCGCTGATGATCTTTCGCTCAGCGGTCATTTGGTCATCCGCAAGACAGGGCCACGACTACTTAGCGAGAGAAGGAAACGACCGTTAACCACTGGCCGCTTCGCTACACGAAATGTCTTCGAGAGACGACTACCGTCGTTAACCGAGGGAAAGAGGTGGAGGTGGTTCTGGAGTTGGTTGTTGGCAATCACTTTGCTAGACGGTCCTTGAAGGATTTGCGAATGGCTTTCGCAAGGGTTAGGGCATGGGTATCCGCAACCGTTAGGAGTGAGTGCAGAAGAGGTGTCGCTGGAACCCGCTGTAGCGAGGAGATCGCCCCCTTGATTTGGGGCGGTGATTTCGGTTGCTGGTACTTCAGCGCGTTGCGGACAAAGACGACTTCGGCCTTCGTGTCGTATTCGATGAACTTGCCATCCAGGAGGTGCGCCATGCGCTCGCCTACGGCGTCCGCCTCCCAAGCGAGGTCGACCCCGATATATGGGTACGGGAGCCAATAGAGGCCCTCCAGATTTCGGTGCCCGCAGGTGAGCAAGTAGAGCGCGAGCGTGACCGTGCGGTCCTCGCCGGCGACCAGCCAGTCCCGGACTTTTTCGTCCTTCCAAAACAACGGTGAGATTGGGTAGTAGGACGCCACTCACCCCCCTCCGGCTATGTCACGCTCGATCAGGTCTCGCGCGATCTCCTGCCGCTCTCGGATGCTCCGCCAGCAGCATCCGCAGAAATAGCGCCACTTTTCGGCGAGCCGCGGCTTCGTCATCGTGACCTCGATTAGTCGGACGACATCCTCGAGATTGAGTCCCGCGGTGTAAAACTGCTCCGCCGAGTCACGCCAGCCGTATGGAAGCGGGAACGTGTCGCCATCGCCGTCATCCGTACGCCACTCACCCCAGGCTTGCTCAAGTTGATCTGCGTAGACGTCGATCTTTTCTCGCTTCACAGCGAGTACCGCTGCGGCCTCCTCCATCGCCGAGGCCCAACGCATTGCGTCATCTGCGACGTTCTCGACCAACCCCTGGTCCGGGCTGATTGCGGCCTTCCCTCGGTTGCAGTCAGCACAAGCCGTGACGAGATTGGTCGGCTCATCCGCGCCGCCCAAAGCCTCTGGGACAACATGGTCGACGTGAAGTTCAGAGTCAGAGCCTGTCGCTCCGCAGTAGCGACAGGCGAAGCCATCCCGGCGCAGAATCTCGAAGCGAAGCCGCTTGGAGACCGCCATCTACGCCGCCCTCGGTGCGTCGGGAAGGTCAACGAACTCGACAACACCCAAGCGACCGGCGATCCGCATGAGGTTCGTCGCGGCTGGGTCGGCGTCGTAGAAGCCTCGGCAGCAGATGTTTGAACCCATGCCCTCCGCGATGGAGAACTTGTGGCAGACGAAGTGCGAGTCTTTCTCGGCGCAGGTGCGCAGCACATCGCGCTTGCGCTCGTCGTCAACGATCTTCGCGCTCGAAAAGAGGCATTGATCGCAGCGCTTTTTGCAGACCCGGAAGGTGCTCATGCCGCCCACGCCTCGGGGTCGGGCTCCGGGAGTAGTGAGAGAGGTTGGGCAGCAGGCTCCTCGACAGGTAGCTGACGACCCGAGAGAGTCGATCCCGCCGAGGAGCCTTGCCTGCCCGTTACTGCATCGGGCGAAGAGTTCTCGCCCGGATGGGGGGAGTGACCGGACGCAGCGGCCAGAGAGGCGGGAGGTGCCGATGCGTTCCCTCCCCCCACCCCGACGAGCGTTTCCCCATAGAGACGTTTGTTCGCTTCAGCTACCGGGCCGGCCATTCCTTTCAGCAGGCCGAGCAGCTCGCGGCGCCCCTTGACGGTGATGCGGAAGACGGTGTTCTTGGCGCCCTTGCGCTCTGGACGCTCTGACTTGCGACGGCCCGCTTCCTCCATATAGGGCTGCTCGCCTGAGAAGTAGCCAGTGGCGGAGCCGTGTACGGAGCGGCGGTATTGCTCTGGGATGCCTAGGGGCTCAAGATCGTCCGCCGTGAAGAAGCTTGTGGCCAGGAGGGTGCGGGCGATCTGCTCCCGGGCGAGGAGGAGGTAGTCAGCCGAGGTTCCGCCTTCCTCCTGTTGGCCGCGCACCTCGACCAGGGCATGCGGTTCGACGCGTTGAGGGGCCGCCTCGACCTCTCTCTCTATCCAACCCTGGTACCGACACTCCCGGTCGTCGTAAATCTGGTGAGGGCGCTTAGGTGTGAAGGTGCGTCCGCACTGTGGGCACGTCAGTTCCACGGTGCCACCCCCGCTGCGAACTTCTCCCAGTCCCGATCTTTTTGGTCCTGTGCTTCCGCGGCCGCGGTACCCATCTGGAGAGCAGCGAGGAAGCCCTCGAGCTGGCCTACCTTCCGGCCGGCGTCGTAGGCCCTGATCCGCACGATGGCGAGGAGCGGAACTGCTGCTGCGATGAGCAGGAGAGCGTTGATCACGTCGATGCCTCCAGCGCCTCTCGAGCAACCCGCCGAAGCGAGGCATCGTCAACGAGACGATCGCGCCGATCCCAGTGCAAGAAGGAGTTGCCCTTCCTGCGGATCGCCAGCTCCTCCCCCGTACGGGTGTCTTCTATTACGGCTATGGGATAGCCGCGTAGGTCTACTCGTAGGGGTTGGTAGCGAGCGGCCGACATCGGTCTACCTGACGACCGATGTCGGGGTGTGCTTGCTGAAGTCCCAGCTTGAAGAGCCGAGGAGTTCGACCGTATGCTGGTCGTAGTTCCACTTGGCCGGGGCGAATTCGCTTAGGACACTGCCCTCCCAATAGCTCACGTAGGGCGCACCTTTTGCTTCGATGCAGAGCACGTATGTGCCGCTGCTGTCCCCGGTGTAGATGCCATCTGGATCCATCTGGGGGAGCTGCATGGCCGAGATATCGCCGGGGGGATTGACGATCTGCTCCGGGTTGGTGAGCTGTGCGGCAGAGGGGATCGGGGCGCCGATACTGGGACAGGTCTTCACGGGGTCCTGGCTGCCCAGATTGAAAAAGAAGGAGGTTGTCTCGACACCTTCTGCAATCGCTTCCTTGATCTCGATCAGGTTCTGACGAACTTGCGAGTTAGTCAATGCTGGGACCGGCTGCGCCTGTGCGTAGTTGTCTTCGATCTGCTGCTGGACCTTGTGCTCGGCTTTCTGGCCGTCGCTCTCACGGTTGCCTGTGCAGCCCGCCAGGGCGACAGCGAGAAGACAGAGGGCAGGGATAACTAGCTTCTTCACAGTTGTTGCCTTCCTATGGAGCCACGCTGCTGAGTCCGCAGCGGGTGGCGGTGAACGATTCGAGTTCGGGTTCGACTTCCGCGATTTGCGAAACGTCGTGACAGGCGATGGTGGTGATCGCCGTGGCCTGCGCTTGCAGACGTTGGGCCTGGTCGCTTTCGCCGCGGCCAAGCTCACCGATCTGTACTTCGATGGCGCGGATATCGCTGAGCTTTTCGGCGGCGTCTTCCCTCAGTCGTTCCTGATTTGCGTAGCCCTTGCGGAAGATGTGCGCCTGGCGTTCGACGTTCTGTTCCTTGAACCACCAGCCGACACGCCACCCGACGAGCACGATCACCGCGATGACGATCAGGCCGAGGATGAGGCCGCCAATGGCCTTTCCGATTTCGCTCACGCTTCGCCTTTCACTCGTTGACAAGTTCATGCGACGATCGCCTCAGCGCCATCCCCACAAAGCCCCTCCAAGATGTCCTCTACTGAGTGACCGTCAAAGGCTTGGGCCCTTGCGTGTAGGACTTCCTCTTTGGAGTGGCCGAGGGTTCGAAGGGTGTCGATCGCGTCAGCCCGTTGGGCCTGTTCCGAACCCCAGGCACCGCGGATCTGGACGAGGGTCGTGACCGCCTCATGACGCCGCTCTTGAACGCAGAAGCCGCAGGGTTTCGCAGGGTTCACAAGGGATTCGCCGCAGCGGGTACAAGACGACGTGCTCACCAGCTCGCCCCTGGCCTCTGCTCATCCGCGTAGCGGGCGAGGTATTCGTCGTCGTACTGGCGCGCGGTGCGCTCACGCTCGATCTCGCGGTCTAGTTCCCAGCGTGTGTCGCCGGCGGACTGCCCGGCACGAACCTCGAACTCAGCCACCGACATCCTCGAAGGAACCGCCGCAGTGACGGCCGGTGTGGGGAGCGCAGCTTCTCGGCGCTCGGCGCGCTCAACCCACTCGCGAAGCTCTTGGTCGACTTCGGCCTCGAGGCGACGTTCCATCGCCGAGCCTCGCTTCGCCCGCCCTGCAGATGACAATGCGGTCGCGCTAGACACTCGCCACCGCCGCTAGCTCCGGTGGTTCCCCAGCACGGTCCTGCTCGCGGCGGACCTGCTCTGCCTCAGGTGCTGATGCGGCAGGGGCCTCAGGATCTATCCCAAACGGAATTTCTAGAAGCCCTGCCCTGAAGTACTTGGTCCCTCCCGTGATGGCCTGGTAGAGCGCCTTGTCCCCGGGCTTATCGAGACCGGACCCCGCCCAAGGCGTGGTGATCGACTCACCGGTATCGACATCGACTACACGGAACGAAAGGGTGGCGTGCACAAGCACGCCGACCTGGCCGACCTTTATGTCGAGCGACTCAACGGCAGGGATCGTGAGGATGCCGTGCTCTTTGAGGACGCGAGCTGCCTCAACTCCAACGTCTACGGCTCGCACGAAGTCGTAGCCCTCGTCGGCCTGACCTTTCTTAGCGACGGCCTCTACTTCGGCGCGGGCTTTATTGAGCTTCTCCGCCAGGGCCTTCGGGATGGTCTCGCTCACGTCGACCTCCCCCCCAGCTCCGCACCCAGGGCTTCAACCCCGTTAACGAGAGCGTTGAACCACCCGTGTATGTCCTCATTACCTGCTTGGGGGAAGCGACCTGCTGCGGTGATGAGAGCCGCCCGGATATCGAGAAGGTCGGAGCCGGTTCTCTTCAGGGCCTCGGGGTCGATGGGCTCGGCCTGCGGCGGCTCGATATCTCCCATGGCGCGTTGCATCGCCGCAAGCGCCTCCCGGTCACCGTTGTCGAGACGCTCCATCGCGTCGGCGCGTGCATCGGTTGAGCGGAAGCTGCGATCGTCGAAGGCCATCAGGCGGCTCCCCGATCAAGTCGTGTCTTTGCTTTTGGGTGCTCGCAGAGGTTGAACTCGAAGAAAGGCTCGGTATCGGCTAGCCAGTCATCGAGGTCTTCTGGCTCAGGTTCACGAGGAGCTTCGAAGGCAGGTGCCTCGAGCGCGTGGATGCCCCGGCCAATCAAGACCGCGAAGACGAACAAGGCACCGATGGCAGCGACAACCAGGAATGCCACCCCTAGGTCTATGACCGTGTGGGAGAGAGCGGTGAGAAGAATCCCGGCGGCAGCACTCACGACGCGCGCCCCACATTCAAGGCTTCGTAGTAGCTTGCATGCAAGAACGGCAGCGCGAACGGGTCGCGACCTTCTCGCTTTATCTGCCAAGCCCAGAGCACGCGACCAGAGCGACCGTTCCCGTCGAGGAACGGGTGCAGCGTCTCGTATGCGACGTGGGCCTCCCATGGGGTCAGCTCGAAGCAGTTGATGTCGGCGAGGAGGTCATTGAGTGCGTCCCTGATCTCTCCACCGCCTTTGGGTGGGCAGTGCGGACCGACCACCACGTTCATCCCGGGCTTGTCCCGTAGGGGCACACCGGCTACATCGCGGACGAAGCACTCGACCTCTGGAACGCGCACCTCGGGCAGCTCAAGGAATGCCTCGTGCGCCTCGATCTCTCTGGCCAGAACGATGCCAATGCCCTCGATGCGGTTGGACTCGGCTACGAAGTCCTGAAGGGCAGTCACGCGGCCTCCTCAACCAGCTCGAAGGTCCGCTTTTCCATACGGACTTTCTTATGGGCGTTGCCGATCAGCCCAACGCAGTACTCCTTGCCGCCGAAGTGGTCAGCTGGGATCTTTCCTACGCGCCGGCAGTCCTCGTTCGGGCAGACCGGAAGCGTGACCTTCAGGGTCTCTGAACTCTTGGAGGTGGCGGTCGGCATCAGGCCACTTCCTCACGCCGGGCCAGTGCAGAGCGAATCCCGTCTTCGTCGTCGCGTTCGGCGGCTTCGACAGCGGCTAGAAAAGAGGTTGGCGAAATCCAACCCGCGACCGTGATTAGGGTGGTCTCAAGGTTGGCTGGGATGGGCGCGGGAACTGCGTTGTGGGTCATAGTCCGGCGCGCTCCAAGACGGTCTTGACTTCACTCACCGAAATGCCGAAGAACTTTGCGATCTTGCGGGGTGCCCAGTTTTCGCGGCCCTTCTTGGCGATGAGGTGGTCGCGCTTGTTGCCGCCAAGCGGGTCACGCTGATAGCGCGTTGCCTCGTCCCTGGCCTCGGGGCTTGCCTGCGAAGCTTCGACTGGGGGCTCCCATATTTCGCCGCGCCGATGCATGGCACGACATTCCCGCTGTTCCTTGCTCCGGTTGCGATGTCTATGGCCACAACGGGGGCAGAGGAAGTCTCGGGTCTTGGCGCCCCGATCACTCACACAACGCTTGGTCGCCTTGCTCATCGGGGCAGCAGTCCTTTAAAGGCTCTTCCAACCGGGTCAACGATCCGGGCGCGAAAGCGCGGGGATGATTGACGGTGCCCATTGCCATGTCCGGTTTCGCGGATGCTCTGGATGTGGAAGCGGAGTGCATGCCGATCCCCGCGGTGAGAGCGCGTTGTCGGAACGGCCTTCCCCTTCTTCGGGCCAGCCATCTACGCCGCTGCCTTATCTAGGGGCTCGCGATAAAGGGCCGATACGTCGCCATCAAAGAAGAGGTCCGCTAGGAGGAGTCTGTATTGACGGCCAGGCTCCACGGTCCCCCGCTCCCATCTAGATACATCGGCTGGCGTCACGCCTACGGCGTCTGCGACCTGGCGCTGAGTCCAGTCCCGCGAATCTCGCGCCGCTCGAAGGTTCGGACCTACGGTGGTCGGCGCGGATTGACTAGTTGCTTGCCTCGTCATTCTGTGCCTATACTACATAAACAGAATGACGAGTCAAGTCTTGCCTATGAACGTGCCGTCGAAAAATCGTGCCGACCTGCTTAGGCTCGCTGCGCGAATGGCGGAAGAAGCAGAACTAATCGGCAGCCGCATGGCCGAGCGCCGTGGCGAACTCGATCTGACTCAGAGAGAGGTGGCCGAGCGCATGGCCGGCTCAACGCAGGGCAGCGATGTATCTAGATGGGAGCGGGGGAAACACCGCCCCGAACCCCTCGCTGAGATCGCGAAGGCGCTGGAGACCACTGTCGCGGATCTAATTTCAGGTCCGCTGGCGGATCGCAAAGAGCCGGAGACAATCAGCCCAGGAACCGACCTCTTTGAGAGCCTTAGGCCGGATCCGTCACTGGCCGAAGTAGCGGGGGCTGTCGATGCGCTGATGACCGAGATGGTGGCGACACGGACTCAACTGCTCGCAAGGATCGAGAGGGCGCAGCAAGAGACAGAAGCTCTACTACAGAAACAAGCGCCTCGCGTGTCCCGGCCGAAATCGACTCGCAAGTAGCCGCTCGCCTCACCGCAACAAGAGCATCGGCCAGTTCGGCATCTTCATCTCGAACTACGGGCTCGACTTCAGTAGACAAAAGATTCCCCCTTCGGGCGCAGACGATAGCATTCGCCCACCCGCCCACTCCAAGAAGGAGTCGGGGAGGAACCTAGGAGTTGCTTCGGACGCGAATGCCACCCGCGCTTGAAAGCTTTTGAGGTATTCCAGCGTTTCCTTCTGCAAACAACAATGGGGGAAGTCGGATGCGGGTATGGAGTGCGGTGACGCTGCTGTGCCTCGTGGTGGGGCTGGTGGCTTGCGCCAGCGATCAGAAGACTCAGACTCCGGCCTCGAAGTTTGAGTCCGAAGTCCGAGGTGCAATGGAGATGATCGGGGATTTTGTAGATGGTCGAGACGCGCTTAAGGAAGCTTCCCAGGAAACCCAACGAGCCCAGCGATGCTTCAGCGCAGGCGATGAGGCTTGTGCCACCGCGGCTCTCGATCGAAGCGACCAACTCGAAGGAAAGTGGAAACGCCTGAGTCGCAACGTGGACTTCTCTCAATACAGCAGACGTGTCTACGAAACTGGGATGCACCGAGTCGAAGGACTTGGGCTCGTAGGCCAAGGCTGCGCCCGCAGTGCCGCGGGATGGGAGTGCTAGCTGATGTTCATCGCGTCGATACTGGCTGGCCTCTTTTTTGTGGGAGGGCCCGTGGGGGCCATATTCGGCTCTGATGCTGGAGCGTACGTCGGCTTGATCGCTGGGTTTGGGATCTATCTGCTGTGCGGGTGTCCCCACTGCGGGAAGGCGGCGCCTCCCCTTGCCCCGGTTTGTCCGCACTGCGGTCGCGTGAAGCGTGGCGGCGAAGCAGGCTGAGAGGTCCCGCTCAAAAGCTTTGCGGGTATTCCAACGTTCCTTCCTGCAAACGACCTTGGGGAGAGATCGATGGAGCGAAGGATGCGGATAGCGATTGGCGCGGCAGTGACTTGCTTGGCGATCGGCCTGACGGCTTGTGGGGGCAGCGAGACCACAACCGTGATTAAGGAAGCGTCGGCACCCGCTCCCGAAACGGTCGAACGAACCACGACGGTCCAGGCCCCTGCGCCCAAGCCCGCAGCTCGAGAAGCATCCACCTCGACTCAGGAGCCACCCAACGTCATCGGTCTCCCCCTCCCTGCAGCCCAGCACCTGCTCAAGCAGGCTGGCTACAAGACCGTCGCCAACAACACCGACACGACCTTCGGGATCCTCGTGCCGGAGAACTACACGATCTGCCGGCAGGGCAAGCCGAGAGGCGACCTGGTTGTAGTGCTCGCTCAGAAGTACGGCTGCTGAGGATCTGGCAATGAACGATTCACGACGCACCGCCCAACTCCTCGGCCTGGACCCAGACGACCCAGAAATCCGACGGAATATCGAAGCCCTTTCCGCCCCAACCCAAGAGCCACCCCAAGCGGAGAACTCGATCGTCCTATGGGCGCTCGCGCTCGCCTTTGGCGCGGCCGGCGCCGTTGCGTGGAAGGCGCCCGTGATCGCCTTCTTCTGGCCGCTCGGCATGGGAGTCGCCTCACTCACGCTGGCTCTCGTTGCCAAGCCGCTTGGCCGACCGCCGAGCTGGGCGATCATCGCCGTGCTGCTCGGCTTTGTCGCAGTGGGACTTGGGCTTGCTGGCATGGTCGCCTTGGACGATGCCCGCAACGGCCTCCTCTGACCGCGGCACCACGAAGCTCCCCCTGAATATTCAACGCCTCCCATGCGGCGAGACCATTCCTGATTAAGACGCCCCTGTCAAAAGAACTTCTTCCAGGGATGCCGTAAGAAGTTCAGAGCAATGGGGTTTTAAGCAGAACCCTTCGTCGGCATTTCAAAGCAGACAAGCGAGGCCGACATGCGCACGCCCTCCTCCTTTGAGACGACCCGCCGTTCGTCGCTGCGGGCCTGAACCTCGGGAATCTCGTCTAGGAGAGCTTGGAACTTCGCGAACAGCTCCCGCCGGCCCTCGAGGTCGAGAAGCATTGGGGTCCGCGTGACGTTCGCGTCTTCCATCGTCTCGAGCATCCCGGCCTCAACCGCCTCGGTGAAGTCTTCGACGGGCTTTGCCATCGCCCGCCATGCGAAGTGGTTCGCAACGGCTGGGTGCATCGCCTGCCACTCCTCGACATTGACAAGCGGGCGAGTAACGGCCTTGTAGAACTTCTCGACGGCGCCGGCCCCCTCGACCTGCCTTTTAGCAACGAGCTCAGCGCAGCCCCATTTGACTAGGCAACGGATGTGGTAGTTCACGCTGGTCGGCTCCTCGTCAAGCTCGCGCGCGATCCCTGCCCCGCTCGCTTCGCGTTCGGTGAGGATCGTCAGGACTTCCTCGCGCAGAGGATGCGAGAGCGCCTTGGCCAGGTTCTGGGCCGCGGCCCGCTTGGTCTTAGTAGCCATCCTCATCCCCTTTGTCGAATTTGAGTAGTTGGGCTTTCCCTACTTCGCCAGAAGCGTAGCCGCCTGTAGCGTCCTGCTATCCCTGGAGAATCTTCCATTGCTGGAACTTCCTTCAGTAATGGAGGGTCAAACCCAGCAGCACTCCCTAGCTGACGAAGGGAGGTGATGCGGCATGGAGGTTTCCAAAACCGGGCAGGTGGCACCGTTGCTCTCAGTGTTCAAGACGGCCTAACCTGCGGTTCCCGGGGTCGATCTCGGAGGCGAGAGGTCGGCCCCACCCAACCACGAAGCCCCCAGCCGATTAACAAGCCAGGGGCTCCCCCATGTCGTTGCCAGAGCCGATTTCTGGAGGTCGCGGATTTCACGCAGTCGCTTTCGAGGGTCCTCGGGAGGGCATCGCTCTCTCAATGCATGGCACGGAGACGCCTCCCAGCGCAAGAGAGTCAACGCCGTGAGAGAGCGAGAGCTTCGGTGCCCGCTGGCGTTCGTGCCCATTGGGAGCAAGGGCACCCCCGCGGCGCACCACATGGGTAGACGCCCCTTGCGGACTGAGCAGCGACTGCTAAACCTGATCTCCCAAGACTGGATCCACGAGCTTGGCGAGGGAGCGGGTCGTCTGTTTCGGGCGACCCGTTTCTTTTGACTCTTGACCCGCTTGCGAACATAGGTTCGTATGGGAGTCAAACAGCACGGCCTCTACGTGGACCTCGACAAGGCCCTCGACGCTGAAGATCTCCCCCACGCCTGGATGGGTGCCCATGAACGACGGGGTGGCGTGAAGCTCTCTCAGGCCCTACGCCTCACCATGCTGATGGCCTTCAAGGAAGACGGCAGCTACGACGCCGCCGTCCGGAAGTTCCTGGCCCGCTTCATCCGAGACGAGAAGCCCACACCCGAACAGATCCGCAAAGTCGCCAACGCCCTTGAGGAGCTCCCGCGGAAGGAGGTCTATATGCCGAGGGAGGGACCGGAGTTCGCGCTGAAGGGTCTCGTCGCCCAGCTCGAGGAGAGGGAGCAGGAACGGCGGCGGCTGTTGGCGCCCTAACGCAAAACGGCCCCCCGCCGGCGAGGGCGAGAGGCCGTTGTGCTGCATGAGAAAGCAACAGCAAACAAGGAGTGTCCGTAAGGACCCGTCCAGAGTAAACGATTCGTCAAGGATCAATGACGGTCGAGCGCTTCGACCAAGGCGGTGATGTCGATCATCCGAACACCGAGGCCGTTGGCGAGCTGTTCGACGGTCCGCCACATTGGGCTCTTCCTGCCGGACTCGATTTCGGAGACCCAAGCCCTCGAAAGCCCAGCACGATCCGCAAGCTCTTCCTGGCTCAGCTCGGCTCTCTCCCGCAGCTGCCGGATCGCACCGCCGAGGGCGGCCTGCGGTTTCGGTGCGTCGGGCATCCCCGGTAGCCAATGCGCTCCGGGCGCTTCGGTCTATCAATCATCGTTGACATCGGACACAGCGGGGTACGCGGCTAGGATGGCTGGGCACTGCAATCCACTACTTGGAGGTGAGACCCGAGTGAAGCGAACGGCACATGAAAAGCGTCGCCTTAAGGAACGGGCCGGGGTCATGCGGGCAGAAGGACACACCTACGAGGTGATTGCCGAAGTGCTCGGGATCGCCCCGATGACTGCCTCGATGTATGCGCAGGAGACCGTCGGCCTAGCGACGGCGATCCGCCCGGCGTCGAAGTCGCTACCGTCCGGCTCTGAGCGCGCCGCAGCCCGCGCCGAACTGTCTGCACGCATTCGTGGCGAAGAGCAGGCCGAAGAGCAGGCCGAGCGGGACAAGTGGCGAGCCGAGGCAGAGCAGGAGCTTGCTATGTGCCGCCAGCTGGGAACTATTCCATCTTGGTACCCAGCCAGCCAGCGACTTTTGACGGATCCGCCGCCCTCCCCACATGCGCAGGAGGCGATTGATCAGCTCGCGGAGGAGCAGGCCAAAGACAACTTGTGGGCTACGTCCGCTTTCAAGAGGCGGCGAGGCTGGATGGCGAGCCTCGACGAACCCGTGAAGAAGGACGAATCATCAGATTCAGACGCGACCACTCGGGGGGAGCTAATTGAAGGCTCCTCGATTGATCCAGTCGAGATCGTGGCCGGCAACTCCCCCGAGCACATCGAAGCCCTGGTCGGTGATCTCACTATCGAGGATGTGGAATTGCTCGGTGACTCCGAGTTGCAGCGCATTCGCGAAAAGCTCCTCAAGGGCGGTGTCGCCCCACCTGCGGTGCAGCAGCGCGAGCGCGAGCGGCTACGGGAGAACCAACCCCACCGAGGCGAAGGTCCAGCAGCGCTCCGGGCGAAAAAGTCCTCACGGCACAGAGGGCGCTCTGAAGCAAGTGCAACGCACAAGTCTCGCGGGAAGCGCTTCAAGCGTCGCTGGGATAAGGCTGCCCGCGACGGTTGGGGGTCGATGGCCGCGTGAGCGTCGACTTCCTCGCGAAATTTCCCGATGACGACGCCTGCTTGGAGCATCTTTGGCGCACACGCCATGCCCCCGATGGCGAACACGCCCTATGTCCAAAGTGCGGCAGTCGTCGCTTGTTCAAGCACTACGAGACCAAGCAGCAGCGCCAGTCGTGGACCTGCACAGGTTGCGGGCACCATCTAAGCGCAAAGGCAGGGACCGTCTTCCAAGGGTCGAGCGTACCCCTGCAATGCTGGTTCGAGGCGATTTGGCGGGGAAACCTTGGGGAGGCGGTCTCAGCGCGGGCCCTCGAACGCAAATACGGCTTGAGCTATAAGGCCGCATGGCGCGTTCGTTGCCTCGCTACCCAGTTGAACGATCCAAAGACGCTCGCCGATGCCTTCGCGCTCCAGACTTAGCGGGCCGGTCTCACGCCTCGCCCGCTCTGCGTTCGCGGCCCGCTCCGGCGGGTCGCTTGCGTTCAGGACACGAAAAAGCCCGCCGCCTCGATTGAGACGACGGGCAGCGGAAAGCACTGTCTGCTTGTCGCAGCGTAGTGGCGAGTGCGGTCAACAAAAGGCCCCGCCATCTCCGAAGAGACGACGAGGCCTTAAGTAGCTAGACGACCCGGAAGGAGGGCCATCGTGAGATCGATCCTATGCGCAGACCCAAGCGCTCGCGCCGGCGCCACCCGCATAGAGCTCGGCGGCGATCCGGTGGTTGGCCATCTTCTCGCGCCAGGTGTCGGCCGGATAAGGCGCTCCGTGTCCGAGTAGCTGGTACGGCCCCGCTGCGCCGGAGGGGTTGTAGGCCGACCAGAGTCCCCGGGACTCGCAGAACACGATCGCGTAGGGCACGGCCCAGTAGGTGCCGCCGCCGGGGTAGGGCGCGATCTGGCGCAGCTCCCGGTAGCGGCCGAAGCGAAGGCGCTCTCGCTTCCACGTGCGCCAGATCTTCTTGCGGTGACCAGGACCCGCAGCGCACTGAAGAGCATGGCGCTCCGCCGCGGTCGTCGCGGGCTTGGGCTTCAGCCGGCGCCAGCGCATCAGAGACCAAGTCTTTTCAGCGACCGGGGCAAACTGCTTCGCTGTAACGCTGAAGCCCTGACAGGGATCCAGTGGAGTGTTCGGTCTGAGGCCGCTCGAGGCGGTCGGAAGCAACAAGGCGAGCGCGATGAGCGCTCCTAGTATCGGTAGGGCAGCGCGGCGGATAGAACCTCCGTCGTCGGGGTCAGGACTGCGCCGACTCAGAGCCGGGAAAGGCCGGGGCGCGTCTCAGGGGAAGTCGTGTGCCGCTGCTACGGTGAGGGTCGTGGAGCAGGTAGAGGTCAAGCCGATGACGCGCCAGGAACTCCGCGTCGAGTTGGAGTGGTTCTGCGGCTGTGGGAGCCCGGAGCTAGCTGCGGCAACGCTTCTGCGCATCCTTGAGCTGCACCCGCTCTATGAGCATCGTGCCGAGATGGACGAGCTGATTCCGGACAGCGGGATCGAGTACCTGCTGCTCTACCACCTCGACGACCGAGACCTGACGGAGCACGGTGGGACCGTCACTGGCGGCTGGCTCACGGAGAAGGGCGAAGCGGTCAAGGCTGCCCTGAACGCAGAGGCAGGGGACAGCTTCGAGGCTCTATTCGCGGACCACTGTGTCCACGGCTACGACTTTGACGACGACTCGCACGACTGCTTCGCTTCCTGATGCCCACGGTCCTCCACATAGACGGACTCAGCGCCGATGAGTTCGAGCGTCAGTACGCCGAGCGTTGCGGCAAGACGGTCGAGGAACTACGGGCGATGGGCCGAGTCGTCCGTCCCTGCAACTGCGACTACGAGGATTGCGAGGGCTGGCAGTCGGTCAGCCAAGAGCACGCCGCCGAAATTGACGACCCCGCGATTCCCTTCGTTCGCTGATGCCTCACGGCCCCATCCCAGACAAGCCGGAGCACCCGCGCCATGACCGCAAGCCCAAGCATGAGGTCACCGTTGAGGACGTGGTCCGGTACGAACTCGCCAAGGGCTGCCCTCGCGAGGCACTGACCTCACGCGTCAGGGGCTGGGGCCAGTTCAGCAACGTTTCCGAGCGGCGCGTCGAGCAAGCACTCGCCGCCCTTGCCTCCCAGTAAGCGCCCATTGGGGCGGTAAGGTGGTAGTCATGACTGAGGCCGAACAGCGCGCCGCGCTAGTAGTCGTTGAGCAGGTAGGGCCGAAGAAGGCCCGTGCGCTCGTTTCTGGGCATCGCCTCATCGAGGCCATTGAGCAGCGCAAGCGCGAAGGCCGCGTTCGCATCCTCCTCTCACAATCAGCCTCCCGAAGTTCGTAGCCCTCCACAGGGAAGGTGCTGCTGGGCAGGCTGGCAACTGGCGTCGAAAGCCAGGGGACGGTTACACGTCGGGGTTCGACTCCTCCACCTTCCGCTTTACCTCGGAGCGGATTCGGCAGGATCAGGGGCGTCGTTGCTAGCGGCGTAGGGCGTAACAGCCCTGTGGGTTCGAGTCCCACCCGCTCCGCTCAGCGCTCGTAGTCCAAGACCACAATCGTCTCCGGTCTCTCTACCGGGGCAAATAGCTCTACTGCTCCGAAGCGATAGAGGTCCGGCGTGTCGTCCGGGATCCAGCCGTTCTGCAACACGTCGCCAAGGGCCTTTTCGAGAAGCGGCTTGAAGTTACCTTCGTCGCGCCGGCGCCGCTGCTTGAAACGCAAGGCGGCCGACGCCCTCACGGACTTCAGCTCCTTCGGCACCCGCTGCTCGAGTAGGGCGATTAAGAGCCATTGCTCCCAATCCTGCTTCGCCTTTCGACCAACCGCCCAGTGCGAACGCAGCCCAACCTTGTTGAAACTCGGAGGCGTACCTGGGATGCAGAGCGTCGCGCGCTCAGTCACGCAGCACCTGCGGTTTGCCTACCATGTAGGCAATCTCACCGCCGATCCGGTGCTCCCCTTTGCCCAGGTAGAGCACGACGTGCTTCCCCGGTTCATCGTGCTCGACGCGGCAGCGGTAGACGCCCTCCGAGACGCGCTCGGCTTCCGGCTCGGTAAGGTCGCTGGCCGGAGTCTTGATTCGGAAGAGCGGTTCGTCGGGGTCAACCAACTCGTTGGTCTCATCGTCAAAGACTTCGACCTTGATCAAGGCCGGCTGGTCGATATCTAGTCGTCTCACTCGTTCTCCAATGTCATGGCGATTCGGGTCTTTGGGCGGACTGACAGGGCGATGCGGGTTTCCGCATCGACGTCCAGTGAGAGGCGGGTCTCTGGGCGGATGGAGGCGACGAGGTGAGCCGGGGCAGGCGGAGTGCCACTCGTCCGTTCCTCATGTCGGGACCCCGAGAGCGCGATGACGCCTTCGGCCGAGTCAATCCGGCCAGCGCTCTCCGTCCCGGCACCCAGCACTTCAATGGCGCCGGTCGCACTGTCAGCCGCAGCGGCGGCCTCCGCGGCCATGCCGGACAGGGAGAGCGCACCGCTCGCTGAACCCGAAGCCTCGTAGCTCTCGGCGCCTGAGCCCGCGAGCGTGATTTCCCCGCTACCAGAGTCGTCGAAGTCAGACGCGCTGCTCCAGCTCTCGACTCCTTCGCCGGCCAAGACGAATGAACCGGAGCCGCTGGCGATGTGTTCGTGGGCCTCACTACCTGTGCCTCCCAATGCAAGGGAGCCCGACCCGACATCGTCGGCGGACAGGGCATCGTTGCCCGCACCGCCTAGTGAGAGTGTGCCGGTACCGGCGTCCTCAAATGTCGGCTCGTATTCCTCGGTGCCGGTGCCCTCGAGGACCAGACCGCCCGATCCAGCATCGGCCGCGCCGCCACTCTCTACCGCTTGGCCGGCCAGTCCAATGGTGCCGCTTTCGGCATCCGTGCAGGCGGCTGCGTCAACGCCTGAGCCGCTGACGGCAATGGCGATGGCCCCTGAATCGCCACCGGCCGCCGACTCACTTCCGGAACCCGCAAAAGAGGCGGTCCCAGAAGCTCCGTCAGAAGCGCTGGCGCTCTCGGCGCCGGTTCCCCCTGTGGCAATAGTGCCCGTGCCGATGTCGGTGGTCGAGGTGCTCTCAGCGCCCAAGCCCGAGAGGGCGATCGTCCCGGAGCCGGAGTCGTTAAAGGTGGCGCCACCTTCTTCGATCGCTCCGCCGTAGAAGTCGTCCAGGGCGACTCCGGTGCCGCTCATGGCCAGGCCGATGAAGCCTTCCCCGCTGACCGCCGAGCTCGTTTTTTCAATGACGGTGGTTTTGACACCGCCGGACGTTTCGTGGATGCATTTGATCGTCGTGCCGTTGACTTCCAGTAGCAGCTTGTCGCCTACGGCGATCGTCTTCGTACCGGTGCCAACCGTCGCTTCGGCGCCCGCTTTAACGCTGCCGAGTTCCCAGGCGCCGGCCGTGGTGACGGCTAGGTAGTAGCAGTTGAGGCTCGACAGGCCGGGGTTCTGAATCCTTGCCGTCAGCTCGAAGGTGCGGCTGGCAACAGTGGCCGCGACCGTTATCCGAGCGAGCTGGTTGGCTGCGAATTTCGTCGCCCAGTACGAGTTCGACCAGAGGTTTTCAGCGTTGGCGAACCGTTCGCCGACCAGGGCGACCTGTTTGTCGCCGTTGAACACCGGCCCTTTCCACGCGCCCCCATTGTTGAGAGGGGTTTCATTGGCTCGGTTGCCGTTGTCGAGGAGCGTCGCCATGCCCCCTGCCTAACTAAGAGAGCGTGAGCGTCGGGGTGAAGTTCTCCGTCGTGTTTTTCGCGTTCATGGCCCGCCCGGTGCCGCCGGCCTGCAGGTTCCAGGCGCAGATGAGCTTGGACGTGCCGTTGCGCAGCACCACCGACTTGACGCTCGAGGGCCAGTCAGCCGCTTCTCCAGTCGTCCACGACTTTTGGGCGAATTCGACTTTGCCTTTGCTGGCCGTAGGCTCGCTCTCGGTTTTCGCGGCATAGCCAGTTCCGGTCGCAACCCCGTAGCCACCGGCATACGTTGCTTCTTTGCCGATTTCGTCGCAGGTTTTGGTCGACAGGTCGAACGTGCAGGTAGAGGGCAGGCCGTTATTAGCCAGCTCGGTCTTGCCCTCGTCGAATGCGATGAAGTCAGCCATCTAGAACAGCTCCTTTGATTCAGGGGTTAGAGATCAGGGCCGGTAGCCAGCGACGAACGGCAGCCCGACCGGCTGGTAGCTGGTCGTGTTGACCCAGCTCGGTTTCCAGTTGCGGACGCTGTTGGCGCCGGAGGCCGAGCCGTCTTCAGAGACGTTCCAGTCGTAGACGCCCCAAGAGCCAGCACGGCCCTCTGTCGAGATGTCGGCGTTTTCATCGGTGCCCACAAAGATGTTGTGGTCGACCTGGTAGCCCGAGCCTGCGGCTCGTGAGGCGAGGTCCCGGAAGAGGCAGCCCCAGTGCGAGCCGACGATCGTGTTCGAGCGGAAGATGAGGCCGGCCGACTGGTAGATCTGGCACGAGTAGCCCCTCGAGTCGTGGTCGAAGAGGTTGTTGGCCACGATCACGTTTTTGAAGCTGCCCTCCTGGAAGAGAAGCGACTCCTGTGTCTGGGTATTGCGGGCTACGTTGTTTGTGAACGTCACGTTGGTCCCGCCGCCGAAGATCTGCCAGAGGTCCTGGTGGTCGGCGTGAGAGCCCAGCAGCGAGGGGCCGAGGAACGTATTGCGGTCGACAACGAAATCGACCGGGGAGGCTGACTGCAGGTAGTCCGACGCCGGGGACTTGATCGTGTTGCCTTTGATCGTGAAGCGTTCGACCCCGTTGGAAGCCGTCACGCCATAGCCGTTGGCCGTGCCCTGCCCGCCCGTGTAGTCCAGATCGTGGAGGTAGTTCCCTTCGATCAGGACATCGGTGACCTTCGAGCCGTTGGAGGCCTGCTGCCCGTTGGCGTGGATCCCGAAGGGCCCGGAGAACTCGTTGCCCGCGAACTGGATGAAGCTCGCCGGTCCGAGGATCTCTATGCCCCCAGTGAAGTGCAGGCCCTCGAAGCGAATGTTGCGGGCCTGGTTGAGGAGGGAGTAGCTGACCGTGGGCGTCTGCCCTACAGCAGGTCGCACGGTGACCAAGCCGCTCTTGTTGACCTGCGTTAGCGAGGCTGAATAGGAGCCGGAATTGAGGCAGATGACGTTCCCGGCCGAGGCCGAGCCGATCGCCGCGGCCAGCCCCGAGGAGATCGTCCTTGTGCATGCCGACGTTGGTTCCGGTTCAGGCGTCGGCGGTTCGGGTTCCGGTTCAGGTTCCGGGAAGACCGGAGGCGCCGCAAGAATGCCCGCGACCTGCCGCTCGAGCACGACGATCCTCGCTTCGAGGCCATTCACCCGGGTGACGAGCGCAGTGATGCGTTCGTTTTGCTTCTGGTCGGTCGACGTCGCCGCGATGGCGTTTGGGCCGATGAGCAGAGCAGCTACCGACAGGGCGAGGAACAACCGCAGGCCCCTCAACCGACGTATTCCTTCTGCCAGCCGTCAATCCACTTGTAGGCCGTGGCAAGTGCTGAGAGCGCGCCGGCGCCAGCAGCTCCAGCAACCACGGTCGGAGAGAGGTTGACTCCGGGGAAGTGCTTCGCGATCCAAGCCGATGCTCCGGCCGAGATCGGAACGAAAAGAAGAGGCGTCAACAGCACGACGACCCGATTCGGCGGGAACTTACGTTGCAGGTAGTCGATGCGTTTGTTGAGGATGGCGAGAGTGCGTGCCTTCATGGCAATTCCTTTCACGTCTCCAGCGCGTCTTTGTAGCGCCGGTAGAGCCGATAGCTGAGATAGGCGACGCCAGGGGCAGCGCCGAGGATGAGGCCGAGGAGGAAGGTCACTCCGCCTCCTCGCAGGGAGTCGAGACGACCTCGAGCACGGTTCCTGGCTCGAGCTCCCAGGGCCCGTCGTAGGACTCAGGCTGGATTTCGTAGAGGTGCTCGCCGTTGTGGGCTTCCGTCGACTTCACGGCACGCAGGACTCGCACCTTCGGGTGCTGGCACTCAGACATTGCTTTCCTCCTGCTTGGACGTGGTTAGCGGCGTTAAGCCGAAACCTGTTTGCGCTCAAGCGTCCGTAGGACACCCGGCACTCGGACAATCCAAGACCACACTTCGAGGATCAGCTTCGACCCAGTGCCCCAGCTCGATTCGCCGATCAGCCGGCAAATGTCCTCGGCGCGGGCATCGCGCTTCATCGCCCGCTCGAAGCGCTCGTAACCCTGACCCGGCGTGTCGAAAGTCTCGACCGTCGCTTGGATGCCGACCTCAGCGCTCGGGTAGTTCTTGACGTGGACCGAGTTGTAGTCGGTAGCTCCGGACTTGGGAAGGGTGGTGTTCAGCATGTTGTTGCGGGCGCTGCCGCCCTCGCTTTGAGCCCAAGCCATGAACACAACGCGGTTGCGCCAGGTTTTCGGGATGCCGCGCCGTTTCATGACGGCGTGTGCCATCTCTCCGCGGGTCACTTCTTGCCCCGCTTCCGGTACTGCCGCTTGAAGACACCCTTGATCTTGGCGGCCGTCTTCGGACCGATTTCCCCGTCGACCGTGAGGCCATATGCCTTCTGGAAGGCGCGCACCGACGCAACCACCTCATCCTTGAACTTCCAATGCTGGCGCGCTAGGTAAGCCCCACCCTTCCGTTTATGGATGAAGGCGAGTCGTTTCGTGAACCTGACGACCCTCGGACCCCGCATGCCATGCTTCAGCGTCTTGAAGGTCGGGAAGCTGACGCCGCCGACGTAGGTCCAATGCCATGGCTCAGAGAAGGCTTCGGTCTTCTTCCAGCCGTACTTGGCCCCGTGCTCACGCATCCATTCCTGTTCCCAGGAATTCGGGATGTCAACGGCGATGCCCCAACCGTGATTTGAGTAGCCAGGAACGGCCGCGAGGTTGCCGCGGCCGGACTGGTAAAGGTCCCAGAAATATTCCTGGCGATCGAGCGGGCGATAGCTGGAGTCGTCGCCTCCCGGCTTCAGCCCTGCGTCGGCGGGCCCGCCCGGTGCATTCCAGGCAGTAGCAGCATCCTTGCGTAGATGCCCTCCTGGAATCGGAGCAAGTTCAGAAGCGGACAGGCGTCCGTTAGAGGCCATTCGGCCCCTCCTTTCACGTATGGAAGCCGCTCAGGGCGGCGAGAGAATGCAGCTACGGCAGGTGCACGGGCGGTTCGACTTCGCTCTTCACGCAGGCGCTCGCTGCGAGGTCAACGCAGGCTTTGACGCCGTTGGCGGATGCGGCGGGTGTCTCGCCGGAGTTACCGGGCTGCGGAGAGGCCGCCGGCGTAGTTTCCGCTGGTGCCGTGACCAGCGGCGTGTCCTCTGGTGCGGGCGGAGGTTTTGCATGGCGAATGGGCTTGGGAGCTTTTGCCCCACCCTTTGGGCCAGCGGTCGTCCCCTTCCCATGGCCGACTCCGGTGCTGCCATCTGAGGCCCCACCCTTGACTACCGGCACTGAGGCCTCGCTTGTGCCCAATTCCAGGTTTTGGATTGATTTGGGGTTCGCTCGGACTTGGCGGTGTCGGCGCCGCGGGATGAAGAACCGCGGGCAGTTGCGGCCCCTGGTCCCCTCCACTCGCTGATGGGAGATGCACGGATTCTCGAGCGGCTCAGCTCGAGCAACTTCCTGGCGGATCTTTCCGCAAGCGTCGCTGGAGGGGTCGCGGGTGCAGGAGGTCTTCGCTTCGAACTTCGCGCTTGAGTAAAGGCCAAGTGCCGTCGTCAGAGCTACGGCGAGCAGCGCCGCGGCGCCACTCGTTACCAGGATTGAAGTGACAACGTTCTCTTCAATCACCCCGTACGCACGATTGATCCGACGCTTCGCTCGCTCCTTCATGTCCAGAACCTCGTGATCGCTATCGAGAAGCCGAGAGCGGTCAAAGACCAAGTTGCCGGCCTACCGTAGGGCCACATCATCGGAACGGTAGGAAGTTGTCGACGGCCTGCCCCGCCCAGAAGAGAGCGAGAATCACCAGTGCTCCCAGCAGCCCCGGATCGATCGAACCGGACTTGAACTGGTCCTGCACCGCCAGCCCAAGAAGGACCGCCGTGATGACGATCGCCACCCACGGGCGCGGCGAAGGCTTGCGTTCGGGCTGAGACTCTCTCGTCAATCAACAGTCCTCACTTGGGTCGGGGGTTAGACGAGGGCCAGGGGTATCAGATCGGCCTGGAAGCGCTCGAGCAACGCTTGGATCGCCTCGCTCGGAGCATCAAGGCTCACGTTGCAGGTGCGGGAGTCGTGGTCGTAGGAGACCGCTACGATCTTTCGGTAGTCCGTCCCGCTGCTGCCGGCGTCTGGGAAGCGGACCCAGTCCCCCGGCTGCACCTGGGCGACGGGCCGAAAGACCGCCTTGTCGTCCATGATGTAGCCGCTGAATGTGGCCTCTCCTGCGTGTGAGAGTTCGTTGGCATCTTGCAGCCATCGTTCACCGACCTCAAGGGCCCGCTCGGGTCTGCTTATGCCCCGAAGGTCGAGAAGGTCTTCGCGGGGGATTCCCGCCTTGACGGCCGGATGGTCAGGGTCGGTGATCTTGAGTGCTTCAGATTCGAGATTCGCGCCTGAGCCGGGAGGGCCTACGGTGCGCGTAGAGCCGTCCACGTCCTGGCAGCGGACCAAGATTTCAGCCCACAAGCGCGACCCGTCCTCGCCCGCTTCCTTCAAGTCGCTAGGTCCCGCGTAGGCCTGCCAGCGCCGTCCATAGGTGCCAGGGACTCGGACCTGAAAGAGCTTGTCCTCCATTACAAACCAGTCGAGGAGTTCGTATTTCGTCAGCTCCTTGACGACCGCCGCCATATTGCCTGGCTCTGAGAACCATGCATGCGAGATGAGGTACTCACCATCTTCGATCGCTTCCGGATCTACACGTAGGTAGGTGTAGAGCGGAATCGCGTATTCGAGCATTTGCTTCGCGGTGAAACCAACATTGGGCCACTCGCCTTGAAGAGCGAGACCCTGATTGCCGGTGACCTTCACGTTCTGGTAGGCGTGAAGGTTGCTCATTAGGCCGGCGTAGGACCCTGTGTAGAAGGCCTGGAGGAAGGCGTATTTTCGGCCGGGGGCAGTGGCGGCCACCTCTTGCGCTTCGGCACTGGCGCCGTTGAGGTTTTTCGGCCCATCCCAGGAGCTCCAGATATCGTCACTACTAAGGGCCGGAATCTCGCTCCAGGTTTCGGTCCCGTCGCCTAGAAAGTCGAAGAGAACCCGCCCTAGATCTACTCCGTCGCCGTAAAAAGAAAGCTCGGCACCCGGCTTCTCCCCTCCCGCTCTTGTCACTCCGCTGAAATCAAAGAACAGACCGGGCGCGCTGCTCCCTGCATCTTGAGATGCCGACGAAGCCGAGGCTGAGAGTGCAAAGCCTGCAGCCTTGAGATCCTCCCGACGCTGCCCCGAGACATCACCCCACTTGCTCTGGTCCGCGTTGAGGAACCCGGGGCCGATTAGGCCATTGCGGTCTTCAAGCGCCGCCTGGTGGCCGACAGCCTTCGGCTCGATGACCATGCGCTCGCCGTCTGACTCCGGTTTCTGGTTTAGCCGTCCCTCCCAGACGATCTCGCCGCCAGGTTGTTCGATGAAGACATCGAGATAGGTAGCTAGGTCCGGCCAGTCGACCCGCGGATCACGAGAGAGCGTGCCACCCGCTTCCTTGTGGCCACCCGGCATCTCTCCGCTCTTTGTGATTCCCGAAATGACGTTCTCCGGCCTATGCGCGTCCTCCGCCCACCGCGCGATCGTCGCGCCTGTTTTAGGGTCAGCCACCCTCCAGGCGAGCTTGTCGGGCGGGAATGCCCGGGTGACAGCCACACGGCCATCTGGCGGCGGAGGCGGCACCGCCCACCAAATTTCGGTGGGCAAGCGGTAGCCCTGGGAGAAGTTCGTGCACTCGTGGTCGACGTTGAATTCGGGGCCTTTGCCGATCTGGTTTCCGGCTTCTTCGTCGATCACTTCGGGGTGCTCGACATCGAACTGGTCGAAGATGTTGTTGGTCACCGTGTAGGCGGCGGTGCCTTTGGCCTGGATGTAGCAGCCGTTGGAGTCCCAGACCGTGTTGGAGTCGACCAGGATCGACCCGCTCGCGATGACGTTGCCCGACCACCAGAGCTTCTTCGTCGTCGAGCCGATCAGCAGGTTGTTTTTGATCACGCATTTGCCCGACCAGCCGAACTCGAAGAAGAAGCCCTGCTCGATCCCGCCGTCATGGGCGTAGTTGTTGGTGATTTCAACGTTTTTGACACCGAAGAGCTGGCAGACATCGAGGTGGGATGAGGGGTTCTGGCGTTCCTGATGGCCGAACTCGCAGCGGTCGATGATCACGCCTTCCATCGAGGAGAGCTGGACCATGTCGTTGGCGAAGTGGTCGAACCAGCACCGGCGGATCGTGATGTTGGTATTCAGCCCGTTGCCGCCGCTGCACTGGATGCCGTAGCCGGTGTCTTTCCCCGATGGGCAGTCCGTGTCGTGGAAGTAGCAGCCTTCGAAGAGGATGTTGTCGGTCCAGGCTTGGATGTAGGCGCAACTGATCGGGCCGCCCAGCCACTCGCAGCCGTAGAACTCCAGGTTCTGATTGTGGAATTCGGGGCCGGGGTCGAACGGGGCTGGGTTGGAGAAGTCGTCGGCCGAGACGACTTCAACAGCGCCTTCGTCCCAAATGATTCCTTCGAAGCGGATGTTGCGCGTCCAGCGCATTTCGACGCCTTTGATCCGCACCACCTCGCCCGGCTTTGGGATGAAGGTGACGATGCCCCCCGCCGGCCCGAACATTGTCGGGGGGTGGCCGCCGGAGCCCCGGAAGTCAAGCGTCGAGTAGGTGCCGCCCTTGATCGCGACCACCTTGCCCGCGTTGCCAGGGTTGTTGGCGGCCGACTTGATCGCGGCGAGGCTCGAAACCGTTGCGTCGTATTTCGTCGCTTTCGGCCTCAGCGGCGGCCGGGCGTTCGGGTTGGGTTTTCCGCCCCCTCCGCCTTTGCCGCCTTCCCCTTCTTCGGGTTCTTCCCCTTCGGGTTCAATGTCGACCGTGCCTTCTTCGCTTGCCGCAGCGAAGTGAAATGCGACCGTTTCTGCGTCCAGCGCTCCGCTGAAGATCGCCAGGTGCGCCATGTCGCCGGCGCCGAAAAGCGAGGCACCGTTTCGGCACATCACGTTCAAGTTGGCTTTGGTGAAGTTGCCCTGCCCCGTTCCGAGTAGGGCCTTCGTGTATTCGACTGGGACGCCATCGACATACGGCGTGATCTGTTTCGCCGCTTCGGCGGTCGTGTCGAGCACGAACGCGTAGTGGTGCCACGCCCCTGCGCTCGGACAGGCGAAGAAGGCGTTGTTGCGCCGTTCCCCCGAGTCGCCAATCCCTACCCCCCATTGACCGCCGCCGTTGTTGGGGTCGATGAGGAAGCCGCCGTTGATGACGTTGAAGTTGGACGTGAACTCGAGGGCGAGATCGTCGTCGGAGGCGTAGGCGTCCCACTTCAGCCAGAACTCGATCGTGATCGTCGCCTCAGCACCCAGGTCCAGTTCGGCGACACCGGAGTCGTCTTTGCCGTCGAAGGAGAAGGCGCCGCCGTCGCCGTGAGCGAGCGGGCCGGGGGCGTTGTGGGCGACGCCCCCGATCAGGCCGATCGACGGGCCTTCGCCGCGTGCGTCGGGACCGTCGCCAGAAGCGTTGCCGCAGCGCCAGTAGTTGAGCAGGCCCGGAGTAACGAGCACGGCATCTGAGTACGCAGACAACTAGAAGCCTCCTCGTCGCAGGTTGGCTTGGAATAAGCGCGCCTGCCACGACAGGAAGGGCAGACGGGGCGGGCGTCGAGCAAGCAGCGGGAAAGCGCTGCGAGGTGGCTAACTAAGCGGCCTCGCGGGCGTAGAGGTACGCCGGTCGATACTTCACTACGGCACTCAATTTGTTGGAGCCTTTGTCGGGGAGCTCACCGAGATCTCCCTGGCTCGGGACAATCATCCCTCGTACTGCTCGTTCCTCCAGCCCAGAGGGCGGAGCGTAGGGGTTGAATCCCACCGGGACGAGCTCGCCCCAGACATCATCGGTTGGATGCTGACGAACGGGACCATTAGTACGAAATTCTGCAGAACGACTCGCGAAACAGACCCGGTTCTCATCGGTCGCTTGCGTGTAGTAGACGATGATCCGCACAGAGTCGATCCGTGCAATCCCCGATCCAATGCATTGGATCGCAACCCCGAACGCGGCTGCGTTGACGGCGGCGGGGCTCAGGGCCAAGCCCCACAGGTTCGTGCTTCCGCCGTAGATCATGGTCTCATCGGTCGTCGGCCATGTCGCCGGACTCGCGAGTGATCCGGCGATACCGATGCCGTTCAGCAGGTTCACCGAGCGATCTTTAAGAAAGCCTTCGCCTTCGGCCGAGCGCTCGATTTCAACGGCGACCCCGGTGATTTTGGTTCCTTCTTCGGGGATGGCAAAGCCGAATTTCGTGACATGCAGGTCCTCGGTGATATCCAGTGTCAAGAAGGGACCCATTTTGACCGGTTCGGGTTCTGCCGTTGCACGGCTGTTGTTTGAAGTCAGGACGTTTTTCGGGTTTTTCCATTCACCGCCGGAGCCCCCAGCGCTCGCGGCTTCTCCAGGTGCTTTCGCGCTCTGCGCATCCGGCACAAGCGGGGTGTACGGAGCAGTGACCACCGCCATCTGCTCGGTCGAGTAAATCCTGGTCCGTGCCAGATCAATGATTCCTGCACCGCTCACAGCACGCGCTTGGACCTGCCACTCCCAGCGCTGTTCACCCCGCGCTGCACGTTCGGGCCGCACTTCGCCAAGGTCAACTATCGACCAGCCGTCAACGAGCGGCGTCGGTTTGATCTTGTTTTCTTCCCACTGAACCGTCCCCAGCGCCCGCCAGCGCAACCGCAACTGGACATCACCCGGTTTCGAGCCGGGGTCATAGATTCGAAACTTCAGACGCCGGACTCCGCGGTGCGTCATATGCCCGACACCGGCGATCTCCGAGTCAAGGACCGTGAGCCAGCCGGCTGTAAGACCTTTGTGGCGGATGACTTTTTCGCCTTCGCGTTCGGCTTCTTCAGCCCCGCCCTTGGGCGTCAGTGCCGTGCAGGCGTAGACCGGTGCGGCAGTCGGGTCTCCGGAGTAGTCCCGAGATTCGATGCAGCCCTCCAGCGCGCGCCAGTCCTCGTCGCCCTCGTTTTTGACGATCACCCGGATGAGGCCAGGAGCAGTCCCGAGCACTTCGGAGAGTTCCCAGATCAGCTCCCGTTTAGAGTTCTCTGTGAATTCTTTACTTTCCAATTCCGTGGTCGCATACCAATAGGGGCCAGTGACGAACTGGAGCGAGATGTCGGGCGAGTCCCCGCGCTGCCAGGCGCCCATGCCCGACCAGGTCACCTTCTTGACCTGGCGGCCCAGCGAGCCCGCGAATTCACCACCGGTAAGGAAGTCGCGACGCAGCCAATGCTCTGTTCCCGGCTCGTTGATTTCGCCAAGCTTCTGCTGAAGCCAGTACGCGGCATTCGGCAGGGACACACCGTTCTCCGGCTGAATCTCCAGCTTGAGGGTGGTCTGCGTGTCGTCGGGGTGCCAACCGACTGGCACGCCGCCGAGAGCTGCTCTCTGGAGCTGCAGCTCGACGTCGGCCTCGCCGAAGTCGGCGTCGAGAATGCGGTAGCCATCACCGCTTAGGTCCAGCTCGGCCCCGTAGGGGACAAACTCCACCGGATCCAACACGATCGGGTCGACGATGCGACTCATCGCCTCGTTCCTCCCGGCGTCTTGAGTCCGACCCCGCGGCCTACTCGAGCGTGCTGCTGTACGGCTGGTGCGAAGCGACGATCGTTGAGGACAACTTCGACCGGATCACGGGTGTCACCCGGCTCCTGAACGATGTTGCCGTTGATGATCACCTGCGGCTCGCCCTGCCCACCGGCGAGTCCACGGATCGCCGTCGCCATCTCGAGCTCCTTCTCCGGCGTGCGGATCCGCTCCTTGCCCAGCGCCATGATCGGCGTCTCCTGGCCGGCAGGCCCGCCTACCGTGCCGCCCGTGTGGAACTTGGGCAGCTTCGAGAAGAGGCCCTGGCGCATCTTGTCCCAGTTTTCGAGCGTGACTTTCTGGGTGTCTGAGACGTCGGCGCGCTGGTTTGCCTGACGCGATTGTTCCTCGGAGAACGCTTTGCTCTCCGAGTCGTCTGTTTCGCTCGAGCCGCCGGCGAGACTGTTCGTGGCCCGGGTGATATTGAGCCCCAATTCCTCGATCGCGCCCTGGACGTCCCAGATGGCGCCGCCGAAGCGGCCGGCTATGCGGGGGGGCGCTATGCCTGAGGCCGAAAGCAGCTCGTGAAGGTCCGGCCAGTGGATCCCCTGAACCTCTTTCAGCGACTCCTCGAGGGATCCAGAGCCCGCCAGCGGCAGGACCGGGATGCCGGCCGCATTGGGCTTGAGACGGTTCTCACCGCCAGGGAAGAACTTTTCACGCGCCTCCCCGATGACTTTCCGTAGCTCGGTGTCCTTAAGTTGCAATCTCGGAAGGTCTTTGAGCATCGCGGTGCGTTCGTTGACCTGTTTCTGGAGCCAGGTGGGCAGTGCGTCTTTGGGGTTCTTGCTCTTGAAGACGGCTAGCCGCTCGCCCACCTTTTTCGAGAATTCCTTGATGTGGTCGATGCTGCTTGTGACCTTGCGGTCCTCGCCTTCCCAGCGCGTCTCCATCCCCGCCACGGACGGCCGGTCTTTCCCGAAGCCGTACATCTCGGCCCGCAGGATCGTGTTGCGCCAGTGGGCAACCCGGTCCAACACTCCTGCGTAGGCGGGGCGCTCACGCGTGTTGACGTAGTCAGAGAAGTTCTTGACATAGGCCTTCTCGGCGGCCTCACGCTGACCGTCAGTCGCATTCGCAGGTAGTTCCGGGTCCTGCGGCTCCAGTTCAACGAGCTGCTGCGTGTCCTGGTTGGCCCGTTCGTAATCGCGCTGGGCCCCTTCGATCCACTGCTCATAGCCACCGAACTGCTTGCGTCCTTTGCCCAGCCGCTTCGAGAGCGCCTTCTTGGTGGCCTGGAGACGCAGGCGGGTACGCAGGGACCTAAGTCCGCTCAGGCGCCCTTCGATGACCTCAACGTTCCGGCCGATCTTCTGGGCTACTTCAGGGCGGTTGTGCTTTTCCGCGTAGCGTTTCGCCTTGAGGTATGTGCCGATCCCGCTCTGCCACCGCTCGATCTCCTTTTTGACGCCCTCGGGCGTCTTAGGCATCGGGCCGAGATTCAGCGGGCCAGTCCTGGCGCCGCGGTAGGGGTCGGGGATGTCTTCCTTGGGCGCGGCCGGGGCGCTCGCATCGCTGGCGCTGCCCGCACCACCAAGGAACTCCCTCAGCCGCTGTCGCGCATCAGGGGCAGTGCCGTTGCCCACCCACTCGATATGCGCGTGGTTGCCGCGGCCGTGGTTTTCCCAGTCCTGGGTGCCGGGAATGCTCCCGTCATAGCCGACCTCGAAGCCCATGCCCGTGAGCGTTTCGAGGCCCTTCGCAAAGGCACCGTCCCAGTTGCCGTCACGCGGCACAACATCGGTAGCCGTCCCCGTGGTGTTGTGGCCCGACGAGACATGGCCCCCGTCCGGGTCGTAGCCAGCCGTGATGTCGATGTCGAAGCGTTTCGCGTAGGCAGCGACGAGCTGAGCGATCGAGCCGGCGATCGTCTCGCCGCCGGTATCCCAGCTCGGGTCGACCATCCCGCCAGCCGCCAGGCGCCTGATAGTCGCCCCGATGGGTCCGCCCTGCGCGAGACCCTTCACGAGGCCGCCAGCCTGCAGCCCGAAACGCTTCATCCACGCCTTGGCAGGGCCTTCCTGGGCGAGGTAGTTGGAGCCATCCGAGAAGGCAGAGCCTTGAGCGCCCTGCGCCACTAGGTGCGCGGGTAGACCCTGAGCCGCGAGGGCGTTGGCGCCGCCCCGGCCAAAGAACCCCCGAAGCAGGAACGCCGAGGCCACGGCTCCCTCGTCATGGGGATCTATGCCCATAGAAGCCGCTGTGGACTTCAGAAGCTGAAGTGCGCCTTCGGAACTGGAGTCGCCAAAGGGCAGGTCGCGCATCCGGGACTCCGTAAAGCCCGCCATACCCAGTGCGAGAGTGGCGATCTTGCTGCGGGACAGCCTTTTCGCGACTTTCGCGAAGACCGATTCGACGTCGCCGCTGCCGGTCATTCCACCGAAAGCGGGCGAGTGCTTATCGAGGAAGTCCTTCGCGCCCTTGAAGACCTTCTGGATGGCTTTTTGGCCGAGATCCCGGAGCGGCCCGTCCTGTCCGGCGATCTGGGGTTCGGCCAAGCCACCGCGGCGGAGACGACCAACGAAGCCACCCTCTTGGAAGCGCGGCACGGCAGCATTCGCCTGCTGCAGCGCACCCATCAGGTTGCGGTTCCCGACGAAGATCCCCTCTTTGGACTCGACCTTCGCGACGGGTCTGCCGTTCAGGGAGAGTGTGTGGCGATCGCCGGTGCTCTGGCCGGGAACCACGCTTGCCAAGCCCCCAGCCGCGAACGCAGGGACCAGGCCGCCCTCTTGTCGACCGACCGCCTCCTGCCCCTCCATCTTCTGCAGCTTGAAGCTCGGGATTTTGCCCGCGCCCAGCGACCGGAGCAATCGCGACGTGTTCGCCCCGATGTTCTCGTCTGCTTCACGGACCAGTTCGGCAAGGCCGGTGAAGGCTGTTGAGCTGACTTTCGCAAAGCGTTGCGTTTGCTCCTTCGCTCCGGCGCTTTGCGAGGTGACCGTACCTCTGTAGTCAACCCAGCCGTTCGTCGCTTTCTGGATGGATTCCTGAGTCTTCTTGCCAAATTCGGGAAGCTGGCGAAGCAGTCCCTTGAAGTGTGTGCCGAACTGGGCCTGGGCGCCGGACATGTGCTGCAGCGCGCGAGCCCACTTCGGGCCGACCTTTTGCGCACCTTCTTCAAGGAGCCGGTCGCGAATTTGCTCTGCTTTGCTGAGTTCGCGAACCCTCTTTTCAAGCCGTTCTTGCAGCGGCAGATTGTTCTTTTCACTGCGCCAGCGCTTGGTGAGGCGCTCTACGGTCTGGTCAAGGATGGGGATCCGCTGCCGCTCCGCCGCGTAGGCCCGCACCGTACGGTTCTTGAACAGCTCAAGCTCGATGCCAGAGAGCCGGTGGGCTTTCTTGGCCTCTTCGGCAGCCCGGGCCTCCCTGTGCTGTGCCCGAGACAAGGCGAGAGCCGCTTTCAGCGCGGGGAGAGACTCCGGACCGAACTTGCGTACAGCACCCGTGTATTTACGCTGGGCTTCAGTCACGGCATGGCTTGCCGCCTTCTGGCGCTGGTTTGCCGCCTTTAGGCGTCCCTGCGCCGCCACCAGGGCATCAGCCGCACCGGCCTGATCCCTCATTGCCTTCGCTGAGTGCTGAGCCATGTCGCGAAGTTGCTTCTGGACCGGCGTCAGCTGCTTTGACGAACTAAGCAAGCCGGAAAGAGCGCCGCCAAGCATTGAGCCCAGTCCCGCTCCAAGCGACGCCGCCATCGGGCTTTTGCCAATCAGGAGACCGGCAACTCCCCCGACGAGAGCGCCCCCCACCTGAATGCCAGCATCTTTCCAGTCGCCTTGGGTGGCGGACGTGATGATGTTTGCCAATCCGAGGGCAGCGAGGGCCGGGCCCAGGAAGCGACCAAAGCTCATTGCGAGACGTCCAGCACCCGTCCGCCCTACGCGAGCAAAACTCGTCGCCATGACTCCCTGCTTGGAGGCCACTTCCGAGAATGCCTGTCCGGTGGCGAGCGATCTGTAGGCGCTTGAGGTGGCGAGGATCGATTCACTGAGCTTCCTAAAGCCAGTGATGGCGCCGACAAATGAGGCGGCCTTCACAATCGCGAAGAAGCCGACTAGTCCAGTCACCAGTGTGTGCAGGGCTGGGTTGTTTTTCAACAGGTCCGCAACGGCGCCGGCCATCGCCCCGATCGTCCGAACGAAAAGCACAAGCGGACCATTTGCTTGCGCGATCTCGCCAAAGAGCCTCGCCATATTGGTCAGAGCGGAGACCAACGCTTCCCCAAAGGCATCGGTCATCGTGCCGACCAATTCGGTGAGCACGGGCAGCAGCTTGGTGCGAACCAGCTTCAACACTTTCGCTACCCCCGGCTGGGTTCCGAGGTCGAAGAATGCCTTAGTGGCGTCGCGCAATAGCCGCCCTACCTCGAAGATCGCCGGTTTTGAGTCGGCGAAGTACTGGCGCAGCTCGTTTTTACCGCGAATCGAGTCAGTCCACTTCCGCCAGCCTTCCGCCGAGCTACCAAGCGCATCGAGGATTTCATTGCCCAGGGGCCTCGCGGCCTCCCCCACGTTCAGCAGCCCCCCACCAACCCCCTTGAGGATCGGTCCGAGCCGTTCCATCGTTTCGCGCGTACGGTCGAAGAATTCGGAAAGCGCCCCGGACTTGCGTCCAGCCTCCGACTCGCTCTTGATCCACCCCGAGAACTCCTTGGTGCTTTCGCTCAGCCAGTCAAGGAAAGGTTCCGCTGAGACGAGGATGTGGCGGAAGGAGTCCGCCAGGTTCAGCCCGGCGTCACCCATCCGTCCCAAGATCCGGGTGTTCAGTTTGCCGAGCCGAGTGAGGTCTTTGCCCCACACGTCGGAGCCGAGCTTCTTACCCGCCTTAGCGGCGAGCTTCCCGAGCGCACCTGCCGTGCCAGCGACTACGCCTTTGATCTCTTTGAAGTTGCCCATCAGGCCCTTGAGGCCGACTTCTGCCCCAGGGAAGAACCCACTCGCAGCCGTCGCCCGAAGTTCATCGAGCCGTGGTTTCAGCGAGAGCAAGACACGCACGAACTTCTGTGCGGCCGGCGGCAGTTGCGCCATCTTCTCCTGGAAAGCCGTAGCCGCAGAGCCCTGATCCTTCATCGCTTCAGTGCTGTCTTTGACGGCTTTCTGAAGGTCGCGCTCTGCGTCCGCAACGGAGCGAGTCGCGTCTTCCTCGGCACGTTTCGCGGCGACGACTTCCGGCATCCCATCAACGCCGGCCTTCTGCGCCTTGCGGTAGTCCTCACGCGCGCGCTGAGCGTCCAAGCGCGTCTGCTTCAAGTCATTTCGGGCCTGATCGACGGCCTCTTCGGCAAAGCGAACATCCAGGCCGGTGGCGTTGGGGTCACGAAGGGTTTTGGCGAGCTCCTTACGAGCTTGGGTGAGCTGAAGGGCGCCCTGCTGTTCGGAGTCGCGGGAGCGATCGGCCTCGAGCCGCATATCCTGCAGAGCGCGAACGGCATCCTCGCGCGCTCTCGTGAGGTCCTCTTGGGCCAACGTCGCATCCCGCTGGACGCTCGCCAGGTTGCGCTTGGCATCGGCGACCTGTTCGGCGGCGCTTTCCTGCTGGCGCATTACGTCGACGGCCTGCTGGCCGCCCTGCTCCTCGGCGCTCAGGGCGGCCTTGATCGTGTCCCCGACTCCTGCGGTAGCGAGCTTCAGGACACCGAAGGCCTGCGCCGCAACGAGTGCAGCGCTTGGAAGCGCAACCAGTGCCCCAGCGAGGGGGCTGAGGGCCGCCGTGGTGGCCACTGCCGCCGCAGCCAGCGCTGACAGGCCCTGAAGGGCAAGGCCGACCCCTGCGATCAGGGTTGGCCACTTAAGGGTTCGGATGATGTTGCGAAAGAAGGAGAATCCGCGGTTGACCCGGGCCATAATTCCGTCGAAGCCACCGAAGCCACTCGAGGTCACTCGCAGGCCTCGCCCAGTCTTCAGCAGGTCACCGCCTAGGCCCTTCAGCCGCTCGGACAATCGCCGGACGCCGCCCTTAGATGCCTCTACCCGAGCGTGCCAATCCCGAAGTTCAGTCTTCGCAGAGCGCAGTCGTTTGCCCGACTCACGAGCGGCCCGGCCGATTCCGAACATGTCGGTTTCGAGAGGCTTTACGCCCCCACGCGCTCGGCGTGACTGCTCCTCGACCTCGCGCACTGCATCGGCCAATCCGAACATGTCCCCGGCGGCCCGTTGGGAGCCCTTGCCTATGCGGCTCGCGATAGTCCTGCCCGCGTCATCCCCGAACTTCTCGAAGCGCTTCAGGAGCGGAGAGAGGGCTTGGGCCAAACCGCCCCGGCCCAGGCCGCCAGCGAGCTCTTTACCTGCGTTGCGACCCGCTCTTTGGAAGGCCGGGGTGAGCGCCTGGTTCAGCCGTTTGCCGAGCTTCTCTTGGAATCCCGAGAAATCGGGCTCGACGGAGACGTACCCCGTCCCTAGCTTTGCTCCTGCCGCTAGTGCCATGCGCTCACCCCCTTTCGCTCAACCGAAGAACTTCGCGATCTCACGGGGATCCGTGACAACGCGATCGCTCTTGCTCTCCACCGTTTGCTCTATTTGCTCACCGGGCCGCGGAACCCGGAGCGGGTCCGGTAGTCCTTTCCAGTTGGCCCGGGCGTGCAGGTGACCCCACTGGTGAATCGCTTCGACGTTCAGGGCGAGCAGCTCATGGAGCGTCGTCCACTGCTGCCCGTCGACCCGCCACACGGCTGCGTCCGGGGGCAGGCCGTTGACCCAGACCCAGAGCTTTCGGCAGCCCGCCCTGTCGATCTCCTCGGCTAGATCACGCCCGTAGTACCTCTCGAGGTCGGCCTCGAGCAGGTCCCACCTCTCGGTGACGATCTGCGCGAGGCTCGCTATTCCCCCTGGTTCAGTCCCGACGCCTCGAGAATGTCCTCAAGGAGCTTGAGTAGGACGCCGTCGACCTTGTCGAGCTCGATCTCCTTCTCAGCGACCTTGTTGCGGATCGCCTGGTACTGATCTGAGCCCACGAGTGACTTGATGAACTCCATGGTGCCTCGGAGGTCATTCCCGGACTCAAGGTCCGCCAGGTCGAACAGGATCGTGCCGGGCAACTTGGCCGGCAGCTTGAGCTTGAGACCCAAGAAGTCGACCACCTTCGCGGTGTCTTTCTTCTCAGCGCGGGCAGCCTCCCCCCTTCTCGAGGGGGAGGCTTTGCGCGACGACGTTTTCGCCGGACTCACTGTTAGGAGCCTGCCGGCGCGAACGCCTCGTCATTGGAGAGGTAGTACCAGGGACGATCCGCGTCGTCGGGCGTGAGCGCCGAGAACGTCACCGGCAGCAACGCCGCGGCGTTGCGGACAAACTGCGTCTCGACATCGCCCTCGACCGTCGCACGCATGATGACCGCACGGTCTTCCCGATCGCCATCCTGGGCATCGACAACGACCACGTACTCGGCGAGCGCGTCGGTGTCCGCAGGCGGGTCGTAGCGGAAGGTGCCGGGCGACGGTTCCGTCCATTCACCCCCGCCGAAGGCGAGCGAGAAGTTCTCGCGGTTGTACTGCTGGAGCTGTGTGGCCGCCGAGTAGCTGCGCGACGTCACGACCCGGCGAGAGGGCGTCGTGCGCTGCCACGACATGATGTTCTCGACCTCCTTGCCGTTGGTGAAGCTCACACCGTCCTCGGAAGTGAGGCCGAGGTTGACGAACGCTTTGTCAAGCGTCTCGTCCTCTTTCGTCGGCAGTTTGGTGCCAACGGGGGCGATGTAGAGATCGCCCGCCGCGAGCACCTTGATCTCTTTGGTGTTCTGTGCCATTGAGGCATCCTCCTAGCCCCTTGCAGGGCGGTTCGGTTGTCTATGGACCGCCCTGCAGGGCGGTTGAGGAACTGCGTTGGGAAAGTGGTTAGGGCTTTGGGTGCACTACAAGCCGGAGCCCGCCCGCGCGAAAGCCGCGGCGGAGCGGCGCCCTCGGCACGTTGTGGACGGAACCGAACTCGATCCAGTGCCAGAAGGAATCGTCGGCCTCTACGCCGGCGCCGACCGCCTTGACGTGCCTTTTGTAGTAGCCGGACCTATGCGGCGCAGCGGCGATCACGTACCGAGACACCGCTTTGGCAATGCCCCGCAAGCCCTCCTGAAACCGAGGCTGCGTTCGCACTTCCTCCTCGAAGAACGGATTCGGGCCGTAGCGAACGCTCACGGCTTGGGGTGCATGAAGATTTCGGCGTCGAGGATCACGCGCTCTCGCGCAGGCTTGAGGTCGGTATCGGGAACACTGGGCATCGAGGCAAACCCCACATCCGTTGCCACCGCTTCGGCTAGGGCGGCTTTGGTAATCCCCGTCAAGGCCCCCCGAACGGCTTTCGCCAAGTCGAAGGCTTCGGCATAGCGGTTGGCCGCGCCGGCGTAGAGGTCAAGTTGCAAGTAGTAGGCGACGAGATGCTCGACCTGGCGCGACCCGGTCTCATTACTGGCGTCAAGCTGCGTGATCCGCACCCACGGCTCGCCGTAGTCGCCGTCCCGTGGCGATTTGTGGCTTACCCGCTCGCCCACGATGTCTGAGACGGATGTCTGATCGCGGAGGAAGTCGCCGATGATGGCAACCGCATCAAGAAGTTCGCCGCTCACGATTCGGCCGCCCTGCCGGTACGGCGCACGGCCGCTTCGACATGCCAGAGGCTGCGGCTACCTTCATCGACATCCCAAGGGTCACCCACGACCTCGTACTGACGACCTTTCGCACGAACAGCCGCGCCTGAGTCGATCGCAGTTCCCCAGGGGAGCCACAGAAGCCAGGATGTGTCCGGTACCTCGCCGCCATCTTCATGCTCAGCCCCGCGCACCTTTTGGAGGGAGCAGTAGGTCTCTACTTCGACAAGTTTGGTGATCACGTCACCGTGGCGATCCTTTTCCCCCGTAGGAACACGCTGGAGAATCGTGCAAGGCGTTTTCATCATGCGCTCTGCGGACATCGGCCCTCCTCGAGGAGTACTCGAATCGCCTCTGGATTCCGGCGGGCCTCGAAGTAGCGGCGCCGCAACTTCCATGACTCCCTAGAACCTTTCCGCCGGCTCTGTCGAGGCTGCGGTGGATGCCAGAGATGAAGAAGGTCGGCCTTGCCCCTCCACGGATCGCCATACAACGCGCTGAGGGCAAACGCATGACTTTCATCCTCTTGACCCCAAGATTTGAACCGGCAATCGAGCGGAGCGTCTCTCAACACGTCTCTGGGCGCCACGAGGATCCCGCCGCCCAAGAGGCCTTCGTAGGGCCTCTGCTCCGTCTCTTGGTCTCGCCAGTCGGCGCCGGCGAGCACGGCTTCAGCACCCTCTTCGGAGAGACGGCGTACGAGCTTGTGCGGGGCCGCCCAGGAAGCTCCAGCCTCTACCGCTGCGACGGCGTCGACTAGTCCGTCGCACCAGACATCGGCGTCAGCCTGGATGACGATCTCGGCGTCACGCGTCTCAATGACTGGGTTCAAGGCGGCGCCCTTGCACCACTCTTCTGTAGTGGCTCGCGCTTCGACCAGCTCCCATTCCGGGTGCTCGGCGCTGTAGCGCGCCTTGACCCAGGCCCATGCCCGCTCCCGATATCGGCAGTTGCCCCCGTAGGGGACGACTACGGCGACGGACACGGCATTGAGTAGCCGCACAGTTGCAGCCGCTCGTCCGTCCAGAGGATCGATTCGAGGTGCTCGTTCCGATGGAAGCGGCCAGCGTCGTGCTTGAAATAGCGCGCCGCTCGGGCCTCCCGTTCGGCCGGGTTCGCCCAGCCGAGATGGACCAGATCGATCGGGAGCTGCGCGCGCCTGTCAGCCCGCCGGTAGAGCTTGGCTACGGCGACCGGCTCCCGGGGGCAGGCCAGGCGAAGATCCGTGCGAGCGTGCCAATCGCGTCCCCGCTCGTCGGGGACGCGATAGACAACCGGGGCGTGCCGCGGTCGCCAGCCCCCGTCTACTCGGATCAGCCAGGGCTCCGTGCTCCACGCCTCGACGACGCGCAGCGCCCACACGGGCCGCTCTGCCCTAGCCTCAATCGTCGCCCTGAGATCGGCACCGCGGGGCACAAGCTCATCAGCGTCGAGGGAAAGGACGTGTGTCGGTTCGCCAGCGAGGACGTGCTCGAGTAGCGACTGGCGAACGGTGCCCTCGTGGCCGCCCTTCTGTGACCACCCGGGGCCGTCGAAGCGGCGCACGGCGACCCGGTCCTGCGCTTCGAGCCAGTCGGCGCTACCGTCGTCGGAGCCGTCGTCCAGCACGCGGATCTCGTCGCAATAGGTGAGCGCGTGCTCGACCGTGCGCTGGAGGTAGCGGCCCATCTCGTTGCGGGTGGGCATGGAGGCGATCAGCTTCACCGCCGCCTCCTCAGCAAATAGATCTCAGCCAGCTCAGATGGCTGGGCGACCGTCTGGTACAGCTCCCACTCGTCGTCAACGAACAACGAGGGCAACTCGCCCGGCTCGAAGTCACGGCGGTGGTAGGGGTTCTGGCCCACAGTCGGGATCACCGGGCAGGAGATGCCGATCCAGCGCCGAGCTTGCTTCGCAGCCCTCACGTAGGCCGAACAGTCGTCAAGATGCTCGATCGTCTCGAAGCCGATAAAGACGTCGAAGTTGAAGTCCGGTTCCCAGAATTCGAGATCGACCTCCCGGAAGTTCAGCGACTGGTCGGCCGCCGGTATGTCGCAGAGGTCGCGGTCGGCGCCGATGTAGCGGATAACGCGGCCAGCTCGTAGCAACGCTGCCCCGTAGGCGGCCCCGCAGGCAGCGTCGAGGACGACGTCTCCTGGGTGACAGAAGCCCGCGGCGAGCCGGTACCGGAACTCGTGGCCGCGACGATCGCCCTCGGGAGTCGCCGCCGTGATCCTCTCCCCGGCGCCCGCCATCAGTCTTCCCTCCGATGGGCACTGACCGTCACCCAGTTCATATTGCGAAACGACTGCGGCAAGACCCCTGGGCGGTAATCGAGCAGCCACATGCAGTACGGAAAGCTCACCTGATCCTGAAAGGACCAACGCTCGACTTGTGCGCGCCAAAGTGCGCCGAGCTCGGGTACCACGGGGTGCGCCATATCGCGAGCGAGCACGCCGCACTCATAAAGCCCGGCATGCAGAGGGAACCCTCGCGAGCGGTAGTACGCAGCCTGATCGTCGAGGGGCTCAGCGGCGTACTTCGGCGGGCGGATCATCGCCTCCCCGTACGCACAGTCACGGCCGTCGAAGTGGGGGGAGACGGCCATGCCGTTCTCGATGTGGCCAAGGACCTCCGGCACAAACGAGGGCGAGGTGACCGAAATGCCGCCGTCGACCCAGATCACGTAGCGGTACTGGCGCAGACCGGGGAGCGTGTGTGGGTCGAGCTTGGGCAGCTTGGCGCGGCGACGCGGACCGCCGGAGTGGTCCGGCAGAGGGAGTGCCTGCCAGCCAGGCGTGGGCTCGGTCACCTCGTCATGGAAGAAGAGGTAGTCGACATCGGGCAGGAAGATGTCCGAGCGGGGGTGGTCGTAGGCGCCGGCGACAGCCGTGACCACCGCAACCTCGTTCACGGTCGCTCAACGCAAAGGATCGTCTCAACGCCATAGGCAGTGTTGGGGCTGTCGAGGGTGGTGTAGTCGGAGATGATGGCGCCGCTGGCCTCTATGGGCTCCGAGAGGTCGGCCAGCGCGAAGGAGAGGTCGGGCACTCCGGGCGGATCCACCCAGTCAATCTGCCGCGTGCTCTCCTCGAGCGGCGTGAACAGCACCAGGGCCATCCGCTCAGTGAAGCTGCGAAGCGCGTTGTCGAGAACCGCCTCCCAGCGGAGGTTGTGCTCAAGCACGCCGCGCATAAAGATTCCGGGCACGGAGGAGCTGTACTCGGTGAGGTCCGCGGTCACGGCCGCGAATGGAGACGTCCCATCGACGCCCCGGTAGCGCGCGGGCTCGATGAGAGTCGAGAACCAGCCTCGCCCGCAGCCCCAGTCCTCAATCAGCGAGCAGCCCTGGAGCCACCGCGCGCCCAGCTCGAAGGTCGGGCTGTGGCCATAGGGCTGCGGCTCGGCAACCTCGTTCCAGTCGCCCCACATCCCAACCGCGGAATCACCCTCCTTCATGCCCACAGCGCCCGCCTCCTTTCATAGATGCGGACGCCCTGATTCATGCGGGCTCCGATCTGCGCGTACAGCTCGTCCATTGGCGCCTTGCCGACCATGGGGTGCAGGTGCTCGACGATCGAGTCGGCGGCGTGGGCATACGCGCCACGGTGCTTCGCGGTCCCGATCAGCTCGTTGTCGACGTACTCATGCGGGTAGCCCTCGTGAAGGGGGCCCGACGAACCGTCGTCAATCGTGCCGCGCTCGGCATACTCGCGGGTCATCAGGAAGTGGGTGGCATGTTCCCCTGCCATCACCCGCGGGTTGCAGAGATCGTTCGTGCCGACCACGCCGATGCCATCGGTGAGCTTGGCCGCAGCGGCCTCGAGCCAGCCGCGGTGGAATGCAAGGTCGTCGGCACCTAGGAAGAGAAGCGACTGATCCGTGAGGGCGACGCCACGGTTGATCTTCATGGCGTAATTCCCGCCGCCGATATCAAGGTCGATGTGGATCGATCGAAGGCAGCGCTCGGCTTCGATGGCCTCGTGCTCTCGCCGGTCGTGAGAATCGGCGAGAAAGAAAACACGAGCGTCCGGCGTCGCGTCCTCGATCGAGTCGAGCAGCGGCGCCACACGGTGCGGTCTCCCGAGGACCGGAACGAGAATCGAAATGTTCACGAACCTTCGCTTTCAATCGGCCAAAAGTCCAGCGGGCTGGTTTCCTCCGGGTCCCCCGAAAAAGGCGTTTCAACCTGAATCGACTTGATCGAGGAAACGCTGGCCGCCTTTTTGACCAGCCGCACCTCGTTCTTCGTCAACCAGAGAGCGTCGGATTGATCGGTTCCGCGGTACGTGACAGCCCTCGCCCCGAGTTCCTCTCGAGCGACGCTGTCCGGGTTGCTCCAGGCCCGGTACGCGACCTGGATACAGACCGCCTTGACGACTCCCGGTACGGGCTCATCCGAACCCTCCTCGAGCCAGGCGGCTTCGGAGCTTGAAAGCTCGCCCGAGATGAATGCCGAGGCGTCATCGAGCAGCGCTTCGACCGTCGCGAACTCCTCGTCGCCCAACACCCCGTGCCGGGCTTCGAACTCTTCGAGGGTCGCGAGCGCCATAAGCGGGCAAGCAGCAACGGGGAGAGGCCGTTCAGCCCCTCCCCGCATTGCTGACTGGCCTTAGGAGCCAGCCTCGTCAAACGACACGAACTCGAACCCGACCGCACGAACATTCTCTTCGGTCAGCTCGCCGAAGTCTTCGCTTTCGAGATCGAGGTCACGACCGTCCTCGACGCTGGTCGAGCCGGCGAATGCCGAGTAGACCGACCGATCGCGCAGGTGATCGGAGTCGTAGTCGCGGATCCAGCGCATGGCCAGTGACTCAAACTCCAGCGGCGCGCCGGCCTTCGCACCATCCGGAACCTCCGGAGCCACATTGCCGAGTGCGAACGCCGTCGGGTGGAACGCGACCGCGAAGTCCGGGTCGATCGAGTTGCAGTTCCCGATGACTTCGAACCCCGCGATGCGACCAATGACCGCCTCGCGCAGGACCGAATCGTCCCCTGATGTGTCGACGTCAATGAGGTGCGCCGAGTTGAGTGCAGCCTCCTCCACGTTGGCGCCACAAAGGAGCTTGCGGCCCGCCGCCGGAACGTTCTCCCGGTTCAGGTGCTTGCGGGCACGGACGCAGGCGCGGTAGAACGCGTAGTCCTTGCCTTCTGTCTCTGGATCCGGCTGTTCGTAAGTGACGCTATGCCGGTAGTTGGCATTGACCATCGCCTCGGCGATGTAGCTCTCCAGCAGTTCGGCCACCGCTCGAATCTGCGGTCGGGCGACCTGCTCACCCCAGCTATCGATATCGAGGGTCAGCTCCTCGTCGGTGATGCCCACCGCGCTGTAGGGGTGCTTGTCAAGCTTCACCGGAATGGAGAACTCTTTGAGGTCGTCCGTGGTGATCGCCGTATTGCGGGTCCGCCACTCGTACTCGCGCCCTTTCAGGATCGAGGGAATGCGGATGTTGATCGTGTCGTTTTTCGAACCCTTGAAGTCCGCGATGCCGCGGCGGACGACGAGGCGTGGGAGAAGCAGCTCTCGCTGGAGCAATCCAAGCCCCTGCGAAATCAGTTTCTCCGGCTTTAGGAACGCGTTAGCCATTGGTGGTCACTCCTTTGCTGTTAGAGGGTTGCTCGCAGCGACCACCAATGGCGGGGTCGGGCGAGGAGACCTAGTAGTCGCGCGAGACCCGCGCAGCCAACTTGGCCGGATCTGACTCCTCCGGCTCGGTGGCGCCTGTAGCGCCTGTTTTGGTTCGCTCCTTTGGACGCCTTCGAACCGGCTGCTCGTCCTTCTCGGACTCTTTGCCGTCCTCGTCGTCGCCTTCGCGAAACGAATCGAGGAGCTCGTCAGCGTCAGCTTCCAGCTCCTCTTCGGTCTCACCTACTAGGCGCTTGGCCTGGACCTCGGTGAGTCCCTTTTTCAACGCGACCCGCAGCCTCGCCGCATCGGACTTGGCTGAAGTCGCTTCCTGCTCTGCCGTCGATGCCTTCTCGGTGAGTTTTTCGCTCTCCGACTTGTTTGCATCTTCGAACTGTTTGACCTTGGCTTCCGCAGCCTCCGCGCGTTTGAGGGCGGCCTTCGCCTTCTCCTCGTTCTTGCGGGACTTCAGCTTCCAAGGGTCGTCGGATTTGACCTTTCCGGCCTCCTCCTCGGACTGCGCCTCCTCGGTCGTGGTCCCCTCAGCAGACCCTTCGGTCTCCTCGGTCGCCTCGTCCTCGGTGGTCTCCTCGGTCGTGTCCGCGGCCATTCGGCCTCCTTCGCTTGACGGCACCGTTCGGCGCCGGGTTGTCGTGCGCCCCATTCGGGGCGACGCTCGGTCCTTGCGCTGCGTTCGGCGGCGCGAAGCTCGTTGCCGGACTACTACTGTTTGTTCAGCTTCCGGCGAAATGCATTGAGAAGGTCATTGCTCGTGCCGCGCCGGAGCTCTCCCGCCTCTTCGGCCTCGAGCACCGCTTCGTTGTAGAGGTCGTGGAACTCACGCGCACGCCCCGGCCATTCAGAACCTGTGTAGAAGGGCTCCGCCCCACACCCACATTCGTCGTGAGCTTCGAAGTCAGCCGAGTTCACCTTGTACACCGGGCCGCGTGAGGCCAGCAGAGCACAAAATGCACAGGGGTCTCCGTCTGTTACGCGACCCCAGCCAAGCGCCTCTTTGTCTTCGGCAACGGAGCGTAGGATCGTCTCCCGCCCACCATTCAAGACTTGGCGTGTCACGCTCCCCGATGTTCGAGTAAGCGCCGTGTTGCGGGCGTCCTCGGGTGTACGGCCTGCAGCTAGGGACTTGGCGACAGATTCGCGCCCGGTCACGTGCAGGCCAGCGATCACCTTGTCGGTGTCTATCGGGCCTGCGAGCCTCGTTATAGCCTCACCGTCGACACCCTCGGCTTGACGGAAGCTCTGGAAGTAGCTGCCGGCGACATTCGCTGAGAGCCCGTGGTAGGCACGGACCAAGACGATGGATGCAACGGCAAGTTTGCCGAAAGACTCCTCATCGCCCTGCCAAATAGGCCAAAGCGCCAGGTAGTCGCGGAGTGCCCGCGAGCGAAGCTGAAGCTGGGCCTGACGGTGCTGCTCAGTCAGGATGCGACCGGCAGTGGTCCGGGCCATCTAGGCGACGGCGGGATTCGGTTTGCTCTGGCGCTCCAGAATTTCGGCGAGAGTCGCAAACGAGTCGCCCTGGCTGGCGGCGGCCTTCCAGGCCTCGATGTCCTTTTTGGTCGTCCCCGGGATCCGCTCCCACAGCTCTTGCTCGGGTACATGGAGCATCTGGGCGATCTTCCCGAGGCCATCGACCGTTGCGGCGAATGCTCGAGCGGAAGTGTCGCGCCACTTCACCTCAGCGTCGGCGGGGACTTCCACGCCCTTGGCGCGACCAACGAGCCACATCGTTTGCTCGTGCGACTCGCCCAATCCGGTATGCCGCTCTCCCACCTTGCGGTCCCTGCCTGCCTCCGCAGCGGCCAAGGCCTCCGCCGAGAGGTTGATCAGCTCGCCGATCAGCTCGTGAACGGGAGTCTGCGAAAGAGTGGCTGCGTGGCGCAGTGATGCCTCGCGAGATTCGATGAACCCCTTCAAGTCAGTCTGGGAGAACTCCCCGACCTTGACGCCGTCCTCGCCCTCTGGTGGCTCGTCGATCGCAAGGATGCGACCGGCGCCAACTTTGAGGGTCTCCTCCTCGGTGTCGGCGGTCCAACCGATGATGTAGCGCTGCCGGAAGCCCGTGTAGTGCTGGGCGATCTGAAGGCCAAACGTCGTCAGGTCGATCTGGTCCTGGAGTGGCATGAGCGGGGCAACCTGACCGCGAGTCGGCGGGTACGTTTTGCCGTCTTCCGGCTCAACCTCGTCGTCTTCATCCAGATCGTGCTCGTCGAGGTAGCGAACCACGGGGCATACCCCGAGATTGTGCTCGCGATCTTCGATGAAGTCGGGGGCCTTGCCCTTCGCTTCATCCATCTCGACGTAGTAGATGGCCTTGTCGTCGTAGAGCTTCCAGAGGCCGTTGCCAGCCCGCTCGAGTCCCCACATCGGCCAGTCGGGATCCTCACCATAAATGGTGGTCATTGAGCGAGGAGACACCCCGCGGATTACAGGCTCCGGGTCACCTGGAAGCACGACCGCATATGCGGCTCCGTAACCATAAGTGGCGCGGTGGATCGCAGTCTGCCGAGCGTCCATTCGATTGGCCTGCCATGCCTGCCATACCTCGGTGTCCTCGTCCTCTCCTTTGGACCTGAAGCCCTCCACGAAGGTGGACTGCACGAGCGAGTTGACGACGATCGGCATGATGTTCACCCGCGAGCTGCGGGCCATCACGCGTACCTCCCCAGGCGTTCCCGTTGGAATCACGGCCGGGAGTTTCTGTCGTCCCCTCCAATACCGGCGGACCAGGTCCAGTTGATCGCGCTCGGCTAGGTGAAATCCGTGGAGGCGGCGCACCTGCTCAACCGCCTTGTCTCCGCTGAGCTTTTCCCCCACGTTGTTCCTTTCCTCTCAGCCTGCGTGCACCCGGCCGGACCGCTTCTTGCGGCGCTTCGTGTTGCCTAGAACCAGGCGCCGGACCATCCGAACCCCAATCACGCAGACGGCCGCGTCGATCTTGAGCGGCGAGTCCTTCGACTCCTTGCCAATCGAGATCCAGTCTTTGTGCGGCCGGCGGCGGGCGTTAGCGATGTGCCGGGCAACCCGTGAGTCGCCGTCGTGCGTGAACTCGCCATCCACGATCTCGGCTTCGCATGCCTCCGCCGCTCGTGCAAACTCTGTTGCGTGAGAACGCATGTCCCAAGCGATCGGTTGTGGCGGCTTGCCCTTCGGCACCGCCCAAAGCTTTAGGTCGTCCTTGTAGCGCTGGGGCCAATCAGTGAGCGTGTAGGACTCCCACTCCTTGACGTCTGCGAAGAAGGCCACGACCTCGTAGCGGTCAAAGGCTTTCGAAACGACGCGATCTACGTCGGCCGCGTCGACCGTGTCGGCATCGTCATTGGGATCGGGCTCCCAAACGCCAAGGGTGAAGACGTGCCCTGACTCCACGTCACACCCGAGAAGGGCCGTTGCGTCCCGCGACTTGGAGCCGTCGAAGAAGAGGACGATCTCGGTGCCCTCCTCAACTTCGAGCAGCAGGGTGTTCCGGGCCCATTGCTCCGGGGCAACCCACGAGTCCTCGGCCACCGTGGGCCAGTTCAAGTACTTCCGCTTGGAGTCATCCGGCTTGGCCTTCGGGGACCAGATGCGATCGAGGATCACCTCGACGTCGATCCATGGGCAGTCGGCGTAGACGTGCTCGAGCGCCGCGATGAGCGACTCCCGATCTGTCAGATCGGTATCGGGCGGAGCAATGACGGCGTCGTAGAGGAGCTTGCGCTCGCCGCGGGTGCGGCCCTCCTCTTGGGCCAGCCAGGCCTCCCAAGAGTCCTCAGCTACCGATTCAAGACCAGGGACCCAGGCGTTCGATGTCTCAAGCAGTCGAGACCCCGACTTGGCAAGGTTGTCCTCGAGGGTCGAGGCGAGCTCGACGCCGCCGTTCGCGGGCTTCCAATGCTCGGTCTCATCGCCGATGATGAATGAGCCCTCGCCACCCTCCGCAGCAGTCGCGGAGGAAGTGATGACCTCCAGCGTCCCCTCCGGCAGCTTGTAGTACTTCGTCTTGCCCGGGTCGAGCTGATAGGTCTCAACGAGCGCCGATCCCTTCGGGGCAAATGCCCGGACCATCCGCATCGTGTTGGCGGTCTGGGACTCAGCGGTCGCCGCGATCTGCACGAGCGGCATGTCGACCTGCTGTCCGACGCATCCACCGGGGTAGCGCTCGTCGAAATCCTTGAGGCGAACTGGGCCACAGAACTCGATCAGTGAAAGGACGCCGGCGAAAGGGCTCTTCCCGCTTCCCTTGGTCAGCCTCCTGACGCCGTGGTTGTAGAGCCAGCGACCGTTCTCATCGAGCGCGTACCACCAAGCGAGAAAGCGAAGTTGACCGGAGGTAAATCGGAAAGGCTTGCGGGCTCGCGGCCCGTTTGGCTGGATCAGGCCACTGAACTCTGGGAGCTGCCCCTCCGCCCACGCTGCCGCTTGATACCCAAGTGTTAGCTCAGGCTCGCCAGGCGGAAGAGTCGAGAGCCGATCAGCCGGCGGCGCGCTTGCGGTACTCATCGAGCGTCGCGACCTTCGCCGCCTCCTCCTTCTCAGGATCGGGGGTGGGCGTAAAACGCTGGAGCTCGATATTGGCCCGGCGGCGATCTGCCTCGGAGACAAGCAAGGACGTCATCCCTTTGAGATAGGCAGCGAGCGAGGCGCCCTTCATCGGCACCTTCGCGTAGACCGGCTCGCCCGTCTTCTCGGGGACGGCAACTACCTGCGGCTCAAGATCGCGGCTCATGCTCTCGGCGAGCATGTAGGCCATCGCCCAGTCGGACGGCTCGTAGTAGTGCGACTGGCCGGAATCGGCCAGTGACTCGTACCAGCGCTTGGCAACCGCATGCCAATTCTCGTCTACATCCGGTGCCTCGACCGAACCCTCGATCTCAAGTTTGTCGGGCTGGTCGCTCGCTTTCGTATGGCGCCTGCGCTGGTCGGCGCGCTTCGGCGCAGGTCCTCTTTCGCCCATTCGGGCTCCTTCCGTAGGCGTGGTCCCGTTCGGGACGCACGCGAAAGCCGAAACATGAATACCCGTCGCGAATCTCCGCCGCTAAAGCCCCGGTCAGCTAGACAAAACGTTTCGGGGGTCCCCCCCAGCGGGTCAGCGGGGTAGTGAGCCGGAGAAGATCAGCGCCCAGAGGACACACGGGTTGATCTTCGAGAGCGCGAAGCAGCCGCTCCGGCGAAGAGCACGAGACCAAAGTTTCCACGAGCCATTCCGGTCGAACATGTGGGCGATGACCTTGGACGGTGAAGTCTCCACCTCCATCGCATGCTGACTGATGGTCGTGCCGCTTGGCCCTCGGTAGATGACGGTCTCAGTCATGCGCTTCGCCGTCCCTCACGAAGTACGTGGCCCAGCCTGCGCGCGTTCGCGACCAAGCACTGAGCCGCGCGCGCCAGTGCCAGCGGAACGCGTCTCGGTGGTTGAAGCTCGCTGATAGCTCGCTGCCTCGCCATACCTGCCAGCGCTTCTTCACGGTCCGTAGACCTCAGCCGGGAGACCACTCGCATCGGTGTAGGTGAAGACGTGACCGCCGGATACGTCGCGCCCTCGCGCTTCCTGCTCTTGCAACCAGCGCTCTGACGCTTGACATGCGGCGTCAGCGGTCGTCGTCATCTCCAGCATTACGACGGTCAGCAATGGCCGCCATCGCGGGATGACGCGGTACAGGGCAGCGAGTGCGCGAGGGTGATCTAGAAGGCGGTGAAGGAACCCAGGCAACCGACGCTCGAGGAGCTTTCGACTGTACGCCTCGCGTGCCTTGTTGAGTTCACGGCTGCGTTCGCGGACGGGCCGCTCAATGACCCAACGCAGCGTCTGCTCATTGCGCGCGTCCTGCCAGGAGATCAAGTCGTCGTCGATAGCGAAGGATCGCTCCACGCCTTGCATTCTACCTCGCGCTGCGGCTACCGAGCTAACCCCGAAGCCAACGCCAAAACATACGGACGGAGCAGACATCGGCCGCAATCCGGCTGAATCTCTGGAGTCGCTGTCGCCGAACCAGACGAGGCACACATGCCCCTGTGACGAGCACATGGTTCCGGGAGAAGCTGCCTTCTGCTTCCTTCCCGATTGCGAGGATCGTCGTCGGGTGGGTCGCGATGAAGGCGCCGTCAATGATCCACTCCTTGCCTTTTGCGGGACCAGCGATTCCCGTAGTCACTCGCGTCCTTTCGGTCGGGCCAACAGGGAGTTCGAGAACTCGACCTTCTCGGCCAGGATCGTGAGAGTCACGGTCGGAACCGTACCTGACTCCGTTCGGATGCCGTTCTCAGCGATATACCATTGGAAGGGCTCGCCGTCGATGGTGAGCTCCGCCTTCCCTTGAATGCCTTCGATCTTGATGTGCTTTGCGAGTTCGGGCACGCGATGTCCTTTCAGGCGATGAGACCAGGGTGCGGCTCAGCTTTACGTCGCCGTTGCGGCCTGCGACAAGCCGTTCCTCGGTTGCACTTCACGTGCTCCGGCCCACGGGTGATGGAGCGGTCGTCATCGTCGTGGCCAAGGTCCCATTGGTCGGGTGGTGTGTCGGGTGGGATGAAGGCTTCCTCTCTGGTCTTGCCTTCCTTGAGGCAGCGCCAGCAGTAGGCCTTGCCTTCGGCTACTTGGCGGGCAGCTCGGCGGCGAAGTCTTTGGTGGGTGGCCCCGTACCCGCGCTGGGTAGTGGTGGGGCGATGCACCGCTCAGTCCTCGTCGCCGGCGTCCGGCTCCCTTGGGGCTTCGACTGCATCAGCACCACGGCGGAGCATCGCCCCGATGAGCCAGTCCGGGTCGGAAGAGTGATTCCATCCACCTTGCTCGTGGATGCTCCGGTCCTCGGTGCTCTTGTGGACGGAGTAGACGACGGCTACGTGGCGGACCTCCGCGTCCATCTCCTCCTCGATCTCGCTGATCGAGTCGAGCGCTGAAAGGAGAACCTGCTTCGCCTCGGAGAGCGCCGTCTCCTCGCTCACCCCAGCCTCCACTGAATCAGCACGATGGCTGAGAGGCTCCCTATTGCTATGGCGATGAGGAGGCGGGTTTCTAGGTTGTAGCGGGTCAAAGCGAGACCGCCAGGGCAGTGAGCGCGATGACAGCGACGTGCCAAACCTGGTCGACCCAGATTCGAACCTCCGCGCCAAGGTCCATGAGGATCGGCGCGCCAGGCGGCGCGTCAGCGACATGGCGAATCTCGTGCTCTTCTGTCTTCGCCATGTAGACGAGGGCGTGTGGGACTTCGGCGGGCTGGGTCTGCCGGATCAGCTTCGACCACCAGATCACCGGAACGCGCGTGTCGATCAGAAGGTGGGTGACGGCGATGGCGAGCGCTGCAGGCCACGGGAAGATGAGAAGCTGAGCGCCGCCGTGTAGGCCGGCGTGGACGTATGCGGCTGGATGGCGATCCCACCAGCGCGTTATCCACGTGCCGTCAGCGCGCCACTCGAAGCGTTTGCGCCGCTTGGCCTTGTTCACCGCCATCCACTCGTTCTGGGCGAGCCAGTCGATGACAAGATGGATGACAGTGCCCCAGATGAGGAGGTCCGTGGCGCTCACGCAGCCAGCCCTTCGAGCCGCCCGCGGGCCAGCTTCATCCTTCGCCTCTCGTCTAGCTCATCGGGGTTATGCCACTCGCCGCCCTGACACGGAGCGCAGTAGTCGCCTGCGTGGTAGCGGGAGAGCGGCTTAGCTCCGCAGCCCTTGCATTCCCGTTCTGCTGGGTAGGGGCCCGGGTTACGTTCGTGGCGCTTTGTCTTGACGGTGGACACGGAGCATCAGTCCCCTGTGTGGTCCTCGCGTCGTTCCAGTGGACCGGGGGCGCTCTGAGCCAGAATCCGCTCCACATCGCCCTTCGATATCCAGGTAGGACGGATGGCTCGCAGAATGGCGTCATAAGTTGCGTTGCTCATTCCTGCTGTCCTTTCCTTGAAGCGGCCACCAGACCCGCCACCCAGGCTTTCGCCATGTGGGATGGGGGTCTTGGTGGTCCGTTGTGCTCGCGGAGTGGGGCGAGCGGAAGTTGGCGAGAGGCCGCGACCGCAAGGTAAGGAGCGCGGGGGAGCGGACGCCCGAACTAACTCATGGCTGCGCAGGCCAACTGCGACGGGCACCGCTCTATAGCTCTCGGTGTTGGGCCGTCTTCGGGCGGGGGCTGGGACCAAACTCTTCCCACCACAAAAGGTGACCCTCGCCCGGCGCGGGCATAAGCATCACGTGAGGCATTACGGGCGCACCTCGGACTCCATCCGGCCGCCCGGCGTTCCCGTTTTGGCGACGGCCGCACCGTCGAGGGAACTGGATTCCCCAGCAGTGTAGATGGTCTCGGCGGACGTATTCAAGCCGCCACCTGATCATGCCCGATCTCGGAATGGGCTTTCTTGATCTCGCCCGCGATTGGAGCGAGGGCTAGGGCAGGATCGACGCCCATCTTCACCGCCCTCTTCGCTAGCTCGCGCATCTCCGAAGTGAGACGGCGAATGTCCTCCTCACCCTCCTGCATGGGCTGTTCCTCCTTGTTGCGTTCAGCGGTCTTGGCGCGGGATTTGGTGCCGAGGACTCGCTGGTAGGCGATGCCCACTTCCTCCCCGATGTCCGGGACCGCCTGGCTACTCCCCTGGCAATAGTTGCCGTCCACGGTTGCCGCAGCGATGGCCTCCTTGGTATGGGGGATCGGGAAGCCTTCCTCGTCTGTCTCGGGCGGCTCGAACATCCCGGGCGTCCGTCGTGGAAGCGTCGCTCGTTGGTCGAGGATTGTGTAGCGACAGCGGTGGTCTCCGCCCTTCGTTTTGGTGATGCGATTGATGGCGATCGAGACATTGGGCGTGAGCTCGATCTCCTGGCCTAGCTCGAGCGGGCAGTCCTCATCCCCGGGGAAAATCAGGCCGGGGCGCTCGCCGGCGAGGACGCGAGTGCGGAACGTGGTCGTGAGGAACTCGGGACGCTCGGGCTTGAAGGCTCGGACCGGAAGCGACTGCTCGATGATTTCGCCCGTCTCAGGAAGCGGTCGTGTCACCTTGACGGGCTGGGCGTTGCGTTTGAGCTTCTCGCAGCGCCCGCACTTGGAGTAGGTGCCTTCGTCCTCCCACTCGTGGCCTTTGGCCTTGCACTCCTCGCGGGCAGCTCTCTTCTCGGCCTTGGAGTTCATGGGGCCTCCGATTGGGCGTTCTCCATGACCTCTGCTGCAGCGAAGCACCGCAGCCCGAACTCGCGTAGCTCCTCCGACGAATTGAAGCGGGCGTTCATCGAGCCGCCGGAGATCCGATCCTCCGTTCGGGAGGTGACCGAAACGGAGGCACTTTCTGCGCCGAAGACCATTACGCCCAACTTGTGCCGATACCACCCGGCGTAGAGCGGCCCGTTCACGCTGCCTCCCTAACTGCTGGCTGGGTGGGGGTGAGGTCGCCGGATTCAGGCTGGCTAGGCTCTCGCTCCAACCAGTTCGTGAGGCAGTCTCGAAGACGTTCGACGTGGCGACGATGGAGGATGACCATTGCGTCTCCCCCCTCCTGATATGGCCTGCCGTCCTCTCGCTGTTCGCTGCCGTCCTTGCTGGTAACGCCGAGGCGAAGCCAGTCCTTGAGTGCGCCATCTGGAAGCTCGGGGCGGTCGTGCCGCTCGATGTGGTTCGGGATGGCTGCAACTTCCACTGAGCCGCCACGCCGGTCCTCGTTGGATGGCAGGATGTGCGAGCCCTCGTAGACAATCGGGGCATCTAGGTGGTCAGGGTCCAGCGCCTCGAAGTCGTCCACCGGCCCGCCGTCGTTGATGATCCCCGCCTCGATCCCAGCGTCGGCCATTTCCTCTGCCCACAAGCGGGCATCCTCGATCGTCAGCCAGGTGCCGTAGATGCTCACTCCTCCCGCCCCTTCCCTTCGCTGCGCTCGCGCTCAGCGAGGCAGGTCATGAGATAGGAGGTGCGGGCCTCGCCGGAGAGTTCGTCAGCGAATCGCTTCACCGCCCTATAGGTGTGGTTGGGGAGCTTTAGCTGTAGGGCTAGTAGGAGGTCGGGGGTGTTCGTCATGCCGCCACCAACTGCTGCTGGGTAGACGGCGTGGCTGCGACGGATGAACCGAAGCGGCGACGCTCAGCGCGTAGGGCCGCCTCGGCCGCCGTCTTCGCGGCATGACAAGGAGTGCAGCGCCGAACGATGTTTGTGACCGAGTGCTCCCCGCCGTCGAACAACGGGGTGTCATGGTCGGCGTCGAAGTTGTCGGTACTCCCGCAGTCGACGCAGCAGGGGTCGCCGCGAAGCTGGATCAGCGCCCGCGGATTGAAGGCGTAGCTGGCGTCCTTCTCCTTGCGGCAGTTGCGGTCGCCCGTCTCGTGCTCGTCGCCGTAGTGGTATTCCCGTGCGCGGCGCCGGTAGTCGTCGGGTTCGGCAAGGACGATCGCCTCGCCACACCAGGCGCACTCGCCCTTCTTCGCGACTTTCGAGAAGCGCGACTCCCGCCATATCAGCGTCCCGCTCCGCTTCCGCTGTTTCTCTCGCTTCGCGAAGCAGTAGGAGCCGCACTCAGCTTGATCGAGGCAGAGGTAGTTGACGACTACCCAGCGCTGGCCTTGCCGGTGGACCGGGCGAAGCCATGCGACCTTCATCGGCCGCTTGCGACCGCATCGGCGACAGGCGCCGGGTTCGAGTCCTCCTCGCCGGAAGTCGATGCCGGGATCGAGCGTCTTGCTCACTTCCCCTCCCCCGCATGCCGAGCTTCGTACTCCTCGAGGGCCTTGGCGAGCGGCGAATCGGATGCGATGTCTTCGGCCTTCATCTCACCGCAGGCGCCATCCTCACCGAAGAATCCGAGGGCCTCGGCGGCTTCATCCAGCTGCTCCCACTTGCTCGTTGCATCGGCAATGTCAGCGGCCGGGAACGAATAGCGCTGCTCAAGCTGGAACGCCTTCACGCCCTCACCCGCTCCCCTGAGTTGGCCCAGCCGGTTACGTTGCCGCCGACTACACAGCCACATGGCAGGTCTTCCCAGACGCAGCCGGACCAGTGACCGCCGTGAACAGGGCACGGCTCCGGGCGGACCTCGTGGCCTTCGTAGATCAGTCTCGCCAGGAGATTGGACTTGAGGATCGGCAGGCGAAGCAGGTCCAGCGCCTGGCTGTAGGACTTCCAGCGAGCCGTTTCTTCGTTGCCGGGCTCGCGCTCGATGCGCTGCTTGATCGCCTCATCCCAAGCCTTAAACGCGGCGCAGTACTCGCTGACGGCGCGCACCGGCTCGCCTTCGATCTCTTCGAGCCTGGCGCGAAGCTGGACGGCCTCGTCGGTTAGATCCTTGTGGACCGTCTCCCTCACGCAGCCTCAGCCCCTTGATTGACCTCCGAACCACGCCGCGAGATAGCGAAGCGGCCGTTGCCGAGATCGGTTACGTCGAAGCTGCCTTCGCCTCGCTGGCCTCGGTTGAACGCCTCGATGGCGCCAACCACCTCATCGCCGGTTAGATCACCGCGAGCCTTGCGGATCGCTTCACCGAGCGGTGAGCGCTCAGGCTCCGGGGTTGGCTCGGGCGGAGCGCCGCGACCACAGACGCTGCATTCCTCGCCATCGGGCAAGCAGCCCCAGCAAATTGTGCAGCCGGTCCCGCTCAAGGCACCGACCTCGTGGACTCAGCCACGAACTCGGCTTCCCAGAGCTGCACCGAGCCGTCTTTGCGGATCAGGAAGGGGACTGCCGACTCCGCAACCACCTCGTACTCCTCGCCCTCATAGAAGGCATCGAAGTCGACTTTGGACTTCGAGCGTGCCTCGGAGAGCGTTGATGCGTGGACGGAGCGAGTGGCTCTCAAGCCGCCTGCCCCTCATAGCCCCGATGGGCCGTGAAAGTGGCTAGCGTGGGGGCGGAAACGGCTTCACCATGCGGAATAGCGCCCATCTGCCAAAACGATACTCCCAGTCGTCGAGGTGGTACCCCTCGTCGCCGACCACCGGGATGCTTCGCAGCGTTGCCGAGTCCGCGTAGTAGGTCCAGTACTGGAGGTAGAGATTGCCGGCGCGCTCGCCGGAACAGTTCACGCCCTCGGCTTCAGAGGTCGCCGCCGCATCGGGGCGGCAGTCGACGACGTGGACGAAGGCGGAGACCGGCAGGCCGGCGTCGGTGCGCCGCACGTAGCCGTGCTCCGGCGCGTCTCCGCAACGGCTGCTGCGGCAGCGGCGAAAGTCGACCGGCACCGCACGGGAGCCGCGCTCGAAGAGCAGCGACGGCATGTGCTCGCGGACCAGCTTGCCGATCTCGGTTCCGTAGGCCGCGATCAGAACCGGTTCGTCGCCGTCGCAGCTATCGGCGAGCGATGCGGCGCAGAGAATTCTCGAAGCGATTGCGTGCGCCAACGCAGTGCCCGGAACCCGCACGCCGGCGGCGACGAGGCCCGCCAGGCAGAGGGCGACGAGCAGCAACAGCCCGACCCACTCAACCGTCGACTGCCCGCGCTCGCCTCGCATGAGACGACGCTAGGAAGGTCGCCGCTACACGTGTGTATCAGGTGCGCCGAAAGGCGCGCGGAAGGCTCTAGAGATTCTGGATCTCGGCGGCGATGTCGGCGGCCGCCTTCTTCGCGTCGTCGAAGAGCATCGAGGTATTGGACTCGTAGAAGAGGTCGTTGTCGATGCCGGCGAAGCCGGGGCTGAGCGAGCGCTTGATCACGATCACCTGCTGGGCCTGGTCGACTTCGATGATCGGCATGCCGGCGATCGGGCTGTCGGGGTCGTTCTTGGCCGCCGGGTTGGTGACGTCGTTGGCGCCGACGATGACCGCGACGTCGGTGCGCGGCATCTCGGGGTTGATCTCCTCCATCTCCCTGAGCTGCTCGTAGGGCACGTCGGCCTCGGCGAGGAGGACGTTCATGTGCCCGGGCATGCGGCCGGCGACGGGGTGGATCGCGTAGTTGACGGTGACGCCGCGCTTCTCCAACTCGTCGGCGACCTCCTTGATCGCGTGCTGGGCCTGGGCGACCGCGAGCCCGTAGCCCGGGACGATCACGACCGTGTCGGCGTAGGCGAGCTTGATCGCCGCGTCCTGGGCGCCGATCGAGACATGGGGGCGTTCCTCGGTACTTCCCCCTGCACCACCTGCGGGGGCGCCGCCGAACCCGGCGAAGAGGACGTTGGCGACCGAGCGATTCATCGCGGTCGCCATCTCCATCGTCAGGATCGTTCCCGAGGAGCCGACCAGGGTGCCGGCGACGATTAGGGCGACGTTGTCGAGGGCGAAGCCCGCGGCCGCCGCCGAGAGGCCGGTGAAGGCGTTGAGCAGCGAGATCACGACCGGCATGTCGGCGCCGCCGATCGGCAGCACGACCAGGTTGCCGAGCAGCCCGGCGGCGAGCAGGACGACGATGAAGATCGCCTGGTTGGGATCGTCGTTGTTGATCGCGATGTTGACGCAGGCGGCGACGATCCCGACCAGCAGCACGACGTTGATCACCTGCTGGCCCGGCACGGCCAGCGGCCGGGTCGGGATCAGGTCCTGGAGCTTGGCGAAGGCGATGTTCGAGCCCCAGAAGGAAATCGAGCCGACGACCGCGGCGAAGAGGA
>Ga0157374_10000190_pt1 | contig 56853 bp, 46 predicted proteins | sample M25metaG_FD_115308 | JGI IMG/M metagenome (GOLD analysis project Ga0157374, IMG submission 115308) | Miscanthus rhizosphere microbial communities from Kellogg Biological Station, Michigan, USA - M2-5 metaG | ecosystem: Host-associated > Plants > Roots > Rhizosphere > Soil | place: USA: Michigan...
GAACGAAAAATCGGTGAAAATGTTGTCTGCATCAGTTAGAGTCCCATCCAGCCGATCTCCAGATTTCCGCTTGAACGCACCTCCCGCTTCCATGATCGCCTGGGAAAAAACGGCTCGCCTGCGAATTCTGACAGTTCTTCCGAATCGCTGGAATCATTGAATCTGAAATCCCGGCATGTCGCGGCTGGCAACAATCCCCCTCTCGATATGTTTATGGCTTGCGTGCGCTGCTTTCCCAAGAGCCCAAGACAAAACGGGAGGCAGCTTCAATCTTCGCGAGGAAGGCGCTCGCGACGGTGCACAGGCAACTACAGATCAAAGGACATCTGGGACGATCAGCGGCACAGTTCTTGATCAGTCTGGAGCCGTGATGGTTGGAGCTCATGTGCATCTCGAGCAGACCGATCGATCCCGGACTGAAGACGCTCAGACTGGCGATCGAGGACAATTCTCGTTCGCGAATGTGGCCCCTGGCGGATTTACGTTGACCATCACCTACAAAGGGTTCGGCTCACACGCGTTCTCCGATGTCCTCCAGGCCGGACAGGCATACCTTGTGCCAGCCATTGTTTTGATGATTGAGCAGGACGTGACCCAGGTCTCGGTCAAGATTACTCCCACCGATGTGGCTCAAGCACAAATTCAAGAACAGGAGAAGCAGCGCGTATTGAGCGTGATTCCGAATTTCTACGTCAGCTATATTCACGATGCTGTTCCGCTCACCTCCAAACAAAAATTCCGCCTTGCCTGGAAATCGACCGCAGATCCATTCACTTCGGTCGGAGTCGGTATTTTGGCAGGGGCTGAACAGGCGGCGAACGCTCTCGAAGGCTATGGGCAGGGAGCTCAAGGTTATGGAAAGCGGTTTGCCGCTTCTTATGCCGACGTCATCGCAGGCACTTTTATCGGAAGTGCAATCTTGCCGTCTGTGTTGAAACAGGACCCACGCTACTTCTACAAAGGGACCGGAAGCGTTCGTTCTAGGCTTTTGTATTCGATTGCCAGTCCCGTGTTCTGCAGGGGAGACAACGGTCGATGGCAGCCGAACTATTCGAACGTGTTGGGGTCTTTTGCCGCTGGCGGCGTTTCGTACCTCTACTATCCATCAACCGACCGCAAGGGCTTTGCCTTGCTCGCCACGAATACCGGAATCAGGCTCGCTGAAACATCGTTCGAAGGTGTGCTTCAAGAGTTTCTCATCACACCTGACCCCGCGCTTCCGGAAGCGCCAGCGTCAAGATCCAGGGAAGGCCTCTCAGCCGTGACACCATGAAGTGCAATTTGTCCACTACTACGAGCCTGCCCTCACTCGGTACGCGGAATCGGCGCTTGCCAGTGACAGCAATATTCACCCTTTCCCTGCTGGCTCTTATTCCGTTGAACCTGCTCCATGGGGAGTCCCCTCCTGGTGCAGGTCCCGAGGCCCTCGTCGCCGCGTGCAAAGAGCCAAACTCGCCTCCCGCCGTAAGGGACGCTCTGCACCTGGTGTGCGCCAAGGGCTCCAGCAACGCTGAGCCGGTCCGTCCGGCCATTGTCATTTGTTTTCTTGGAGGCTTCGTAAAGCCAAATGATGCCAAACATCCAGAAGTCTGGTTTGCCAGGTATTTGCGCGAGCGTTATGGCTCAACTGTCAAGGTCTGGGTCTTTGGCAACCGCGAGGAGCAGAAGGCGCTAAAAGAAACCGTCGAATCCGTGGCTGCGGGCCCGACGCATGTTCCAAAGTCCACCCAACGGCCGCTGATCATTGTTTATGGTCACAGCTGGGGAGGATCCGAGGTGCTGGCGTTCGCGAGAGATCTAGGCAAAAACGGCATCGCGGTCTCCCTGACAATCCAAATTGACAGTGTTCGCAAATTGGGACAGAACGGCCGTACCGTCCCGCAAAATGTGTTTAAGGCCATCAATTTCTACCAAACCCGAGGGTTCACGCCAGGAGAACGCCACATCGTTCCAGCCGATCCGGCAAAAACGGTAGTCTTGGGCAATCTCGAGATGGACTATGACCACCTTCACATCAACTGCAGCAACTACAAGTGGCTTTCCCGTATGTTCAATAAGCCCCATCACCAGATTGAAAACGACCCAAGAGTGTGGAGTCACATCGCCTCACTCATCCACACGGAACTGACCGAGAGATAGTGGGAACGCATCGGCGGGTGTTTAACTGGCCGTGGGGGTTTTGTTCGCAGTTGTCGCTGATTCCCGGCCCTTTGAGCGGCAAAGCCAAACTTCGGAACTTCCGCCTTTTGTTCTGATTTCGTAACAAAGTCGAAGTAGTTAACATGCTTCCCAGTCTTCTGCCAGAAACTTGTTCCAACTCGGAGCAGGCGAGCTGTTGTAAGTGTTCTCCGATAGAGGCGTATGCTCGGCCCTGTTCGTGGAAGACAAATGTCGAACACCTCTACGATTCGCGCACTCCTGCTGACCGCAGATCCATTGCTGATCACAACCTTCACCGGCGTATCCAGCGAACTTGGCATCCAAGCGGAGTCCAGCGAGGATTCCGATGCAGTCTCGCACCAACTGAATCGGGCAAGATACGAAGCAGTTGTGCTCGACTTCGATACGGTTTCAGATGCAGGGCCGGTTCTGGCCAGCGTTCACCAGAGCCGTTCCAATAAAGAAGCGGTGGTGTTTGCCGCCGCCACCAATGCAACCCACATAAACCAAGCCCTGCAGGGGCGCGCCCATTTTCTTCTGCGCCGGCCCATTGAGGCACCTGTGATCCGACGAACCCTGTACGCCGCGTATGACCTAATGGTGGGAGGGCATCGCCGGCATTTCCGATGCACGGCAAGCATTCAAGTCGAGGTAAAGATCATCCGTTCCGGCGAGAGTTTTCAATGCTCAACCATCAATATCAGCGGTAACGGTGTGGCCATCGCTAGCCCGATTCCATTGAAACCTGCCGAAATGTTGAATATCTCCCTTCTCCTGCCCGGAGGGTCGACGGTGTGCGCAACCGGCATCGTGATCTGGGACGATCAACACGGGAAGACTGGGGTTAGTTTTCAGTGCAGTGATCCAGAAATGCGGCATCGCCTAGATTCATGGCTGGACTCTCGCTTTCCGGGTAAATGGGTTGCCGCATCCCTGATTGCCCGAGGGCGGGAATAGATCGAAGTCCTCGCCTCAGTTGAAAGAACTGCAGGAGAGCACAGTTGCCAGAAGAACCCGGCCTTCGCGGTAGCGTGATTGCGACTCAATTTGGAGCTCTCGCCTCGCTGAAGATTTGAGGGTTGTCACCCGACTGCAGGAACAAGAACGAAAGCCACGCCCATTGCTGGGCGTGGCTTTCCGTTTCGCGCTGGACCCGATCTATTTGCTGATCTAGTGCAGCGGTGTTACCTGCTGTGGAGCGTAGTCGGAGCCCGTCAGCGCGGCATCGGCGAAGCCGACCACGAAGAACTGGTTCGGGTTGGGGATCTGGTTGCCCTGCGTATCGGGAACCGTAGTCAAGAAATCGTTATCGTTGGCGATCCAGAGAGTGTGGACGTTAATCTTGCCCTGCTTCACATCCGGGCCAAAAGAGATACCTTCAATCTTAGCCGGAATGTTTGCCGCGGCGATCCCACTTTTCGTGAATAGGTCAACGATGTCGAGAAACAAGCTCTTTCCAACCGAAGCATTATTCGCAAGCACTGCGTTCGCGTCCATGTTGCTGATATCGCTCGCCGCATTCAGGTCGATCTTAAAAAGCTGCTTGACCACAGCATCGTTGCCGTTAGCGCGACCGTTACCATCACGCTCATCTACCAGGAGTTCATGATTATTGAGAGCGAGAATCTCGCTGACGCCGGAGCCGGTCGTGAGCAGGTAGCCGTACTGGTGAGTTGCAACCCCACTTGCGATGTCAAAGGTCACAATTCGAAGCAGCTTGGATTGTTTCTTGCCCTCTTTGGCATCCTGAATGAGCGCGTTCTGCATGATGCCTACCAAGGTTGTGCCATCGGGGGTGATTGCAAGACCTTCCATGCCTTTGTTGGCAATGCGCCCGTACCCGTTACCGCTGATTTCGTTATTGCCGACGGACGACAAATTTGTCACAAAGAAGCAGCCCAAAAAAGGCGTTACCGGGTTGCAGGCGGGAAACTGAAAGGTCCGCAGTCGCTGGCCGGTCAGGCGGTTGAACTCGTACACGTAAGGACCGTATTCATCGGAGATGTATACCTTCGTACCGTCGTTGGAAAGGCGGATACCTTCGGTGTCGAAGCGGGCGTCATCGCGATTGCCAGAGTCTTTGCTGGAATCGAAATTATCGGATCGGCCCGTGAAAAAATATTGAGAGGCGCTGTTGATGGGCGGAACGCCCGAGCCCGCGATGGTATCGCCGGTGCCGTAGGCAAGCGGCGTGGCGCTCCATAGCAAGGTGGTCGCATGCAGCGAAAGGTCGAGCGAAAAGGGCGTACCAAGGCTGCCGGCCTTGGGGCTCAACTCAAAATTGACCGTGTGGAAACGGTTGATGTAGCTGGCGGTGTCATCCAGGCTTGCGTCGTAAGGAAATGCATTGGGACCGCGGTCGGGCAAAGCGAGAAACGTACTGCCACCGGCGTAAGTGATGGCTGAACCGAATCCGCCAAGCAAGCTCGCGGGCGCACCATTCTCAAGTGTGTAGTTGAGTCCAGAAAGGTCGGTGGAGACGCCGCCGCGGGACCTGTCGAGCGTGCCGACTGCAAGCAGAGTGAACTGAGCCTGGGCGCTCAAAACCAGCAAAAATGTAAAAGTAAATGCAATAGACACAAAACGGGCAATGAATTTTTTCACAGCGGAATTCCCTCCGAGAATAGTTCCAGCAGGTACGCTCGATGATGCAGGAGGAATGAGCTTGGTGAAGTTAATATCTGATAAAATTCGCGCCGCAATTCGGTGAAACTCACACTCGAGCGGTGGTTTGGCGGAGCCGAAGGATATGTTGGTCAATGCTCCCTGCGTTCCTCGCGAGATCGCAGGTGGACAGAGTTTTTCTTGACATTCCCTTTTCGCAGACTTCGGCCAGCCGACGCTCTGCAGGCATACTCCATGGAGAATGCCCACGCTTCGGCCGCCGTTAGCGATGCCGGATCAGGAGCAATTCGATGGCTGATGTAGACCAACTGATTGAGGCTGTGAAGCGGGGCGATCTCGCGAGCGTTACAAGCATCCTAGAGGGCCACCCAGAACTGGTTCACGGACGCGATCCATCGGGAGCGACAGCCCTTCATTACGCGGCCTTCGGAGGCCATCGGCACATTGTTGAGCAGTTGGTGAAACAAGGCGCTGACGTCAATGCCACAGATGCGCGATTCGGCGCGACGCCTGCCGGTTGGGCGATCGAATACTTAAGAGAAATGGGCGGATTTTTGGGGATTGAACTGAGCGACCTTGCCCATGCGATCGAACGCGGAGACACGGAGTGGGTTGCACGATTCCTGCGTCGTTTCCCGGCCTTGCGCACCGCCTGTGTGTGACACGAGCGGAAAATCTTTTAAGACACTGGCTGAGCAATCGGGAAACCCAGAAATTGGGAAATTGTTTCAATCGTAGTCCCCCCATGCTGCTCACGCGGAGATTTCAGCACGGAGGCAAAAGCCCAAGGTTTGCGAAATGGCAATTGTCAACACCCGACACGCCGCTCACCTTGTACAAAGACAAGATCGCGAACGAGGTTATCTTAGTTCTGGGAAGTTTATTCCAATGCCCCAAATTGGAAAGGCCCGACGTTCAGCATTTGCCGGACTTCGTCGAGCGAGCGAACAATGGTCACTGACTCGTAGTGGGGATCGCCTGCGATCTGGAACATCCTTGCTAAACCGAACCCTACGGTACTGGGCATTACAAAGAAGCGACGACAGTTCATCCCTTTAAGCACACGCTCTCGCCTCGCAAGGTAGCGAACGGATTCAGCAAACATCGAGAATTTGGTTACGGAGGAACATTCCACAATGTGAATCAGAGGATTGCTCTCTGACAAATGCTTGCGAATTCCTACGTCGGCTTCTCTCACAAGGTCATCGGTGAGTTCTCCCTCCATCCGCGTCATTAGGATCTTGTTTGCAGGATCGAATTCAAATCGAAAGCCCACGATCACCGCCTACGCCCATCATTCTACCCAGTTCGTCCTCACAGAAATGGACAGCGCAATCGAGCGCCTCAAGGGCGCATGAAAAGCGCAAATTTGCGAAATGACGCGAACAACCGATGCCCGTCAACAACCCGGCCTTAGCTTTTGTCACGGAAAAAAGCTGCTAAGTCCCCCGCTACCGCCTTCGGATCCTCGGCCGGTGCAAAGTGGCCACCACGAGGAAAGACTGTCCATCGCTGGATGTTGTAGACCCGCTCTAAATACGAGCGGGGCGGCTCACCTTCGAAAACGGTTTGGTGCGCGAAGACGCCAAAAGCTGTAGGCGTCTCTACCCATGCGCAATTTACTGGGTACCAGCGATTGTCCCAGTAGTCACGCATCGATGACGTGATGGTCCGTGTCACCCAGTACAGAGTGAGTGTGGCACAGAGGAAATCATTGGAGGGGGTGGCGTCGCTCCACGAATGCCATTTCTCGCCGATATACGCAGCCAGTCCAACAGGAGAATCGTTCAGTCCGTAGCCAATGGTTTGTGGCTTGGTCGACTGTATTGCGCTGTAGCCTCGCTCCGTGGTGTCCCAGCTTCGGTTAACAGCCAGGTACGACCGCTCGCTATCGGACAACTCCAGGTCATCTACCATGGGTGCAAGGTCAGACTCCAGCGTGGTGAGATAAATGCCAACCACCGATTCGGGATGATCCAATGCAAGGATCGTGGTCACTCCGGCTCCGAAATCATAGCCGCCCGCCCCATATCGGGAATATCCAAGCTCACACATAAGCCGATGCCAGCATTCCGACACGTATCGGTAGTTGACGCCGACTTGGGCGGGACGTGAAGAAAATCCATAGCCGGGCAACGAGGGCAGGATTACGTCGAAATCCTCGAGCATGGGAAGCATGTCTATGTAATCGAGAAAACTGCTGGGCCAACCGTGCGTGAGGAGGAGCGGCATTCCCCGGCCAGATGCCGCTCGCTGGTAAACGAAGTGAATGCCCTCCCACCGGAAATGATCGAGAGCGTTAAGTCTTTGCTCCCAGGCCCGCCAGTCGAAATCATTGATCCAGTAGGAGATGAGTTTTTGCAACCAGCCCAGCTCCGTACCTTGTTTCCATCCGATGCCTGGAATCTGATCCGGCCATCGGGTGTGTTGCAGCCGGGTCCGCAAATCGTCGAGCACTTCATCCCCAACGTAAACTCGAAATGATTCCACCCCTACCGCCTTTCTAACTCCCGCTGGCTGAACCCTTCATCCCAACCCGAGCGGGCATAGTTGGACAAAGATCGTACCACCGCCATGGCGATAGATCGCGATTAAGCTCGCTCCAGAACAGCCGCAATCGCGCTGTACTGTTTCAAACTGCGTGCCTGTTGCTCTAGGGCAACCCAAGGATGATCCCTGCGGAAAGATGGCATCCACCCGCAAGTTCTGCCTCCGAGCTTGAGGCTTCGCAGGTAAAGTTAGAAGGAATATCGCCACAAGCAACGCAGAGTGACTGAATTAAGACTAAACTGTTGGGTTCCGGAGCCAGCACCCACAACTGTATCCGTACGCTAGGCAACGAATCAAAGCACTTCGGGATGATTTGTAGGCTTCGCGCAACGAGGGGAATCGCACATTGTTGGGGCTAGATGGAAAGAAATCCTTGCATCACACTCCTGCTTGTCGCTATCGCTCTTGTCGCCGCGGGATGCGGCAACCAAAATTGCCAAATGACTGGGCTCTCGGTGATTCCGACGAGTGCCAGCGCAGATCACCCTCTCGCTACACCGAATAATCAAATTCAGTTTTCAGCAACTTCCGTCGTTCCCAAAGGCTGCTCGAGCGTAGCTTGCGTGAATTGCTCCGGTCAGACATGGACAGTATCAGACCCAGTCAATATTTCAATCAGCAATGGTCCGGGCAATAATGGAATGGCGACTTGCGTAGGCCCAACGAACGCGCCTGTTACGGTTACAGCTATGGCACACGCAAGCAAGAGATCTGTTATTACTGACAATTTCTCTGTCGTTTATTGACACAGCAGAAGGCGAAAGAACGAACCTGAACTCGGGGCCACTCTCATTCTCTTGAACGGGGCTCCACCCATTCCTCCAAAGGGAAGCGATTGAGGGCTACCGTCGGGAGAACTTCAAGCCTAATTGTGATTCTTACCCTTCAGATTTCTTCGGGGACTCAACCCTATCTTGTGACACTTCGAAAACTGTACTGAGTGTCCACTCGAAGCCGTGGTTTCCAGCTAATCTCGCCGCATTCGTTGTTATCCCAACGCGAACTTTCGTCGCGTGCGGAAGGAACACCTATGCCAACCCTGAACCTTGTCGGTGGCTGGATCGGCATACTTGCGGGGGTCCTCTCCGGTGCTGCCATCGGCCTTTTCTTTCACCAGGAAACATGGATGGGAGGTTATGCCTCTTACCGCCGCCGCCTTATGCGGCTCGGCCACATTGCCTTTTTCGGGCTTGGGTTCGTCAACCTCGCCTTTGCCGCAACTTTCGATCAGCTTTCCCTTCGCGGCAGCTGGCTCGCGATAGCCTCCTGGACCTTGATCATCGCCGCCGCGAGCATGCCCATCTGCTGTTTCCTCGCCGCATGGCGTAAGCCGCTTCGACATCTTTTCCCGATTCCAGTCCTGTCGATCACAACAGGGCTGCTTGCCATTCTGATTGGAGGTCGTACCCGATGAAACTGGGGCTGATCGCAATGAGCGGAGTTCGCGCACATAATGCCGAACTCATGGCATTAGGGCTCACCCTTCCTGGTTTTGTCGAACGCAGTCGCGTCATCGCCTCGCTTCCCAGCCTTGGCCTCCTCACCCTGGCTGGGCTTACCCCGCCCGACCTTGAAGTGCAGTACCTCGAAGTCCCCGATCTCGCGCAAGTGGAGGAAGTTCCGCAAGAATTTGACGCCGTCGCCATATCCAGTTTTTCCGCACAGATCCATGAAGCCTACACTCTAGCCGACCGTTACCGAGCTCTCGGTACCCGCGTTATCCTCGGCGGCCTCCACGTCAGTGCTCTCCCGCTCGAGGCCATGCGTCACGCCGATGCCGTCGTTGTCGGAGAAGGTGAGCCGTCGTGGCCCACCGTCATCTCCGATCTGCGAGCAGGTACCATGAAGCAGATATACGACAGCCGCAGCGTGAACTACACCTTCGCCAACTCCCCAATGCCCCGATTCGACCTCCTCGACATGGACCGCTACAACCGGATCACGGTGCAGACGCAGCGAGGGTGCCCATTCCGCTGCGAATTCTGTGCCGCATCCATTCGCATCTCTCCCACCTACAAAATCAAACCCGTCGATCGCGTGATCGCCGAAATCCGCGCCGTCAAGCGCCGCTGGGCGAGGCCTTTCATCGAGTTCGCCGATGACAACACCTTCGTGAACAAGCCCCACTCCAAGCAACTCCTCCGGGCCATCGCCAAAGAAAATATCCGTTGGTTCACCGAGACTGACATTTCCGTCGCCGATGATGATGAACTCCTTTCCCTGGTGCACGATGCTGGCTGCGCTGAAATCCTTATCGGGTTCGAAAGCACAACATTCTCCGCCGTCGATGGCATCGAGCAGCGCGCAAACTGGAAAGCTCGCAAGGTAGACTCCTATCTCAACGCCATTCGCAAAATTCAAGACCAGGGGATCCGGGTCAACGGCTGTTTCATTCTTGGGCTCGATGGCACGGGTCCCGAATCGTTCGACGGCATCTGGCAGTTTATCCAGCAAAGCGGACTTTATGACATCCAAATCACTGTCCAGACCGCTTTCCCCGGCACCCCTTTATATACGCGTCTAAAGCAGGAAGGCCGTATTGTCCGCGACGAAGCTTGGGAACTTTGCACTCTTTTTGACGTCAACTTCCTGCCGCGCAAGATGAGCGTTTCCCAACTTGAAGCTGGACTGCGCGCGCTCGCCCAACGCGTCTACGCCGACGAAGTCACAAAAGCACGCCGTGCTAACTTCTATCGCAACTATCGCCGCAAATTTCGCGCGATCGCTAGTTCAGGACCATTTGGCGAAAACCCACCGCTCCTTGACGCAGAAAAGGGCGGCGCATACAAAGTGCAGTGAGATTCAAACGGAATACCCGCAGGGAATCAGAGCCTTCGGCACCCTATACTGTGGTGTCTGGATCGCGGAGGCGGGAACGGTCACTTGAAAGCTGAGATTACGGATCCGTGACTCAAGAAGTTTCTCTTACCCGCTCCGCCGGGTCGTAAATCCCATTCGCCCAGTCATGCTCCTAAAGCGATATCCTAGGTTCTCGTCGTTGCCCTTATATTCTGGAAGAAATGCCGGAACTCTCGACATTGTACCGACCTGTTGGGCAGGCTGAACTGGAGCTTGTTCGTGCTTCTGGTTTTCGGAGATTCCCAGCTCGCTTGCCACATCAGCCGATTTTCTATCCCGTACGGAGTGAGCAGTACGCGACACAAATTGCCAAAAATTGGAACACACAAGACGAAGCATCGGGGTTCGCAGGATATGTTTTACGCTTCAGCGTGCGAAATGACTTCCTGAGTCAATACAAGATTCAGGTTGTCGGGAGCTCAGACCACAGGGAATACTGGATACCAGCCGAAGACTTGCAGAAATTAAATGAAAACATCGTGGGACCGATCGAGGCGATATCAGAGTTTCGCACCAGGCAGTGATTGCCCTCGATCGGCGTGGTTCGACCTTTGGGAAAAGCTGGCAGAGGCAAAAACAATGAAGCAAAAGACGCATTGTTTAAATGCGTAGAACGACGAGAATCACATTGGTTTTTTTGGCGTTGGAGACAATTTACGAGGAGAACATATGAAACGCCGCTCTTTTCTGAAAACCGCCGGCGTGGCTGGCGTGATGGCAGGGGCCATGCCCGCCTGGAGTGGGCGGGAACACGCAAGTAACCTGGCATCCTCCAGCAAGGCATCCGGAGCAGCCTCCCCAGAAAACATCCTGCTCAAAGACTACAAGCCGAAATCCATTTACAAGATTCCGATTACAGAGGTTCCCAAGGCGAAGTTTCCCGTCATTGACCTACATTCCCATCCCTACGCCAAAACGGCGGAGGAAATCAAGGACTGGGTCCGGAACATGGACGAGGTCGGCGTGGAGAAAACAATCATCCTGGCCATGGCAACGGGAGAGAAATTCTCGGATATCTATCGCAAATATTCCGCGTACTCTGGCCGCTTCGAGCTGTGGTGCGGTTTTGACTATACCGGCTACGACCAGCCCGGATTCGGCCCACAGGCGGTCAAGGCTCTAGAGCGATGTCACGATATGGGCGCCCGGGGCGTTGGAGAGCTTCATGACAAAGGGAAGGGACTCACTTCAAGCACGGTAAAGGCGCTTGGGATGCATCCTGACGACGCTCGCATGGATCCGCTGTTTGAGACGTGTGGGCAATTGGGCATGCCAGTAAGCATTCACGTCGCCGATCCGATCTGGATGTACCAACCAATGGACAATACCAATGACGGATTGATGAATGCTTATCATTGGCGGTTGGACAACCAGCCGGGCATCGTCGGGCTTCCCGGGATGGTTGACATCCTGGAGCGCACCGTTCAGAAACATGGGAATACGACTTTCATCGCTTGCCACTTCGCCAACCTCGACTACGATCTGGCGAGCCTGGGGCAAGTGTTCGATTCTCACCCCAATCTGTACGCGGACATTTCCGCGCGTTATGCCGAAACTGCGCCTATTCCCCGCTTCACCGCCAAATTTTATGAAAAGTACGGCGACCGTCTGCTGTACGGCACCGACATGGGGTTTGACAAGGCCATGTATCAAATTACCTTCCGGGTTCTCGAGACTGGGGACGAGCACTTTTATGAAACGGACCAGTTCGGCTACCACTGGAGCCTGAATGGCTTCGAACTACCGGACGAAACATTGCGGAAGGTTTATCACGACAATGCGGAGAAACTCTTGGCTTCTCGAAAAACTTAACCTCCACAAACGGATAGAATCTGGCCCGCGGTCGAACTCGGCTCCCTCTGGTTCTGACTCTAGTCCGGGGAGCAATCACTTAACTAGGGAGAGTAAGCGTGAAATTCATAGGCGTTTTCATCCTGTTTGCGTGTGCCTCGACTGCTTCGGCCCAGCCGAATACCTCTTATTATGTGGCGACGACGGGCAACGATTCCAACCCCGGCACCCAATCCGCGCCATGGAGAACCATTCAACATGCTGCTGACACGGCCAACGCCGGCAGCACGGTTTACGCGCACGGTGGGATATACGAGGAATTGGTGCGCATCCATGTGTCCGGAAATGCGAACCATGGCTTTATCACTTTCAGAAGCTACCCCGGCGAAACGGCGGTGCTGGATGCAATCCACTCCGCACCTCAAGGCAGGCAGGGCGTCGTCACTATTGAGAACCAGTCTTACGTGCGAATCGAAGGATTTGAGATTCGTAATTTTCGCACCGCCGAGCATCACCTAACCCCTTTAGGCATAAACGTCATCGGCTCCGGCTCGCACATCGAATTGCTCAAAAATAACGTCCATCACATCGAGCAGACCTTCCCCGGCCGCGATAAGCCGGGGAGCGGCGGCAACGGATTTGGCATCGCTGTCTATGGCACGAATGCCCAAGACCCGATTACGGATCTGATCATTGACGGCAACGAGGTGCACCACCTCAAGACCGGATCGAGCGAGTCGCTGGTGGTAAACGGAAACGTCACAAATTTTCGCATCACCCGCAACATTGTTCACGACAATAACAACATCGGAATCGATGTCATCGGCTTTGAGCGTACTGCACCCGATCCCGCGGTGGACCAGGCCCGCGATGGGATAGTAAGCAACAATCTGGTTTACAACATCACCTCACGCGGCAATCCGGCATACGGAAACGATCAATCGTCTGACGGGATTTACGTGGATGGGGGAACAAGAATCCTGATCGAGCAGAATACGATTCATGATGTGGACTTCGGGATCGAGCTGGCTAGTGAGCACAAGGATCGAGCAACCAGCTACATTATTGCTCGCAACAATCTTATCTTTCACTGCCACACCGCAGGCGTTTCCATTGGCGGCTATGCGCCCGACCGCGGACATACCGAACACTCCAAGGTACTCAACAACACCCTCTACGAAAACGATACGTCGTCTACGGGCAGCGGCGAGTTCCAGATGCAATGGAACATGTCGGACAATGTCTTCGCCAATAACATTGTCTACGCCAGGCCGGGTTGCCTGATCTCACTTTCCAAAACCGAGGTGAACAAAAATAAAAGGCCCGCCCTGATTGACCATAACCTTTATTTTTGCGCCGCTGGTGCCGACGCAAGCACCTGGGTCGAAGTTTCCCGCACCATCAAAGGGTTCAACAATTATGTCGACTCAACGGGGAATGATCAGCATTCACGTTTTCTCGACCCGCAGTTCGTCGATGCCGCCGCTCACAATTTCCATCTGCAGTCCAATTCTCCCGCCCTGGCCGCTGGCACAATCGATGAATTGCCGGTGGGAGATCTCGACCTCGACGGCTCACCGAGAGTTCATTCCGGAAAAATCGATCTGGGCTGCTGCCAGAAGCCATAGGTGAGATTCATGCGCAATTCAGACGCAACAATGATGGAGCGCAACGCGCAGTTCTTCAGGGCGCAGCGAAATGTAGACAAAAAAAGGGAGAGCCTTCGTTGCTCTCCCCCAGATCGCGCTTACAAGGCGCGGTTTCGGTCAATCACCCAACAAAGCCCGATCGGCTTTAGTGCACCGTCAGGCCAGTGGATGCGGTGATACCTCCGGAGTTCGCCGTGATGTTCGTGATGCCAGGAGCATTGCAGTGAGCCAGGGCTGCCACGCTGGGAGCATTTGCGATCGTCGCCACACTGGAAGATGAGGAGCTCCAGTGGCTGTTTAGAGTAACGTCCTGCGTGCTGGCGTCGCTAAAGGTCCCAGTCGCAGTAAATTGCTGAGTACCTCCGGCGGCCACGTCGGGGTTAGCAGGAGTCACCGCAATGAACACCAGCGTTCCTGTTCCCACGGTTAGAGTCGTAGTTCCTGACACACCAAAAGCACTGGCCGTGATTGTCACGCTTCCGCCTTTCTTGCCGTGTGCAATTCCGGATGAGCGCACGGAGGCGATGTTCGGGTGTTGTGACTTCCACGAAACACCGCTGAGGTTTGTGGCGACGCTGCCATCACTGAACGTGCCCGTTGCCGTGAACTTGATTAGAGTCCCGGCGTTGATGCGCGGATTGGCCGGAGACACGGTAATGGACACGAGGCTAACGTTCGACACAGTTAATCCCGTCGACCCCTTGATTGTGCCGTAGGTCGCAGTGACCGTTGTCGTGCCTGCCGTCAAGCCTGTGGCAAGCCCTTGGGAGTTGATCGTGGCGTTGGCCGGTGATGACGAGGTCCAAACCACCACGGCGGAGACGTCCTGCGTGCTGGAATCGCTGAATGTTCCCGTCGCCGTGAATTGTTTTGTAGTGTCCGGCGCCATCGTCGAATTCGCTGGCGCTACCGCAATGGAGACCAGGCTGGCCCCGGTCACCGTGAGCGAAGCCGTGCCGCTGACAGAACCGGAAGTTGCAGTGATCGTAGCTGTCCCTGTGCTAACCCCAATGGCTAACCCGCTGGAGTTCACCGTGGCAGAGTTTGACGAACTGCTCCAAGTCACGTTTTGCAGCAGTTGCGTGCTTCCATCGTCGAAGCTGCCGGTGGCCGTAAACTGCTGAGTTGTTCCGACGGCAATCGATACAACAGAAGGCGTCACAGAAATTGAGCTCAAGTGGGCTGCTACGATGGTGAGAGTGGACTGATCACTCAGAGCGCCCAGTGTGGCCGTTATCGTGACCTGTCCCGCAGCAACGGTAGTAGCCAACCCAGAGCTGTTGATTGTGGCCGTGTTCGTGTCGGAAGAACTCCAGGTAACACCATTCGTCAAATCTGCGCTGGATCCGTCACTGTATGTGGCGGTCGCGACATATTGCTGATTGATGCCGATAGCGAGCGTCAAACCAACCGGCGTTACCGCAATCGAGACGACGGTGGGTGCACTTACGGTCGCTTGGGTTGTACCTGACACAGTACCCAGAGTGGCAGAAATGCCGGTCGTGCCCGCAGACTTGCCAGTGAGCAAACCTGAAGTACTGACCATAGCAATCGAATTCGAATTCGAGCCCCAAGTTACCAGTCCGGTAATGTCCGCGCTGCTGCCGTCACTGTAATTGCCCGTGGCCGTAAGCTGCTGTGCGGTGTTTACCGGTACGGTCGGATTTGCCGGCGTGATCACGATGGAGCTTAGGTTAGCTGCGGCGCTGCTGACGGTGAGGGTTGCTGATGCCTTTACCACCCCGGACGTCGCCGTGATTGTTGCCACACCCGGCGCACCAGCGGTCGCCCGGCCCCCTGCGTTAATCGTAGCGACGCTTGTATCTGACGAGGCCCACTGAACCGAACCCGTCACGTCTTTTGTGCTGCCATCTGACATGTGCGCAGTCGCGCTGAACTGCTGGGTCGCTCCCGTAGCTATCGCAGTCGAGTTAGGGGAGATCTGGATGGACGAGATCGTTCCAGAAGACCCGGATCCGCCCTTCGACGACCCCCCCGAGCCTCCACCCTGCGCGCTCTTTCCGCCACCAGCACCCGCCGGGCCCCCACACGCGGTGAGTAATCCGCAAACAAACAACAGTACAGCGCACAGTCTCGCGTTCATACCATCTCCAAATTGAATTGTTCGGGTCTACCGAAAGGCGGAACTAAAGGGAGGTGCCTGTCAAATCATGCTACCGGTTTCCTCTGGGGAAAGCTCTCGTTTCCGAACGGCTGACTATGACCTAGGTAACTCACATACGTCACGACTGGTACACATCATGGTATGTACATTGCCGTATATATCTAGGCACTTCAAGGAAAGTGACGCGGCAGGTTGCAAAGCCGGTGAGCAGACTTTCCAGACATATAGCTGACTAGGCTAAAAAAGGAGCGCTAGTCGTTTACAACACCGTTCGAAAATCGCCGACTGTTAATGGATCCTTATATCGACCATCGGGGCCGAAAAAGGTGAATAAAGAGCGCAAAGCTGCAGCATTCGCCTGGCCTTCTGCAGTCGGCTATTTGATCGAACAATCTTTCCGCCCGGTATCAGCGACACTGGCGATCAGCCACCGGCCATCAATGCGAACCAGGTTGAATAAGTCCGTCCCGCAGTGGTCCACCTTGCCATCCACCAAAAACTCAAAAGGAGCCCACACTACCGCCAGATCGTGATCAATCCGCACAAGTGGATTATGAATCTTCTCCTCGATGTGAGTCGTCCCAGGCCGCCCCACCCGGTCCGCAAAAGCGTCAAAGGTCAGCTGAGTGGGCCTACCATCACGCATCAGCACCATCGCGCCGCCGGGTAACAGAGGTTTCTTAATTGCCTCCGGGTCGCGCTTCGCCATACCGTCGAATAAAGCCATTATCGGCTCCAAGACCGCTTGCTGCTCTGTCGTTGCGGCTTGCAGAGATGAAATCAACAATGCGGCAACTATCGCAACCCAAAAAAGCGCGAAACGTGATGGACGAAAAATGTTCATGGCTTTTGATTTTGGTCTCTCGTCGCTGGTGATAGATTCATCGAATCAGCTCGATTTTCTGTTTAGCTGTGATGTACCAATTTATTGGTCTTGACGCGCTGGAGCTCCTTGATCGCTGCACCATCCGCACGCCGGCAATTCGCGAACAGCTGACGGTAGTATCTCTCTGTCAAGTCATTCCGGCCCAATCGTTCTGCGGCTTGGTACGCTCCTAATAACGCGTTGAATCGATTGGGGTCGCTCAGAAGTGATTGCTGATACTGCCTAAGTGCTTCCTCCGGTCGCCCGCTGAGAAGTAGCATGTCGGCAAGCATTTCGCGTGCCGGTATCTCGACTTCCCCCTTTCCGATCCTGGCCTGACGGTCGACCACGGGTTGCAGCCAAGCGACTGCATTGTTTAGATTTCCGCGGGTAAAGTCCACCCATGCATGAATCTCAATTGCAGCTGCACTCTTACTTGCTGTCGACTTGTTTGAGGTTAGGGAATCGAGCTGCTTTAGGGTGTCACTCGCGGCCTTCTGGTCACGCAGGTGAGCCGCCCCTTGCGCTTGCGCGAGCAATGTCACCTCCTGATCGGCAGGGCCCCGCTCCTCGGTAGCGTGCAGATGTTCGGCCATTATCCAATCCTTCGTCTCGATCGCCAGCAGCGCGTTATAACGCGCCTCAACGGCTACCCACATATTCGGATATCGGGGATCCACATCCGCGGGTCGCACAGTCCTCGCCTCCATAACGATCGCTTTCGCCTCATTGAAGCGCCCCGTCTGCAAATAGGCATACTCCAGGAACTCCATGGCGTGCAGACGGTTCTCTGCTCCGCGGTGCAGCCCGGCCGCTTCGGCCGCCGTTTTGGAGGCCAGATTGGACGTGATGTCGTCCTGCCATAGTCCTAGACGCGCAAAGATGTGGGCGGGCATGTGCATCGCGTGAGGCACCTGGGGCGCGATCTGCGCATAGTGACGGGCGGCATTTAACCCTTCCCGAGCCATCTGCGGATTGTCGCACGCGTGAATGATGTAGTGGGCAATTCCTGGATGATTCGGGTGCTCGCGAAACAGAGGCTTCAGAATTCCGAAGGCTTTCCTGGAGTTCACCAGCCGCACATCTTTGGGCGGATCGGAAGCCAGGAGAGCGAGAGAGTAGAAGACCTGAGACTCTAGGTCCTGAGGATAGCTCTTGGCGAGAAGGGCCATCGCGTTGGCGTATCCAGTGGCATACTGCAAAAAATTCTCCGGTTGATATCCGTCGAAAAAGCGGTGCAAGGCACCAATATACGCAGCTTCGCGCGGGCTCTTCTCTCGCGAACGATCGGCTTGGGCGAGCTCAGCGCTTCCCGCCTGGATATCAGTTGTTGTTGGGGACGCCAATAGCTGATGGAAGTGCGTCATCGCTTCTCCCCAATATGCAATGGCGCATTCAGGATCCGATGATGCGACGTTCTCAAAAGCGAGGAAAGCTTGATCGTGCCAAAACGAGTGCAGGAGTGCGACACCGCGATTAAATTCGGCTTTCACGACGGGCGCGCAGCTGATATCGAAATCGACCGTTCCGAGCTTTACTCGTACGGCATCCACCGGCGGGCGGCTCATTAGGAGCGTACCCGGCATCGTGCCGTGCACCGGTGTTGCCAGGAACAAACCAAACCCAACAGCCCATGCAGCCAGTCTTATTTTCATTGGGGGTTACCGCCCTCGTGCGCACGCATCTGTGTCCAGCCCGCCCTCATTAGCAGTCGGACTCCACCCATGATGAATCCCAATGGCCGTCGTCCCTCCATGGCGAATGACGCCGCGAGGGCCTCTTGAAAAAAGCGCTCCCTGTTTCAATGTTTATGGCGCGCTGAATCTTATGGGAGATCAGACACAATGCTCAGGGGAGCCCGAGCGATTGTCAATTGCATTGAACCTCCGTTCGTCGTGGCTCATTGAGGGGTTCTGTTCAGCTACGTTGCTATAGCTCCTTGTGCCCAAAGCCATCCTTCGTCTCAAAGTTCGGATCCGGGCAACTTGCGAGCCTCAGCCAGGCATCCCGATTCGGAAACACTAAATGCTCTAGGAGGCAACATGACCCCGAGGAGACTTATTCGATCACTGACCGTAGCTGTCGTTTTGATGGTTGCTCAACTTGCCGGGGCACAAGCGCCCGCGGGTGCACCTGCTGGAGCCACCGGCCTGTGCAACGACGGAACTTACTATACCGGCGCGAAAAAACAGGGCGCCTGCCGTGGACACAAGGGCGTCAAGGAATGGTATGGAACGACGGACAATGGCAAGACACCTGCCTCCGGTAACGAATCGCAGCCTGGTTCCACTCCTGCAGCAACATCAGCCTCATCGCCAGGGGCAGTTCAGTCGACCCCTGCAGAAAACTCGAAAGGGGATACTAAGACCGCTGCACCGGGCGGGGGGGCAGGCAAGGTGTGGGTGAACACAGCAAGCAATGTGTACCACTGCCCCGGAACCAGGTATTACGGCACGACTAAGGCAGGCGCCTATATGACCGAAGATGAAGCCAAGGCCAAAGGCGCGCGTCCGGACCACGGCAAACCCTGCAAATAGATCCTTCTCTGGAGTGAAAGAGCGGAACGGTCTCCTTGGAGGTGGGGGAGGCAACCAAGCCGCGCAGCAGGCAGTTTTTGCGACAGCAAACTTGTCTCGCGAGAGCTGGAAACGCGACATGTGCGCATGTGTACACATTGCTGGAGCCATCAGACGGATGGGTTTTTGTGATGTGAGCACAGCCCTTGCTGCCCACAGATCGCCAAGGGTGGTCGGGCGAGGCAACGAGTGCTATCGCGAAACCGGTATTGGTGTTAGCAGGAGAGCACATCGAACCGGTTAGACTGACGGTTTTGACAGTGAAAAGGCCGAAACATCCCGGGTACCCTACACCCACGGTTGGAAATGTGATGTCAATTCGAATCATCTCCAGAACCGGACCATTCAAGCGTAATTTCAGGCATGATTCTTGCAAGCGGCTCGGACTGATCAAACTGCAAACCAGAGAGCTATCGCAACCTCAGTAGTTTCACCCAGCAACCCATCCAAGACCGCAAAGGAGATTTCGCAATGACCTTACTCGATCAACTCGGCAACGTCTTGAAGCAGTACGCTGGAGGGTCGAATCAAAACCTCGCCAATGTAAACGAACACTTCGATCAGGTTGCACAAGCTGCCCCGCAGGGTGCCATAGCGGACGGGCTTTCCGATATGTTCCGTTCGAACCAAACACCCGCCTTCGGTAGTCTCGTGGGCAACTTGTTCAGCCAGTCGAATGGGGAACAGAAAGTTGGGATCCTGAACCATTTGATTGGAACCATCGGTCCTGGCGCTTTGTCGCAGATACCCGGGGGAGGCGCGCTTGCAAATCTATTGGGAGGGGCAAGGGAAATCAGTCCGCAACAGGCCCAGAACGTCCGCCCCGAGCTCGTCGAACAGATGGCTACCCATGCAGAGAAGGCAGACCCTTCGATTGTTGACCGAGCAAGCTCTTTCTATGCTGAGCATCCGACGCTGGTAAAGAGCCTGGGTGGAGTCGCTCTCTCGATGGTACTGAGCAAAGTGGCGCAGCGACAAAGAGCTGCATGACGGTACAAGAAGAAGTACTCAGCAGCTGGGCCGCAACCAGACAGCCTCTACAGCTTCACCGACTGGGGGCAATTTGCGACCGGAGGAGATGGTCCCTAGGAAAGAAGGCAACCGCGAAATTCAAACCCAAAGGCTCTACTGTATGACTGCAATCATCCAAGGCGCATTCTTCGGCAATCGTACTTGATCGAAATAAATCGTTGTGTCACTCACGTGGGTTTTGGAAAAACTTCCCATCGCCTGAAGTGGTGCTAAATCCCGGTGAGCTGCGCCGCGATGATTCGCCAGCCCTGGGATTGTCTTTGGCAAACCAAAGTCACTCGAATCTGTTTCCCATCTGGCTTCTCAGTGTTGATGATCCCCATCAAAACGCCCGTATCCCCGAACACTCGGACCACGTTGCCGTCGCCGGGAGTAGCTCCGGCAAAGCCACCGGGCCGTCCTGCACCTTGAGGAATGATGTCTTCCTTATTCAGGAATCTTCCGTTGAAGCTGGTGCCGACAAAATCGTCAGCTATGATTTGCTGCAGTCGCGCAGTGTCGCCCGACCCATCGGCCTTAAGCCAATCGCGTTCAAGCTGGGCGATCTGAGCCTTCGACTCACTGTCTGACGATGCAGCCTGTGCTTGAGCGAACGCCGGAATGGCGGTGACGCACAGGACAACAAACAATCGGGATGGATAGGTTACCAGCATGTTCTTCTCCTTACCTTTGGCACTCTGTCGAAGGACACCGGCGCCCTCCCGTTTGTTCCCGGCAGGCCGACGATCAAAAACAGCGCGGCCAGGGGTAAACAAATAAATGCTGAGAGTAAGGCCACGATGACCCAAGGACTGGAAGGGCCACAGGAGCCCAACCTTCCGCTGCTCAAAGAAAGTCCGGCAACCGAGAGCAGCCCAATGACCGCAACTACGGAACCAGCACGCACTGGGGCGTTCATGCAGGTATTCTCCACCGATTGTCAACGACTCGCAAAACAACTGATGGTTCTACATTGCAGGGGACTGCGTGACCCTTTTCTCAATGCGTCTATCCGGTAGCAGCCACACGATCGCAACGATAATGTAGTAGCCACCGGCAACCCATGGTTTCGCGAACGCCAGGGGAATTGCTGCGGCGTAGATGGCGATAGAAATTTTCCCTTTGCTGTCGCGTCCTATCGAGGCTCCCAACGTCGAACCTTGTCCATGGAGCTTGATGAGGGCCCTGGTTAGAATGAAATATGCGATCCCAGCAAACAGCAGCACAATCCCGTACACAGCAACTGGCCAAGAATCGAAGCGGTTCTCACCCATCCATGCGGTGGCAAATGGAATAAGCGATAGCCAGAACAGCAGATGCAAGTTGGCCCACAGAGTTGAACCGTTGACTCGCTGAGTTGCGTGCAGCAGGTGGTGATGGTTATTCCAGTAAATCCCGATATACACGAAACTCAGGATGTAACAGAGCAAGACAGGAATCACAGGCTTTAAGGCCGCGAGACTTGTTTCATGCGGTGATTTCATTTCCAGGACCATGATTGTAATGATGACCGCAAGAACCCCATCACTGAATGCTTCGAGGCGACCTTTGTTCATTTTTCATTCTCCTGCATCGACGAACCACGATGCCACAATGATGCGGCATTTGTATCCCCGAAACAAAACTCAACTCTCAAATCCGTAGTTCTTAGCCGAAAGCTGTGACGAAATTCCTTGACTTTCGTTATGGAGTTAACCTGTCCTCCTTGACCTGCTTCCGAGCTTCAACTCCTGGCGCGCCCGGCAGCGGCGTCTGGGCGGCATGGAATAAGGGAGTTGATATACCCTGGAGCAGATGTCGGGCAATGGAATGCCGGACACGACAACGGATTTGACCTCTCATGCGCAGAATCATTTCAATATCATCCGTCTGCTTCCTTCTACTGGCGCCGCTAGTTTGGCCGCAGGCTACCCAAACCCCAGCCCACCGGCAGGGACCGAGTGTCGCCACCGGCAGTCAGGGTCTGGTTGTTTCCGGTAAGCCTGCTGCCACCGCGGCTGGAATCAAGATTCTGGAACAGGGCGGAAACGCCGCCGATGCTGGGGCCGCCACACTTCTAGCATTGTCCGTCACCTACGTAGGTGCGTTCTGCGTAGGAGGAGAAATCCCAATTCTGGTTTACAGTGCAGACAAGCAAGACGTAAAGCTGCTGGAAGGGCAAGGAGAGGCCCCGCGCGACCCCAAAGCGATCTCTTGGTACATGAAACACGGAATTCCGGACGGTGATGTGAAGGCAGCTGCTGTTCCTGCCACCATCGATGCAATTGTCACACTGCTGAAACTTTACGGAACCAAAAGCTTCGAGGAGGTGGTGCAGCCGACACTGGCCATTCTGGACGCGGGCGGGCCCAGTTGGTACATCGACACTGGGAGCGAAAAGAGGATTGAGACCGGGGTGAACTGGCAGGCGGATTTGGCAGTGACCTTTCGTAAATTGGTGGAGTCCGAAAAAGCCGCGAAGGGTACGCGGGAGCAGAAACTGCAAGCCGTCTCGGACCGATTCTATCGGGGCGACATCGCCAAGGCCTTGGAAGCCTGGTACATAGAGAAAGGAGGGTTCCTTCGCCAGGCCGACTTGGCAGCGCACCAAACGCCCGTGGTGGATCCTCTCCAAACCACGTACCGCGGCTACACGATCTATAAGACCGGTCCCCTGACGCAGGGTCCTTATCTCCTACAAACGTTACGTCTGCTCGAAGGCTTCGATCTGAAAACAATGGGCTTTAATTCGGCGGATTACATCCACACAGTGATTGAAGCGGAGAAACTGGCACTGGCGGACCGTGACGAGTATTACGGCGATCCGAACTTTACAAAGGTGCCGATCGAGCAGTTGCTTTCCGATCGGTACACCAAAATGCGGCGCGAGTTGATCGACCCGAAAAAGGCGTCTCTCGAGCTACGCCCGGGCGATCCTTACAATATGGCGCCGACCAAGCCGCCCACCATCACCGGTCCTTGGCATGGCGGAACCACCGTCATGTGCGTAATCGATAAGTTTGGGAACGTCATTGCGGCCACCCCAAGCGGCCTTTCTAGCACCGCAGGCGTGGCTGGACATACGGGCATTATTCACGGAAGCCGCCTCAGCAGCCTGAACACGTTTGCGGCAACTCCAAACGTCATTCAGCCTGGCAAGCGCCCTCGAATCACGCTGAGCCCCACCCTGGTTTTCCATGGCAATCATCCCGTGATGGCGATCTCGGTAGCAGGCGGCGACCAGCAAGACCAAGCCGCTATCCAGGTCATCCTCAACTACGTGGAATTCGGGATGAGTCCCGAGGAGGCGTTTAAAGCCCCGCGCTTTTCCACTTCGCATTTCATCAGCTCTTTCAGCCAGGACCGCGCGGAGTTGGGCAGCCTGTCTGTGCCCGACACCCTTCCCGAAGAAGTAAAGGCGAACCTGAGGGCTCGCGGACACGTGGTTACAGTCAACCGCGGCGGAGTAGGAGGGGTGGCGCTGATCGGCATTGACCCCAAGACCAAGCAGGCCATCGCGGTGGGTCCAGCCGCTGGCAAGATGCATTAGATCCGATGTTCAACATTCAGGATTTTTCTATTGCGAGCCACCATCTATCGCATTCCCGCTCCGTGCCGCATTTCCATCATTGCTCGTCCCCGCGGAAATGACTGGCTACGCGATGAAATAGGCAAATCGGCATTCTGATAACGCTGCCGCCGTTAAAAGCATCTAAGTCGAACCGAAGACAACGTTCCCCTCTGGCCAAGTTCGTGGAGGAGTCCACGTATGACCAGGAAGAAACTCAGGATACTCAAGCGAATTCCACCCATCATCGGAGTATGCGAAAGATGTCTTGCTCAATTCCGATCTGTTTTCACGGCTCCTTTCGCAGCGGAAGCTGAGATTAGAGTTCGCTTTGCGGCTCACAAGTGCACTCATGCAAGTCGCAGCGCTCCAAGCGTCAAGAGCCTTGGCAAACCTAGTGAGTTGGCCAAGAATCCCCAATCACTCGTGCATCCAGAAAAGGCGCAAGACCGCCGCAGACTTGCGCAATCGTCGGACTAGGCCAACCGAGCTGGGCGGCCACCGGCTGGTGGTTGCTTGTGGCCATCGGGCACCGGCAACTCAGGAGGTCGGGTTTCTAGCTGCCGCCAACGGATCTTCTTTCACCACCCTAGGTGTGTTACCCGAAAAGAAGATGATTCTTAGAGTCCGGCCCTGATTGAGACTCTGCCAATATCCCGCTAATCTGCTGCTGGAATTCCTATGGTACGAAAGGTCAGGCAGGAGGAGCGCAATCAGCCGGACTTCCATGCCTCTCACGCCTTGCCTTGGAGAAACACCTCATCAGTAAATCTTGTGGCAGGCCTCGAAGCGGATTCCGTGCAGGTTGCGCTGAACGAGTGGGAACAACTCTGGAAGGACACCATGCGGAAGAATGAGAATGCCCTGATTCGAGCGCGCAGAAAAGCGTCACGGTCAACCACAGCCAGGAGATGATTTCCTCTTTCAGTGGAATCGGTCGCCCGTTGGCGAATGCTCGCCTGCCGATGGATTCCCGTTACCATCTTTGCCTGAAAGCTGAGGCCGGAGAGCGTGCGAGGGGTGGTACTCCCAGGGTGGCTGGCCGTTCGCCGCTCCAGTATCTTAACTCTCTTTAAACGGCTGCCAGATGAGTGCTGCTATCGAACGCCTTCGATTCATTTCCCTTCCGACCACCGCTACGACCCAGGAGTGAAGCCCCCCTTTTTCTCTAAGAAGCATGAGACTATTAGGGCATCTTCCGCGTTGCAAGGAGTAAAGCCCATGCACGCTCTGCTTCAGGATCTCCGCTATTCCGCAAGACAGCTCATCAAGAATCCGGGATTCACGCTGACAGCCATAATCTCGCTTGCGCTCGGCGTTGGAGCCGCAACTGCTCTATTCAGTGTGATCTACGCAGTTCTAATCAATCCATTCCCCTACCCAACAGCGGATCGAATTGTACGACTCACGACCTTTAGCGTTGCGGGTTCCGGAGATCCTGTCTATCTAAACGGCACTGAGATTCAGACCCTGCGGCAATCACCCGTAGTCGAAAGCGTTTTGGCGATGGACTATCAAAGGCTGATGGTGACCGGGCAAGATCTTCCGGAGAGCGTGAACACCGCGAGCCTAATCTCGAATACTTTTCAAGATCTCGGGGTACCCCCGCTACTTGGACGTGGACTTTGGTCCTCCGATGCGGTGGACGGGCAGGAGCCGCGGTCGGTTGCACTTCTTTCTTACCGGTTTTGGCGGACGCATTACCTGTCCAATCCAGACGTCGTGGGTCGCAAGCTCCAACTCGACCATAAGGATTATGAGATTGTGGGGGTGGCAGCGCCAAGATTCACTTGGGGCGACGCTGACGTCTATCTGCCGCTAAAGCTGATGCGAGATCCGGGGCGCACAGTCATCGTCAATTTGCTGCTACGGCCAGGTGTGAGCCGGACAACCGCCGACGCTGCGCTGCAGCCTCTGGTGGAAGAATTCGCTAGATACATGCCGAACGATTTTCCCGATGTCTTCAGGGTCCATGTGCTAGGGCTGAACGATTGGGTCGTGGGCTCCATGGGTGGAACATTGTACTTGCTCTTTGGCGCGGTAATGTTGCTGCTCGCGATCGGGTGCGGAAACGTTTCGATTCTATTGTTAGCGCGGGGCACCGCGCGGCAGCATGAATTAGCAGTGAGAAGCGCGGTGGGCGCGGGCCGGACCCGGATCATTCGCCAGTTGCTCATGGACTCGCTCCTCCTAGCATCGATCGGAGCGGTGCTGGGGGTTGTAACTTCTTACGGTGCTCTGGCGCTGATTCGGAGTCTGCTCCCCCAATCTACGTTCGCGTCTGAGGCCGTGATTGGCATCAATCTGCCGGTGCTCCTTTTTAGCATCACAGCGGCACTGGGAACGGGCGTTCTGTTCGGGCTTTGGCCGGCGTTGCAACTGTCTCACACGCACATCGGAGAGCTCATGCAACCTGGTGCGCGTCGGGTTGTCGGCAGCGTTCGCGGACGGAGGGCACACAACATGCTGATCGCTGGGCAGGTGGCGCTGACATTATTGTTGCTCGCAGGCGCGGGCTCGGCAATGAAAGGGTTTTCTCAGATTATCCACCAAGCCCTTGGATACGATCCGCACAACGTCTTAGCTGTAGGAATTCCTTTGCGTGAGAACTCCTATCGCACTTGGGCGGAGCGTGCAGCCTATTTTGAGCAATTACGAAAAGAGGTCGCAGATCTATCCGGTGTGACTGAAGCCGCGGTTTCCACGGATGCAACGCCGCCCCAAAATGGATGGATCATGGGGGTTGAGAGGTTGGGCAAGCCGGTTACCAACCCACCGATGGTATCGGTCAACCTGATTAGCCCGCAATACTTCGCGGTTCTTCGCATTCCGCAGCTGCAGGGACGGATTTGGAGTGACGCCGAGAACAGCAAAGGCGCGCATGTAGTGGTGATCAACCGCACCCTGGCCCAGCGCTACTTTCCGAATGGTGATGCCATCGGGCACTCGTTGAAAATGCCCGGCATCGAGGGCAACCCAGCAACGATATTATCTCCGCCGAGAATCGGAGCTTCATGGTTACAGATTGTGGGCATCGTCGAGGATGCACGCAACGACGGGCTGCGAAATCCCCCTAGGCCGGCGGTCTTTGTGCCCTACACGCTCAGCATGGGAGAGAACACAGAGATCCTTGTTCGCTCTCAGACCTCACCCGCTGTGCTCTTGCATGCGATTCACGAACGGCTCAGGACAATTAGCCCGGATCAGCAGACCAGCGCCAACATCGATGATCTCGAAACTCGGCTTACCTTTGAATCGGAGTGGCAGCAGGAGCATCTCGCCGCGTGGATTTTTGGCATTTTCGCTTGGCTCGCCCTGGCTCTCGCCGCAGTGGGATTACACAGCGTAATGTCGTACACGGTTGCCCAACGTACTAATGAGTTCGGAATTCGCATGGCTCTGGGAGCGCAACGCGGAGAGTTGTTGCGAATTGTGTTCAGGTCGGCTTTGAGAAGTCTTGGCGCTGGAATGCTCTTAGGTATTGCCATGGTCCTTGCCCTGAACCAAGTCATTGCAAAGTGGACGCAAGTAAACCCGCGCAATCCCGTCATTCTTCTGGCCGGAATGATTCTCTTGGGGTTGGTCTCTGCCTTGGCCTGCGCGATTCCGGCGCACCGAGCTTCCGAAGTTGACCCGATGGTTGCTCTTCGTTGCGAGTAGTCGCTTCGCTTGGCCGCGGAAAAAGCGATTCATCTGTTCGGCTGCGAAACGACGAACATTAGCTGCAGTCGCTTCTCCAGGCTCTGCTGGTTCTTGTCCGAGAATCAGCGCAGCAAAACCGCGCAGAAACGCTCTAAGGTATGGTATGGCGCACCTCGCCCTCTATGTAGCTTCACATCTTTCTGAGAATGATCTTTGCTGGCACAAATCTGTATTTCTCTCAATGAACAAGGCCCGAGCCGAAGCACCAGGCATCGAGAATTGAGGGGGTTTGCCGACAAATCGCTCGATCTTCCTGATCTACCTTTCCGCGACAACTAGTTGGATTGCATGCTTTGCAATACTCGTTGAAACGCATAGTTGCGTACGTGGACTAGACCTTGAAACGGGCGATGGATGTCGGCGATTGCTACAAGAGAAAGACTAAGCAACAGCGAGAGACCAAGGACTTGGACCGCCTGGAGCTTGCCATTTTGTACGCCAAACGTGCAGGCAGAAATAATCGTCAAGCTCGCCCCGGCGAGAAGCACGCACCAAAGCACATTCGGGAGGCGAGTAGCGTTCTGGGATAGCCTGGTTAGACGATGCTGGGCAAGGGAACGTAATTCTGAGATTTCATGGTCCTCGGCTATTTGCTCCGTCTGCGACACAGGCCGGGTCGACATTATCGTCTTCCACATCTCCGAATGTATCGCGTCGGCTTGCTTCGGCTCCTCCCTGTTCGCCATCTGCGGCCAGTCTCGATTGATGACGGCCTCTGCATACAACCGCGCCAACGCCTGCAAGTGCGCGCGCTGCGGCTCTGGGAGTCCTTGAGCCAGGCGATAGGTATGGGCCACCGCGTTTGCTTCACGGTCTACATTCAGGTCAGCTTCGCCATAGGTCGTCCAGACCGTGTAGAGCATAAACCCAAGGATGACCGCATAGGTTGTACCTAAGATGGTGACTTGCCAACCGATCAGTTCGTTATAATTGCGGCGCTTTTCCGCAGGCCAAATTGCGTTGAGTCCCGTGATAAACAGCAGCGAGCCGATTACCGCTGCCGTGACCACAACAACGTTCTGGCTGATTGTGTCCATCGGTTACGAAACCGTACGAGTGTCCTGTTCCGTCAAACCGTGAACCCCAAATACTCTGCTGACTTATATGACCAGGCCTGCACTGGAAATTGTAATCGACCTTTTCAGAAAATGATGGACCACAGTTGGTTGCAAACTTTCTGCAGCCCTCAAGGCGAATAGGAACTGAAAGCGTGTACGGTTCACCGCCAAGATAGGAAATACCTGTGAACGCACGATTGGCTCGAGGGACAATTCTCGGGGGATGGAAACACCGGTGCGGCGGCGCTCATGGTGACTGAAGGAGAGCGCCGCGCGACTTTATGTTTGAGTTGAAATGACTATAGCGTATGGGCAAGAACTCTTGAAACGTTATCAAACGCCAGAGCTGAAGTTAAGAACGCTCATCGCAGACTATCGTCGCCGAAGGCACGGTGGTTTACACCCGGTAAAAGCCGCACGCCCCGTTCAGCAGACCGCCTCCGGGCAGAATTCTCAGGTGAAGTGGGGAGAGTCTGCGGCGCTTGCCTCTTGATGGGCTATTGGGCCTGAATACTGCCGTGCATGACTTCTGGACCGCTTGGTTGTGAGACCGCGGGGCTGTCTTCAGCAGTGATCAGAACATCAAAGGCCTTGTCAGGTGTCGTTGTTGTGAAGCTACCCTCAAGGTCGTTGTTAATCCTCAACACTCCCGCGTTTTTTGTCTGCCCATCGTTCGACCGAATCCAGACTACATAGGAGTTCTTGGCGGGCGTTAGCCGTTCTGGCGCCGCTAGGTGTTTGGTTTTGATCTCTAGCTTGATGTTGCGATTTCGATCGTGTTCGTAGCTGATCTTGCCCGAAGCAGCCGGTACAAGAGAACTAGCTACGAGCGGCACATCACCAGCCCAGGCAAGTCCACATAGCAACATGACAATGAGAAAAACGAAAAGACGGCGCATTGGAATCCTCCTCATGTTCGCTGTTTGACGCGTCATTCCACAAAGTGTTGCCTGAGAATCGAGAGCTGGTTCCAGGTAGGCCTGTGTGGGTCTGTGGAATGGGACGGGTTTCGTTCGCTTACGTACATAAGGATGGCCGTTGCAAGCTGGTTTCGCGAAATGGAAACGAGGTCAAGGCCCTCCCTAGCCTGAACATCTCTCTCGCGTTCGAATGTCGTTCTCAACGAGCAATTCTCGATGCAATCGGGAACGCAATGGCAGGCCCGATTGGCAGGCTTGGAATCTCTGCGGGCCTCAGCTTGTCATGAGCTGATCCTGGTGCACGGACTCGAGATGGGTTAGAGATTAGGAAAATAGAAGGGCGCGCGAAGATTTTTAACTCGAGCCATCACACCCACTGATGCGAGGCAGCCACCGAAGCCTTCAGGCCGACTTCCTGAACCGGCGATACTCAGAAGCGGGTTTCTTCTGATGATATGTCCTGAGATGAAACGCTAAGCACGTTGAGCAGAATACGTCGTTGCAGGCGTCACAACTCTCAGCATGATCATCACAAATGTGCGCATCGCAGTCGCAGCATCGCTGTGTAGCATCAGTGCCGCAAGGATACCCAGTCGCATCCTCAACGCTTGCAACTTCGATGATTTCGCATTGCATATCGGACGACTCCTTACGACGTCGCCATTCTACCTTGCTTTCGCGTCAATGCGAAAGCGGTCCAATTGCGTCGCCGAATCCATGAGGACCACGAGAAACCAGCAAAGGAGGGCGCAGAACCTCCACGCAGATTCAACTTTGCTGCCGTCCTCAGTCGGTGAAAATCGGCAGGCGGTCAGAACCGGACCAAGTCCTCCGGAACTGCAACGACTCGAGGGCGTTCAACACGCTTGTTTTGCCGCAATAGCGCAACACAATCAAGCGCACGACATTTCGTTGCGCGACAGCAACGACTTACCGCTCTCGGAACGCTAATCTATTGCCAGTTCGAATGAATCGATTCTGATCAACGGCGTGTATGATCAACGGAAGGCCGCGTTTGCCTTGCTGGAGAGGCAAACGCGGCTTTTTCGTTTTTTTGGCTGTTTATCCCACCGTCGCTCGTTGAGAACCGGAGGCAAGGCATCGTCAGCCGGGCTCAATTGCCCCAATGTTTAGAGCCAGTTCGCCGCAGCCTGCGCATACCGAGGAGAACGCAAGTACACAAAGCCAAAAGGTGGAGCGGGTGGCATCGTCCCTTGCTATCGGCGGGAGTTTTCTTTGGTCGGATCAAGCTGCACCGAAGGTCAATGGCTGCAGCACGTCCACACCAAAATAGGACGCCGCCTCCAGGGGGCTGTTTCCCGGAGGCGGAGCTGAGAGAAGAGTTGAAACGCGCGCCCAATATGCGCTGTTCCGAATCGCAACACCACTGTTCAAACTGACAGGTACAAACGGAGACAATTGAACTCCCCGATTCGCGAGCTTGGTAGCGGATGACAATGGGGGCGGCATGCTGCCAGGTCTAGGTTGACGAGGGTTGACCTACTGCGTGCGGTCGGATTTTCCTTGCTAGGCCACTCCCATGATCTGACCTTGACTGACTTCGGAAACGGGCGGGAGGGGCGCTGAACTCGCGTTTGAACGCACGGTTAAAAGCTGCTTCGGACTCATAGCCCACTTCGGAGGCGATCTGTGCGACCGGATGACTGGTCGAAACCAGCATTTGCGCTGCCAACTGAAGTCGCCAGCGCGTGAGGTAAGCCATGGGAGATTCATTCAAGTAATGGCGGAATCGTTCAGCTAGCGCGGAGCGTGACGCTCCAACTTCGTCTGCCAGGGTCGCAAGCGTCCAGGGCTGCCCCGGGTTCCGGTGCATGTGAGCCAGCGTCTTCCCCACCACGGCATCACGGGCACCCGCCAGCCAACCGATCTGCTCTGCCGGAAGGTCGGCTATGTAGGCTCGAAGTGTTTCAACGAACAAGACCTCTGACAGTTTGGCCAAGACTGCTTCTCCTCCGGCGCGAGAGGCGTCAGCTTCATTTACGGAAAAAAGGATCGAGTTTTCCAGCCATCGGCCCGAAGCATGGTTACGAATCTTGACTTTGAAAACGGGTGGCAGTCCACTGAGAAAAACCTGGCTGAGTTGTCGGTCGCATGCCATGAAGCCACAAATGAATTTCGTGACTTCCCCACCTCCGCCGAAACGCGCCAGCTTTAACCCTCGTGCCGCAAGGCGAGCCAATTCCTCGGCAAGGTCGACAGTTTTGGCAGCTCGGCCGTTCTCAATGATGTGGGAGTCACCGTGGGGAAAGATCACGAGATCTCCAGCATCGAGAGATATGGCCTGTCCATCCAGCAGCCGCACAGAGGCGCGTCCTTCGGTGAGCAAATGGTAGATGATCACATGTCCTGCGCCGGGGGCCAGATGAGGTGCCACCCGGAGGGAGGGCGGCGAACAGAGACTCCACGGAGAAGAGAATTCGCCGTTGTAGAACATGGCGCCCTGAAGCTTTACCACCTTTAAGACTTCGGAAAGCACATCCATAAAGTCCCTCGGCAAACTCCTCTGGACTTCTAAGCAAATCATCATACGGCAACTCCGTCCGTGAGCAAGAAACTCGGACGCACGGGTAAGTGTCCCCGTCATGGGCGGCGCATAGTAGGCCTCGTCCGCATTTGCAGAGTGCGGTGCTTTCAGTGGAATTTCAAGAACTGGGATTGGAGGAAAACTCAGATGCTACGTTTCAGAGGAATATCGTTCTGTCACCCTGGGGAACTGGAGGCGGCTCTCAAAGCAGCAGCGGCCGCTTACAAGGTTCACACGGCCGAGACGGGCACGACGAATGAAGAGTGGGCCGGTTGGTATGCCGACTACATCTTTGCCGTCGATGAAACCACGGCCTATCCAATCGGCACATTCTCGCCTTGGCCGCGCAACGGTGGTTACGCGGTGGCGAAGCCCTGTGCCTAGCTCACAGGGACTATGTCGAAGGCATCCGTTGCTGCTCTCAATCGAGCATCGATTGGCGGGGAAAGCGCTGCAGCAGTCCGACTAGGGACTGCAGGCAGCAGATGAAACAAACCAAGAACAACAATGAGGAGAAAACTATGAGCATTACCACAGTCGCACCAGAAATTAGCGGTCTGAAGACACGGCTAAAGGAAACCTGGATGTCCGGAGACTATGATCGGTTCTCGCGTTACATGGAACAGGGGGCGCGCATCTTCTATGAGCAACTCGATATCCCGGCTGGATGCCAGATGCTCGATGTGGCCTGCGGATCGGGCCAAGTCGCGCTATGGGCGGCACGGGATGGAGTGAACGTCACGGGAGTAGACATTGCTCCCAATCTGGTCCAGCGTGCACAGGCTCGTGCAAGAGCCGAGGGCCTCAACGCTCTTTTCATGGAAGGCGATGCCGAAGCGCTTCCATTTGAAGACGCAAGCTTCGATGTGGTGATCAGCTTGATCGGAGCTATGTTTGCCCCGCGGCCGGAACTGGTAGCTCATGAGTTGCTGCGAGTGTGCAGTCCCGGAGGCATGATCGCCATGGGCAATTGGACGCGCGAGGGATTCGTTGGGCAGATGTTTAAGACGATTGCTAAGTTCATCGCCCCTTCAGGTATGCCCTCTCCGGTGCTGTGGGGCGAGGAGGCCGTAGTACGTGAGAGACTGGGCCCTGGTGTCTCGGATCTTTCGATGACGAGGCGCAACTATAGCTTCACCTACCCATTCCCGCCGGCTGAGGTGGTGGAGTTCTTCCGTCAGTTCTATGGGCCTACCAATCGCGCCTTCGCGTCCTTGGATGAAGCTGCTTCAAAGAGCCTCCGCGAAGAACTGGAGGTGTTATGGTCCGCACACAACCGTGGAGGAAATGAGTTGACGGTAGTCTCATCCGAGTACCTCGAAGTAATCGCAGTGCGAGCGTGAGATTAGGGTTTCCGCAGTTCGACCGATTTCGCCTTGGGCCCCAGTGAGTGCCAGCGCACTCTCACGGTGCAGTTTGTCGCCCGTCAGGATCCCGAGAACATCGCAGATGCTTCTCTGGATTCCGATATTGCGAGACAGCAACCACCGAACAGGCCGCGAGCGATAATCTTTGCGTTTGCTTGATGAGCTGGGGCGCAAAGCCGCTTGTTTCTTTTTTCCATGAGAAAAAGCGGCGTTCTGTGGGAGGATGGTGCTAGTCCCGCCGTTAGAGCGACTGGAGAAGCTAACGGCGGTTTCCTTCCTCTACCCGCTGACATGATATTTCGATCCTTCGTCCCACCGATAATTAGGCGCTGGGGAGCAGTCTTGCAGGCGACTGTTCCGAGGCGCACGGTAGCCAAATATAGCGTCAGGACCGCCAGAATCTGTTCCATTCCCCTCCTCGTGCTTGCCTTTACGGGATGGATTCCGGATCGCTATGCTCCTCAACGGTCTTGGTCGTGGAGCGCAACGACTGGCTTCTCCTTGATTGCAGTGGCCGTCATCGGACTATTTCGCCCGGTCGTGGAGACTCTTCGAGGTGAGATTGAAAAATCCCTCTCTGATGAGTGAACTTGATTCCCTGACGACGTAGGTTCTTGCGACGAGCACCGATCCGGTTTTGTGCTTGCAGCGCAAACATTTTATTGACCTCCAGTAGCCGCCGTGGGATGCCCCTCGGAGTACCCCGCTAGGGTGTTTCGCTGATTCACACAGCTTCTGCTCTCTCGTACTCTGCTCTCAACTCTGGAATTTCCACCAGCTCATTTGTCTTGCTTGGTTTCGCGATTGCCTGGAACCAGGCCTAGGACCTTGATGCACACAGCTCTGCCCAGCGTTTCGTACTCTCCTTATTGCGCAACGGTCTGCTTCGCTATGGGTGAAGTGCCGGGTTCCCAAAAAGGGGATGTAACATGAAAACGAAACTGCTTTCAGGATTGCTACTGGCTGGAATCTGCACTGCCTGTGGCAACGGGGCCACTCCAACCCCGCGCACTGCGAACGCTCCGTCCAAGGGACCTGCCGCGCATGTAATTTTAATCGTTGAAGAGAACCAGAGCTTCTCTACCGTGTATCACAACCAGATGCCCTGGCTGAGCACATTAGGAGACAAGTACGGCATCGCCACGAATTACTTCTCCGACGAGAAGGGTTCTCTTCTCGATTATCTGTGGCTCTCGTCGGGAAGTGCCGAGGTACACTTTGGCTGTGGCGCAAATCAGTGCAAGCACACAGTAACCGACACCAATATCTTTCGAGAGCTTAATCAAGCCGGCATGTCGTGGAACGTGTATGCCGACTCGCTTCCCGACGCCGGCTTTATGGGAGCTTCCGACGGAAACTACGTCAAGCGCCACAATCCAGCGGTTTGGTACAGCGACGTTGCCAATAATCGCAAACAGCAACAGAACATTCTTCCTTTTGCGCAATTCTCAGTCGATCTTGCGGCAGGGAATCTACCGGACTATACGATCATCGTGCCTAATCTTAAAGACGATGCGCACAACGGAACACCGAAAGCCGCCGACCGTTGGCTTGAGAAAAATATTGGTCCTCTGGTGGACAGCCCGTACTTTCAAGCCGGTGGCACAAACGTTATGTTCATCACTTTTGATAATGGAGACCATGATGAACAAGGCCAAGTATTCACCGCTGTGGTCGGACAGGGCGTTATTCCCGGGGCAAAGGTGAACACTCCATTCCGCCACGAAAACACTCTACGCACGATCATGGAGCTGTTGGGACTCAAGAATTATCCCGGCGCTAGCGCCACTGCTGCACCGATGAATGAGTTCTTTCGATAAATCGTAGGCAGGGACAGCCCTAGGGATCGAGGGTTATCACCCGTAGCTGAGGGAACCCAGCTCCCTTCACGGCTGGCAATTATTCTCATCACTCACGGGTCGCAATCACCGAATCATGCGCTCACGGCAAGAACCTAAACAAGAGATCGCATCGGCGGCAGACGAAAAAGAACCCTGGATCACGCTGAGCCATCCAGGTTGCTCTGGGCGCGGCCCAACAGGTGATGCCGCCCTCGCATATGTTTCGCCTTGGGGGGCGCGAGAGCGGCTTTCTGAATAGGCTCATCGTACTGTCAGGTTCTGCGGGGGAAAGTCAATTTTTCGTCAAAATGCGAGGGGAGCAAGAATAGTAATTAGCCTGGATTTTATTGCCTTCCGTTCTTTTGGCTCCCGTCTCACAAGGACTCCCGTACGACCGTGAAGGGACAGCCGGCTCATAGTGGGTCGTTGGATGGGACGGGACCGTTGCCGAAGGTATTCTCTCTGTCAGCTGAGGCTACGGACAGTTCGTCGGAATGCCGGGAAATATTCTGTTGGCGTTCTCAGTTGAAGGCCGCTGACTCGAGACAACCTAAGCTAGAGGCCGATGGACAGCGCGGGCCCATTGAGACGGTGGGTTTGACCCGCTTCTCAAACGCTGATCTTATACTCCATCTATATGGACCGCTCGAACGGGTACGAAGCAATTTCGCAAGAGTTTCTTGCGCGCCGCGGCAATAGTAGGATCCAGTCCATTGCAATCGGAGTGCAAGAGGTGCGAAGGTGGGCGAAAACCCTGCCGCAGGCTAGCAGCGTGATCGATCTGGGCTGCGGACCCGGCTTCCCTATCACAGCGGTCTTGGTCGACGAAGGACTTCAAGTTTTCGGAGTGGATGCAGCACCCTCGTTGGTTGCGGCGTTCCAATGCAATTTGCCCGGCACGCCCATCCTTTGCGAATCCGTTTTAGAGTCGAGTTTGTTTGACCGCACCTTCGATGCCGCCTTGTCCATTGGCCTGATGTTTCTTCTAAAAGCGGAAGAGCAACAGCATCTGATCCGGAGATTCGCCGAGATCCTCGCGCCGGGTGGCCATCTCCTATTCACCTCAACCGCCCAACCCGCAGTCTGGAATGATGCAATGACCGGGTTCGAATCAATCTCGCTAGGGGCCGAGGAATACAGGAATCTGCTCGGTGGCGCGGGTATATCCGTCCTAGAGGAGTACGAGGATGTGGGCGAAAACCACTATTTTGACGCCCGCCGTTCTTAAAATCGGAGCGTGGGCCCGAAGGTCACGCGAAGGTTGTGGTGGGCTCCGGAACTCCAAAAGATTTCATCTCCTACATCCACTCGAATACCGAGTGGCCCGGCATGGAAGCCGATGCCTCCCCCGGGATAGAAAACGGCGTGTGTGAAAGAGTTCAAGGATACGGTGGATGTGGTAACGCTAGCCGGAGTTCCTGTGACGCTTTGGATGGTTCGCTCGGGGAAGTATTGGTTAGCGCCGCCTTTGGCGAAAAGAAAAAAGCTCCCGCCGGCAGTCTGCACCTTCAAACCGCCATTCGCGTGCAGGATGCCCATCTTGCTATTGGTCAACACTACCGAGGCACTAGACGCCGCGAGCACGAAGTTCGCATACTTGACGTCATAAGCAGCCTCCAGCTCAGCTTGCAGATATCGATGGAGGTTGATGTTGACGCGGCCACCGACGCCGAAGGCGTTAGCCGGAAACCCGACGATTTCCGGCCTGCCATAATCAAGAAAAGCTCCTAATTCAATATGTTGCGCCGATGCCGAGCCAGCAAGCAACGTACACGCGGAGAGTAGGACCACGATCCGCATCGCAAAAAGGTTAGCGGATGCCCCGAGCAGTGGCACCTGTCAGAATAGGTAGACCTCCCTACTGTTTTCCGAGCTTTCTCCTAAGGTCTGGGCATCTTTGGGGCATCGTCAGGGACTTAAGGCGGGACCTGCCGGTCTGGTAATTTCCGGACGAAGAACAGCTTACAGGACGATGCGGACGATCAGCCTAAACCGCCTGTTTCTCTGCATAGGATTCTGAGTGAACCGGGACTCGGGCGTGGATCGTGGTGCCACCCATCGGTTTCGAGTCAATCTCGACTTCCCCATCTACTAGTCGGGCGCGCTCGCGCATGCTGACAAGACCCAGGCCTGCGTTTTGCTTTGCTGAAAGGTCGAATCCTTTTCCTCGGTCCTTCACCGTGAGATGAACTTCATTCGGTTGTCCCCACAGCTGCACTTGTAACTGCTTTGCTCCGCTGTGCTCGACGGCGTTATGCAGGGCTTGCTGAAGAATACGGAATAAGGCGAGCGAGACATCGTTCGGTAACGTGCGCGGAACACCATCTTCCCTGAACTCAACCCGCACGCCATTTTTGTCAGAGATTTCTTTAGAAAAGCTCCTCGCGGCAGCGACCAGTCCCAGATACTCCAACTTTGATGAATGCAGTTGGTGAGACAGACCCTGCACATCGTGCGCAATGTCCCGGATGCGCCGCTTGGCCTGCTCTAGATAATTGTGGGGACCCTGGCTTTCCGGAACGCGTTGGCCCCATTGATCCAGCTGAACCGCCAACAACGCAAGCTGCTGACTGACATCATCATGCAGTTCTCTGGCGATTCGCGAGCGTTCTTGTTCCTGGGAATCAATCATTTTCCGATTCAGGCTTGAGATCGCTTCCTCCATCTGCTTACGTCGGGTAATGTCCTCGGCGAAGATGAGAATCCCCCCGATGGTTCCCGTGGCCAGTTTCCACGGACGAATTTCCCAACGAACCCAGGCCACGGAACCATCTTCACGATCCCAGCGATCTTCTTCGGCTCGTAGCGTTTCTCCTTCCAGGGCACGACGGTGAGCTTGCTTCCAGCGGTCGGGCATGGTGGGAAAGACTTCGTAGTGCGAACGTCCAAGCACGTCGGAATGATCCACTGAGTAGTCTTGACACCAGCGATCACTCACCTGCAGATAGCGCATGTCACGGTCAAGCATCGCCACACCTGCTGGGACGTTCTGGACGAAGATCTTTAGCAGCTCTTCGCGTGATTGCAGCATTGCTGCCTGCGCTTCCAAGGAGCGGTTCACTTCCTGGAGGGCTTCCTCGGACTGTTTGCGCTGGGAGATGTCGGCATTCACTCCCACCATCCGTGAAGGTTGGCCGGACTCGTCCATAAGAACCTGCCACCGAGCTGCGATCCAATGAATGCTTCCATCTGGCCAGACCACCCGCCACTCTCCCTCAGTCGGCAGTCCGGTTTTCAACGTCTCGTCGATCAACTGGAGGACCCCCTTGAGGTCCTGCGGATGGACCAGGTTTTCCCAAACCTTCTGTGTTCCGCCAAATCCACCAGGCGGCAACCCATGCATCGCCTCCAATTCGGGCGTCCAAGTGTTCGTGCCGGTTCGAATATTCCATTCAAAGGTTCCAATGTGAGCTGCCTGTTGTGCCAATCGCAGTCGTTCCTCGCTCGTGCGCAAGGCCTCCTCTGCTCGCTTGCGCTCGGTGATGTCACGGGCGATCCCGGAATAGCCCACTGTTTGCCCGTTCGAATTCCTAATCGGTGAAATACTCAGTGAGACTGCGATTTTCCCGCCGGATTTGGTGGCACGAATCGTTTCAACCTGGTCAATGCGCTGGCCTGCCTTCAAGATCTCAAAGATTTGACTTTCCTCATCCGGGTGTTCAGAAGGGACGAGAATGTCAACTGATTTTCCCAGGATTTCACTCTCGTCATATCCGAACATGCGCCGCGCACCCGCATTCCAACTCACGATGAGCCCATCCAAGGTCACCGAAACAATCGCGTCTTCCGAGGATTCCACGATTGCGGCATGTCGGAACCGGGCTTCTTCTGCCCTCTTTTTCTCGGTGATGTCCTCCACCATGGCCAGCACCAGCCGCGAAGGGCAAGCATCCAGCAGTGAGAGACTTAAGCTGCCCCAAACCAACGAGCCGTCTCGCCGGAAGTAGCGCTTTTCGAGCTGGTAGTGATCGATGACTCCTGCTCGCAATTGTTGGAATAGCGCCCAGTCCTTCTCCGCATCCTCCCGAGGGGAGAAATCGACGCAATGTTTGTTGCGCAATTCTTCTTCGGTGAAACCCAGCATCGTGCAAAACGCTGGATTGATGAAGAGGGGCTGTCCCTCTAGGTTCTCGATCACGATTCCTATCGGGCTGGTGTTGAAAACATCGTGGAACAATCGTTGGTCTACGAAGGCCTTCGCGGGGGAATTGGCCATAAGGGTTCCTGACCTGTCCGTCTCAGCCGAGCCAGTATGACTTACTGGAAAAGAAACATTTTGGCAGCTGTTAATACTGACAGTAGGCAAAATTAGAAGTACTCAGGTGAAAACCGGGCCTGGGCCTCCCGAATCAGGCAATCGTGGGGAGAGCTCGCTGCCAAAGTTCGTCATTCCGGTCCCCGGGCGAGTCGGGACGCGGGAGGACGGCTTTGCTTACAAACCGCTCCCCCCGAAGGGTAGCCTTCACAGCCGGGATAAGTTCCCGTCCAGCCGCCATCTTAAGAACGTAGCCATCGGCCCCGGTGCTGAGAGCTGCTTGTACCAGGTCATAGGACGATTCTTGACTTAAGAAAAGTATCTTGGATCCGGGGCATCGTTCCCGAATCGCGCGGGCAACTTCAATCCCGTTTAGCCTCGGTAAGCCAATGTCCAAAAGGACGAGATCGGGACTCAGGGCCTGGGCCTGCTCAACCGCGGCAACGCCGTCCGCTACCTCGCCGACCACTTGCAGGCCACAAGAACAACTCTGCAAAGCTCCGACAACAAAACGGCGAAACTGCAAAGAATCTTCGACGAGGAGAATCCGTTTGCACACGATGGCCACGATTTCTGAATCTTTAATCGCTCACGATCCGGTTTTCCATAGGGTTATGACGGTATTTTCAGCAAAATCAACCCTTGCGGGTTGTTGACAGTAATCATCCTTTTGGGGCATTTTCGTGCCATCTATGAATTCGTGTAGAGGATTCGGGTCGCAAGTGAGGCTTGGGATTTAATTGAGATCACCCCTTGTACACCCTTTTTTTGGGCAGGCGTATGCTACCTGTGCCAGTCGGGCAATGTCTCGTGAGCTCAGTTTGCTTAGAGAGGGTTGGAGGACTGCTTTTTGCTGAGCTATTCCAGAGGTCCGGATCAGCCACTGCTAGAAATCACGATCGGCGAACAGTTGCGCAGGACCGCTGGGCGGATAAGCGAGTCTCCCGCCATCGTGTCGTGCCATCAGTCCGGGCGTTTCACTTGGGGCCAACTCGACGACGGTGCGGACCGGGTGGCACGGGGATTGTGGTCGCTTGGCATTCGAAAGGCGGACCGCGTTGGACTGTGGTCATCTAGCTGCCTGGAGTGGGTGATGTTTCAGCTAGGCTGTGCCCGCGCCGGAGCGATTCTAGTCAATATCAACCCTGCTTATCGCTGTCACGAACTCCGCTTCACCCTTCGCAAGTCGCGCATGAAAGCTATCTTTCTTTGGCAAGCAGATGCCCGTGCCGACTACGCCGCAATCTTGCGGGAAGCAACCGAGGATCAGTCATTCGATCTAGAACACTCCATCTGTTTCGGTTCCGAGCGTTGGGAGGAGTTTCTTCATGCCCCCGGCGAGATTCCTTCTGGCCTTCAGCCTCAAGATGTGGCGAACATTCAATACACATCGGGAACGACCGGAGTTCCCAAAGGCGTCATGCTGACCCACCGCAACCAAGTGAACAACGGTCTGCTGCTGGCGCGCGGGATGCGCTATACGGAAAAAGACCTTATCTGCATTCCTGTCCCGCTGTATCACTGTTTCGGTTGCGTCATTGGCAACATGGCGGCCTTGGCAAGCGGGGCGGTGATGGTGCTTCCAAACTGGAGCTTCGACCCGAGAGCTACTCTGAACGCCGTCCAGTCCGAGAAATGCACCAGCCTCTATGGCGTGCCGGCCATGTTCATCGCGGAATTGGGGTTGCCCGACTTCTCGAGCTTCGATCTTACGTCCCTGCGTACGGGAATGATGGCCGGGGCTCCCTGTCCGATCGAAATCATGAAGCGCGTGAGTACGGAAATGCATTGCCCGCAGCTCACGATTGGCTACGGCCAGACCGAGAGCACGCCAGTGGTTACCATGTCGGAATTGGACGACCCGCTCGAAGTGCGCGTCTCGACCGTGGGCAAGGCGCTGCCCTCCACGGAAATGAAAATTGCCTCCTTGGATGACGGGACACCGTTGCCGATCGGTGAGCGAGGCGAAGTTTGTGCCCGTGGTTATATGGTCATGAAGGGCTACGACGATGAACCCGAAGCCACCGCCCGAGCCGTCGATAGCGAGGGTTGGCTGCATACCGGAGACCTCGGGCTCATGCGCCCCGACGGCTATATCCATTTGACTGGCCGGGCGAAGGACATGATCATTCGCGGCGGAGAGAACGTCTATCCGCGCGAGATCGAAGAATTCTTGTACACGCATCCCAAGGTCGCGGAAGTTCAGGTCGTGGGTCTACCGGACATGCGCCTGGGAGAAGTGGTTCTGGCATGGATTCGCCTTCGCCCTGAAGAGACCGCGACCGATATCGAGATTCGCGAATTCTGCCGGGGAAAGATTGCCCATTTCAAAATTCCGGAACACATCCGCTTTGTGGACGCTTTCCCCACCACCGTCACGGGAAAAGTCCAGAAATTCAAGATCCGCGAGCAGGAAATTCAGGAGCGTGGTCTCGGGCCGGCAGAGGAAACCTCGACCGCGTGACTCAGATGTTTCAGTGCCCTGCTGCGGACTGCGTAGTGACAAAACGGCGAAAGAAACTATCAGGCTTCCATTGCGGGCGGGCGTCGCTATTCGCGATATTCAGCGTCATCGCACGCTCGATGTCTTCAAATTTTGCTGCGGCGGAAAAATCTACCGGCTGATTCAGGTCATCGGAAGGAGCATGGTAGCGCATGTGCAACCACTCTTGAGCCTTGGCTTCTTCGGGAGATCCTTTCTCATAGCCAACCTTCATCGCCAACGCCGGGATGCCGCGCTTGATGAGGCTGTACTGATCGCTGCGAATAAAAAGGTTTCGCAGCGGTTCTGGATCGTCAAGGATCGTGACACCTTCTTGCCCGGCAGCCTCCCTTACCGTGTCGCCCAAGGTAGATTCATTCAGGCCATACACGATCAACGACTTCAAAGGAATGATCGGAAGGAACATGTCGGTGTTAATGTCGGCAACGATCGCTTGCGCGGGCACGGTTGGATAGCTCGCGAAATATCGCGAGCCTAGTAGTCCCTTCTCTTCCGCGGTTACAAACAGGAACAGCACCGAACGCTTTAGCCTGACACCTTTCAAGGAATGCGCAATGTCGAGGAGCACGGCGACCCCCGAGGCGTTGTCCATTGCGCCGTTATAGATGTTGTCGCCATCAATCGGCGCACCGATCCCGAGGTGGTCCATGTGCGCCGTGAGCACGACATATTCATTCTTCAACCGAGGATCGGATCCCGGATATACGGCTACTACATTGGCGGATTCGACTTTCGAGCGGATGAGCGTGGCTTCTGATTGGACCGACTTGTTCAGGGCGAAGTGCGGCATCGGCTTTCGCTCCTTACCGAGGGCCGCGATCTCGGAAAACGTGTGGCCACTGCCGCTGAATAGCGCCTCTGCTCGGGATGGATTCCAGGTGGCCACCAGCTGAATATTCTTGGTTTCGTCGAGGGCAGAATCATCAATCTGCATGGCCGGATTGAATCGAGAACTCGCAATCCGGGACCAAGGCAAGTCCATGGCTGCGGGATTGGGAATCGAGACCCACCCAATCGCACCCACTTCCTTCATGACCCGGGCACGCTGTGCCAGGGATTGATAATGCGAGGCCAGGGCGCTCGAGGCGTTCGCAGGAGAACCCGTGAAAATCACCACGATCTTGCCCTTGGCATCCAGGTTTGAGAAATCGTCATACTGCACTTCTGGCATGCGTAGGCCGTATCCCGCGAACACCATCGGCGCTTCCACTTGCGGCGCGAGCTCCACGCTCTTGCTTAGAATCGCGTCCTCGCCGAGAACCGCGCTTTCGATTTTCCCGTCAGCCACCAACGAGAGGCTGGAGTGCGTTTCGTCGAGTTGACGGACGCGGAAAGTGATTGGCTGATAAAAGTCCTTGGTCCCCGCGGGTTGCAGCCCGTCGTTTTTGAGCTGATCCACGATGTACGCCGCAGCACGCTCGAGCCCGGGGGTACCGGTGCCTCGCCCCTCCATCTTGTCGTCAGCGAGAACCGACACGTGTGCCCACCAGGACTTGCCATCGAACCTATGGTCGCGCTGCGCGAAGGCAATGGCATTGGCGACTACGGCAATCGTGAGTACTGCTTTGGTTATTCGAATCACCTGACCCTCCAAGCTGGTATTTCGCGGATGCCAGAGGCGTTAGTCATAATAACTGGCTTCGTCAACGTGAGGACACGTCCGACTGATTGTTTTTTCCCAGGGAGCAGCGCGGGCACTTGAACAGATCGGTCGATCGAGGGCAGAGCAATGAACCAGGTGGCGATGTTTCTTCCGCCAAGGTTGGAATTCAAATCAGGGGATGGGACTTTGCGATAGTAGACCGGAGAGGAATGCGAGCATGCCGCGCCCTCTGTGGTCTCAGACGCTCATCCACGTTTATGCCGCCTCGAGCGCCTCCCGGTCCCAGTTCCCTGTCATCGCCCCGGCCTCATACGTACTCTGCAAGAATTCCATCAACGCGCGCGTCGGGGATGTTGCCCGCTTCACGTCGTCGTACATCAGGAGATACTCACCCATTCCTGAGTGATACAAGGCTTCCGCTGGACGTACCGGCTGTTGGGCAAATCCCGGGGGTGCCGGCGCCGCGTAGCAATAAAATGCGGCCTCTTTGATGTCTCCACTGCCCGGCCACCAGCCCGCGCTGATGACCTCGTGTGAGTAGGCCTCTTGCATGATCTTGCGCAGCACAGGATCCGGATCACTTCGCACGGGGGCACGCCGCCCGGAAAAACGCGTGACCGCCAGATCAAAACTCCCCCAGAAGAAATGTACGGGACTGGATTTCCCTAGAAACCTGGAGCGGAAAACATTGAACACCCCGTCTACCGACAACAGGATGCGCCATAACCGCCTCACTGCTTCTGCGTCGTAGGCATGATGGACGGTGTCGCGGTCGAAGGGAATTCCATCCGCTACCTCGACCGGCATGGTCCAGATCTTTACTTCAATTCCCAGCGATCCCAGCCCAGCCATCACCTCCTCGTAGAAATCCGCGACCGAACGCGGGGCGAGTGCCACCGACGCAGTTTTCGGGTCCGAGGTGCGGATAAAAAGCTGATTTGCGAAAAAATCAAACTCCATGTCGAAGTGACGATTACCGTATGGAATGAGCGAGGTGGTCAACCCGTGCGGGCTTACATACAGCGGGACGTTCCACCAGTGGTTGACTCTGGCCGTCAGTTCGAGCCTTATTTTGCCAACGATCTGAGTCCACATGTGAAGCGTGGCATAGGTGTCCTGCCAATCAGCCAAGCGCAGAGCTGGCCAGCATTCAGCTAAATCCGCATTAATCATCGGGCAGTTCCTCCCATCGTCGAGAGCTCATCGATTCAGATCAAACCGGCTGCATCCTTTGTCAATAACTCGGCAAGGGAACGGATCGGCTTCAGTTTGTTTTCCCCTAATCCGCTTAGTTCGTCCACGCTGATTCGCTTTTCATAGAGAAGCCTTCCAAACACGTTCGTGAGCTGCGAATAGCGATAGTCGTACTTGCGGTCGACTTCCTTGCGGCGTTCGGTCAGGTAGTATTGCAAGTCCCATAACTGCGACGGCTGCTGCATCTGGTTAGCCCTGCGCTTTGCTTCCTTCATTAATTCAAGCACTTCCCGCCTCAGAGCACCGTCGAAAACTGCGCGGGCGATGGCCTTCTCTGACTTCGACCAAGTCGGTGCCTGAGGGAACTCACTGACGTCGGACCTGCTCATCGTGGGATCCTCCGTGGGGGCATTCTAAGCCTCCGTTGGGGCTGTTTCTAGGGCGTCGCCTTTCCCGCCTCAGCGTCAATCGTCCTGAGGCGAATGATTACGGTTAGAGGAGGCCCGACATTTCTGTTTGCAGCCACATAACGTTTTTCACTCCCGGTGCTTACTGGGAGGTTATATTGAACGTCTTCTGAAGGTGGACGCCTGAGTTCGTCGTGGCGTCAAGAACCAACGTATGGGGACCCGCGCTTACACTGAGGCCGTTGTCTAACCACGCGTGATTAGTGTTCAGAACCTGAGTACCATCCAAGATTTCCACAAATCTCTTGATTCCAGTTGATGCGCCAGCGGCCGCTTTTACGGGAATGACCCCATTTACCGTCTGACCGTCGGTCAAACTGCACACTACCAGGCCAGGCAGGACCGTGGGTGGAGGGCAACCCTGGTAGATCCGGTTTACCTTCATATAGATAGTGGATTTGAACGCACCCTGGCTGTCATAAGCTTGGACCGAGATGCGATGACGTCCGACGGCCATGGGCAGGTAAGTTTGTGGTAATGGAAATCCGTTCGATAAGGCTGGCGGCGTCTGAAAGACGCTTTTGCCATCAACAAAGATCTGAACTGACGTGGGTTGCTCCCCGGGCGCGGCCAAGGCAAACCAAGTCAAGTGGATGGGGGAGAAATGAATCTCGCCATCCGCAGGTTGGCAGATGACAACCGAGCGAGGGCTTTGATTCGCAGTTTGTGCCGGGATGCAGACATAAACCTGGCCTGTCACATCGATGTTCACAACCGACTGGAACCAGCGACCGGATACGTCATGCGCCAGGGCAGTAATCCGGTATGGACCGCCGCTTTCGGCAGTGAGGAACAGATCAGCAGAGCCAACCGGCTGTTCCCACCTTTTGACTCCGTTGTACCAAACCTGCAGCATATCGACCTGGACCGAATCCTTCGTGGCAATCTGCAGATGAATAGGAGAGTTCAGGGCGCTCCCATTCAGGGGCATGCAGATGGTGACCGAGGGGTCGATGTTGCCGGCGGTGCAGGTCTGCGCGACCGAGTCTCCGCCAAAACTGAAGAGAATAGCTAGAACAGAGAAGACCAACAAGCGACTCGACATTGGGGCTCCCTTTAGATGGATGACGGTGGTCGCAGGCACATGGATGCAGAACCGGAAATACAGGTTTGCAGGGCTATCAGTGGTTTGGTCTGGTGGGGCTTTGTCTCCGTGATTCGGTCATCCCACCCCCCCCTCAAGTTCTCCGACGCTAGCTTTCTGCCATAATCTTCCCATGTGCGGACGGTTCCGGCTGTCACGAAGAAAGCAGGTTGTACTCGAGCACTTCGAGAGCCTTTCCGATGTCGACGACTGGGAACCCCGCTACAACATCGCACCCACGCAACCCGTCGCGGTCATTCGACAGAGAGCTGAGAAGCCAGTCCGTGAGCTCTCCCTGGTGCGCTGGGGGCTCGTCCCATCCTGGGCAGGAGACTCATCCGGCCGGGCGAGCCTGATCAACGCCAGATCGGAAACAGCCAGGACAAAGCCCGCCTTCCGAGACGCACTCAGGTACCGGAGGTGTCTGATCCCTGCCGATGGCTTCTACGAGTGGAAGCGGACACGAAACTCAAAACAACCCTATTGTTTTGAGGTCCACGACGGGGCTCTATTCGCCTTCGCGGGAGTTTGGGACCAGTGGAAAGACCCAAGCGGCACCAGGCTCACGACCTGTTCCATTCTGACGACCACCGCCAACGAGGTCACCTCCCCCGTCCACGACCGAATGCCCGTGATCCTCGATCCCGATAGCTATGACCTCTGGCTTGATCCGGGGATGAAGAACGCAGATGAGGTCTGTGATCTGCTGACGCCCTGCGACAGTCGACAGATGCGTTGCTATCCCGTGAGTAGCCGGGTCAACCACGTTGCTCACGACGACGAGGAGTGTTCCCGGCCGGTAGCGCTCGGAGAAGAGCAACCCGGCTTGTTCGGGGTTAGCTGAATTCCACAGGCGAACAATAGGCGAAAGTGCTACAATTCCTCCGCAATGTCTGGCCATCCCGATTCCGATCGATCGGATGAGAGTCTCACCCGAGAAGAGGTTGACGAGCTACGCCGCAATCTGTCCCTGCTCAGCACTCCCAGCGTGCTGAACTTCTATCGCGATGCTCATAAGGAATGTGCTCCGGAACGGAAGCCTACCGCGCGCGCGATTCAGCAGCTCGTGACGGCATGGAAGATTCTTCGAAATTGGCATTGGCGCTGAAGGTCGGGTTTCTTGATCGCTTACGCGTTTCAGCTTCGGCAAGATGTCATCGCTCGGAACTTGGCGTATGCGCGTTCCTGCGGACTTCCTCACGTTTGCGGTTACGGGGCGAGCGGGGTGGTCGTGTACGAACCATGCGAGAAGACGCACGGGAATTTCCTGAACGCTAGTTATCGCGCCATTCGCCAAAATCCCGATTGGTCACGCCGCCTCGGTAAGGTTCACCCTAGCGCTGGTCAGTGCCTGCCCAAGGCCGACCATCGCTGGAGAGAACTGGACGCTTGTACGAGCTCTGATGCGCTGTTGATGAATGTGTTCTGTCATCCGCGCACATTGAACAAGCCCGCCTTGCTTTCCATGCTGAACTTACAAGTAGGAGAATCTCCCATCTTCGGCTTCCGTGCGCGCGTTCCGCTCGGAAATGGCCGTGCCGATCGCACCGAGATCGATATGAAGCTAGGGCACCTGGTGGTGGAATCAAAGCTGACGGAATCGGACTTCCAGACCGGGGGCGTCGAGGCGGTTGAGTCCTACCGCGATCTACACCAGGTGTTCGATCGCAACATGCTCCCCCAAGTGCGAGGGCAGTACGTTTCATATCAGCTCATTCGGAACGTGCTTGCCGCGCACGCCTTCGGACTCTCGCTTTGCGTTCTCCTGGATGCCCGTCGTCCCGATCTGGTGGAAGCCTGGTACGCGATCATGAGGTGCGTCAAGGCTTCCGAACTGAGAACCAGATGCCAGGTGCTCACCTGGCAAGAGTTGAGCCGGACGCTGCCGGGCACATTGCAACGATTCCTTCAAGACAAATACGGCATTGAACCGTGGCGGGGCTTTGGAATGCACTCGCTGACTCATCCGCCGATCGAAAGCTAACGCCGTCTGCCCTTCAGGGATTTCCAAAAGCCGAGTTCCTCGGAAGTCGATGGCGGCCCGTCGGTGCCGGTTGCGGTGGCCTCGAGGGGCGCTTCCCCAGCCGACATCACGGATCGTCTGCTGCTGGAACTTGGGCTTGAGTCCTCGGTGGATGCATCATCGGTAAGAAGCGACGCCGCAATCCTCAGGCTCTCTACTTCTTGGCGTACTCGAGCCAAGTCTGCCTCCTTCTGATATAGAACTTCGTAGGCATCCTTCATCGCGGTGCTCCTGTTTTTCGAACTGACTACACTGTTTCGCTCAAGTAGAAAATGAGGGGAAATGAATGTAAATGGCTAAAAAGTTGTAGCTTCGCGACGGCGCTAGGCCGGCTTCTCATCTACGAATTCCATCTTTCGAAGGCACCTGACGCTAAGGGGACACCCCGACTCTAGCGGGTGGAGCAAACCTTGCTTGCTCCACCTGCGGGCTTTGAATACCTGCTCGCCGTGCCGCGAACGGATGGCTTTAGCCTGGGGCGATCCTTATGCGACTGACCGAATGTCGGAGCGGGTCACATTCTTCTTCTCCCAGATGGAGATCGCCAGTGGAATCGTCGTGAATCCTCCGACGACCGCCAGAGCTAATCCCGCCGCTTTCGCGGCATCCCTGCTGAGGCCCCTTGAAATCAGCATGCCAACACCTGCGCCAAGTGCGACACGCGTCCCGGTCCAAAGGATCATTTCTGGCAAAGTAATATTCCGTTCCATTGCTCCTCCTGTGAAGATGTGATTTTGGGGATTCGAAGCGGAAATTAGGATGCTCAGATGGCAAGGTGGGGTTTCGCCGTTCAGGCGGAGATTCGCTAAGCACAGCAGAACTGTCCGGGAGCCGTTCGCCCCCATCCCTGGTAGCTCGTTGGCTGTAGTTCCTTTCCTTGCAAGAGGCTTTGTCTATGGAGCTGACAGCGCCTGGCCAATTTGCGGGATTTTGCCGAAGGAATGGTTGAAGTTTCCCTGGAGTCAGGGGTTGGATCTCGTCGTCAGTTGTTCCCGAGGGTGGCGGCACTTCGGTCTTCGTCTCGCAACCTTCTGAGTTCGCGCCAGCGCCGGTATTGCTCCATTTTTGCTGGATCGGCTTCTTCAAGACCCTTCAACCAAAAGCAAAACCAATCAACCGTCATCTGCTGAGAAAGATAGCGTTGTGCGGGCTGCACCAAGATGTGGGGTGCATTCTCCTTTCTGAGCCAGACCATGTCGACTGGCTTTTTCAGCTTACGCAGACAGGAATAGTTCTCCCATTGCTCTAGAAGCTGCCCTCTTTCCAAAGCAGAAATCAGTAAGGGAGTTCGCGTCATATCGAAGTTGAACCCGGGAGAGGATCCATACCACTGCAGCAAGCCGCGCCCGAACGGTTTTGCCCCGATGGCCTGCTCAAATTGCTCTTGCACGACCCCGTGATCGGTGGCCAAGAGATATTGCATGTAGCTTGTGTTTACACCATCGGTGATCAATGCCGCTTCGAAGAGATCTGGCTGATGGGTAATGGCCTGCAGCACGTGAAAGCAGGTGTAGCTGAAACCGAGAACTCCGACATGGCGGCGATCGATAACTCCGTCTTCCGCCAACTGGTTGATCGCTGAGCTGAACCCCTCGACCTGAAATGCCCCTTCATCCGGAAAACGGTAATGGGTCATAAGGGTCTCCATCTGAAGCACAACGATGCCTTTGGACACCAGGGCCCTGCCTCCGTAACCGGTGGTAAAGGCGCCGTCTGCGAAAAACCGGTCCGGATCGTAACCGTAAGGTTGAATCACGAGCGGGTATCGGAGTCGCGGATCGTAATCAGGTGGCAACGCCAGCAAACCTCGCCGCTCGTTTCCAAACTTGTCTTTCCATGAATATCGCGAGACCTTACCCAAAATAATCCCGTCAAGCTGAGCGTTTGGATCCCATATCAAGACCTGTTCCGCGAGATTTTTGACTCTTCCGTAGAGAACCGGCGGATGATCCAGGTCTTGCCTCACGGAAAGATTCACTTCCTCCGGCGGGCTGTCTGCTGGGCTTGCAGCTTGCCAAGAGTCATCAGGCCGCCAGGCATAGTGTTGGCTTCTTGGCGCCTGCGATCCCGAATTTCCGCTGTAGACGATGGTGAGTTGGTGATTTGCCGGGTTCCATGAAATGTCCTCCACCTGAAACCTGCCGGAGGGTGGCAACGCCTGTTGTAAGAAGCAAATCGGGCGTAACGTATTCTCCCCAATGTTAGCCATGACCACCGCAGGGGACGTGGTTCGTTCTTTTCTCTCGGAATCATTGTCAACCGGAAGAAACGTATTGGTGAGAATCGCCCGCCGGCTGTCGTCGAACCAGAAGGCCTTGGTGGGGGCGAGAAAAATCAATCCCCTGCCGGCGGGAGCATCGACGAGTGGGGAAATGTTTCCAGTTTTGAGGTCGACCAGCACATATTGCGAGGCCTTCCAGGGATTCTCCTCCGCAACCGCATAGGCATTTTCGGGGCGCAAGCGCAGCACGTCCCATTTTGAATTTGGTTCGTAGTCTTCCCAGGCTCTTGCAATCGTCCGAACCGGGGCCACCGTGATCAGCCAGCGACCGTCAGGAGACAGCGAAAGAGTTGGGATGAACAGCCGCAGCCGTCGATCGCCTGATCGGAAGCTTATCGGGGCTTCCTTCCCGTTGCGCAAAACATGGAGCTCACTCGGATAGGTCTCAAGCTGTTCTTCATCCATATCCTCAACGGCTCTCGGCTGCGAAAACAGCAATGAATAAATGTTTTTCCCAGTCACATCCACTACGTCCTGTTCTGAACCTTGGGCGGTTTCAGCAGGAATGAGCGAGGTATAAGCAACCACGTCGCCCTTGATGTCGTAGGCCGAAACGTACTCATTGTCGGGTGTAATGGCGCGGGTAGATCCTCCGTCAATTCGCACCAGGAACAACTGCTGGTTGGGGCTGCGGTTCTTGGCGAGAAATGCCACTTGAGTCGAATCGAGCCACCGGACGTCGGAAATCGCTGGCGTGTTCCCGGGCGCGCTAAACCTGGCGAGGACACGCGGTGCTGGCTTTCGAGAGGACTTCGATGCAACGTAGTCTCGCACGGCATTTTGATCGAAGAGCCAAATCGTTGCCTCTAAGTGATTTTCTTTCAGAATTCCGCGTTGAGTGATCAAGAGAAAATGCTTGTGATCGGGGGAAAAGATCGGTGACCCCAGGGGCTGAGTGTCGCGTATCTCGATGATGGTCGTGGCTACGGGGTTAATGATGTATGCGATCTCGATTGAGTCTTGAACCGTAAACGGGTGTTTTTCGCTCGCATGCTCGGTTCGAGCCCAGGTAATAGAGCCCAGATAAGCCCCGACAATCAATAGCCTGATACAGCTTCGATACCCGCGCTTTAGGCGATAGAAGGACATAGGCGCATTCCGGTCGAAATAACTGCTGGGTCAGTGGCTGAGCGACGGAAAGCTCATCCGCAGGCTTAAAACTCCAACTTCAATGCCAATTGAATGGAACGGGATCCGCCAATCTGGTAAAGGGCGTTGAAACCCCCGCTCCCAATGTTCGAACCCGCCAAAAACTGGCCGAGGGTTTCGACGGATTGGCCGAAATGACTCTGATCGCTCAGATCTGAGACTGGCGGCGCGAAATTAGGATGATTGAGAACGTTAAACATCTCGGCCCGGAATTGCAGTTTGGCCTTCTCCCGGACGGGGAATTCACGATGAACGGCAAAATCCCATTGCGCAGCACCAAATGCGCGCAAGGCATTCCGCGGGAGATTCCCTTGACGCAAAGGATTACCGTTGGCATCGAGTGGAGGGTCAACAAATGCAACGGCATTGAGCGCCTTGCCCCCGGGATATTGAGATCCATACAAGTACCATGACTGATTTGGAACCACATCGGGCCTCACAGCGGCGGTTGCGCCACTGGCTAGCCCGGTGAAATTGAAATCGTAGACGTTAACGGGTGGAGACGAATGCGCCTGTATGACGTTCTGGATCGACCAGCCCGCGGCTATCGCATGGACAACAAGGTTTTGACTGCTCACCGGGATTCCGTAGGTAATTGCGGCGGAAAAGGCATGTCGGAGATCAAAGTCCGACGGTCCTCGGTTTTGGTTGGGATCGACGCCTGGCACCAGGTCATTCGCTTGGTTGCCATACAATGAGCCGGCAGACGCTGTATCAATCGAATGCGACCAAGTATAAGAAGCCAGCGCCTGAAGGTTGTGGGAGAGCCTTCTCTGAAACTGGACCTGCAGGGCGTTGTAGCTTGAAGTGGCTGCGTTGGTGACCAGCTGCACCTCGGCGAGGTTCGCATTTGGGGAGAATACATTCAGAGTTTGCAGCAGACGCCTGCCGGCAGAGCCGACGTAGGAAACCCCGAGGGTCTGTTGCGTTCCCAAGCCTTGTTCGAGAGCAAGGTTCCATTGCCCGGTGTAGGGCAATTTAAGAGCAGGATCGAAGGAAAGCAAAGTCGAGGAGCTCAAGCTGGCCGGAGTTATTGGCGGCGGTTGAGACTCCGAGGCACTCAATGGAAACGAGGTGCCAAACAGGTCGCTTGTCGCACCAAATGGATACACTCCAAACTGCACAGCGTTCCCCACCTCAGACGTTGCCATGTCGTAGAAAACGCCAAATCCACCTCGCAAGACGGTTGGCCAGTTCTGGCTCGAAACCAACTGATATGCAGCACCAACACGAGGCGCAAAATTTCCGTAAGTCGTCTTGAAAGGAGGCGTCCCAGGTGCAGCCAGAGCCAGGTTAGAAAGGTCATGAAGATCGAAGCCCGTCACCGCCGGGAGCGGAACGCTCGACGACGGCGCTGCGTCCAGATCCCAACGAACCCCGTAGGTCAGCGTCAGATTTCTGGTCGCCCGCCACGTATCCTGGACATAAAGCCCAAGGTTATGAAGGAGCAAGGCCCCGCTTCGGCCAGAGAAAACAAGAGTTAAAAACGCATTACCTGCGGAGGCTGCAGCAACGTCTTGAAACAATGGCTCCTGCACGTAATCTGGAGTGCCAAAGATTGGGGCAAGCCGACGAAAATCGCCTCCTACCTTGAAAGCGTGGCTGCCCTTTTGCATCGAAACCGTATCGACCAGGTTGATCTGCCTTTGCAGGTTATCTCCCTGTGGCCCGAGCGCCACCGCCGCACGAAGAGGAAAAATATAGGAGAAAAGCTGGCTATTGCTTTCTGAGAAAGCAGACGGAAAGGGCAGAGAGTTTAGGGGAATAGCTCCGCCAAAGCCATCCAAATAGGCAAAGCTCCGGCTGACTGTTTTGCTGAAGTTGAAACGCAGGTCATCGAATACGGTGGGGGAGAGCAGCCACGTTCCGCCAGCGGTTGCGCTTTGCGTCGTGATTTTTGCGGGAACGACCGAGCTGAGATTTCCGCTGCCTGTGCCGCGGGCCACGGAACTCGACGGAGAGTAACTATAGCGCGCGAAGAGTGACACTTTGTCACGCACTCTGTGATCTAGCCGCAAGCTGTATGCATCGAGCGTCGCGCGATTCGAGTAAGAGGCATTAAACTGCCCGATTCCGGTGTTGGGATCATCCAGGGCTCCCGGAGTTGGCAATGGATAGGCATTGAGGAATGGCTGCATCGCGGCGATCGCATTCTGGCGGGCCGCTAAGTCGGGAACGCTCTGTTGCGCAACTTGCGGCAGGCGCAATCGAAGGCCCTCGTACGAGAAGAAGAAGAAGGTGCGATCTCTCGCAATCGGTCCGCCGAGGACACCCCCGAAATCATTCTGTCGCTCCTGCGGCTTTGGCAGTCCATTTCTATCGGCAAACCAATCATTGGCATCGAGTACGTCATTGCGAAAATAGTTGAATGCCGTAGCATGGAATTGGTTCACCCCCGAGCGGGTGACGATCGAAACCTGGCCGCCCGGAGTCCGTCCAAATTCAGGCGCGTAGGTTGACGTCTGAATTCGAAATTCCTGCATCGCATCTACTGAGACCAGGCTGTTGGTTCCGCCGAGCACACTAAATGTGGGTACGGCACCCCCAATGCCGTTCCCTGCAGAAAACAGATGCGTCCCGATGCCAACGTTCGCTCCTACACCGTCGACCATCCAATAATTGGCAGCGGCCCTTTGTCCGTTCACGCTGAATTGTCCATTGTCATGGTTATCGTAGGCTGTGAGCACAACGCCCGGTGTGAGCTCGATCAGTGTCTGGAAACTTCTGCCGTTCATCGGCAAATTTTCTGCCAAGTGCCGATCCACCACTGTGCTAACCGCTGCCGATTCGGTATTCACCACGGCCGCTCCCCCCTCGACCGTCACCGTCTCAGAGAGTGCTCCTATCGGGAGTGTGAAATTGATGGCAAGTGCATCTTGTACGTTCAGAATAATGTCCGGCTTGATCAGCGTCTTAAACCCAGCCTTCGATACCTGCAAACGGTAGGGACCAGGAGGAAGGGTTGCAATCGCGTATATCCCTTCCTCATTGGTAACCCCGGAATAACGCACCCCAGTAGCATCATTCACAATTTGAATCTCTGCGTGGGGAATGGGGTGCGCCGTCGGATCAAGTACCAACCCGCTGATGGTGCCGTAAGGAGATTGAGCGATCGCGGGTGTCGCGACGAGGACAGTCAAGAATAAAAGCTGGAAGGAAAACAGTTGTCTCACTCGGGCTGCTCCTGGCGTAAACCGATTCATGCGATTCAAACGGTCTACGGAAGCGCTCCCCGATTTGTATCAATGTTTCTTAGGTCACTGGCCGGGGGAAGGAGGCTGGTCGGTTCCGCGACCACCTACGGATGATTTGGGTCGATGTGAAGATAAGCAAACAATAGAGGCTTGTTGCTGCTCGGTTTGTGACTGCCTCCGTTGGGCTCAACGGTGACAAAGACAGCATCGATTTGCGCCAGCGCTTTAGGATCGTCGAACCTCAACACCCAACGCTTCTTCGAGGCATTGTCGACATAGAAGACTCCGAGGTTGAGTGCCTTTTGCCAGTCCGGTCCACGCCGGCCCCAAGCCTGGAAACTGCTCGCATTCTTGATTCCCGCTTGCTGATCGAGATCGTAAGCATAGAAGATCAGCGATTTCCCCTTGGTATAGAAGACGCGCCCATACGGCTTCTTGGTCTCTCCGGTCCGCTCGACATCGTACACCTCAGCCACATAGAGGTCGCGAGCGCCCATCAACTCTCGAATGTCCCGGTCGTGGGCCAAAAGCTCCTGTTGCTGATCGATCGTGGCTTCACGTTCGCGAAGCACCCGGGTCAAATCAACGATCTGCGCCTCGAGTGCACCAGCCTGCTGTTTGTCCTGGGAGGACTGGCGCTCAAGCAAGCCAAGTCTTTCCTGGAGTCCTTGGTTCTTCGCCTCCGCTTTTTCCAGCTTCTGAGCTAGTGCCGCTTGCTGTTGCAGAAGATCCTGTGTGCCCGCCTGTCCATTTTCTAAGTCGGCAGCGAGTTGGTGCTCAGCCGACTGCATGCGGCTCAACTCGCTCCCCTGCTGCTCTAGTTCGCGCCGCAAAGTCGCAATCTGTTTGTCGCGATCTACGATTTGCGAACGCAAAACATCGCGATCATGCCCGGCATCAGCTAACTGCTGCTGCAGATCGTTCAGGTCCACAGGCTGTCTTGAGGTAGAGACGGAAACAACATGAGCACCATGACGGGTGCCAATCTGATAGGCCAAAAGCCCCAAAGCAACGAAAAGCACTAGTCCGGCAGCACAGAGGATCTCCACGTTTCGCCAGGTTGCCTGACTGGCAGAGAATGGAAGGCTATCAAATGGCTTTGAGGCTGGGCGGTCAACAACTTGTGGCGCGGCCCGGCAGAATTCGTCTTCGATCTTCAGGCGTTCGAATAAGGCAGCCTCTGCGGGCTCTTCCGACCATGCTGGGGCGATGTTCTTGGAATCTGCGAGAGCCAGCACCGCCTCCCCAGCGACGGACTCGTACTGCTTCATGACGTCACGGCAGGAGCAGCAAACAGCCAGGTGCTGGCTTAGCTTCTTCTGTTCCTCTCCGGTCAGCTGACCCGCGGTGGCAACCGCGCACAATTCAAGGAACTCGTCATGAGGTGAGCGGGACAAAATCGCTCCAGGTTTTACGGTCACTTTCTACCATATCCGTTCGGGCCCGGCAATTTAGCCGGAAACAGCTGCTTCCGCAGTTTCTCTAAGCCCCGATAATAATGATTGCGAACATTCCCCAGCGATTGACCGAGCTTGGCGGCGATCTCCGCGAACGTGAAGCCTTCGACAAAGTGCAGGCTCAGAGTATGGCGCTGGTCTTCAGTCAGGGTGTCGAGAAGTGCCTTCATGGTCGTCTTTCCGACCACCTGTCCGAACGATTCGATCTCTCCGATCTCCTCTGAAGCTTGGGAGACCAGGTCTTTGGCGTGATCTAGATCTAGATGAGTGTAGAAGTGACGTGAATCCAGGTACCGTCGGCGATCAATGGCGCGATGGTAAGTAATCTGCACGATCCACGAACGCGCGGAGCACTTTGATGAGTCGTAGTCGGAAGCCTTTCTGGCTAGGTAGATGAAGACTTCCTGGACCAAGTCGTCAGCCTCAACGTTGTCGCGCAGGATTCGCGTTGA
>Ga0157374_10000192_pt1 | contig 56749 bp, 49 predicted proteins | sample M25metaG_FD_115308 | JGI IMG/M metagenome (GOLD analysis project Ga0157374, IMG submission 115308) | Miscanthus rhizosphere microbial communities from Kellogg Biological Station, Michigan, USA - M2-5 metaG | ecosystem: Host-associated > Plants > Roots > Rhizosphere > Soil | place: USA: Michigan...
CGTACACAATTGCACTTTGAACTGCGGGCTATGCCGTCGATAAGGTCCTCTTGCTGACATCGTGCTGTTCCTTTTAAAGGTCCAGCAAGCGTATCACTTCCTTCCTATTTATCGGTCCAGCCTCACGGGTTCACTCCAATCAATAGTTCTTCTTAATGACCATCTACTTCAAACAGCGACCATTGCGTCTATCCCAATGCTACCGACCGTTAAAGCTTTATCGAGGAATCACAATGCTGGATCGTATTAAAAATATTTTTCATGTTTTTTTGTTAATCATTTTAATGAATAGCGTCGCATACGGAGGAACGAATAAGTGGACGTCGATAGGCCCTGCAGGGGGGCAGATTATATCGGTCGCAATCGATCCCGAAATGCCGACTACTGTCTATGCGGCAACGGTTTCCGCCGGTATATTTAAGAGTGACGACAGCGGCGAGACGTGGCGCGCCTCTAATACTGGATTTAAGGGTACTCCCTGGGGAGGGATTACGATCGATCCCGCAGATCATCAAGTTTTATATGCCAATACAATTTATTCTGGGACGTTTAAAAGCACTGATAGTGGAAATACGTGGAGTTTAATAAGCACTGAGGCTGGGCCAAGTGCGTTTGATACGATCTCTGCAACGATGTACGGCGTGAATAGCACAGGCGTTGTTAAAAGTTCTAATGGCGGAAGTTCTTGGATTTCTATTTATAGTCGCAGCTCATCTGATGAAACTATCACTGCGCTTGCGACATCGCCTATTGTTCCCAATGTCGTTTTTGTTGTTGATAAGATTTCACCAGGGGGCTTTACGATATGTTCACCGTCGCCTTGTCCGCCCATTCCCAATCCTCCTGGTATATGGAAAAGTGCAGATGGCGGTGCCACTTGGGCTCTCGCAAATACGGGAATGAATGCTGACACGGTCCATTCATTGGTACCACATCCGACAATTTCGACTCTCTGGTATGCAAACACAAGCGACGGGATATACAAAAGTACGGATGGCGGAATGCATTGGCAGTTAAGTAGTTCTGGTATAAAAAATTCCTACCTTCTTGCTATTTCTCCTTCTAATCCGGCCTTAATGTATGCGGCTGCCGACAATGGAATTTTCAAAAGTATCGATGGTGGTACAAGTTGGAGTTTGACGAGTAATTTAGGCACTAATATTCAAGCTCTCGTTATCTGGCCTGAGGTATCTCCTGTGATATATGGACAACCTTCCAACACGGGTCTTGTAAAGAGCCTTGATGAAGGTGTTACTTGGCAAAAATCTAGCCTCGTAGCAAATAGTATATCGGCCCTCGCTGTTCAATTGGGGACACCTGGGAATCTCTACGCAGCGACGCTGGCAAATTTTTATACGACCGCTGATAATGGAATTCATTGGAGTGAGAATCATTCTTTGCGAGTTAATGTCTTAGCTCAAGATCCGACCACCCCTTCCTTGATGTACGCGGGTACTTCAGCAAATGGCGTTATCAAGAGTAATGACAATGGCGTTACGTGGATTGAAACAGGTTTAACTATTGATACCGTGAGTTCGTTAATTGTGCATGACACAACGATTCTCGCATCAGCAAATAGTTTTTTATACCGTAGCACAGATAAAGGTCAAACTTGGGTAACTTATTCAAACAGCAACGCGATATCTCAGCTTGCTTCAAGCCATTCCGCACCCAACGTTATTTATGCGGGAACAGCTAACGGTGTGCTGAAAAGTGTCAACGACGGTGTCACGTGGAACAAGATCGGTTTATCTAACATGCTGGTTACCGCTCTAGCAGTTGATCCGGCCACTCCTGCGATTATATATGCTGCAATCTATAACAAAGGGCTCTTTAAAAGCGTCGATGGAGGCGTAAAATGGGGTTCCATTGGTCCGTCGAACACTAATATTTGGCAAATTAGAATCGATGCAACAAAAAGTAGTCTTTTGTATCTAGGAACGGATACCGGAATTTTCACAAGTACCGATGCCGGCGCTACATGGGATTCCATGAATGCAGGTTTGACGAATCTAAACATCAACGCACTTGTAATAGATCCAGCTTCGTCGAATCATCTATATGCTGGGACTGGTGGTGGGGTTTTTGATATTACGATTACATCTTCAACTGCTAATACCAATGCTTCACAGGATAGTGAAGGCTCGTCATCATCAAGTTCCGGCGGCGGCTGCACAATTGGTCCTAATGCCGATGCTGATCCAACAATTGCGTTGCTGTTTTTATCAGCGTTAGCACTCCTTTTTCGCCGCCGCTCACTCCCCAACAGCAGTAGGTGAACTAGTCGCTGAGTAGCCAGGGGCGGTTGCCCGCCCCTGGCCTTTAAGAATCGTGCATGCAAGTTTCCCCGCACATGGCTCAAGCCTAACAAGGGCAAAGGTGACTCGGTTTATGGTATTGCCCGAAATTCTGCTCATGCGTAACTGGTAACTCAGCGGTGTTGTTGCCCTAACGAGCGGAATTCTGGTAACCGTAACTCTACGACGGTGTTATTTCTTATGCGATAGTAATGATGGCAAGCAAACCATCATTCATCCAGCAACTAAAGGTAGCAATAGATTCACGGTAGTCCCTCCCAAACTGAAAGCATCTCTGCCGTCCGGATGAGAAAAATCCGTCGAAGTTTAAGGGACGCCTTAGCACGGAGCAGCCAGTGCAGGGCTGGAAAGTGGGCAGGGGTGACTCCCCCTTGATAGTCCATCTTGAACGGCTGGTGTACTCTGCTACCTGTCGTTGAATCCATGAAGGTGCGAGTGTCGGCAATGGACACTAAGTGTGAGTTGTTACAAGTTGAATCCGATGATGCTTATCAGATAGAACTAATCGCTATTGCCCTTTTTTACATGAATCGTTGCGGTCGCCCAGGTTTCATATATCCTCGCCGCAGCAAAGCAAAGCGTATCTCGCATAGACAACCGATATCGCTGTTTTTTACCGCTTATACCCGAGTACTCGTACCGTGCGCTCATGGGAATTAGACAACGGGCTTGCCTGTGCCAATATACAAAGCATGCACGTCAACACGTCAATGATTCATCTCGCCGATAAAGGCGCTTGGACTAATGACGCGACATTATAGACGTGCATCACAAAGATGCTTTCGATCAAGGATGGGCAGTTATGCTGACAAAGCAGTAGTCACGAACTGCCTGCTAACTTTAAATATGGAGGTATGCTGAATATGGCCACCACTTCGGTTAATGTGAGTATGAGCACTCGTGGTTTTCGCGTGGCGCTGATTGTGGCGGTGATGTTGATGTTGAGACCGTTCTCAATGGACACTTATCTACCCTCGTTCCCGGACATCGCGCACGCGTTTCACGCGGCCGACTGGCAGTTACAGCAGACCTTAAGTTTGTATATGCTCTCCTTCGGTGCCATGACTCTGGTGTACGGTCCGTTGTCCGATGCCTACGGCCGCCGTCGTTTAGCATTAACGACGCTAGTGTTGCACACCTTATTCTCTATCGGTTGCGCGTTGGCGGAAAACTTTTATTGGTTATTGATCATGCGCATCGGTCAGGGATTGACCGCGAGCGCCGTGGCCGTGGTCGGCCGCGCCGTCGTGCGCGATTCCTTTTCCGGCGTACAGGCACAGAAGGTGATGATGCTGCTTGGTGTTGGGCCGGCGGTGGCGTCGATCTTGGGCGGTCATCTGCACGACGCTTATGGTTGGCGCACTGTATTCTGGTTCTTGACTGCCTTTGGCGCTTGCTTGTTCGTCTGGACCGCGAAGATGTTGCCGGAGACGCACACCAGCACGCGTCAGTCGGCTAACCCGCGTGCTATCGCTGTCGCGTACTGGCACTCGATCAAGAATCTTAGATTCATGTTGTTGGTATTAAGTCTGTCGCTCAATTTTGGTGGCATATTTCTCTATATTGCCGGTGCGCCGACGTTGCTATATCAGCATTTGGGTTTGGGATCGGATCAGTTCAGTTACTTGTTTGTGCCGCTTGTGGTCGCTTGGGTATTTGGCGCATTCATATCCGGGCGACGTGCCGGACGCTTTACGCCCGAACAAACGGTAGCCGTGGGTTCCACCATCATGTTTGTTGCGAGTGTGATCAATCTGGCAACTTCGTTGTTGTTGCCGCCGCGTCTATGGGCTGTGGTCGGGCCTGGGATGATCTACGTCGTGGGCTTGTCAATGACGATGTCGAGCTTGATTTTGCTCGCGCTGGACTGCATGCCGAATCGGCGCGGACTAGCGGCGGCGGTGCAGAACTTCGTGCCAATGTTGTTTTTGGCGCTGATCACCGGCGCTATGGTGCCGTTGCTGGCACGGCACTTGTGGATGCTCGCCGCCGGCATGTTTGTGTTTGCATCGCTATCGATGGCGTTGTGGTTTTGGTATCGACGTCTTCCACCAGTGGCGGTGCAGCATAGTTCTATGTCTTAGTTCTATGTCTTAGTATCATTTGAAACTCAACATTTACCATTGTTTGTTTTCCGTTTATATCAATCACCTTGTCTCGCTTCGTGATCGATCACGGCCGCCTGCTCAGACATCAAATCCCGCCGAATGATGTATCTTAAGTACATTCCAATAGAGGTATGAATCTGAGCGGGGTAGTTTTTGAGTTTTGTTAGGCGGCTGTTTTCGATCGGTTGAAAATGGTTTTGAAGAGAATTGCGTGTGCGTCATTGAGTCGCTGCGCAGCGACATTATCACTCATTACGGTGGCTTGCGCATCGAGTTGTTCGAAGGGGTTCTGGCAGAACTCGCGCCAACCTTGAGAGGGCTATAATAGAGGGTCTTGTAGCGAATAATGAAAATTAACTGTTATGAAATGCCCTCACTGCAAATCGAAGCAGACGACGCCGAGATCGGATCGCACTGAACTAGGTTACCGGCGTGATCGTTGCCTAAATTGTAAACGGCAATTCAACGAGAGAACGGGTACGGCATTCAATCGATTGCAATTGCCAGCGGATGTCGTATTTTTGATTGTTCTTTGGCGCTTGCGTTACAAACTTAGCTTATGCGACTTAGCCGAAAAGTTTCTAATGCGGCCGATAAGAGCGACCGCAACGATTCATGTAAAAAAGGGCAATAGCGATTAGTTCTATCTGATAAGTATCATCGGATTCAACTTGTAACAACTCACACTTAGTGGCCTTTGCTGCCGGTGACGTTTCGAGCTAAATCAGTCAGGTGTCCAACGCAGAACGGACAGTCGACGGCGCACTGATGACGATCGACGAACCCGTGGAAGCGGTCGAATGATGGCGCCGCACGTCCGAATGGCATGAAAAAAGCAACTCGACGTAAATGACCGTGACTGCGAGTAACCCTGATCTTATAATGCATGCAAGTTCTCTAGACGGAACATGCATAACACTACCTAAAGAGATGGCGATATGCCTTATGATGTAGACGCTGCAGTAAAGCATTTAGACGACAATGCAGAGGCAGGTTCAAGCGGTAAATGTGCAACGTATGTTCGACAAGCGTTGGAGGCGGGCGGGCTGGACATGAGCTCTCGTCCGGTGTCCGCAAAAGACTACGCTCCTTATCTCAAACTTAAGGGATTTAAAAGCGTCGATCTGAAAAACTATCAACCGAAAAAAGGGGATGTCGTCGTCATCCAGAATTACAAGGACGGCGATGTGAATGGCCATATCGCAATGTATGACGGCGCAATCTGGGTGTCCGATTTCAAACAACGTGATATGTGGGGCGGGCCAGGTTATCGGAAGAATACTCCTTCATATGAGGTACTCCGGCCATGAGAACTCCATATAGCAACGTTATTCGCATTTTGATAAGTGCGTGGGTGATAGCGATACTGTCAACAACGCAAGCATGGGCCGTGGATATTGCGTCGGCACGTACGTTTCTACAGGGCGTCTATAAAAGATATTCCACAAACGATAAAAACGTCGCAACGCTAGGAAAGGATGCCCCGAATCTTTTTGCGCAGGAGCTTCTTACGCTCATCCGTGAAGATCAGAGTATCGCGCAAGGAGAAGTTGGGTTACTTGATCATGATCCGATTTGCAGTTGTCAGGATTGGGAAGAGCTGACGGTCACTGCGATCAATATCATTCCGCAGAAGGCTCGCCGGTTGAAAGCCAAAGTAACCTTCGTCAATGGGGGAAAGACAGTAGTTGTCAGACTTTTGCTGGTACAACAATCCGACAATTGGCGAATCCTCGACATAGAAGAAGCTCATATTCCAAGTCTGTATCGCTTTCTTAAAAGTGGTCTTTCCAAAGAGTAGTTCATAGCGCAAGTGCACATGAGTCAAGATGGAATATGTTTGATGCAGGAGTTTCAGTTGGGACATCGGCCAAAGGCGACGATGGGAATTAATGCTAATCAGTCTGCAATGTGTTGATAAGCAGCCATAGGTAAGCAATTTTGCAATGATCGTCAGCTTTCCATTTCTGTTACTTCAGGATTGTGCCCTTTGCCGACATCGCCATTTTGAAATGCGGTCATTCAACAACCACGTTCTTAGCGGTGGATCATTAGTTTGTATTGGGGCGTGTTTTGGTCACCAGGCATTTAGCGCCTAGTCCCTCAAATTCGCTAGCGCTTGAGAAGCAGTTTAGTTCGCAAATTTCAAAATTTGTTTTAACAAGCCAGGGAAACGCGCGTTGATGTCGTCGATGCGCAGGACATTGCGGTTTTCCACGCCAATTTTACTAGTCCGGATTATTCCCGCTTCACGCAATATGCGGAAATGGTGGGACAGCGTGGATTTGGCCATATCGGGGCAGGGCGCGGCTTCTGAACAGGACATGCAGCCATTCTTCTTGAGCAGGTTGCAGACGATGCGCAGGCGCATGGGGTCTCCAAGCGCGCCGAGTATTCCGGTGAGGGTTATATCTTCTGTAGCTGGGTGAACAAATTGAACCATAGGAAATATTGTACCTCATCGTTTGACATAGTTCATTAGTACAATTATATTAAACTAATGAACTATGAAATGGTGGTTCGTCAGGAAGCAATGAAAGTAAAAATCAGTAACCCGATATTTACTATCTAACTTGAACAGCACTCAAATGGAGATAAACATGACTAAGAAATTCACAGGTAAAGTCGCATTGGTAACCGGCGCATCCAAGGGCATCGGCGCAGCGATTGCGTTACGTCTGGCAGATGAAGGCGCCGCGGTTGCCGTTAATTACAGTTCCAGCAAGGAAGGCGCGGATCGCGTTGTGGCCGAGATCACTCGCGGGGGTGGCAAGGCAGTGGCCGTGCATGGCAATCTTTCAATGCCGGAAGAAATCAAAAACGTTGTAGCTGCAACCCAAGAGGCGTTTGGTGCAATTGATATTCTCGTCAATAACGCAGGCGTCTATGAATTCGCGCCGCTTGATGCGATCACCCCCGAACACTTTCACAAGCAGTTCAATTTGAATGTTCTAGGCTTGTTGCTGATAACACAGGAAACCGTGCGCGCGTTCAGTGATAAAGGTGGCAGTATCGTAAATATCAGTTCCGGTGTTTCTACCATTACCCCGCCCAACAGTGCAGTTTATACCGCCACCAAGAGTGCGGTAGATGCCATCACGATGGTTTTATCCAAGGAACTAGCGGCGAAAAAAATCCGCGTCAATGCCGTTAATCCTGGCATGATCGAAACAGAAGGTGTTGTCGCAGCGGGTTTCCACGAAGGCGATATGCGCAAATGGATTGAATCGGTCACACCGATGGGGCGTATTGGTACTGTGGATGAAATCGCGTCGGTGGTGGCTTTCCTCGTTTCCAGCGATGCGAACTATATCACGGGTGAAACGCTACACGTCACAGGCGGTTTACGTTAGCGATTGCGATAAGACGCAGGGGGATGGGGATCCGCTCCCCCCCCAACCCCGGTTGTAACACACTGTGATATTCAGATTAATGCACTTAGCTTTACTTCCCGCATTGCCATGATGGAACGTATTGCCGGTTCTAGTGGTTTGTGCGTTCCGTTATCAACTATCACAAGGCCGACAGAAATCCGTCGGCCCATTTTTTAATGTCTGCTTTATGGAAAAAAAACTTGAACGGCAAGTATTGGCCGGAAGCAGCGATATCTGGATCATCCGTAAAGCGGCCATTCAGTAAATAGTAAGTTACTTTTTTTGACTAACGCGTTTAGCCAAAATTCAGTCAACAATAACTACCTCATGAGTAAACTAGTCAGGGTATTTTCCAAACAATTAAAGTCTTAAGAAGCTTCCGCCTATCCAAATAATGATTAAAACCTTCAGCCAGAAACCCACGCAAATCCCAGAGTGCATGCGAAGGGCGCCCTTCGCACAAACAGAGAATAGAGAGCGCAGAGAGCACAAAAAGTATAAAAATAGCGTGGAATCTGAACTAAACGCCCTTCGCGTAAAATGCAAAGGCCCCGCGCCTATTGGCGTTTCGACGAATGCAAAAAACAGCGGAGAGACGTTTGACTTAGAGGAAATGGTGGAGACGAGGAGGATCGAACTCCCGACCTTCGCATTGCGAACGCGACGCTCTCCCAGCTGAGCTACGTCCCCATGGAGATGTATTCTATCCAGAAACTTTCGTTGAGGACAAATAACACTAAGGCTTCGCAGGCTTGGCTTTTTGAGAGGGCCCATTATCCGCTTGATGTCGGTAAGCCCACGAGATCAATCCGATACCACCGATAATCATCGGCGATGAAAGCCATTGCCCCATTGACAGTCCTAACGATAACAAACCCAAGAAATCATCCGGTTCGCGAAAATATTCAGCCACGAATCTGAACACGCCATAACCCATTAGAAATACACCGGCAACCGCGCCGCGTGGACGAGGCTTGAGCGCGTAAATCCAAGTAATGATGAATAACAATATGCCTTCCATCGCAAATTGATAAAGCTGCGATGGGTGGCGGACAATTTTATCCATTTGCGGAAAAATCATTCCCCATGGCACATCGGTTGCGCGTCCCGGCAATTCGCCGTTGATGAAATTGCCGAGCCTGCCGGCGGCAAGACCGGTAGGAACGAGTGGCGCCACGAAATCCATAGTCGTCAGCCAATTCTTTTTGTATCGGCGGCCGAATAACCACATGGCGATCAGCACACCTAAAAATCCACCGTGGAACGACATACCGCCCTGCCAGACCGCGAAAATCTCTAGCGGATGGGCCAAGTAGTAAGCGGGTTTATAGAACAACACATAACCCAACCGGCCTCCGAAAATCACGCCGAGCACGCCATAGAAGGTGATTTCTTCTAGATCCTTGTCGGCGAAATTAACCCAGGGCTGATGTCGAATACGATAACGGCCAAGTACCCAAAGCAATAAAAAACCGACGAGATACATCAACCCGTACCAGCGAATGGCCAATGGCCCAATGGATATTGCGACGGGGTCGAACTGAGGATGGACGAGTGGCATTCGGTGGCAGACTTGGTTTACGTTAAAATTGCGGATTATAAGCGAAAGGCTGTTTTTGACCATTTCGGTTCAATTTCCTTTTTGCTTAGCACTAGGAGTCTCTATGCCGAAGAACATCCGCTCCCGCATTATTACCGAGGGCATCGCCCGCTCGCCGAACCGCGCCATGTTACGCGCTGTCGGTTTCAAGGATGCGGACTTTGATAAGCCCATTGTGGGTGTTGCCAATGGTCATAGCACAATGAATCCGTGCAACTCCGGCATTCAACCGCTAGCCAACGCGGCTGAAGCAGCGCTTAAGAAGAACGGCGCCATGCCGCAGATGTTCGGCGTCATCACCGTCACCGACGGCATCAGCATGGGTACGGAAGGAATGAAGTTTTCTCTGGTCTCGCGGGAAGTGATCGCCGATTCCATCGAAACTGCGACCAGCAGTCAATGTATGGACGGTGTATTGGTCATCGGTGGCTGCGATAAAAATATGCCGGGTGCGATGATCGCCATTTCACGTATGAACATTCCATCGATTTTCGTTTACGGCGGCACCATCAAGCCGGGACATTACAAGGGCCAGGATCTGACTATCGTCAGCCCATTCGAAGCAGTGGGATCATTCACCGCCGGCAAAATGAGTCAGGAAGATTTCGTCGGCATCGAGAAACATGCATGCCCCGGTCCCGGGGCATGCGGCGGCATGTATACCGCTAATACCATGTCCACCAGTTTCGAGGCATTGGGCATGAGCCTCCTCTACTCCTCGACGATGGCGGCAGAAGACGCAGAAAAAGTAGAAAGCGCAGCCGAGTCGGCGGAAGTGCTAGTCAGCGCAATCGAAAATCAAATCCTGCCGAGCCAGATCATCACCCGCAAATCCATCGAGAATGCGGTGTCGTTGATTATGGCCGTAGGCGGATCGACCAACGCGGTGCTGCATTACCTTGCTATCGCTCATGCGGCAGAGATCGACTGGACCATCGAGGACTTCGAGCGCATCCGTCAACGAGTGCCGGTGTTGTGCGATTTGAAACCATCCGGCAAATACGTGGCGACCGATTTGCATCGCGCCGGCGGCGTACCGCAAGTATTGAAGATGTTGCTTAAGCATGGTTTGTTGCACGGCGATTGCTTGACCATCACCGGCCGCACCATTGCGGAAGAATTGGAAAGCGTGCTCGATACACCGCGCGCCGATCAAGATGTGATTCGCCAATGGGACAATCCCCTTTATGCACAAGGCCATTTAGCGATTCTGAAAGGCAACCTTGCGACTGAAGGCTGCGTTGCGAAGATTACCGGCTTGAAGAATCCTGTCATCACCGGTCCAGCTCGCGTGTTCGACTCCGAGCCAGCAGCAATGGAAGCGATTCTTGCCGATAAAATCAAAGCCGGCGATGTGCTCGTCATTCGCTATGAAGGCCCACGCGGCGGTCCGGGCATGCGCGAGATGTTGGCACCCACATCAGCCATCATCGGCAAAGGGTTGGGCGACTCCGTCGGCTTCATTACGGATGGCCGCTTCTCCGGCGGCACTTGGGGCATGGTGGTTGGTCACGTCGCGCCGGAGGCTTATGTCGGCGGCACGATCGCGCTGGTTCAAGAAGGCGATTCCGTCACTATCGACGCGCACAAATTGCTCATTCAGCTCAACGTATCCGATGAAGAATTGGCCAAGCGCCGCACCGCATGGAAACAGCCCGCGCCGCGCTATACTCGAGGTGTACTGGCCAAATACGCGAAGCTCGTATCCACTGCCAGCAAAGGCGCTGTGACAGACATGGAATAAGCGCCGTTTCGGAGTAATCCGGATTAGCCGCATCGCGGCCTAATCCGGCATTCAATCATGCAGTCGCCTTTCCCGGTTTGCGGTCGCGCCTAATCGGGGGACACTTGAAAGGCTCGTTATGTCCAATCGTCTTGCCGACGAAACCAGTCCCTATCTCCAGCAGCATGCCGACAACCCTGTCGATTGGCACCCGTGGAGCACAGAAGCGCTTCGCTTAGCGCGCGAGCAAAACAAACCGATCTTGCTTTCCATCGGCTACTCCGCTTGCCATTGGTGTCATGTGATGGCGCACGAGTCCTTTGAAGACGATGCCATCGCGGCGATCATGAACCGCCATTTCATCAATATCAAAGTAGATCGAGAAGAACGTCCCGATATCGATCAGATCTACCAGACCGCTCATCAAATGCTGACTCAGCGGGCAGGCGGATGGCCATTGACGATGTTTCTTACGCCCGACGGCAAACCGTTTTTCGGAGGAACCTATTTTCCGAAAACGGCACGTTACAATCTTCCTGCCTTCGGAGATTTACTGGAACAGATAGCACGCCTTTATGTGGAACGTCGCCATGATATCGATAAACAAAATGCACGCTTGCTAGATGCCTTTCAGGACACTGTACCGACGCGATCGGAAACAGCGCCTAACTTCGGCGCGCATCCGCTTGAGCAAGCAATAGCCGGTCTGCGGGCGAGCTTCGATCGGCAATATGGTGGTTTGGGCCGCGCACCGAAGTTTCCGCATCCCACAGATCTGGAATTTTTATTGCGGCGACATGCGGTAAACAAAGAAACCGATGCGCTCCATATTCCAGCGTTTACACTGGAGAAGATGGCGCTCGGCGGTATTTACGATCAGCTCGGCGGCGGCTTTTGCCGCTATAGCGTGGATCGCGAATGGATGATTCCCCATTTCGAAAAAATGCTTTACGACAATGGGCCTTTACTACGCCTCGCCACTGATGTGTGGTCCATTACCGGCAACCCGTTGTTCGAGCGAGTAACCCATGAAACAGCGACGTGGGTAATGCGTGAGATGCAATCTCCCGAAGGTGGGTATTACTCGACGCTCGACGCCGACTCGGAGGGCGAAGAAGGCAAGTTCTACGCATGGACGCCGGCCGAAGTAGAAACACTACTTACCTCTGCGGAATATCAAGCAGTAGCGCTTACCTATGGGCTCGATGGCCCGCCCAATTTCGAACATACACAATGGCATTTACGCGTCGTCCATGTTGTCGAAAGCGTTGCGCATCAAATAAACCAATCTATCGATAATACAACTGCGCTACTCGCTTCGGCGCGGACTAAACTGCTTGCACAACGAGAAAAACGCATTCACCCCGGACGCGACGAAAAAATTCTCACCAGTTGGAATGGCCTTATGATCCAAGGCATGGCACGAGCCGGTTATGTTTTTGATCGACCGGAATGGGTCGCATCGGCACGGCGAGCACTGGATTTCATTCGTAACACCTTGTGGAAAGACAATCGTCTGCTTGCAACATATAAAGATGGCAAAGCCCACCTTAACGCCTACCTCGACGACTATGCATTTTTGTTAGCCGCACTTATAGAACTAATGCAAGCGGATTACCGCAACGACGATTTGCAATTCGCCATTCAGCTTGCCGATGTATTACTCGATCAATTCGAGGACAAACATAACGGCGGTTTCTTTTTCACCAGTCATGATCACGAAACGCTCATTCATCGACCAAAGAGCAGTCACGATAATGCAACACCTTCGGGTAACGGCATTGCTGCGCAGGCATTAACACGACTCGCTCAATTAACCGGTGACGCTCGCTATTCGACCGCCGCGGAACAAACGCTGCGATTATTTTATGAAGAACTGGAACAACAACCTTTCGGCTGCGCTAGTTTGTTAATGGCTCTTGAAGAAAACTTATCGCCGCCTTCCTTAATCGTGATACGGGGACCGGAAAATGGACTAGCACAATGGCGCGAAGTCCTGCGGCGGCAATACCGGCCGACCACGTCGGTTTTCTACATTTCAGACAACATCACCGATTTACCGGAAAGTTTGGCCAAGCCAGTTAACAGCCATGTCAACGCTTGGGTTTGCCAAGGCGTTACCTGTTTGCCGCCCATCGATACCATTGCTCAGCTTGAAACGGTTCTCCAATCGCAAGGAATCGAATAGAATTCGGGTGGTTTTTATACAGCCCAGGAGAAGAGAATGAAAACAGCTCTAATAACCGGCGTAGCATGTGCCGGTCTGTTGTTCGCTGGCGCGGCTAATGCCTCGTTGGAGCTTGCACAAAAGAATAACTGCTTGGCATGCCACGCAGTCGACAAAAAAGTCGTCGGCCCCTCATACAAAGATGTCGCCGCTAAATATAAGGGCGATAAAACAGCCGAAGCGAAATTGATCGAGAAAGTTAAAAAAGGTGGTTCCGGTGTATGGGGTCAAATCCCAATGCCCCCGAATGCCACGGTCAAAGACGAAGACGTCAAAGCATTGGTAAAGTGGATTTTGTCCTTGAAGTAACAGTTTCATTGATACCAATAAAAAACCCCGGTTTCCCGGGGTTTTTTATTGGCTTTAAATTCCTTGCAGAATCACTCGCCGCCGCTCACGGTATTCTTCTTCAGTAATTAAACCGTTTTGCTTGAGACGATTAAGCACGTTGAGCTTGCTTTCGATCTCGCGATAGCGGCCATCCGAATCGGTAGCTGCGGGCGCTGCCGCGTTGCCGCTCCGCTGCACAGCAGGTGCAGAAGCCGGAACAGGCGCGGACGCAGGCGCTGCCGTCGTGGCCTGAATTCCAGCCGCGTCGAAAATTACCCAGTCGGCACGCTTATCGGCTAAACGCGCGCCTTCCGGAAGAATGGTCCAGACATATTCGATACGGCCTGCGCGCGCGCCCGGTGTAAAGGGTTTCTCGAATCCGTCGCTCCATTGTTTAGGTTCGTAAGGTCCATGAATGATCCCAAAAATTACATTCAGTTTTCCGTCCCTCACAAAGATGCGGCCGGTAGTCACTTTTTTAGGCGAATATTTTCCGCCGGCAATGATGCCATGTTCGCCGGTGACCGCAAATGTAACATCTTCCTTCGGTCCCGCTTTCGCCAATGCTGTTGTCAAATGCGTGGTGATTTCTTCCAGTTCCGCGTCCGTAAATATAGGCTCCGGAAGTACCGAAATCGTGCCTTTCACTTTGAGAGGCACCAATATCTGGCGCAACGCTGCCGGGGAAATATTGAATGGATGCGCATTCTCAGGCGCACTGGATTCGATCCGCTCGATGCGGACGAAACCATAGGCAGGGCGATATTGATAGCTGACTACTTGCGATTCATTGCTGTAAGCATTGCCTGATTTAACAGTAGATGTGCCGCATGCAGCCAACACAATCGCCATGCTTGCCGCTGCCACAACATGACGAGGAATATAAAAAAAAGAATCAACTGAGAGTTTTTTTGGTTTGATCATAAGCTTTCTTCCCGGTTTACGGAGCAGATGGATTGTTCCGCAACCGCGCCGATATTGCTTCTCGGCTGACCTGGCCGCGGGTCATTGATACATTCGATAATTTTTATTCGATGGAAATGGGGATGGATCAATGGACCACGCAATTTACACTAGCACGCGTTACTGGGCAAACCTTTAACCTAGATTCCGCAGTTGACCGCTTATTGCATATGGAAATGTCTTCGCTAGTCGAACGTTATCGCCATTTGTCGGCTCACTGAAGAGGTGAACACGCTTACGCATCCGATTGCACGTTTTTTTATAAGCCACCTGGTGTCGTTGCTCCGCCTTGCATGGAATAGCCATGCCGCGTTGTCGCGTCTAGCCAGACGGCTTAAAAAACGCTCACTCAGACGCGGTCAACTGCGGAATCTAGGTTAAAAACAAAAGATTCGGCCCACAAAATAAAATGGCGGGGAAATACTTCCCCGCCATTACTTCTACCAAAGGAGCGATAAGCGAACCGGCATTTAACTTAACCGATCAGCATCACCCCAATAATTAGAAGTTGTAGCTTAAACCAGCAGACAAGGTTTTGATTTCGTTATCGCTAACGCTATCGTCACCGTTGAAGTGTTGGTACCAGGTGTAAAGACGCAGGGTCTTCGACAGGTTGTGCTTGTAACCAACTTGGAACAGTTTGCCGTGACCGGAGGTGCCGACCAAGCTGTTGTTCTTCAGGTTGCTACGACCTGCGTTGACAACCACTTCGTTCGAACCCATGACCGGAATGGACAAGCTCACGCGGTAGTAGTCGAATGCGTCAAGCGACAGACCGCTGGTCTTGTCTTTGAAACGTTCCCAGAACAGGCCGGCTTTGATGACTTTGAAGTCATACTGAGCGGCGAAGTTCCAGTCGTCGAACTTGCTACCAGCAGCGGTTGCATCGGTGGTGGACAAGCCGCCGGCGGAGCTACCAGCGGTGGACACGTTTTCGCGTTTGAAGGTCGTAACGCCCAAGGTCAGGTACAGAGGACCTTGGCTGAATTGACCGTTAACTGCCCACAGGTTTGCGTCGTTTTGACGAGCAGTGCTGCCGGCGGTGTTGGTCAAGGTGCCGTTGGTGGGGTTGCCGGAATGCTGAACGGTACCGACGAAACCACCGAAGTTCGGGGTTTTGTATTCAACTACGTTTGCCATACGTTCGTAGAACGTGCTGCCGGTTCCCGGGGTTTCGCCAGCCAGACGGTACAGACCGTCGGATGAGCTGCCGGTATCGTAGTTAACATCGGGCAAGGTGCCGATGGTAGCTGCGTAGTTAATGTTGGAAATACGACCGGCTCTCAGACGACCCCAGCTGTCGCTTTGGAAACCAGCGTAGGTGTCGCGCAAGGTGCCGCCCAGACCGCTAGCACCGGTGGCGCTGTCGAATGCGGTTTCCAGTTGGAAAATACCTTTCAGACCGCCGCCCAGATCTTCGCTACCGCGCACGCCCAAACGGGAGTTGTTGTTTTTCAAGCCGGAGCCGGATGCGTTAGGAGAGGTGATGTAGCTGGAACCGATCAGGCCGCTGATTTGGTTGAACGAGCCGACAGAGTTAACACCGGAACCGACTTTGCTATATTCGTAGTCCGTGTTCAGACGACCGTAAAAGTTGAAATCTGCATGTGCCAGCATAGGAACCAATGCACCCCCAACTGCCATTGCCAGAAGCGATTTCTTCATTTTCATGCTTTGCTCTCCCTAGAGTGTATAGGTGTTTAAAGAAGGCCTTTATTCCGTGTCGATACCAATTGAGATTCGACTCGGCTTATTATTCAAAGCGGATTAATCGGCTAATGACGATGTACAGACAGAAGGATGTCTCGTTCTCCACGTTTTCTGCCCTTCCTCAAGCCCCGCTTTAAATAATTTTTATTTCGATAGGTAATGATTTTTGCCAGCCCATCTTCTGGACGCGCAATTATGCCTACGGTGCCGGCACTAGTTGCAAACTATTTTTTCCACCGTTGCATAAATGCAACACAACTACGGTTTGACAGTCGAAACACCGCTACGCATAATCACTCGCGTTTTTTACGCTGCGCCAATAGCAGTGTTATAAAGCGCGTCTACATAGAGCGTGTAGTGGCATGAAACGAAGCGGTTATGGCAAAACGCGACAACACAGACTGTGTTTTAGGGAGCACGGCAAGACCCATGGCGACGTCAAAATCATTTTGTTACACGCTCTTCATTATTTAAGTTACTCCGGGAGACATCATGAAATACAGTGCAGCAATAGGTGTAGGTCTGATTACCGCGTTGACATTGAGCGCTTGCGGCAAAAACGAGCAATCCACATCAAAGCCTGCGGAATCCGCAGCTCCTGCTGCGTCGAGCGCTGACGTTGTAGTAAAAATCGGTCATGTGGCCCCGCTCTCCGGTTCGATCGCGCATCTCGGAAAAGACAACGAAAACGGCGCCCGGATGGCGTTAGACGATATCAATGCGAAAGGCACTGATATCGGCGGCAAGAAAGTCAAATTCGAATTGGTCCCAGAAGACGATCAAGCAGATGCTAAAACCGCTACTGTCGTCGCACAAAAATTGGTGGATGCTAAAGTAGCCGGCGTTGTAGGCCATTTGAATTCCGGCACAACCATTCCCGCATCGAAAATTTATTCCGATGCCGGCATTCCGCAAATCTCCGGTTCCGCCACCAATCCTAAGTACACGCAACAAGGTTTCAAAACCGCATTCCGCGTCATGGCCAACGACGTTCAGCAAGGTGCTGTGCTTGGAAACTATATCGTTAAGGATTTAAAAGGTCAGCAAGTTGCCATCGTCGATGACCGCACGGCCTATGGCCAAGGTCTGGCCGATGAAGTCGAAAAAGCCGTTAAGAGTGCCGGCGGCAATGTCGTGGCGCGTGAATTCACCAATGATAAAGCAACGGACTTCAAAGCAATTCTTACCAATATCAAGTCCAAGAAACCGGATGTGATTTTCCACGGCGGCATGGATGCGACAGGTGCGCCGATGCTGAAGCAAATGCGCGAACTCGGCATCAATGCGCAATTCGTTCAAGGTGACGGTGGATGCTCGCCGGAATTCATTAAACTCGCCGGTCCTGCGTCGGAAGGGTTTAAATGCTCGCAAGCCGGTTTGCCGATTGATCGCATGGCAAATGCAAAAGACTTCAAAGAGCGGTTCGAGAAAAAGTATGGCCAAATCCAGATCTACTCGCCTTACACCTACGACGCTACGATGGTAATGGTTGCAGCGATGAAACGCGCCAACTCCACCGATCCTGCCAAGTATCTGTCGGAACTCCCCAAGACCAGCTATGACGGCGTAACCGGCAAAATCGAGTTCGACGATAAAGGCGACCTCAAGTCCGGCTACATCACCCTTTATGAAGTAAAAAGCGGAAAACTCGAAGTACTGTCAGCGTACAATGCCTCAGACATCTTAGCTCCCGCAGCACCTGCCGCGCCTGCGGCTGCTCCGGCTCCAGCCCCCGCAGCAACACCTGCCAAGCAGTAATTCATCATCCGTAGAGCGGCGCCCACCAGGCGCCGTTTCTTCGTCCAGGAACTGAAATTTGTGGATATTTTTCTCCAGCAAATCATTAATGGTTTGACGCTGGGCAGCGTGTATGCATTGGTCGCGCTCGGCTATACCATGGTCTACGGCATCATAGGGCTCATCAATTTCGCCCATGGCGAAGTCGTCATGATCGGCGCTATGGTTGCTTTAACGATTATTCAAATGCTGGCAGGCGGCTCTCATGCGCTTCCTGCCGGCATCATTTTTACTGCCGGTGTTGCCATCGCCATTCCGGTTTGCATGATGGTGGGTTACGGCGCAGAAAGAATCGCCTATCGACCGCTGCGAGGCGCGCCGCGGCTTGCTCCTTTGATTACCGCCATCGGCGTGTCGATCGTGCTGCAAAATGTCGCGTTGATTATTTGGGGGCGCGGTTACAAAACATTTCCAGCACTTTGGAATGTCACACCTTATCAAATCGGCGAAGCCACCATCACCGATTTGCAAATCGTTATTATTTTAGTCGCCGCGATAATCATGGCGGGGTTACTATTGCTGGTTCACAAAACCCGTCTGGGCACCGCGATGCGCGCCACTGCGCAAAATCAAACCGTCGCCGGATTGATGGGCATTAATATCAACACCGTTATTTCAATCGCATTTTTAGTGGGCTCTGCGCTAGCGGCGGTAGCAGGCGTCATGGTGATGACCTATTACGGAATCGGTCATTATCAAATGGGGTTCATGCTTGGGCTCAAAGCGTTCACCGCAGCCGTATTGGGCGGCATCGGTAATCTTGCCGGTGCGATGCTAGGCGGCGTATTGCTCGGTATTATCGAGGCGTTGGGAGCCGGTTATATCGGTGATATCACTCATGGATTCCTCGGCAGCAATTATCAAGATATTTTCGCCTTCTTCGTTCTGATCGGCGTGCTCATTTTGCGCCCCTCCGGATTGCTGGGAGAACGGGTAGGAGATCGCGCATGAATTGGCGTAAGCATCCTCACGTCGTCTGGACCGGCTTCGCGCTTATCGCCATCGCGTTGCTAGCATTGCCGTTCGCGCTGGCATTTGCCGGACAAGCATGGGTGCGAGTGGCGAACTTTGCTTTGCTCTATATCATGCTTTCGCTTGGGCTAAATATCGTCGTTGGTTTCGCCGGCCTTTTAGATTTGGGTTATATCGCGTTTTATGCGGTCGGCGCTTATCTTTACGCGCTGCTCGCTTCAACCCAATTCAACTACCATTTGCCGTTCTGGGTCATTCTCCCTATAGGCTTTTTTCTCGCCGGCATATTCGGCATTTTGCTGGGTGCGCCAACACTGAAATTACGCGGCGATTATCTCGCTATCGTTACGTTGGGCTTCGGCGAAATCATCCGCATTTTCCTCAACAACTTGAATGCGCCTATCAATATCACCAATGGACCGCAAGGCATCTCGATGATCGATCCGCTTCAATTGGGAAGCTTTTCGTTCAGCAAATTCGAAACCATTGCCGGCATGGCCTTCAGTGGCCCGATGAAATACTACTATTTGCTTTTGCTGCTCACCGGTTTGATCATCGTTCTCAACATACGTCTGCAACACTCTCGCATCGGCCGCGCCTGGGAAGCCATTCGCGAAGATGAGATCGCCGCCAAGGCGATGGGCATCAATACCCGTAACGTAAAACTATTGGCCTTTGCTATGGGGGCATCATTCGGCGGACTGGCCGGTGGACTATTCGCCGCAATGCAAGGATTCGTGAGTCCGGAAAGTTTTTCGTTGATGGAATCGGTAATGGTGCTTGCCATGGTGGTATTGGGCGGCATGGGCAATATCGTCGGCGTGATATTCGGCGCCGTGTTGTTGACGGCTTTACCCGAAGTCCTACGCTACACAGTCGGTCCATTACAACAAGCAACATTAGGACGCATGGTGATCGATCCCGAAACCTTGCGCATGCTCATATTCGGCATCGCCATGGTCGCCGTGATGTTATATCGTCCGGCCGGCCTGATTCCTTCGAAGCGGCGGCAAGCGGAATTGAAAAGCGGTAATCCCGCGCCAGCATCGGGAATATCGCCATGACGATCGATCGACCCTTGCTCGAAATCAACAATATCTCGAAGCGATTTGGCGGACTGGCGGCATTGACCGATGTTTCACTGAATATCAATCGCGGCGAAATCTTCGGCTTGATCGGCCCCAACGGCGCAGGCAAGACCACACTATTCAACACGCTCACCGGGCTTTATCAGCCATCGAGCGGCGAATTCGTTTTCAACGGCGCGCCGCTCACTATCGATAAGCCGCATCGAGTGGCGGCGCAAGGTATCGCTCGAACGTTTCAAAATATTCGCCTATTCGCTAACATGACAGCCATCGAAAACGTCATGATCGGACGCCACGTCCGCACCCATGCGGGCGTGCTTGGCGCTGTGTTCCGTGATCGAAAAACACAGCGGGAAGAAAACGATATTCATCACCGCGCAGAAGAGTTACTGTTATATGTAGGCATCGAAAAACGTGCCAACGAAGTAGCCAAGAATCTTGCGTACGGCGATCAACGCCGTCTAGAAATCGCGCGAGCATTGGCAACCGAACCATTATTACTCGCTCTCGACGAACCGGCGGCCGGCATGAACGCGACCGAAACCGCGGAATTGAAATCCTTGCTGCTAAAGATTCGCGGCGACGGCATTACGCTGTTATTGATTGAACACGATATGAAACTGGTAATGGGACTATGCGACCGCGTAGCAGTGCTGGACTACGGCAAAAAAATCGCCGATGGCAAACCAGCCGAAGTACAACGGGATCCAAAAGTTATCGAAGCTTATCTCGGGGGATCGCTAACCCCGCACACCGCATGAGTACCGTACCGTTATTAGACTTCTTTCGGAGCCGTACCGAGCGGGCCGAATTTGATTTGATCCGCGGAGATGTATGAGTAATACATTGAGCACCGGAGTCTCAAATTCGGCCCGCGCAGTAGATTCCGAAAGAACTCTATTAGCCCTTAAACAACTGCATGTAGCTTACGGCGGCATCAAAGCGGTCAAAGGCATCGATCTTGAAGTAGGTACCTGTGAACTCGTTTGCCTCATCGGCGCTAACGGTGCCGGTAAAACGACTACCCTCAAGGCCATCTGCGGCATGTTGCCGGTACCGCCCGGCAGCGTCTGGTATACCGGCGAAGACATATCCGGCACGCCGCCCTATCAATTGGTACGCAAAGGGCTAGCAATGGTACCCGAAGGCCGTGGTATCTTCGGCCAATTAACGGTAGAAGAAAACCTCGCCATGGGCGCCTACCGGCGCGACGACAAACCGGCAATCGCCGACGATATGGAACGCTTCTATACGGTATTCCCTCGATTGAAAGAACGCCGTAAACAATCGGCCGGCACGTTGTCCGGCGGCGAACAACAAATGTTGGCCATGGCGCGCGCACTGATGGGGCGGCCACAACTGCTGCTGCTCGACGAACCCAGCATGGGGCTGGCGCCGCTGATGGTCGAAAAAATATTCGAAGTTGTAAAGGATATAACTCGCCAAGGCGTCACACTGCTATTGGTTGAACAAAACGCAAAACTCGCTCTGGAAGTCAGCAATCGCGGCTATGTAATGGAAAGCGGGAATATTATTCTGGCCGGTGCGGCAGCCGATCTGCTGGATAATCCACAAGTCCGGCATGCCTACTTGGGCGAATAGAGCGGCCTATTAAAGGTACGTCGACATGGAAAACCTAAGTATCGGGCAGCAATTGAAACGAAATTTCGTTGCTGTATTAAGTCTCGTGGTGGCCATCACCGCATTGTCTTACAACACATGGCGCAACGAGCGCACCGAGCAAAACCGTAATATTCGAATCGCGGCCTTCGAGATTCTCAAAACCATTGGCGAATTACAGCTCATTATCGATTACGCTCACTTTCGGAAAAACGAACGACTTGGAGATACCACATTAGGGTGGGGAAAAATACTTTTTATCAAAGATCTTGCTCAGCTAACGCCGCAACCCCTGCCGGAAAATGCTGAACGTTTACTAACCGTCTGGCGCAACGACTGGGAAAAAATCGCGAATGATAACGACAGTGTGCAGCACATCTCGGAAGAGCTTTACCGAGCGAGACGCGATGCTATTGATGTCATTATGCAGTTACGCTAAGCATCGCAAGCAGACAAAGCGACGTGTTTTCGGCAACGAAGCGCAACCACGCCGACCTCTTTTTGTTATACGCTCTACAGTAGACTTTCGGAGGACGCAGCGCGTATAACCCTTGGCATAAAGGTAGAATTATCGAGATGCAAAATACCGTTTGCCGCCCGTCGGTCAAGATTGGCACGCATTCAGCGGAACGTTAATATCGAAAACCTCCGAGCGTCGATTAGTAGTGCACAGCAATACCGAAATCATTTTGTTCCGCAGGTGAAAGAAGTGAGTTCGAACACGAGCCGGGCATCTGTCAACTCGCTGCAAAGGCAGCGCTAGCCAGGTGCGCTACGAAACGAATACACAGAAGAAAGTCATGCAGAATCTCTACGGCATTTTAGGTGTAGCAAGAAACGCCTCGAACAAGGAAATCAACGCAGCGTTGCGGCAATTGGTGCGCCGGTACAACGAGGAAACCGCGAATGGCACACTCGACTCGGCTGATGCACTGAGATTCGTTAATCACGCGCGGTTAACGTTCTCCAATGCTGAACGCCGCGCGCGGTACGATGCCGAACTAGCGAATTTTGAAATAGAAAGAGCAAAGGCGGAGCAACAAGCAACTGCACCGACCGCCGAGGTGCCGGAGTCTGCCCCCGACGATATAACGCGCTTCGACAATGAACCGGCCGTATCTGCCACAACACCGGTCGTTAACGAGGCGCCGCCAATATCGCAGCCGATTCCGGAACCAACACCGCCACCTTCCCCTGTGTCACAATCACAGCCTTTGCAACCCATTGAGTCATCCGACTCCTCATTCGATTCCGTGCTCGTTCCGATTCCTCTCGATCAAAATACAGGCCGAATGACCTTTCTAGGAACGGCGAAGGCCATACCGGGAATGGGCAAAGAGTTGGGATCGCTGCTAGCTGCCCACGGAAAAAAAAGGCAACGTTCCACGGCGCCCGAACCTGGGCTACGCTTAGCAGCTCGATTAGTGGACTACGGTCTGTGGGGAATCATTCTGGCGGTAGCATTAACTTATTTGAGTAGTGCGGAAATATTTTCTTATCAGACTGTTCAAATATTGGCTAACCCCTTTGTTGCACCGTTCATCGTTACCACCAGTTGGATACCGATCGAAGCGCTGCTATTGATTTTCCTACCCGTAACGCCAGGGAAATTCCTGCTCAACATTCGTGTCGCTGCCAATGTCAGCAATCCCTACGCCTACAACGACCCCGGCGCACTCGTCTCAGCATCGTTTCTAAGGGCATTTTTCGTCTGGTGGCGCGGTATGGCGGCAGGGATTTTTCCGTTTTATCTTTTTACGTTGGTACACGGCAGAAAGAAACTCATCGATTTCAAAGAAACCACTTGGGACTTCGATAGCGACTGCCTGGTAACTCACGGTCATGTTCAGCTTCCTAAAGCCGCGCTAGCAGCCCTTCTCGTGGGTGGCATGGTATGGATCTATGCTGCTTACTGGGTTGTGCCGTTTTGGAAAACGCTAAGTACCGGTTGGCAAATGGCCGCATCGGGCGCATCGACGGCAAAGGAAACATGGAAAATCCTGCACGGCGATATGCCTACTTATGGAAAAGAAATCCCTCCCGCGCCGGCCAAAGAAAACAGCACGGTTGCACTGGAAAAAACGGCGCAAGAATTGACGGACAAACGTGATTGGAGCAATTTGTCCGCCCATTGCGAAGCATGGACCAAAGAAGAAGCGCGTAATGCTTCCGCTTGGTTTTGCTACGGACGTGCCCGCAAAGAGCTTGGCGATCACGCGGGTGCGATCGCTGCACTAAAGCGTGCAGCACTTCTGGACCCTAAAAACGATGATATCCGGCGCTTGCTCAAAGACAGTTCGCAAATCGAGATGCAGAAAAAATTACTGCGCAACCGTCAAAGCGGCGAAGAACCGAAGTCGTCACCGGCACAGGACACAGCAGAGCAACCGGAAACCAATTCAGGAAAATAATCTAACGGCATCCCCTCACGATTCAGGAAGGGGATGCTATTAGACTTCTTCTTTCGTAACCTACTGCGGAACTACCGGCAATAACGCTCTAAACCCAATCTTTCGCCACCAGAAAATCCGTATACAACCGAGCCTCGGCGCTGCCGGCTTCCGGGCGCCAGTCATAACGCCATTTCACGATAGGCGGTAACGACATCAAAATAGATTCGGTTCTGCCGCCCGATTGCAAACCGAATAACGTGCCGCGGTCATAAACCAAGTTGAACTCCACATACCGCCCTCGGCGATAGGCTTGGAAATCGCGCTCGCGCTCGCCGTAGGAAAGACTATTGCGCCGCTCCACGATCGGTACATATGCGGGCAAGAAACTGTCGCCGACGCTGCGGATCAGTTCGAAACTCTGCTCGAAAGGCAGCTCATTGAAATCATCGAAAAAAACACCGCCGACACCACGTGGTTCGCTGCGATGTTTTAAAAAGAAGTAATCGTCGCACCATTTCTTGAAACGGCTGTGATAATCCTGGCCAAAAGGCGACAACGCATCGCGGCAATGACGATGGAAGTGAATCGCGTCCTCTTCGAAACCATAATAGGGAGTCAAATCCATGCCGCCACCGAACCACCACACCGGATCGGCCCCTTCTTTGCGCGCGATAAAAAAACGGACATTCATATGCACCGTCGGCACAAAGGGATTGCGCGGATGCATGACGAGCGATACGCCCATCGCTTCAAACCCGCGTCCAGCCAACTCGGGACGGGCAACACTGGCCGACGGCGGTAAACGGCTACCGAATACATGGGAAAAATTAACACCGCCTCGTTCAAAAACATTGCCCTCTTCAATGAGGCAACTCATGCCGCCGCCACCTTCCTCGCGGTCCCAACTGTCCCGGCGAAACGGCTTGCCGTCTACATGAGAAAGCGCGGTAACAATGTTCTGCTGTAAATCGATGAAATAGGATTTGATAGTCTGGACGTCGATGTTCATTTGCGGAATATGCGGCCGGTAGTGAAATCTTGAATGGTGGAAGGTGTTTTACTGGGCCCTATTCTACCCGGCAGCACCAATACGCGATGACCGAATTGGCGCAATGCTTCACGATAACTGCGCACCGGCACGCAACCGGCGCGGTTCAAGCTAGTGGAAGTAATTGCCATGCGAAGGGTACGGCATAGGGCGATAGCGTCCGGATGAGCATCGACACGGACCGCGACCTTGCTATGCCGACCGCGGACAAAACGCGACGTCTTCGACGATGCTGTCATTAACCAGGTATGTGGTCCTGGCCATTTTGCTTTCGCACGTTGCTGCTCGCGCTCCGGCAAAGATGCAACGAATGGGGCAAGACGCGAAAAGTCCTGGGCAATCATGATGAGCCCCTTATGCTTTAGCCGTCTTTTGGCGCGCAATAATTTTATAATCGCGCGCGGATTACGCGGATCGCAACCGAGACCGAAACAAGACGTTGTCGCATAAGCAATAAGGCCGCCGTTTTTAACGTGGGCCCGCGCCTTGCGTCCTAACGATGATTTAAGCAGTGTGGGATTCACTCTGAAAACGGTTACACAATCTATGAAATTTGCACGTCCCCGATGTCATCCGGGGACATGCGAAGAATTACGCTAGTGCAAACTATACAGAAACCTTTAAGGCTATCAAAACTTACTCTCGAAACCATTTCCCCCGAATCTCGAAGATGAGTTTCGAGAAGGCCTGCGCTTCACGATATCGTCAGACCGTATTCGCTCCCAACGAGCCTATTTGAATGCGCGTTGTATTATTTCGGCGTCATTTTAGTTTTGCGACTTGTGCCACCGTCTAAGCTTTGAAGGTTTTTATGTCCCGGTGAACATTGGAAGGCATCAGCCCCGCCGCCTGCTTTTAACCGCTTTACTGTTATGCGGCTAGATTGCCCATTTTTAAGAGCATCTCGAAATACTTTCCCCACGGTCTCTTTTACAGGAAACTCCCAACGATGGCCGTTACCGGCAGTTTCTTTTGCTGTTAGGACATTATTCTCGCCGCTAACTTTTACCACTTCACCATGCATTCCGTTCCTATTATCAAATGCCTCTAAACTCTGAACAGTCGTTGAAGAATGTTTAGAATTTACCACTGATCCATGTTGAGTCACGTCATGGCTGGCGAAAAGGGGGCGTAACGATGGGCGAACGCGTTTTCCCTGTTCTGGAATAGAAGGTGCGGTTTGTGCTTCGGCCTTTGGAGAGAAATGGTGTTCGGCGGATTGGGTATTAACGTGCTGATACGACAATACAGAACCAATCGGTTTTGTCAGCGCTTCAGCCCTCACGAAAGCGGCTGTTATAACGCTTTCCTTCTCTTTCATGTCTTCTGGTTTGAGCTTGCTAACTTTTTCTTCGCTGTCATAAGGATGCGTCTTACTAAGAAAATCCCGAGCCGGGTCGGCTATTTCTTTCAAAGGTTGAGGAATCCAAGGAACCGGGGTAAGCGTTCCTAGCACTATAGGTGCGACCAATGAAGGCAGCGCATTGGGGGCAGCCGCGAAAGCACGTAGTGTTCCTCCTTCCTTGTCGGGGCCATCCGATCCGGCATGGAACATAAGTTTTTTCAACCCCGCATCAATCTCTCCCCGCGTTTTTGCTGCACCGTAGGCTCTTATATCTTTGAGGATCTGTTCCTTTCGATCTAATCCGCGTTGGAATCCTTTTTGGGCGCCATCGAGTACCCGGACAAAACGCTTTACTTCGTGATCAGGTATATCAGGCAGCGCACTCAGTAGATTTTTATGTTCCGGAGTAAGAGGGCCTTCGCGTTGTATATCGCCTGTGCGCTTAACATCATTCCTAATAAAATCGTTGAACTCCCTTTAGGAGTTCTCTGAATTGTGTTTCGGCTTTATTGAAATCAATCGGCTTATCGCTTTTGACGGCACTCCGCAATTCTCTTAACTTAACGCCGCCCATGTCCCTGTCGAGAAATGCCTTTACCTTACCGGCAAAGCGCTTGAGTTTCTCTATTCATTCTTTCGGGATCTTTAAGCCCTGGTTTTGTGCCGGCAATTATTGCGGGCAACTTTTCAAGATCTTCCAGTGTTTGAACCATAGTATGAAGAGTGCCGCCATCTTTCCCTATTTCTGTTTTTCTACCGGGATCGGGCAATGCCAATAAATTAGCCAAGTCAGGGATTTCGAAAATCGTGACAAAAACACCGTATCGTTATTTCTTAACCCCCATTGCCCTCCACCCAATATCACGCCGCATTTGCGCGCCGTTAAAGCGAATAGCATCGGCAACTTGATAAGCATTCATTCGGGCCATTTTTACGTTATCGCCTAACGCCGTCACACAAAGCACGCGACCGCCGTTGGTTTTCAACTTTTTGCCATCAAGCACAGTACCGGCATGGAAAACATGCACATCCTCGCTCGGTTTCGGCAAACCATCGATTACATCGCCTTTCCGCGGAGCGTCGGGATATCCTGCGGCTGCCATAACGACACCCAATGCGAGGCGACGATCCCACTCGGCTTCGATTTTGTCGAGCTTACCGTTAATGGCGTGTTCGATCAGCACACTGAAGTCGCTCTTCAAACGCATCATAATCGGCTGCGTTTCAGGATCTCCCATACGGCAATTGAATTCGAGGACTTTGAGGTTGCCGTCGGCGTCGATCATTAATCCTACATACAAGAAACCGGTATAAGGAATACCGTCCTTAGCCATGCCTTGTACTGTCGGCAGGATGACTTCACGCATAACGCGCGCATGCACATCAGGCGTTACCACCGGCGCCGGCGAATAGGCGCCCATGCCACCGGTATTCGGCCCTTGATCGTCATCGAGTAAACGCTTGTGGTCCTGGCTCGTGGCCAGCGGCAATACATGAGAACCATCGACCATGACGATGAAGCTGGCTTCTTCACCATCGAGAAACTCCTCGACGACAACGCGGTGACCGGCATCGCCCAGCTTATTGCCGGACAACATCATTTGCACCGCTTCATGCGCCTCTTCCACCGTCGTAGCGACAACGACGCCCTTCCCCGCAGCCAGACCATCGGCCTTGACGACGATAGGTGCACCCCGCTGACTGATGTAGCGCTTTGCCTCATCCGCATTGGTAAAGGTTTTGAATTCCGCAGTGGGAATGCCATGCCGCTGCATGAACTGCTTCGCGAAATCTTTGGAAGATTCGAGTTGAGCGGCAGCCTTGGTAGGCCCGAAGATTTTCAGGCCGGCATCGCGAAACGCATCCACCACACCCGCCGCCAATGGCGCCTCGGGCCCGACGATGGTCAACGCGATGTCTTCATCCTTGGCCAACGTCAACCATTCATCGACCGTGGCGGCCGGTGAATTGTTTAGGCCCTCTTCCAGCGCCGTGCCAGCATTGCCAGGTGCGACGAAGATCTTTGATAGACGCCGCGACTGTGCCAACTTCCAGGCCATAGCATGTTCACGACCACCGGAACCGATGACGAGCATTTTCATTGTTAAAAATTCCTAAAGCCTGTTACGAACAATGGCATCAATGTCTAAAGTGCCGCACACCGGTCAAGACCATAGCGATGCCATGCTCGTCCGCCGCGGCAATGACTTCCTCATCGCGCATACTGCCGCCCGGCTGAATCACCGCGGTTGCACCAGCCTCTGCGATAACATCTAAACCATCGCGGAAAGGAAAGAATGCATCTGAAGCCGCCACAGATCCTTTAAGGCTAAGTCCAGCATGTTGTGCTTTGATCGATGCGATGCGAGTCGAATCGACGCGGCTCATTTGCCCCGCGCCGATACCGAGCGTTCTTCCATCGCCGCAAAATACAATAGCATTGGATTTAACGAATTTGGCGACACGGAAAGCAAAGAGCAAATCGTTCATTTGCGTCGGCGTCGGTTGTACTTTGGTAACGACTTTCAGATCGGCAGCGGAAAGATTTTTAGTATCCGACAACTGCACCAGCAATCCGCCGCCGATGCGTTTGTAATCCCATTCGTTGCCGCTAGCAGCCAGGGGAACGACAAGCAAACGTACATTCGCCTTGGCTTGGAAGAGAGAACGCGCTTCTGTTGTATAACCGGGCGCGATAATGACCTCAACGAATTGTTCGATTACCGCCTTTGCCGTTTCGCCGTCTACTTCACGATTGAAGGCAATGATGCCGCCGAATGCGGAAGTGGTGTCGGTGGCGAAAGCGCGCCGATAAGCGGCTGCCGACGAATCGGCGATAGCAACCCCGCAAGGATTGGCATGTTTGATGATGACGCAAGCGGGTGCATCGAAAACCTTCACACACTCCCATGCCGCATCGGCATCGGCAATGTTGTTATAGGAAAGCTCTTTACCTTGCAATTGCGTGTAATTGGCGAGCGTGCCTTCAGGCACCGTTTGCTCGGCATAAAACGCCGCGCTCTGATGCGGGTTCTCGCCATAGCGCAGCTCTTGGCGTTTATTGAACTGTAAATTCAATTTGTCGGGATACTCGCTGCGTTCGCCGGTGATGCGGAGGCCGCTGAGGTAATTGCTGATGGCGCCGTCGTACTGCGCCGTGTGCGAAAAAGCTTTTGTGGATAGCTCGAAACAACGTGTTTCCGATAAAGCGCATGCGTTATCGGAAAGTTCTTGCGCCAATGCCGTGTAGTCGGTGGGGTCCGTAACGATAGCCACATGCCGGTAATTTTTTGCAGCCGCGCGCACCATGGTCGGCCCACCGATATCGATATTTTCGATCGCGTCATCGAGCTCGCAATCGGGCTTTGCGATCGTTGCTTGAAACGGATAGAGATTAACCACGACCATATCGATAGCTGGAATATCATGGGCCGCCATTGCCGCCACATGCTCAGGCAAATCGCGGCGGCCCAGAATACCGCCGTGCACCTTCGGATGCAGCGTTTTCACACGTCCATCAAGCATTTCCGGAAAGCCGGTGTAGTCCGCCACCTCACGTACCTTGATATCGTTGTCAGCTAACAGTTTGGCGGTACCGCCCGTGGAAATGATTTCGACATTGAGTCGCACGAGGACTCGCGCAAAATCGACGATGCCGGTTTTATCGGAAACGCTAAGCAGCGCGCGCTGGATCTTGATCATGGCTTGAATTTCAGGTTAGGACAAAAGAGGCGATAAATCGCGAAGGAAAAAACGCCCTATCTTTAAAACGGATTCCTAATCAATGAAGCGTGTTTTGCACCGATTAAAATCCGCTACGCAGGGTTTATCAAAAAATGCAGTCACAACATTACATTACGACGCTCAAAAAGCCTTGCAGCACAAGCATAAACCTTTAATCGTGCCGCTCAACCCGGAAACAATATCGACGAAGCAATGAAAGAGCGAACCATCAATTCGTCACTGCCCCGCTAAAACAACATATAAAGAATAAGGCCACTGCACATCAACAATACATCGCGTCTTGTAAGAGCACAAACACGACGACCTATTCAATGCCGTACTGAGTCATCTTCTTACGCAACGTATTCCGATTAATGCCCAACAACTCCGCAGCGCGAGTTTGATTACCCTCCGCCTGCTGAAGCACAACCTCGATCAACGGTTTCTCAACGCTAGCCACCACCATATCGAAAATGGGGCCCGGCCGTTCGCCGTCCAGATCTTTGAAGTACTGCCGCATCACCCGACGCACACAGGCCGAGAGCTCCGGCTCCCGAACATCCTTCGATTCCCTAATCATGCTGCCATCTCTTCGGTTTGCGTTGCTTCGTAGCGCAACCGGGTGTCTTCAATGGCAAGCTGCTGAAAAAATTCATCCACCGCACGCATCTGTTCCCCCACAGTCTGCAGCTGGTTCATATGATGGCGAAATGCCGCCGAGCCGATCAATCCTTTGGTGTACCAGGAAATATGTTTACGCGCGACCTTAACGCCGGTCTCTTCTCCGTAGAACTGGTAAAGGTCATGCACATGTGCGATCAATACTCGGTGAATTTCCGCCACCTCCGGTACGGGCAAATATTCACCCGTCAAAAGATAATGCTCAATCTCCCTGAAAATCCATGGACGCCCTTGAGCGGCGCGCCCAATCATTACAGCATCTGCTTTGGTGTAGCTCAGTACATACTTCGCTTGCTCGGGAGTCGTAATGTCTCCGTTTGCAATAATCGGAATATTAACTGCCGCTTTAACTGCGGCAATGGTGTCGTATTCGGCTGTACCTGTATAACCGCAGGCACGGGTGCGGCCATGAATGGCCAATACTTGAATGCCGGCGCTTTCGGCGATTTTTGCAACACGAATAGCATTCTTATGCTGCCTGTCCCAGCCGGTCCGTATCTTTAAAGTCACCGGCACATTTACCGCGCTCACCACCGATTCGACAATAGCCTGCACCAGCGGCTCGTTCTGCAATAAGGCGGAGCCTGCCATCACATTGCAAACTTTTTTTGCCGGGCAACCCATATTGATATCGATGATCTGAGCGCCCTTATCCACATTGTATTTCGCCGCGTCCGCCATCATTTTCGGATCGGCGCCGGCAATCTGGACCGAAATCGGATCGACTTCTCCCTCATGGTTTGCGCGCCGCTTAGTTTTTTCCGATCCCCATAATAAAGAGTTGGAAGCCACCATTTCGGACACCGCCATTCCCGCGCCCATGTGTTTACACAATTGGCGAAATGGCCGATCGGTTACACCAGCCATAGGGGCAACGATCAAATTGTTCTTTAATTGATAAGGGCCGACGCGCATTTGCTTTAGAGGAAAAAACAGCGGCTGCAGGGCCGCTGGGAAAGTCGCCTATTTTATACGCAATCGCCGGGCAAGTAAAAAAACTTACACTGCGGCGAGTCCAAATCCGCCAAGCAAAATTTCAATACGCCTTCACCACCATTTAAGGCTGCAAGGTGAAATAAAACGCCGCGCCCTTTTCAACCTTCCCTTCCGCCCAAATATCGCCGCCATGACGACGAACGATTCGATGCACCGTTGCAAGGCCGATACCATAGCCTTCAAAATCATCGTTATGGTGTAAGCGTTGGAATGCGCCGAATAATTTATCGGCAAACGTCATATCGAATCCGGCACCATCGTCACGAACAAAATAAGTGGGGCCGATATCACTTTTCATCACACCGAATTCTATTTTCGCGATGGGGGTTTTCGAGGTGAATTTCCACGCGTTACGTAATAGATTATCCATTACGATTTTCATCAATGCTCGATCGGCGATCGCCTCTACATCTTTCGAAATGACCGTGTCCACTACTCGTTGCGGATCCGATTGCTTTAACTCGGTAATGATTTGTTCCGCCAATGCACTTAAATTCACCGGCACACGATGCAAGTCAGCGCGAGTAATTCGAGACAGCGCAAGCAGTCCGTCTATTACACCGTTCATGCGCACGCCGGCTGCGTATACCCGTTGCAGATAATCAGCGTTGCGTTCGCTCATTTCGTGCTGGCAACCGCGAATCAGAATTTGACTGAATCCCACAACGGCCCGCACCGGCGCGCGCAAATCATGGGCAACCGAATAGCTAAACGCATCGAGCTCGGAAAGGCTTGCTTCCAATTCAGCCGTACGCATCAACACACGCTGTTCCAACTCGCAATTCAGATGATGAACTCGATCTTCCGCAGATTTTCGTTCGGTTACATCTTGCAGAACTCCAATTACTCGCGAGTCGTTATGACCGTCTGTCGATACGCTTTTACCTTGGATCATCAGCCAACGTAAACTGCCATCGTGCATCTTGCCGCGAAACTCAACGTGAAACCGCGCAAAGTCCCGCAATCCGTTCCGAATTTCGCCGCGAACTTTCTCTCTGTCGGCCTCATCGACACAGGCCAGCAATTCCTCCAATGTCACGCTGCCATCGTCGGCTTCCACACCAAGCAATTCGGCGGTGTCATTAGAAAGATGAACCACTTGTGATGTTTCATCCATTTCCAGCATACCCATGCGCGCCGCGTCTAGCGCAAGACTCAGCCTCTCTTCGCTTTCACGCAATGCGGACTCGGCCTCGCGTCGCGCCAGCGCCATTTGAATCGTGGCATGCAACTCACGCTCAGAAAAAGGTTTAATCAAATAACCGTAAGGCTGAGTCGCTCTGGCGCGATCGAGCGTCACATCGTCCGAATAGGCGGTTAGATACACCACCGGCATTGGACGTTCTGCATTGAGGCGCGATGCGATTTCAATGCCATCGATATCACCCTGTAGATGAATATCCATTAAAACCAAGTCGGGCTCGATCTCGCGCGCTTTGCGCAAGGCCTCGCTGCCGGTGGCGGCGACAGCAGGCACTTCGTATCCTAAATTGGATAAGCCTTGCTGTAAATTAAACGCTACGATGCGCTCATCTTCCACCACCATAATCCGCTTCGACACTATGTTCACCATTTAATTAGAGGAAATCGCAGCTCGAAGCGCGTCGGGTTTCCTCGCTGAATGTCGATTTGCCCGCCGATTTGCTCGCTGAGTAAACGCACCAATTGCATTCCTAAGGTTGAAACAGTATCGAGATCAAGTTCATCTGGAATCGGCACACCATCATTAGCCACCGCAAGCGATACCGCATCCGTATCGACATACGATAGTGCGATCCAAATATTTCCCTCGCGTTTCTCACTGAAGCCGTGCTTAAGCGCATTGGCGACAAGCTCATTAACGATCAGGCCGCAAGGAATGGCGATATCGATCGGCAAACGCACATGATGAACATCGTTGTGCAAGGTAATGCCATCTTCCAATCCATATGCGCGAATCAAATCAGGCAACAGCATTCGCAGGAAATACTGAAAATCTACCCATTCGAAGTCTTTTGAATGGTAAAGCGTTTGATGGATAAGCGCCATCGATTTAATGCGATTTTGACTATCGCGCAACATTCGTTGCGCATTGGGATCATTAATACGCATCGCTTGAAGATCGAGCAGGCTATGGATGACTTGAAGATTGTTTTTGACCCGATGGTGGACTTCCCCGATAAGCAAGTCCTTTTCTCTCAATGCAATACGGATTCGCTCTTCACGTTGCTTGCGTTCCGAAATATCGATCACCGTAGAAAGCACCATGGGGCCGTCCTCCGAATGAATAGGGGTTAACGCAATTTCCACTGGAAATTCGCGCCCATCTCGATGTAACGCGTACAAATCCCTGCCCGCTCCCATGGAGCGTGGACTCGACTGACCAAAAAAACTGTCCAGCAATCCTATGTGCAACGAACGATAACGCTCAGGCAGCAGTATATCGATAGACTTGCCCATCAATTCTTCTCGGGCATAACCGAAAATACTCTCCGCCTGAATATTGAGCATTTCAATTATCCCCGTGCGATTGACCATTAGTATGGCATTGGGCGCAAATTCTACGACTGCGCGAAAGCGCCCCTCCATACTCTTTTGCTCATTGTTATCCACGCGATATCCGATATAAGCGACAAACGAACCATCCGGCCACAAAGAAAAAGCTCGATTCGAAAAGCAACGGCACCGATATGCAACGCGGTATAAGCGATATGCCTTCAGCTTACCCGGCCCATCGCGAATATGGATAAATAAATCCGCGCGAAGCACTAGAAGCCACAAGGGTAATACCCTCAAAATCGTTACTCATTTCCTAATCAAGCGAGCAACCGGTAAATCGTAGCTATTCCTCATTGAAAAAGTTACACACTCGAAACACGAGCCACATGGTGCGCTTGCTACGACAAACCTTCGAACCGGCGGAGTAGTCGCATAACAATGAGTGCTGTTCGACGCCACGTTCTCGCCCTTCATCAAGAACCAAGCAAGAATGGTGCCTCCGTCCCCTTCTTTTTTTTTCACGAGCATTTGCATAAAACCCACATACAACGGAGCAACGCGGCGTTCATTCTCTTCGCCATACCGGCGCCTAGAACTCGCGTGCAATCGAAACAGCAGGAAACTAACTTCGTCTAGAGACAACAAGAGCACAACCGTCGAATAGACAGCCTAAGCCACAAGCCCAGTAGATAACAAATATCGTTTTTACGACATCTTTAACAACAGAAAGGCTGAAACTATCCTTCATCCCTCCGCGTTCGCCGAGGAGGAGCCGCAGCGTAGATCCGATTAGCCAGTCGACTAAATGGCAACGATTGCAAAATCACTTTGCCGGGCCCGCGCAGTGTGGCGAAAAATAACCCCTCACCGCCAAATAGCGCCGTTTTTATTTTGCCGACGTACTGAATGTTATAGTCGACAGTGGCTTGCATCGCGACCAAACACCCGGCATCGACCCGCAGCAATTCCCCATTAGCCAATTCCCGTTCCATCAATGCGCCGCCTGCATGAATAAAGGCCAAACCATCGCCTTCCAGTTTTTGCATGACAAAGCCTTCACCACCGAAAAAACCAGCACCCAGGCGACGTTGAAAAGCAATGCCGACCGCAACGCCGCGCGCAGCACAAAGAAATGACTCTCGCTGAGAAATGAATGCGCCGCCGATATGAGCAAGATCGATGGCCATGATTTTCCCGGGAAAAGACGCAGCGAATGCTAATTTTCTTCTGTCGTTAGACGTATTGGTATAAACGGTCATGAAAGCAGACGAGCCCGCAACCATGCGTCTACCGGCCCTTACCAGCTTATCCACAAAACCGCCGCTGCCCGCACCGTCGCCCAACACAGCGTCCATGGCAATGCCATCTTCCAGATACATCATGCTGCCCACCTCTCCGATCGCAGACTTGCCGGGCGGTAGCTGGATTTCCACATACTGCATATCGTCGCCGACAATTTGATAATCGATCGAGTCCATGGACATATTAGATTTTCCTGATGATGACAACGATATCGAATTAATTGCGAGGGGCGCTCAGCGTGATCGCCACTTCGCCGCCGCTCTCACTACCGTACGATTTGAAAGACAATGTTCTCGCTTTCATATCCCACAACATCGGTTCCCCCGTATAGGGGTTGGCGAATGCGGCATCGCTGGTTTGCACGAAAGGCCCAACCCTTTCATCGGGCAATTTCAACGCGGCAATCTCGATCTGTAAATTGATCAGTCGCGCCAGTCCGTCGAGATCGTGCGCTTTCAAAAAGTAAGGGCTCAAATCGGCAAAACCGGCGGCAACCAATTGCCGGCCGATTAAGTTATAAACCGTCGAGGTATCGCCGATTCCGAATTCCTGCGCCAACGATTGAGGAAACGAGTCCTTTTGCTGCACTATCTTTTGTGCCGATTGCTCGGAAAACATTATCCATCGATCGATAACACCAGCCTGTAGATTGAATGTCGCATTGGGGCGGTATAACGGCGTTTTTCGCCAGAATGGATGTTCAAGCGACCAATTGGTGCGTTGCGCAGCAGTGGCGTTTGTCTGGACTGTAGCCAATTGATCGAATCGTGCCAACACATCCGCAGCCAAACGCAATTCACCAATCAGTGCATTATGAAAACTCAATTCCGTCGAGGAAAGCGGTCTGGCGATTTGCGCCAGTTCATTCTTCTTCTGACTGACGAGAGTAGGAAATTGGTTAATAACTTGACTGAACAACTCGTATTGCCGCTGTAATAGCGAAATAGCAATCATGCGTACCAGCAAAGCATCCGACTGAGTCGCCAACGATCGCCAGAAACGAGTATCTTGCTGCAACATTTCCAGCCCTTGCCCAGCGCGGCCATCTTGAATCAGCAAAACGGCCTTTGCCCACCAGGCAAACTTCGCGCGTTGCAAATCGACGAAGGAAGGCATGGGTGCCGTCACTTCCACCGGTCTTGTAAATTTCGTAAAAGTAAGCAAACGCCCATAACGATCCAGCAGAACCTTATTGCTCTCTAGCGTCTTTTCGATTTGCGGGCGATCCTGCACGATACAAGCAGCCACATTGATCGGATGGCCGGCAATATTTTTGTCGCATAGGGACAATACGTTTTCACTGAAGCGTAAATCGTTCGGCGAATGGGATTCTTGAGCGGTGTGCTTAGCGCTTCGTTGCGCAAATAAATCTTTGCCTCGATCGATTGGATTTTTATCAACTGGCGCAGTGAATCCCAATAGAAAAAAATAAGCGTTGTCATGATCGGCAACGGCGGGATGTTGTAGTAAACGGATAAAGTTCTCGTTCGTCGATTCGTCTCTTCCCCACAACGCGAAGCCGACGACGATCAATAGTAAAAATACCGAGACAACAGCGATGCTTTTTTTAATCACAGGTATTCGTCACTTTAAAATGAAGCACGCACAAACTCGTAATATTGTCATCCGTCGCAACGCGAAAGATCTGCTGTTTGCTAAGGGTTAGTCAGGTTGAATTAGTTAGCATCCTTGCTTGGGTCGCCCCTTCTCCCGCTTGCGGGAGAAGGGCGTGCATACAGAAGCTTTGTTTATCCATAACTAAGGTTCAATGGGCCTCATCCCAATTACGCCCCATACCCACTTCCACTAACAACGGCACGCGAAGTTGCGCAACATCCGTCATCAGTGCCGGCAGCCGTTCGTTAACCAGCGTTATCTCGCTTTCCGGCACTTCCAGCAATAGTTCATCGTGCACCTGCATGATTAGCTTCGATTGCAAACGCTGTTCATTCAACCAATCGTGCACAGCAATCATAGCCAGCTTGATCAAATCCGCTGCCGTGCCCTGCATGGGCGCATTGATCGCCGCTCGCTCGGCCGCTTGTCGTCTCGCCATATTGCCACCGCGTATCTCGGTTAAAAATAGCCGTCGGCCGAAGACCGTTTCCACATAGCCTCTCTCACGCGCCTCATTACGTGTTCTATCCATATAGGCTTTTACGCCGGGATAGCGAGCAAAGTAGCGCTCTATATAAGCTTGCGCCGCGCTACGTTCGATACCGAGATTAGCCGCTAACCCGAATTGCGACATGCCGTAAATCAAACCGAAGTTGATGACTTTGGCATAACGGCGCTGTTCGCTCGTCACTTGATCTCGCTCAACCACAAAAATCTCCGCCGCCGTAGCGCGATGAATATCTTCACCGGCTGCAAATGCGGCAAGTAGTCCTTCATCGCCGGACAAATGGGCCATGATGCGCAATTCGATTTGCGAATAATCGGCTGAAATGATCTTGCTGCCCACCGGTGCAATGAATGCCTCACGGATACGCCGACCTTCGGCGGTTCGCACCGGAATGTTTTGCAAATTAGGATCGTTGCTTGCCAAACGGCCTGTTACCGCAATGGCTTGTCCGTAGTTGGTATGCACGCGTCCCGTCGCTGCATTAACCATGCGTGGCAACTTATCCGTATAAGTGGATTTAAGTTTCGCCAGTCCGCGATATTCGAGCAACAGTTTCGGCAATGGATAATCCAACGCCAATTCCGCAAGCACTTCTTCATCGGTCGATGGCGTGCCGCTCGGCGTTTTTTTCTTTACCGGCAACTTTTGTTGCTCAAAGAGAATTTCTTGAATTTGTTTTGGCGAATTGAGATTGAACGGTTGTCCCGCTTGTTCATGGGCCCGTCGCTCAAGGTCCAATAGTTTTTGCCCAAGCTCCCGGCTTTGCGCTTCTAGTTGCGCGATATCGAGCAATACGCCATTTCGCTCCATGCGAAACAACACGGGCATTACCGGCATTTCAATATGCCGATAAACGTGCAAGAGTTTTTCATCTTCCGCAATGCCGGGATAAAGCGATTCATGCAATTGCAATGTCACATCGGCATCTTCCGCCGCGTACTCCGACGCCCGTTCGATATCCACTTGATCGAAACCGATTTGACTAGCACCCTTGCCCGCCACCTCTTCATACTTGATCGTCGTCACATCCAAATGGCGTAGCGCCATGCTATCCATATCGTGCGGTTTGTGCGACTCCACCACATAGGACTCAAGCAATGTGTCATGCACGACGCCGCGCATGGTAATGCCATGATTGGCGAATACATGCATATCATACTTAGCGTTTTGCCCGACCTTGTGCCGCTTTTCGTGCTCAAGCCATGGCTTCAATAGGGCAAGCGCAGCATCGATGGAAATCTGTTCAGGCGCACCGGGATAACGATGCATCAACGGCAAGTAAGCCGCTTTGCCCGGCGTGCAGCTAAAGGATATACCGACCAGCCGCGCAGCCTGATGATCGAGGCTCGTCGTCTCCGTATCGATGCAAACCAGTTCGGCCGATTCGATGGTTGTCAGCCACGCTTTCAATTGCTCGTCGGTCAAAATGGTTTCGTAGTTGCGAGGTAGTGGCCCTTTAAGACTATTATCAATAGCGGTCACTCCCGTCAATAAATCAGGTTGAGTGCTTGCGGTCATTGCGGACTGCAACTCTCTCAGCCAAGACTTAAATTGAAAACGTTCGAAGAGCTTTGCCAATGCCTCGTTATCCGGAGCGCGGTGACGTAGATCTTCCAAGGCGAACGGCAATTCCAGATCGCATTTGATAGTGATAAGCCGACGCGCTTGCGGCAGCCAGTCGAGCGATTTGCGTAAGTTTTCGCCTACAACACCGGTGATTTTTCCGGCGTTGGCAATGAGATTATCGAGCGTGCCGTACTCGCTCAGCCATTTCACTGCGGTTTTCGGTCCGACCTTCTCGACGCCCGGAATGTTATCGACCGTGTCTCCGACCAACGTCAAATAATCGATGATCCGATCCGGCGATACACCGAATTTACCAACGACGCCGCTTGTGTCGAAACGCTCGTTGGTCATGGTGTTCACCAGCGTGACGCGGTCATTGACCAGTTGGGCGATGTCTTTATCGCCGGTGGAAATCACCGTATCGATGCCATGCCGAGTGGCGAATTCAGCCAGCGTTCCGATCACATCGTCCGCTTCCACGCCATCGATCATCAACAACGGCCAACCCAATGCTTTGACCGCCTCATGGATAGGTTCGATCTGCGCCGCCAAATCCTCCGGCATCGCCGCACGATTGGCTTTGTATTGAGGATACCAGTCGTCCCTGAACGTCTTTCCTTTTGCATCGAAAACGCAAGCGCTATAATCCGCCGGTATTTCACCGGTGAGACGGCGCAACATATTCAATACGCCATAAATCGCGCCGGTGGGCTCGTTCTTCGCATTGCGTAGATCGGGCAGCGCATGAAACGCGCGATAGAGATAGGACGAGCCGTCCACAAGAAGCAACGTTGTCATTCAGTTCTCGATTTCAAAATGAATTGGGTGAACATGGAAATGCCTCGGCCGGAAATGATGGTTATGTGTTAGCGCTGGAAAAAAATTTGAACAATTCAGCTTTGTCTCACACCACCGAATAAGCCCGACTCTCTGTTTCCCTGATAAAGTAAAGTGCCTTTTGTGCATTTAATCGACGTTTAGACTCGTCGATGGGTGCCCAATAATTTAATCATGTGTTTTTTTGCGAAAGCGCCTGTATGAACAACAAACTTCCCAAGCTCAGCGATCCGGAGATGTCCATTAGAAGCAGCACCTCGGCTCGCGAATCGTGGCGCATGTTCGAGATTATGGCAGAATTCGTCGCCGCCACGGAAAGACTCCAGGCCGTCCATCCGGCCGTCAGCATTTTCGGCAGCGCGCGCACACCAGCGGATAACCCCTACTATCTCCTCTGCGAAGAAATCGCCCGCCAACTCTCGGACGCCGGCTTTTCCGTTCTGTCCGGCGGCGGTCCCGGCATTATGGAAGCCGCTAATCGCGGCGCTTATTTCGGCAAAAGCCCCAGCGTCGGCCTCAATATCGTTTTACCCCATGAGCAAGCGGCCAACTATTATCAAGACATTTCGATCACCTTCGAACACTTCTTTGCCCGCAAAGTCATGTTCGTTAAATTCGCATCGGCCTATGTGGTGATGCCCGGCGGCTTCGGCACGCTGGATGAATTGATGGAAGCGCTGACCCTGGTGCAAACCGGAAAAACACGCAAGATTCCCATCATCCTCGTCCATGAGCCGTTCTGGCGCGGCATGATCGATTGGTTCAAATCGACCTTGGTTACCGAAGGTATGATCAGCCCGGAAGACATGGATCTGATTCAAACCATCAATGAGCCGAAAGCCGTCGTCGAAGCCATTTTCCGCCACTACGAAACACGCGGCTTCGAACCGTCCGAATCGGAACGGGAGAAGCAGCTTAGTCTCTAGAGCCTGTTATACTTCGGCCTGTCAACGAACCATTGCGTTATTCCGCAGTCGTTCTTGATAGGCCCCTGAAACCACTACGCTCGCAAACGACCATGCGCAGACTATCGCTTTCTCTCTTATTCGCCCTGGCTTGCCTGACTGCTCACGCGCAAGACAACAAACCCTCGAAGCCTTCGAATTTGCAACCGTTACCGGAAGCGCCACCGCCGCCGACGATCAAATCCGATCCGAGCCTAGAGCCCGAAGTCACCATCGTGCAAAAAAAAGGCTCCAAGATCGAAGAATATCGAGTGCACGGTAAGCTCTACGGAATGAAGGTAACGCCGGCGGTCGGCCCAGCCTACTATTTACTCGACGAGCGCGGCGATGGTCAATTCGTGCGCTACGATAGTATCGATAAGGGCTTACAGGTTCCTCACTGGGTCATTATGACGTTTTAACGAGCGGGCCTTGCGGAAGTGATTCCGGTGAGGCTAACGATATCGTTTCACCCATCCATCCTATCAATCGATGCTATATACAGCGCCTTTACAAAGAGGCGGCGGAAAACCGTATTTAGCATCACCCATTAAAAATTAGTAGACGACATAAAGCCATGTCCGTTTTTACCCCCGTCACAGAAGAGCAAGCCCGCAGTTGGCTAAAGAACTACACCCTCGGCCAATTGACCAAGCTCGAAGGTATTTCCGACGGCATTGAAAATACCAATTTCTTTCTTAGCACCACACACGGCGAATACGTATTAACGCTATTCGAAAAACTTTCCATCGCCGAACTGCCTTTCTACATTCAACTGATGGCCCACTTGGCTCATCGAGGCATACCATGCCCATTGCCGATCGAAAAAATCGATGGCAAACACTTGAGCGAACTGAACGGCAAACCCGCCTGCATCGTCACTAAGCTTACCGGCAAGCCGGTTCGAGATCCCACATCTGCCCATTGCGGAGAAGTGGGCGAAATGTTGGCCGAAATGCATCTCGCCGGCACAAGCTATCCGGCACGCATGGAGAACTGGCGCGGCAAGCCGTGGTGGAAAAAATTCGTGCCTGAAGTCTTGCCCCATCTCCCGGCCGACGAAGCCAAATTGATAACCGATGAGCTAGCATTCCATACGGCACAAGATTATTTCTCGTTGCCGCAAGGAATTATTCACGGTGATCTATTCCGCGATAACGTGCTCTTCACCGGCGATCGTATCGGCGGCGTCATCGATTTTTACTTTGCCTGCAATGAAGCATTGTTATTCGATGTGGCGATCACGCTGAATGACTGGTGTGTCAACGCCGATGCGACGCTTGATAAAGAACGTGCAAGCAGCTTCATCACCGCCTATCATGCGGTTCGTCCGCTGACCGATATCGAACGACGTGCATGGCCGGCGATTCTGCGCGCGGCAGCTTTCCGGTCATGGTTAGGGCGACTGGGTTACACCTATTTCCCGCAACCGGGAGAAATCACCCATACGAAGGATCATGGGCATTTCCGCCGTTTGCTGGAACATTACATTCATAACACCAACGAAATTAAACTCTAACGTGCGCACCCGAGACGTGCCAGCCCGTCATGGCTGGCTATGGATAAAACAAGGATTCGACCTCTTTCGCAAATCGCCGATGATGTGGGGCATCGTGCTAGGCGTATGGTGCCTTAGCTATATCGTCCTGAAATTGCTGTTTCAAAATTGGGGAGAAATCGCGTTCGGCCTTATTTATCCGGGCTTGTCGGCCGGCTTGATGTTGGGATGCCAAGCGTTAGAAGCGGGGCAGAAGCTACAAGTGAACCATCTGACGGAAGGATTCAGAAGGAATCCCAAAGAATTGCTCTTCTTAGGATTGATCACGCTCGTCGCCGGTAGCCTTATCGGTTTATGCGTATCGTTGATCTTTCCCGGCGATGTAGAAAAACTTAGAGTACTTGAAGACCCCGATGCCGATATACGGCCGATTCTGCCCTGGCTATTGAAATTGATGTCGATTCAAATCTTGGCATCGATTCCCATTTTGATGGCCATGTGGTTCGCGCCAGCGCTATTGGTCTTCCACAAGATGCGCGCCGCTCATGCCATACGCTGGAGTTTGTATGCATGCATTAGCAATATCGGCCCGTTTATAGTGTATGGAGTGATTTCAGTGGCGTTATTTGGCATTGGTCTGATACCGAAAGGGCTTGGGCTAGTTGTTGTCATTCCGATATTAATGGCCTCTACCTACAGTTCGTATCGGGATATCTTTGCCGATTAGAGATCGGTCACATCGACAGCGGTTGGATCGTCGTTACCATTCTGAGCGAAGCACCTGCTGTTTGTGACATAAAACAGATGCTTCGTTTCGCTCAAAATAACTATTAAATCGAACACTACACCGTCTGCAACTTAGCGTATTCCAACGCCAGCCACTTCACACCCTCGCCTCTAAATTTCACCTGCACACGCGCATCCGTACCACGGCCTTCGCACGACAACACGACACCATCGCCGAATTTTGCATGGCGCACATTCTGGCCGATGGCAAACGGCAAACCACCGAAATTCGGAGACGGCTCGCGAACCACTTGAGACTGCGCATAACTTTGTCCATGCTCCCTCACATCGCCCCATAGATCCTTTCGCGGCGTAAAGCCGCCAAACCCCATGGAACGCTGCGGCGGCGTAAGCCACTTGAATAAACTATCAGGAATCTCGCTCACGAAACGCGAAACCGCGCCGTACCGCATTTGGCCATGCAGCATACGAGTTTGCGCGTAGGTCAGATAAAGCCGCTGGCGAGCGCGAGTAACAGCCACATACATCAAGCGCCGCTCCTCTTCGATGCCATCTCGCTCGCTCATGGATTGCTCGTGAGGAAATAATCCCTCTTCGAGCCCGCTGACAAAAACAGCATCGAATTCGAGACCTTTTGCCGCATGAATCGTCATGAGTTGCAATGCATCTTGTCCTGCACCTGCCTCATGTTCGCCGGCCTCGAGACTGGCATGGGCCAGAAATGCCGATAGTGCATCGCCGGGCTCTCGCTCTCCTTCGCTGACTTCCGGTTCGAAGCCTGCGGCCGCACTGATCAATTCATCCAAGTTTTCCAGCCGGTCGGCGCCTTCGCGCTCATTCCGGTAAAACTCTCGAAGACCGCTGCGCTCCAGCATCTCGTCCGCCAGCTCCGCGAGCTTGAGTCCCTTCGCGCTTTCGCCTAGGCCGTCGATCATCGCCGCAAATGCCATCAAGCTCGACCCCGATCGCCCGGTAATCGTTGTTTCCTTAGCTGCTTGAAACAAGCTGATACCACGCATAGCCGCCGCTTCCTGCAACTGCTCTATGGAACGGGCGCCGATACCTCGGGTCGGAAAATTCACGACACGCAAAAATGCGCCGTCGTCATCGCGATTGGCCGCTAACCGCAAATAGGCCAATGCATGCTTAATCTCTTGCCGCTCAAAAAATCGCAAGCCGCCATAAACGCGATAGGAAATGCCGGCTTGGAATAACGCATGTTCCAATACGCGCGATTGCGCATTGGATCGATACAGCAACGCCATATCCGTCAATGCCATTCCGTCGCGCGATAAGCTACGCGCTTCTTCGACGATGAATTGCGCTTCGCCGATATCGGATGGCGCTTCGAAAATTCGAATCGGCTCGCCGGCCCCGGCTTCGGTCCACAAATTTTTGCCGAGGCGACTTTGGTTGTGCTTGATCAACGCATTGGCCGCATCGAGGATATTGCCGTGGGAGCGGTAATTTTGTTCCAGCCGGATCACTTTGCGAACATTGAAATCCCGTTCGAACTCGCGCATGTTGCCGGTCTCGGCGCCGCGGAATGCGTAAATGGATTGATCATCATCACCAACGGCAAACACTGTTCCTTGTTGACCAGCCATTAGCTTGATCCACAGATATTGCAGCCGGTTGGTATCTTGAAACTCGTCCACCAGCACAAAACTAAAACGGCGCTGATAGTGTTCGCGCAATAGCTCGTTACGATTCAGCAACTCGTAGGTTCGCAACAATAGTTCGGCGAAATCGACAACACCTTCGCGCTGACATTGCTCGTCGTAAGCCGCATAAAGCTCAACCATATTGCGCGAATATTCGTCGTAGGCTTCGGCATTTTGCGCTCGAATGCCCTTCTCCTTATTGCCGTTGATGAAGTACTGGACCTGTCGCGGCGGATATTTCTCATCGTTCACATTGAGCGACTTCATCAAGCGCTTGATAGCTGCCTGCTGATCCTGCGAATCCAGAATTTGAAATAACTGCGGCAAACCGGCTTCACGATAATGGGCGCGCAGCAAACGATTGCATAAACCGTGAAAAGTGCCGACCCACATGCCATTCACATTCACCGGCAACATCGACGAAATCCGCGTCATCATTTCCTTCGCGGCTTTATTGGTAAATGTCACCGCCAGAATACCGCCGGGACTCGTCTGCCCCGTCTGGATGAGATAAGCGATGCGTGTGGTCAGCACGCGGGTTTTGCCGCTGCCGGCGCCTGCCAGTACCAGCGCGGATTCGCGAGGCAAAGTGACGGCTTCGAGCTGTTCTGAATTGAGACCTTGGAGGAGATTTGAATGCATCGGTGAGACCGGCATAAAATGGCCCGGCGCGACAAAGTGGTTAATCGAGAGTGAGCCCCGGATTATAAGGCATGTCTTGAATTCGTTTCTTCAAACCTACGGTTATCTAGCATTATTTGCGGGCGCCTTGCTGGAAGGTGAAAGCGTTCTATTGCTCGCCGGCGTCGCGGCGCACGAAGGATGGATGTCTTTTCCACTGATTGTGCTAATGGCGCTCATCGGTGGTTTTTTGGGAGATCAGTTGTTTTTTTTCCTCGGCCAGCACTATGGCGATCGACTGCTGAACCGCTTTCCTCGTCTCGCCGCCAAAGCGCCAGGGATAAAAGCGCTGCTGCAACGGTGGGATGCGCCCTTAGTGATATTCATTCGGTTTATATACGGATTACGCATCGCTGGCCCGATCATTATCGGCAGCGCCGGCATTTCACGTTGGCGGCTTGCGTTTTTTAATTTGGTTGGCGCGGCGATTTGGGCGCCAGTGGTTGCCGGTGCAGGTTACTTGGCCAGCCATGCTGTGCAGCAGTTGATGCATGATTTCGAGCAGGCTAAGTTCGGCATATTAGTTTTTTTTATTGTTATCGCCTTAGCCCTGTGGTTCACCCATCGCAGGAAATAAAGGCTGATACATCTTACTGAACTTTAATAAATCCCATGAAAAAACGTAGCGCTCACGTCTTTATCGATGACTTGTTTTGATCGTCAAAAACGAAACTTGTCAGTGGAATCGTGAAATTGATTCGATTCCCACCTGGGAATTCAATTCTGGTTTCAACAGAGAAGTCCTCATTTACACGGTAGTAAATGAGGACTTCGAGTACCATACTGGTAAGAATCGCACCGCGCAGCAAACTTCCAAAGCAGTCTATTCAACAATGCCATTCTGAATCGCTATTTTAACGATTGCGATTTGCAGCAGCGGCAGCCAGTCTCATTTCTTCCAATGCTTGCCGTAGCAGTTGCTCTGCTTTTGCGGCGTGCCCATCAAGGTCGTAAGCATTTGCCACTTGTGCCTGATGAAGCCGTTCAAGAGCATGCTCGACGTGTTCCCGTGCAGCGATGATATTGGGGTGGCCACTTTCAACGCCAGCCCACGCACATGATGAGGCCACAGCGGCCAATAAAAGTATTTTTGCTATGGGACGCATATCGTATTCCTTTCTTAATTAAACGCGTAAGAGTTATGCTGATTTAGATTTTTTGATCGGTTGTATTACTTTTCATCATGTAATGGTGATGGCTACATTGGCTAATAAATATTGGCTAATAAATTAGGATTGGATTACTGCTAATAACGTTGCTAAGGCCCGGATTGGTGACGACGATGCAGTAACAAATTGTAATCTCTATGTTGATAAACAACCTTGCTACTAGTAGATATTTAGGGGCAAGTATTAGAACAGCGCCGACTCATACGCGCCATACAACTTCCAATAATATTCACCACAATCGCCCAAGTCTAAAAAACCTGTGAATAGTAACGAAATCATTACCTCTAGCAACAACAAATCTCTACCACTTAGGCCCGCCGCCCCTTCACAGTTATAATGCCGCCTTTGCCCCCCTTTTTGGTAATCCCCATGCAAGAGCAATACCGTCCCGACCAGATCGAAAAAGCCGTTCAAACCGAGTGGGAAGCGCAGAACGCGCACCGCGTCGCCGAAGATGCTTCGAAGCCGAAGTACTATTGCCTGTCCATGCTGCCCTATCCCTCGGGCAAGCTGCATATGGGACACGTGCGCAACTACTCCATCGGCGATGCGCTGACTCGTTATTTATCGATGAACGGCCACAACGTGCTTCAACCCATGGGCTGGGACGCATTCGGTCTGCCGGCCGAGAATGCCGCCATGAAAAACGGCGTTCCACCGGCGCGCTGGACCTACGACAACATCGCTCACATGAAAGGGCAATTGAAAGCCCTCGGCTTCGCGCTGGACTGGTCGCGCGAAGTCGCCACTTGCAAGCCTGAGTACTATCGGTGGAATCAATGGCTATTCTTGCGCATGTGGGAAAAAGGCATCGTCTATCGCAAATCCGCGGTGGTGAATTGGGACCCGATCGATCAGACCGTGCTTGCCAACGAGCAAGTCATCGATGGCCGCGGCTGGCGCACCGGCGCGGTCGTTGAAAAACGCGAAATCCCCATGTACTACATGAAGATCACCGCTTACGCCGATGAGTTGATTGCGCAGTTGGAAAAACTCGGTTGGCCGGAACCGGTAAAGCTGATGCAGAAAAACTGGATCGGTAAAAGCGACGGCGCAGAGATTCATTTTCCCTATGAAGATGGCAACGGCGTATTGAAAGTTTTTTCGACTCGTCCCGATACGATTTATGGGGCGAGTTTCATGGCCGTCGCGCCGGAGCATCCCATCGCGCAGAAAGCCGCGCAAAATAATCCTGCCGTGCAAGCGTTCATTGAAGAGTGCAAAAAAGGCGGCGTCACCGAAGCGGAACTTGCGACGCAAGAGAAAAAAGGCATAAACACCGGCTTCTTCGCGCTTAATCCGATGACGCAGCAAAAACTGCCGATTTTTGTCGCCAACTATGTCCTGATGGGTTACGGCGAAGGTGCGGTCATGGGTGTACCGGCCCATGATGAGCGCGATTTTCACTTTGCGAAGAAATACAACCTGCCTATCCTTCAGGTCGTGCAACAGGCCAATAAAATTTATTCAACCGATGCCTGGCAAGACTGGTATTCGGACGACGGCATCGCCATTAACTCCGGCGACTTCGACGGCAAAACCACCGCCGAATTCAAAAAGAAAATCGGCACTGTACTCGGCGCATTGGAACTCGGCGGCCCACGCATCACCTACCGCTTACGCGATTGGGGCATTTCGCGCCAACGCTACTGGGGCACGCCGATTCCGATGATCCATTGCGACACATGCGGCGAAGTGCCCGTGCCGGACGATCAGTTACCTGTTGTACTACCGGAAGACTTGGTGCCGGACGGCAGCGGCAACCCGCTCGCCAAGACGCCAGCTTTCCACAATGTCGATTGTCCGAAATGCGGCAAGCCCGCGCGGCGTGAAACCGACACGATGGATACATTCGTCGATTCGTCCTGGTACTTCATGCGTTACTGCGCCCCCGATGCGAAGAACATGGTGGATGAGCGCGTCGATTACTGGATGCCGGTGGATCAATACATCGGCGGTATCGAACATGCGATTCTGCATTTGCTCTATGCACGCTTCTGGACCAAGGTCATGCGCGATCTCGACCTCGTCAAATTCGATGAGCCGTTTGCAAATCTGCTGACGCAAGGCATGGTGCTGAACCATATCTTCTTCCGCAAAAGCGACAAAGGCGGCATTACTTATTTCCCGCCCGATGAAGTGCAGATTCACCGCGACGATAACGGCAAGATCATCGGCGCGACCGGTGCCAATGGAGAGCCTGTCGAATACGGCGGCTTCGGCACCATGTCCAAATCGAAATTGAATGGTGTCGATCCGCAAGCAATTATCGACAAGTACGGCGCGGACACAGCACGGCTTTTCGTCATGTTCGCAAGTCCTCCGGATCAATCCGTCGAATGGTCCGATGCCGGCGTAGAAGGCGCATTCCGCTTTTTACGGCGCCTATGGAAAATCGTTCACGATCACGTCAACGCCGGTGTCGTTAACGCTTATACGAGCGGCGAGCTATCGGCTGAATTGAAAGCCTTGCGCAATCAGCTTCATCGCACCATCGATAAAGTCGGCGACGACTATGGCCGGCGCAAGCAATTCAACACCGCGATTGCTGCCGTGATGGAGTTGCTCAACAATTTCACCAAACTCAATGACACAAGCCCCGCTGCTCGCGCGGTTGCGCAGGAAGTGCTGGAATCCGTCACCGCCATTCTCTCGCCCATCGTGCCGCATATCTGTACCGCGATTTGGTCAGAACTTAAACCCGGCACACAGCTTCTCAATCAACCTTGGCCCAAGGTCGATGCCGCGGCACTGAAGCAAGATGAGATCGATCTGGTCATTCAAGTCAACGGCAAGCTGCGCGGCAACTTTACGGTGCCAGCAAAAGCTACTCGCGAAGAAGTCGAAGAACTGGCTCGCAATCATGAAATCGTTCTGCGGCAAATAGGCGATGCCCCGATTAAAAAAGTGGTCGTCGTACCCGGCAGACTCGTGAACGTTGTGATATGAGAAAAACCGCGCGGATCGAGCAAACAAACCTTCGTATGCAAGCAGCCATTATTCATAAACACACATCGCTCTCACGGCGATTCACGCTGTTTATTCTCGCGCTCTTGATACCGTTCGCATTCGCTGCTTGCGGTTTTCAACTGCGCGGAGAACAGACGCTTCCGTTTGCGAACTTAGCGATATCCGGTAGCTCTTCGTATGCAACAACGGCGCAACTCAAAGCAGCAGTCGGTAAGTTACCGAGCACGCACTTAGTTGACGCCGCAAAAGCCGACGCCGTGTTATACGTGATGAACGAAACGCAGGAAAAAATCATTAGCGCCTTGAGCGCAGCCGGCAAGGTGCGTGAATATGAATTGCGTTTGCGAGTCAGCTTCCGCCTCACCGATAAACAAGGCAACGAACGCATTCCGGAAACGGAAATCACGCTATTCCGATTGCTGACCTACGACGAATCGCAAATATTGTCCAAAGGTCAAGAAGAAGCGCTGCTCTATCAAGATATGCAAACCGATATTACGACCCAGATCATGCGCCGCGTCGCCGCCGTCAAACCTGGAGTCTAATCGGTGCGATTATCCGCGGAACAACTAGCCGACCAACTAGGTAAAAAAATCGCGCCGCTTTATGTGGTATTCGGTGCTGAACCTTTATTCATACTAGAAGCCGCTGATCGCGTTCGTGCAGCCGCGCGAAACGCGGGGCATTCGGAACGAGAAGTCTTGACTGTCGAACCCGGCTTCAAATGGAACGAACTGAGCATGAGCGCCGCGAGCCTTTCGTTATTCGGCGAACGAAGAATATTGGAAATTCGCATTCCCAACGGCAAGCCAGGAACAGAAGGCGGTAAAGCATTGGAAGCTTTCGCCGGGGCCCTGCCGGCTGACACGGTCAGCATGGTGCTGCTACCTGAAGTCGATCGCACCGGCCAATCGTCTAAATGGTTTCAAGCGCTGGAAGCCAATAGCGTGATGGTGGAAGCGCAACCGGTCAGTCGCAATCGCTTGCCCGATTGGATCGGACAACGACTCGCTATGCAGAAGCAACGCGCATCGCGTGAAGCGCTTGATTTCATCGCCGACCGAGTGGAAGGCAACCTGCTCGCCGCGTTTCAAGAAGTGCAAAAACTGGCGCTGCTATTTCCTGAAGGTGAACTATCGCTCGAACAAGTATGCGATGCGGTTGTCGATGTATCGCGCTACGACGTATTCCAATTGAGCGATGCCATTCTTGAAGGCAATGTGCCGCGCATCGCCCGTATGCTCGAAGGATTACAAGCCGAGGGCGAAGCACCGCCGTTGGTGCTATGGACCATCAGCTCAGAGATCCGTGGCTTGCTTGCCGTGGCAATGGCACTGAAAGCTCGCAAACCGATTACGCCGCAAATGCAACGCGAATATCGATTGTGGGGTGGAAGACAAGGAAAGGTAGAGCGCTTGGCGCGTAAGCATAATATCGATTTGCTGGAAGCTGCCCTGATGCAATGTCAGGAAGCGGACCGTATCGCAAAAGGATTGGGGCGAGGCGATATATGGAATATCTTGCTGCAATTGGCGCTGATAGCAACGGGAAAACCAGCCTTGCCACGTAAGGCGTTAGCATCATTTGGAATTTAGAGCGTCTAACAATTCTCCCTAGTATTGCAGAAGCTCCTTGGCGTGGCATTTTGTTAGACGCCCTCGTAGAAATTTGCAAACCACCTGACTAAAGTGGGATTTCCATTCTTACGCCATCGCCAAACCTCATTAAGCTAGAATACGTAATTGGACTCGAACTCTCAGCACCACCCGCCATGACTTCTCTTGATATCAAAAATTACATGCAATCCGTGGGCCAATCTGCCCGCGCCGCAGCACGCCTGATGGCCAAAGCCAACACAGCGGCGAAAAACCAAGCGCTGATCGCTATTGCCGACGCGTTGATACGCGATAGCGCGGAGCTAATCGCAGAAAACCGCAAAGATCTCGATACCGCTCGCGCCTCGGGCCTCGATAGCGCTTCTATCGATCGGCTAGCGCTAAGCGAAAAAACCATTGCCGGCATGGCCGAAGGTCTGCGTCAAATCGCAGACCTGCCCGATCCAGTAGGGGAAATCAGCGATCTCAAATCGCGCCCGTCAGGCATTCAAGTAGGAAAAATGCGTGTTCCCCTTGGCGTTGTCGGCATTATTTATGAGTCACGCCCCAACGTTACCGCCGATGCGGCAGGTCTATGCCTGAAATCGGGCAACGCCTGCATTTTGCGTGGTGGTTCGGAAGCCATTCATTCCAATCGAGCGATCGCGATTCGCGTTCAAACCGGCCTGCGCGCCGCAGGATTACCGGAAAATGCAGTGCAAGTAATAGAAACTACCGATCGCGCCGCTGTTGGGGAATTGATTACGATGAAAGCCTATGTCGACGTCATCGTCCCGCGCGGAGGCAAGGGATTGATCGAACGCATTTCCAACGAAGCTCGTATTCCTGTCATCAAACATCTGGATGGCGTCTGCCATGTCTATATCGACGACAAAGCCGATATCGATAAGGCCATTGTCATTGCCGACAACGCAAAGACGCAACGCTACGGCACTTGCAATACGATGGAGACATTGCTGGTTCATCGCGCCATTGCCGAGCAAGTATTACCGCGTCTTGCGAAAATTTATCTTGAAAAAGGTGTCGAGTTGCGCGGCGACGATACCGCGCGCGCCATCGTACCGCAGATGAAATCGGCCACCGAAGAAGATTGGTATACGGAATATCTCGCGCCGATTCTCGCTGTGCGCATCACCGATGGTGTCGATTCTGCTATCGCTCATATTCAGCAGTACGGTTCGCAGCACACGGATGCTATCGTTACCGAAGATTATTCGCGCGCCATGCGTTTCTTGCGAGAAGTGGATTCCAGCTCGGTGATGATCAACGCCTCCACTCGTTTTGCCGACGGTTTCGAATACGGACTGGGTGCGGAAATCGGTATCTCTACCGATAAACTGCATGCGCGTGGCCCGGTTGGATTGGAAGGACTTACCTCGCAGAAATTCATCGTATTCGGCGACGGACAAATCAGAACTTGAATGGAACCGATTAATACGGTGTTATCGACTTGAAATCTATCGGCATATTAGGCGGCACATTCGATCCCATCCATTTCGGCCATTTGCGCTTGGCCGAAATGGCCACGGATGCGTTGAGCCTCGGTCATGTGCGTTTTATTCCCGCCGGCCAACCCTATCATCGCGGCAATAGCGTCGCTAGCGCCGAGCACCGGGTAGCGATGACAGCACTGGCCATCGTCGATAATCCGCATTTCGTACTCGATACCCGTGAAGTGGAACGAGATGGCCCCAGCTATACCGTCGATACATTGACGGAATTACGCGCAGAACTGGGGTTTGCTCAGCCGATCGTCGTATTGCTGGGTACCGATGCATTTAGTCGAATCACCGGCTGGCACCGTTATCAGGAACTTTTCTCTCTGGCGCATATCGCAATATTGACACGAGCCGGTATGGCGCCCGATTGGTTGAATGCGGTCGATGCCGAATTGCGCAAGGAACTCAAAGCCCGGATAACTACAGAGGAACGGCTTCTACAAGAGACGTCGGCCGGCGGAATTATCTCCATTCCGATGACACCATTGGAGATTTCGTCGACCGAGATTCGAAATAGGCTCCGGGCGGGCAAGAGCGTGAGGTATTTGCTTCCGGCACCGGTTCTGGACTATATTGAATCGCATGATCTTTACACGGCGTAGTTTCGCAAAGGACGTCCCTGGAAATCGGTTTATATGGCCCCATATCTATTAGCGAATGCAGCTCATCGCTAATAGATAACCGGATCACAAACTGACTCACAGAGGTGTGCAAAAAAGGAGGTTAATGGAAGCCAACAAACTTGCTGAAATCGCGGTCAGCGCATTGGAAGACATCAAAGCCCGCGACATTGTCGTTATCGACGTTTCCTCTCTCACATCGCTTTTCGAGCGCATGATCATCGCCAGTGCCGATTCCAGTCGGCAAACCAAGGCGTTAGCCATAAATGTCCAAGAGAAAATCAAAGCCGCCGGCGGAGCTGTCACCGGTATGGAAGGCGAGCAATCCGGTGAATGGATTCTCGTGGACTGTGGCGACATAGTGGTGCATATCATGCAACCGGCGGTCCGGCAGTATTACAACCTGGAAGAACTCTGGGGTGGAGAATTGCCTCTGCCAGGCCGCAGGGATACAGAACATGTGAAGTCGCCTCTTCCGTTCTCTAGTCCCTCGATATAGAACCCGTCATGGGTTCGATCGTGCCTAGGGTGGTATTCCGCCCATGAAGTTGCATATTGTGGCGGTTGGGCATCGCATGCCGAATTGGGTAGAAACGGGCTTCGAGGAATACGCTAAGCGCATGCCGAGGGAAGCTCGAATTGCCCTCACGGAACTCAAACCGGAAAAACGCGAAGGCGGTAAATCCGTCGAGCAAGTTTTATCCGCCGAAGCCACACGAATTAAAACCGCGATTCCCGATGGCGCCGAGGTCATTGTTTTAGACGAGCGCGGTACAGCCGTATCTACTAAACAACTTGCCGAGTGGCTACGCGCCTTCATGGCCGAAGGCCGCGACGCCGCTTTCGTTATCGGCAGTGCCGATGGCTTGCATGCCGATATCAAACAACGAGCCAAGCGCCTTTTCTCCCTGTCCGCATTAACCTTGCCGCACGGCCTTGCTCGAGTCTTACTGGCTGAACAGCTCTACCGCGCCATCTCGTTATTGCAAAACCATCCCTATCACCGAGAGTAATTGGGACTCATAAGCCACATTGATTTCGGCCACGCCATGTCTTGACGTCGACAATTGCGCAGAGGCAACAATCTATTACCCTCCGAACACCATCTTCCGCTAGCCTTCTGCGCAGACTTGTTTAACAATAGGGCATTCACTTCGTGAAGCAACGGCACACTCACAGCATGATCGCTCACAATCCGCACAATCGCATTTATCTGGCGTCGAAAAGTCCTCGGCGGCGCGAACTTCTCAAGCAAATCGGCGTGAATTTCGAAGTTTTGCTGCTGCGCGAATTTCCCGCTTCACGCCAAGACATCGATGAACGCCCTTTCGCTAACGAATCACCGGAAGACTACGTTGTACGGGTAGCCCGGCAAAAAGCCGAAATAGGCGCACTCAGGGTACAAGAACGGCACCTTCCTATATTGGCCGTCCTATCGGCCGATACCAGCGTTGTGGTAGACCGAACCATTATCGGCAAACCCGCCGATACGCAGGATGCAGCCGATATTTTACGCAAGCTTTCGGGCACATCCCATCGTGTCATGAGCGCCGTCGCATTGGCCCATGCCGGAAAAATAGACAGTGTGCTATCGGTAACAGAAGTACATTTCCGCGATTTATCCGATGGAGAGATTCAGCGTTACATCGCCACCGGAGAGCCCATGGATAAAGCCGGCGCTTACGGCATCCAGGGCCGCGCCGCCGCTTTCATTGCCGGCATATCGGGCAGTTACTCCGGCGTGGTGGGCTTACCTCTTTTCGAAACTGTGGAGTTGCTGAAAAAAGCCAATTTCCTTTTGCCATAAGGTCTCCCTTAAAACAAGCTGCGGTGTAGTTTTACATATGAACGAGCACATTCTGATCAACGTGACGCCACAGGAAACACGCGTGGCGGTCATGCATCACGGCGCAGCCCAGGAACTCCATGTGGAGCGGTTTTCCAGTCTGGGGTTAGTCGGCAATATTTATCTCGGTCGAGTATGTCGGGTGCTGCCGGGCATGCAATCGGCATTCGTTGAAATCGGCCTTAACCGTGCTGCGTTCCTGCATGTGGCGGATATTTGGGCATCGCGCAGCGAAGCGGACGGCACCAAGCCCATTGAAAAAATATTGTCCGAAGGCCAAAGCCTATTGGTGCAAGTCATCAAAGATCCGATCGGCACTAAAGGCGCGCGACTGTCGACCCAGGTGAGTATCGCCGGTCGATTGCTCGTCTATCTGCCGCAGGAAAGCCATATCGGCATTTCTCAGCGAATCGAAGACGAAAGCGAACGGGAAATTCTGCGCGGCCGATTGCAACAATTACTACCTGCAGGGGAAAACGGTGGCTTCATCATCCGCACCGTTGCCGAAACCGCAACGGAAAACGAGCTGACGGCGGACATCAATTATCTGCTTAAACTCTGGTCCGGCATTCGCGACGCCGCGAAAACGGCACCACCGGAAACGCTGCTATATCAAGATTTGAATTTATCGTTACGTGTCCTGCGTGATTTCGTCACTGAAGAATCCGAGCGGATTCTAGTGGACTCGCGGGAAACATTTCAGAAGTTGCAGGAATTCGCCGGTCAATATATGCGTCCTGCGCTACCGCTTCTCGAACACTATAACGGCGAGCGGCCACTCTTCGATCTTTACGGCGTCGAAGACGAAATTCAAAAAGCATTATCTAAACGAGTCGATCTTAAGTCCGGCGGCTATTTAATCATCGATCAAACGGAAGCGCTTACCACGATTGATGTGAATACCGGTGGCTTCGTTTCAGGGCGAACGTTTGATGACACCATTTTTCGCACCAATCTCGAAGCAGCACAGGCCATTGCGCGCCAACTTCGACTGAGAAATTTGGGCGGCATTGTAATCGTCGATTTCATCGACATGGATAACGACGAACACAAGAATGCAGTGCTCGCCGAATTCAAGAAAGCGCTAGCACGCGACCGCACACGCATGACCGTGAATGGTTTCACCGCCTTGGGTCTCGTCGAAATGACGCGCAAGCGCACCCGCGAGAGC
>Ga0157374_10000193_pt1 | contig 56744 bp, 89 predicted proteins | sample M25metaG_FD_115308 | JGI IMG/M metagenome (GOLD analysis project Ga0157374, IMG submission 115308) | Miscanthus rhizosphere microbial communities from Kellogg Biological Station, Michigan, USA - M2-5 metaG | ecosystem: Host-associated > Plants > Roots > Rhizosphere > Soil | place: USA: Michigan...
CTTTGTTGTCCCGTATTGGTTTAAGGCCCCGGGAGGACCCGGAGAATGCGCCGGCCAATAAGCGCGAAGCCCGCCGCGGTGGTGACCGGGCGGGCTCTCCTTCGAACGTAGTTCTGAGTGTCTGCAACATGTCAAGAGATGAACCGCAGTGCAAGACCGTTCTATTACTACCCACAGGACGATAGGGGAAAGCGAACTGGTCCAGCCTTTGGCATGCGAGAGGGTGAGCCAGCACGCCCGCGCTCTGGCTTGAGGGCCAGCTTACCCCAGCCTGAGACGCTGTTGGTCCTGGTGGGCACGACAGGGATGACCCGAGATTGTTGCTCGTCCTGGTCAACCCATGGCATGGCTGGCGCCTTGGGCGGAAGCGGGGTGAACTTCTCGAGCTGAAGCGTCTGGGCCAGCGTGCACAGGCCTTGGTGCCAGACGGCATAGTCCACCCTGCTTGTCACCACGCTGAGCGGGGATGGCGTCCAGCGCAGCGGGCAATAGCTGCCAAGGCTGTAGCGGTTCTTGCCCTCGCAGTTGCCGACGATGGTCGGAAGGCTTTCCCGGAGGGGATGCGGGACCATGCCTGCGGACGGATGTTCCTCGTTCCAGTCCGGACGTGTGCCCTTGATGGCATGCGAGGTTACCAGGACATTGGTCTTGATCCCTCCTACCATGATGACGTCGCGGGGCCTATCGTGCAGGGCGGGCTCCGCTGAGCCGTAGAAGGCCCTCAGGGCCTTGGCGCCCGCCTCACCCCAGTTGACCTTGGGCTGGCTCTTGGGCCCCGAGTTCGGCCTGACGTCGTTGATCGAGATCAATCCAGCAAGATCCCCGGCAATCGCCTCGAAGCTCTGATCCCAGTCGATGATCTGGTCTTCGAGAGCCGAGACGGCCTGCTCGATGCGCAAGGCGTCCGGATCAGGCAAGCCGAAATGCGAGTAGCGCTGCGCTGCGCCGCGGCCGCTGTCGACCCCTCCATGGTTCTGGTAGTCGAGGATTTTGTCCCAGATGCCCTCGGCGGATGATAGCTGACGCTTGGAGAGCTCGTCCTGGTAGGCCCAGCGAATTAGGGCCTCGCAGTCAATGGAAGTTTTCTGTCCCAAGGTGGTCCCCTATCTCACCAGCAAGAGCACAGCCACGATCGCAATGGCGTCGATGGCCATGATGATCGCTGCCGTCATTGCAGTGTGCCGACGCAGATACGTTTGGTAATCCATCTGCACCGCTTTGATGTCGGGTCTGCTCATGCGTATCCCTTTCTTTGCCTGCTCACTAGCCCTGATACGCTGGGCAAACTTTCACGCCGCCTTCTCCACCGCCTTGATCGACACCTGCTCCAAGGATTTTTTGCCATCCCAGCGGATGTAAACCCAAACCTTCCTCACATGGTCGACAGTGCCGCGGCGGTCTAACCAGTTTACTGGATTCGGCCGCTTGCCCATGATCGCTTTGGCGTAGGGTCGCTTGAGTTGGACCCGCTCGCCGATGGCAAAATCCGTCATCACAAGGTTCTCCGATTGGACCTATAGTGCTTCAACCACTCCCGCGACCGCTCAAGCCGTGAGGCTTCGTCAAGCTGCTCTCGCGACAGCATCGGAAGGCCGGTGGCGATCTGCCCGACCGGAAAGTCCGGCTCAGGCTTCGCAAGCGGTGCCTGCGTTCTCGCTTCACGGACCGAGCCGTCTGAGGGATCGCGGATCATGCGTTGCCCTTCAAAAATCTGCCCACGGATTCCGGACTGACGAGCGGACGCGATCCATCCCCAGCCTTCTCGGCAAGCCCTCTCTCAATACGAACAGTAGAAGTTCTATTTCTAGGTGTTTGTGTCATGCCAGAGCAAACTGAAGCATTTGCTTCGTTGATGAAGTTCTTCATGTGAGTTCGAGCACCGCCCTTAGCACCAGCCGCCGCTCGCTTGTTTGATACCTCGACACGCTTTTGGATTTCCGCCTCAACCCGCTTGTGCCGCCAGCCGTCATGGAAGAACGCTTGCAGCGTCTCCTTCATGTCCAACCAAATGCGAAGCGGAAGCTTAGCAATTGCTGCTAGCTGTTTGTCGTCGTCAGGCAGTTCCCGCTTGCGCCAATAGTGCATGAGCAGAAGCAAATAAGCGCCGTGTTGGGTCGTGGTCAGATGCCCGGTGTCAGCCAGGTAGTCGCCGACGTTGAGGGGCATCCACAGGTCACGCTTCATGCCTGATCTTTCAACCAGTCATCTTCGATAAAGTCCGCAAGTCCCTTGATTGCAGAGCGCGCGCAACCTAATGGGTCCCTATAAATCTCCGAGCCAGTATAGCGGAGCATTATATGGCCAGCGGATTGCACCGCCCTGTCACGCTTCCGGTCACGTGCTGCTTGCTCTTTCGTCCGCTCGTGAAAATCATGTCCGTCACATTCAATGACGACCAGTTTCTTCGAGATAGACGGGCATGACAGAACGATATCGGCTGGCCAATCGAGCAGGCGACGCTGAAGCTGGATATTCATGCATCCATGCTCCGCAGCGCGCTCAAGGAGTTTCGGATGCGAGTGCTCGGAGATTATTTCGCATGTCATAAGCGGCATGGCTTCAATCTCTTGGAACGGGATGATCCGCAACATACCGACAAGCATAAGCCGTTCGATCGGACTCTCGACTCCAAGCTTCCAGTGCTCAAATGTCATTGTCGCGTCTGCCGCGGCCAATTCGGCAAGTTGCTCGGCAAGCTTCTGGATACCGCCGCTCATGCCAACATCCCAAGCGCTTGCATGTAGGTTTCAAGGATGGTCTCCTGCTCAGCTCGAGCGGCCGGGTCCTGCTTGCGAAGCGCAATGACCTTGCGAAGCACCTTCACGTCATAGCCGTTTCCCTTGGCCTCGGCGTAGATGTCCTTCTGATCATCACGGCGCCCCTTGATCTCAACATCAAGGTTTTCGATCCGCTCAACGATCGATTTGAGTTGCCCGTTATGCCCCGATTGCTCGCTCATCTGCGTTCTCTCCTGCTCTCACAAGCGAGGCAGAACATCCGATCAGCCTGGCATGAGGGTTTGCGATAAATCCAGCCGCAGCCAATGCACCGCGCGGATTGCTCGGTTGCTTCGATTGGCTTCCAGTATGGATTACGCGTCGCTGGGGATTCGACCATGCTCATCCGCGTTTTCCTTGTACGAATTGGTTGCACTAACGCGGTGATTACTATCCTCGCGGAGCGCGACTGACGTTCCAGCGATGAGAATGTTGGCGAGATGCGCTTTCGTGATTTCGAACCTCAGCAGATCGTCAGACCCGTTGGGTTGGATGTTGATCACGAAGACACCAGGCGAAGGCGTGGTGAGATAGGCCAGCTTAGCAATCATGCTGCAGTCCCCGCGCGGAAGAGGCCGCTGGCATAAACGGGATATGCATGAAGATGCTTGCCCTTGTCCGAAAGACACGGCCTAATTGTATTCGTCTTGAGAAGAACGCCATCCTTGATGGCACGGCGCCAAATTTGACCCATGCAGTTGGGGTGACTTGGCCTCACCTTCAGATAACGGAGCAGATCATCAATGTGCACTTCGCTCTGCCGGCGGGCAACGTGGCAGATCGCGGCGTAGGCGAGCTCGGAGAAATTCGAGCCGGTCAGCGTCTCCGCGAGCTCAGCCTCGACCATCCCGACGTCGCGCAGCCGAACGGCTTCGCGTGCGATATGATCTTCGAAGGTCAGTTGCTGCGGGTTCATGCTAGACCGAGATGCTCTGCTTCAGGGTTTCAATGTGAGAGGCAAAATCCGGATCGGTCTTGACCATTCTTTCGATCTTCCTCACCGCAAACAGCACGGTGGTGTGGTCTCGGCCGCCAAAACGCCGGCCGACGTCAGGAAGTGATTTCAGCGTCATGGTCTTGGCGAGGTACATCGCGATTTGCCGCGGCTTCACGACGTCCCGCGTGCGCCTGGCAGAGAGGATGTCAGCCATGGTGATGCCGTAAGCTGCGCAGCATGTGCGCTGGATCGCCTTGACGTCAGGTCCCTTTGTCTCCGGCTCAGCCGGGGCATGTCTCATAGCCTTCCATTTCTCGAACCATTTGCGGAAACGATCCTCTTCCGTCTCAACCGCGACGATCTTCTTCTTCGGTTCGAGGGCGAGCGGAGCCGGCGTGGCCTCGATCACCGGCGGCACCGGAAAGAGCCTCGCCTTTCGTTCCTTGAACGCGGCAAGGCGCGCCTCCGGAGTCATGCGCAGATACGGATCGTCGTGAACGAGCGTCGCAATTGGTCTCATGCCCCAAGCCCCATTCCCATTCCAATTTCAGTGCGGGAAATATCCCCGCATTCTCAAAACGAGTGATGCCGCAACAAAAGGAAGTCCGCAGACCAGGATCAGCATGCCCCAGACGAGAACCCAGCACGCGAAATTGCCGGTGAGTTCGTCCTCCGCAGAGATGCGTTTCGTCCGCCAATGGCTCACCGCGCCACTCCTGCGAGTTTCAGGAGCGTGCTGACGATGCCGTGGGTGTGCTCGGGCTGGAATACCGGCGAGCGCAGGAAGATGGGCGGCGGGTCAAAGTCGAGATCGCGCGGGTGAAGGCCGAGCGCTCCGCTGACGGCGCCGAGCGCGATGCTGTCGATGTCCACCGGCTTGGCTGGCGGGGATATGATCGCCATCGAGCGCTTGCGTGCGAAGTCGGAGAATGGCTCAGGAGGAGAGAAGGCGGCGGCAGAGGGATTGCAGGCCTCTGCCGCCGAGGTGGCCGGAGCGGCCAAGGGGTGAGAGGCAGGCTCCGGCGCGGCGAACTGTGAGAACGGATTCGGGAGAGAGATCATGCCGCAACCCCAGAGACGACGTTCACGGCGTTGTGGATGCTGTTGATCGCCTCGAAGGCTTCCTCGGAGACAGCGCGAAGCTTGTTCTCGCTACAGCCCTCGGTGATGGCCTCGGTGATGGCGTGATTGAACTCGGCGTATTCGCGGACGCTTTCGCCCAAGGCCTTCAGCGCGCTGCGCGGCGTGGCCTGCATATGATCTTCGGCGGTAAGACGATAGCCAAGTTCGCGCGCGAGCTCATTCAGCGCAAGATGCGTCTTGGTCTGCGCGTCGAGCCTGAACAGCTGATAGGCCGGGATGTTGTAGCGCAGCTCGTTGGGATTGAGCCAGTTGCTGACCATAACCTCGGACACCTCGCAGATGCGGGCCGCAACGGAACGGCCGCCGACTTCATCCACGACGAGGCTCGCTAATCGCTTCATCTCAGCCTGGGTTGTCATTGTGTGCCTGCCCTGTTCGCTTAGCGTTTCCAAATGGTATTAAGATGCAGATGGAACTCAGATGCTGTTTGCTCCGGACATTGCTAGTTCGGAGTAACGCAGATGTTCGATGTCGAAATCATTGCCCTCGCGATCCTGGTCCCCGGCTCGATCGCTCTCGTCATCGCGATTGCAGCGCGCGAAATTTGCCGGCGCCGCGCGATGTCCCGACATGCCATGAAGGTGATGGACGGCCGCCGCCCCTGAAGGGCAGAAACAAGAGCGGCGACCGCCCGGCCCGGAGTCGCGCCCGGGAACCGAATGAATGCGAGAGCCGCAGTGTGGGGATAGGGGCGACATTTCCGCTGCGGCTCTCGCTTTTGCCCGAAGGCAACTGAATTGATCATGACTTCTTCCCCTCTTCGGGGACTTCGAAAAACCATCGATCGTCCCAATGGCCCACCTGCATCGCGCGTTTGCGGATTTTGGCCATTTCTTCCCGGCCGGGCTCAAGCTCGCCGTTCTCCCAACGGGAAACAGACGCTTGGGTGGTCCCCGCAATGTCCGCAAAAGCTGTTTGCGAAAGCCCGAAGACGTTCCGTCGGATATGTTCGATTGGTGTCATGGCGATATGCTTATACGCATATGCATTAACCGGCGTCAAGCAAATTATACGTCAGCGCATTTGAGGGACCTATGCACCTGTGCATAATTCCTCCCATGGGGCACCACATTCCGACGCTTTTGCTTGCGGTGAAGGATCGGCTAGGCATTACGCAGGCCGAGCTGGCCATGCGGCTTTCTTTGCCGGGCCGAAACGGCTTGAAGATCACACAACCCCAAGTATCCCGCTGGCTCAGAGGTCAAGAGCCAGAACGCGAAAATTATGAGCGCATTATTGCCGTTGCCGAGGAGATCGGCATCCTCGGCGATGTGCAATCAGAGGACGTCGCAGCCGCAACCGAGCCCTCCCCGGCGGATCGAGTGAAAATCAAAGGATATGTTGGCGCGGGTGATAAGGCGCACTTTTATGCCGTCGCAGATGACGATTTTGAAGAGGTCGATGCGCCGGGGGGCGCCAATGACCAGACGATCGCACTCCAGATCAAGGGCAAAAGCTGGGGGCCGGCAATGGATTCCTGGTTGGTTTTCTATGACGACGTCCGCTCGCCCGTAACGCCTGATCTGCTTGGGCAGGCCTGCGTCGTCGGCTTGGCTGACGATCGCATATTGCTCAAGGTCATACGGTCAAATGGCAAGGGCGGCTTCGATCTCCATCCCAACTCGACGACGGAGAAAGTTATTCGCGACGCCGAAATCGAGTGGGCCGCAAAAGTGGTGGGGATGAGGCCAAGATAGACTTGCTTTCCTGACAGGTGGGAAAATGCAGACAAATCGCCGCCTATATATTTCTCTATCTATATTCTCGTCGCTGATGCTGTTTCTCTTTGTGTGGTCCCATTCAATTGAACCACAGCCGGTACCATCACAGCCGACGAAGGCTGCGGCGGGCACAACCTCCGCGCCTGCCAGCGTGCAGAAATCGCCCTGTTTCGGAACCGAAGACTGCAAACTGCATAGCGACTATATCAAGGCGCCGGATGATCCCGCCCCTACCCCGACGCCACCCGTTCCAGCCGAAGTCGCGGAAAAAGAGCCTTCCGCTCCGCCCCCGGTGGCACGTCCGCGGATAGATAAATCGCCGTCCAAGCAGTGGGAACGACAGCAGCTTTTGGAGAAGCTGGTCAAGCTGGAGGCCTTCCAGAAATACGAGCGAGTGAAAAACGGCGTTGTTGCCTGGATTACGCCTACTTTCTACACGCTCGATTTTGACCAGAAGCAAAACTTCGTTGGCGTGATCTATGCCTACTATTACGACGGCAACAATCCGGCCGATATTGTTCTGCTGGTTGACAATAAGAACGGAAAGCCAATCGGCGAATTCACCCTTCCGAAGGGACTAGAAATATATTAGGCACTCGCTTGGTAAAATAATACTAATTTCGCCCAATCTTATGCGCAAACGTATTTTTAGGTTGACGAGAATATACGTTCATGCATAATACCTCCATACTTCGGAGGGGCAAATGCCGTTCACCTCAGACCAACTCGCCGACCGTCTGCACGACGCAAGGAAGACGATTGACGTCATCCCGGCTGGCGCGGATGCGCATGTCATCGCGACGATCGCCCGCGCGAAGACGACCGATTTTAGCGAGGCGGTTGACCTCATCGAGCAATACGCAAAGGTCTGCGCTGGCGATGCCGTGATGAAGGCGCTGGCCGAGGCGCATATCCGCACGATGGCGATCCTCGAAGCTCCGCTGACGAGCAGCCTGCCGTGACCGCCGTCATTCTCGCGTTACCCGCAGAAACGCCACAGCAGGAAGCTGATCGCCTCCTCGATCATTGGCGTCAAAAGCGCCAGCGCGGCGTGCCGGCTCATCAGCGCACGCTGCCAGACGACGATTATCACCGCGATCTTGAGATTATCCGCGATTGCATGGAGCGCAAGACGTGAATCATCGCCCAGACAATCTGCTTCGCTCCATCGAAGCCGCGAAGAGCCTTCGCCTTGAACTCGCCCGCATGGTCGCGGGCGAATCCGGCGATTTGTCGGCAGACGATCTGCAGACCATTCAGGATAGCTTCGACGGCGAGACGACGCTCGACCGTGAAATTCGCAACGCCGTTCTCTCGATCGAAGAGGATGAACTTTTCGTCGTCGGCTGCAAGGCGAGAGAGGCGGAACTGAAGGCGCGGCGATCTCGCTTGGAGAAGCGCATCGAGGCGACCCGAGGGCTGATCGAACAGGCCATGACCGTCGCTCAGTGGCCCAAGCATGAGATGGACATAGGCACGGTTACTCTCGGCGGAGCCGCGCCGCGCGTCGAGATCGACGACGAGAGCCAGGTGCCCAGCCAATTCTTCAAGCGCGCCGATCCGACGCTCGACAAGGCAGGCCTCGGCAAAGTTCTCAAAGAACGGCAGAAGGCCCTCGACGCAATTGCCAAGCTCGACCGGGATAAGCAGCAGGCTGCGCAGCAGAAGCTCGATGAAGAGATGCCGCCGATCCCGGGATGCCACCTCGTCACCGACGGCCAATCACTGACCATCCGCAGGAGTTGAGTATGAACCAAGTCGTCCCGCTTCACACTATTTCGTCGTGGTCCTCGCGCCAGCTTGAGACGATCAAGCGCACGGTCGCGAAGGATACCAACGATACTGAATTCGACTTGCTGATTGAATACGCGAAAGCCAAGGGCCTTGATCCCTTTTCGCGTCAGGTGATCGCGATCGTCTTCAACAAGAACGACGAGGCCAAACGGCAGATGACGATCATCACGACGCAAGACGGCTTGCGCGTAATGGCCTCCCGCTGCGGCGATTATCGGCCCGAAGAGACCGAGGCAGAATACGAATACGATCCGGCCTTGAAGGGACCCGCGAATCCACTCGGCATCGTCAAGGCGACCGTCAAGCTCTGGAAGCAGGACAAGGCAGGCGCATGGCATCCGGTGAATGGCACGGCGTACTGGGATGAATTTGCGCCTCTTGTGACCGATCCAGGCTGTTTTGAGTTCGTTGAGACGGGCGAGACGTGGCCGAGCGGTAGCCCGAAGAAGCGCCGGCAACTCAAGCCAGGCGTCTCGATCAAGCAGTCTGTGGACCCTTCCGGCCAGTGGGCCAAGATGCCCCGCAACCAGATCGCCAAGTGCGCACGCATGCAGGCGCTTCGCGGCGGCTGGCCGGAGACCTTCTCAGGCGTCTGCGCGCAGGAGGAAATGGACCGCGCTGTCGCTGCTGATCTTTCTGCCTCCGAAATGGTCGAGCAGGAGCAAGAGCAGCGCCGCATGAAGCACATCGCCATGTCTGACGATGAATATCCGTTCGTCGACCATCAAGGCACCCTCACCTTCATGCCCGCCGGCCGCTACGCCGACTACATCATCATGACCGCCCGCAACTGCACCGAGTTGGCCGAACTCGACGGCATGAAAACCCGTAACCGGGAAGGACTGCAACGCTTCTGGGCAAAACACAAACCAGATGCGCTGGAGATCAATGCCGAGATCGAGAAGCTGCGCGCCGCGCTGGTGAAGAAAGGTTAACCCGATGCCCGCCGCCTTCCGCGCAACATTCTCGGACATGAAGCTGGTCAAGACGCGCCAGGTTGCGCAACTAATTTTTGAAATCCCACTGTCGGATTTCGACGCGGCCTATGAAGTGCTCGGCGGGATGCCAAACCCGGCGAATGAGCGCTGGTTTGCCGTCGCCGCCCTTCAAGTTCCTCCAGCCGAAAAGGAGACCAGCACCAAAGCCCCCCACGATTCTAACCCCACAACGCTCCGGCCGGAATTGGACAAAGCCCCGGCCGGGGCGAAGCGGAATTGGCACGACGTTCAGCCCGCCGCACAGGCGGGAATCAGGTGTGCCGAACCGATCTTTCATGCCTTCTTGAATGAGACCCGCAAATATCAGGTGAGCACGCCGGAGGAAGCTGCAGAGGCCGTGCGCGAGATTTGCGGCGTGCATTCACGCGTCGAGCTCGGGACCAAGCATGCGGCGCGTATGCTCTGGAAGCAACTGGACGATCAGTTCGCCGCTTGGAAAGCGATGGAAAACGCATGACCTCGCTTCTGGGCCATACCCGTCGGGAATTCCCGCAATCCGTCCGCAAGGCGGCGCTACGCCGTTGTTCGCGCGACAGCAAAGCCCATTGCGAGACGTGCGACGCCGAGTTGAACGAGCGAACCGGCATCATCTTTGAGCACGTCACGCCCGATGGTCTCGGCGGCGAGCCGACCCTGGAGAACTGCAAGGTCCATTGCAAGACGTGCGCTGACGTGAAGACGCACACCGAAGACACCCCGCGCATGCGCAAGGCCGATCGCACAGTAAAGCGACGCTATAACCTGCGCACCCCGCGCAAGAAAATCCAATCGGCGCCGTTTGCCAAATCAGATCCACAACGCACGGCATCGACGCCGCCAGACAAATGGACGGGCTACGCCCGGTTTCGCTGAGACAGCCGTTATAGATCAACAACTTAAAGGGAGATTTCCAAATGAGCTACTACGAAGACCAAGAGCCGGAAGCCGATGAAATGCTCGAAAGCGCAAAACCGACCGGCGACGGGATCAAAATCGAGATCAACCAATATGCACTGGAGCGCATCGAGAGCGCATGCATGGCCGGCGTGCGCCAGGAGATATCCCGAAAGATCGACGCGCTCATCGAGGAAAACATTCGGGAGATCGTCGAGGAACGTTTGGGGACAGTCGTTGGAAAGATGGCCGATGATGCGATCCTCGAATACCTGACCAAGCCGCGCCCTCGCACGAATGCTTGGGGCGAGAAGGTCAGTGGCACACCGATGACCATCTCGGAACAGATTCCGGATAAGGTCGCCAACTATCTCGCCGAGCACGTTGACCGCGATGGCCGGCCGGATCGCTCCTACGGCAAGGTCACGCGTCTTGACTGGACGATCAGCAAGTTCGTTACGACCGAGCTGGATGTCGCCACCAAGCAGGCCGCCAACCAAGTTTCCGAGCAGGCCAAGAAGGTTGTCGCAGCGCACGTCGGCCGCTTCGTCGCAGAGCAGATGATCCCGCAGATCGACGTGAGCAAGGCGGCGAACTAGCACCGCTCATGGATGAGGGTCGGGGATAGCAAATGAGCCAACGTGATTCCGGATACGAGCGCAAAGAGCGCGACCTGTATGAGACGCCTAAGTGGGTCACGGCGTCGCTCATAAACGGTCATCTCCGAAAATTCGAGAAAGTATGGGAACCAGATTGCGGCAGCGGCAAGATAGTGGAGGCACTCGGGATCTTGGAATCCGAGATCATGGCCACCGATATCGACAAGGGCGAGGACTTTCTGAGCTACTTCCGCGCACCAGATGGCGTGGATGCGATAATCACGAATCCGCCCTACGCGCTCGCCCAGGAATTCATCCAACACGCGCTGGCGCTGATGGAGCCGGATGGCTGCGTCGCGATGCTGCTTCGAACCGACTTCGACCACGCCAAGACGCGCCAGCATCTATTCGGCCAACACCCGGCGTTTTCGAAGAAGCTCGTCCTGACCAAACGCATCAAGTGGTTTGAGGACTCCAAAGGTCAGCCGAGTTTCAATCACGCATGGTTCATTTGGGATCACCAGCACCAAGGAGCGCCGACGCTGGCGTATGCACCATGACCTCCTTCCGCGCCTTCCTCCGCGAGGATAAGTCCTTCCTCGGCCTCTACAGTTGGGGATGGGTGATCCTGGCTGGCGTGATCGGCTTTGCGCTGGTGCTGATCTTCGGGCCGCCGGCGTGGTTGGCTGCGGTCATCTGGCGCCTCTTCGAAGCCTTGGTCGCGGGCGCCTCAATCACCGCCGGGCTCATGGTTGTTGTCGCCCTGCTCATCTTCTCAGGCGTGGGATTCAAACAAATGAACATCAAGGACGAGCAGCAGATGGCAGAGCACTTTGGCCAGCCTGGTCCGATGGATCGAATCCGCCAGAAGCGCAAAGGCGAACGCGCCTACACCAACGACGAGATTGCGCGGTTCGAGAACCTCCGCGCCGAGCTGCGGGCCTTCGACGATCCGGCCCAGATTGACCGGCTGGAAAAGGCTGTGGCGGTGCTGCGGGGGAATGCGAAATGAGCGAACTTCTTCCGTGCCCGTTCTGTGGATCTACTCCGAAGGTTTTTCGCTATGGAAGCGATCAAACCCTGTTCTCGATTAGATGCACGTCATGCACCGCTAATGTTTGCGGCTTCGATCAGGCCGCAGCCGATGCGGAAGAGGCGTGGAACAAGCGCTCACCAATGCCGACTGTTGCCCAACAAGCGGTTGAGCCTCTTGATGAGGTTTTCATCGAAGCTTGGCACGGCGATCGCAAGATCACGGTTTATCGCTCAACCGTGATCCGAGTGTGGGGCAAGAATATTGATACGGAAATGTCAAACGAGCCGCGCACGCTTAACAGCGTCCAAGCTGCGCTCGATTGGCTTTACAGTTCTGACGGCGGCGTGGAAAGCAGACACGCGGAACAGCGCCCCCTTAAACTTGACGCTCCGCAACATCCGATCAGCGGAGGGGGGAGTTCTCGGATAGCTGGAGTTGCGCCCAGCCCGTCAGATCAAGATATCAGATGGTCTCAGGTGAACGCCGAGCCATTTGAATATGCGATCCAGCAGGGGCCGCACGGTGACGAGTTTGTGAAGCTGCTCAACGGCACCTGCCTGCGTCGCCCACTCGCGCTCTCGGAAGGAGAGCGAGCTGCCTCGCAGGCAAGCGTAGGTGAACATCTCGTTCAATTCGACCGGATATCCTTCCAGCCCGTCGCGGCGTCTGTGGTGGAGACGCTGACGCTGGTTGCTGATCGTATGGAGAAGAACCCGCTCGGTTGGCTTCCCGGCGTCGGCGAGTGCGTCAATGTGACATTCGACCTAGCCGAGGCGAAAGCGGCGGTCAACGCCATCCGCGCCCTCACCGCCGCCCGCGACACGGAGGGGGAGGAGTGGCATCCGATAGCGACGTTCCCCGGTAAAGATTACGTCAGCTACTACATTTTCAATGAGCTTTGGGAGGCGGAGGGCTGGGATTGTGTCCAGCGCGCTAATTGGTTTGAAGGCGCATGGGTATTCGATAGCGGCCTTCGGCTGGACGATTGCGAAGAAAAGTTCGCTCCGACCATGTGGCACGAGGATACGCGGCCACGTCCGCCGGTGTCTTCAACGGTGCAGTCATGACCCCGGCCGAAGTCCTGCAGGCACTTCTAGAGGATCGGCGCCTTGCGCTTGGATCCACACACAGAAAGCGCATTGCTGCGGCTTTGATTGCGCTGCGCAGCGATTGGCCTACCAGCTTCCACAAACCTAATTCCTGCTCACGCAACAAACGCTGCATGTACATCGGCTGCAAATACGAAGGGGTAGACATCGCCCCGGCAGTCTCACGCCAGGAGCGATCATGACGCGCCCTCTGACCGATCGAGATATCGATACGCTGGCCGAACTTGAGTTCGCCTGCCGCAACCATCTCGAAGTAACTGGCAACGATTTTGTGCAGCCGCTGGACTGCGGCGGGATGAACGGCTCGCATCATTCAGCAACCCTTGCAAAACTCACGAAGCGCGGTCTGGTCGAACGCAAACGTCGCGGCGGCTATTCGCGCGGCTCCTGGAAGTACCGCATTACGGATGCCGGCCGCGCGCTGCTCCCACCTCGCCCTCAACGCATCACCTGTTCTAGCCCGGAGAAATTATGATGGATAAGATCGCCCCAGAACTGACGGATGCGCTTGAGAAAGCGATTGCGGCTGGATTGTCGCCGCAGGCAATGGAGAGTTTTTCAAAGAAGATCAAAGACCTCTCCGTCGAGCTTGAGGAAGACCTTATGTGGTCCCTCAAGGACAACCTTGCCTACAATCTCGCCGCATGGACGGCGGATATGGCCGAGCGCGCCGTTGAGGCCATGCTCCAGGGCAACGAAGACCAGATGCGGCGCTACCTATCCTGTGACAAGCGCGGTTCTGACGGCCAGTACATTTGCTATACCGGCCGCACCGATGGTGTGAACTATGGTGCGCCGCGCGATCCGGCCCATCCTGTCATTCACGGCAAGCTGTTTGAAACTGGCGCCGTCGAATTGCGCAAGCAGGTTGCGCAGGCAAACGAAGCGCTGATCCGAGACGAGCGGATTCGGGACCTTGAAGATCAGGTCAAATCGCTGGTTGCTCAGGTCAACAAAGCGAACGCCGAGCGCGAGAACATGTGGCAGCGCTTGCGGGACGCGAGGATTGACGCATGACTATGTGTGCTCGCTGCCGTATCCGCTTGCGGTACGAAGATTGCCAGGGCGAGAGCGGCCTTTATTCGCCAAATCGCTCCTTCACACTATGCGAACCCTGCTTCGAAGAAGAGGACCGCGAGACTGAGGAACTCGGTACGAACGATATCCCTGAGCGGATAGAGGCGTACAGGCGCAACCTGCGAATGGGTCCCCTTGATTTCAGTTCGCAAGCAGCACGCTGCCTCAGTGTTTCGGAGGGATCGACGCATGGCTGAGAAATTTGCAGTGGCAGAAGACGAGCCAGAGCCGGTTTGCGCGAATTGCGATTCCTGGTCGGGAGAGCCAAAAGTCTGTCTTCATATCCAAAAACAAACCGGAGCGACCGATGGTTGCAGAAAGTTTTTCCCAGATCCCAAGCGCTGGCCGGACGCAGACCATGACTGACAAGACTGCATGGACGCCCGAACAGTTCTGGGAATATGTCGGAGGTCTTGCTGGCGAGCACGAAGCCGGACAGATGCGAGACACGTTGCAGCACGTCGGCCTCCTGCTGGTCAAGACATCGGACTATAACCAGTTGTCCGAGCAGATCGGTGCAGCCGTGGTGTGGACGGTCGAGGCTGACGGCGCGATCGTATCCGTCTGGCTCACAAAGGGGGCCGCAGACAAGATCGCAGAACACCATCGCGAGCGCGCGCCGAAGGAAAAATGGCGTGTGGCCCCTTACCGTCTTGTGTCCTCACCCGTGGGAGGCGACAAATGAACTGGATCGCCTTCCAACTCGTCATGCACGGGCCATTCGTTTTCGTCGATGCCAATCACTGGCTGGGACGCTGGGCGCTCCCGCGTGCTGGAGCCTGGGCTTATCGCACCGATCATGTGGGAGAACCGGGCAAATGAACCAAGCCGTTGAGATCATTTGCCTGTGTCAGTCACCATTTTTAGCGCTCGTCAGTCGTTCCAAAACGCTTGTTTTTAAGGTAGATTGAGAGAATGAGCCGCACCCCCGCCCGCATTACGCAAGCTGACGTTGCGCGTGTCATTCGCGCCGCGAAGCAGGCTGGCGCGGGTTCGGTTGAAGTGTCGCCGGACGGCACGATCCGGGTTCGGCTAGCGCCCGACGCGGGGGACAACCAGCAGATTCCAGTTGATGATGGGCGGGAGATCGTCCTTTGATCGACGACATGCCCCGACGCCGACCACCCCATCTCCAACGCGAGAAGACCCGCCACGGGAAATACGTGTGGGTTGTCCGGATTGGCAAGGGGCCCAGGACGCGCCTCTGGGCCGAATATGGCACGCTGGAATTCGATGCTGAATACCAGGCCGCCGTAACCGGCGTGCCCATCCCTGACGCGCCCAAACGCATCCTGCCAACCTCTCTACAATGGCTATGGGACAGCTACCGGCAGACTGACAATTGGCTGAAGCTCGCGCCATCCACCCGCTTGCAGCGCGAGAACATTATGCTGCATGTCTTGAAGGAGAGCGCAGCAGCTCCGTTTGCGGCTATCAAGAAGGCCCACATTGTGGCCGGTCTCGATCGTCGCGCCAAAACGCCGTCAGCCGCGCGCAATTTCCTCGATACGATGAAGGGCCTCTTCCGCTGGGCAGTCGAGCGAGAGCACATCAAGCACGACCCGACGGTCAGCGCGAAGGCGCCAAAGAGAAAGAAAGGCAAGGGCTTTCCTGCGTGGACCCGCGAGGATGTCATTTCCTATCGGCGCCGCTGGCCCCTCGGAACTCGTCAGCGCGTTTGGCTTGACGTGCTGCTCTACATCGGCCCGCGGCGTGGTGATGCTGTCCAGATCGGGCGCCAACACGAAAAAACCGTCATCACTGATGACGGGACCGCAGCACGCATCGTCCAGTTCAAGACCGAGAAGAGCGGCGAGGTTGTCATCGTGACACTGCCGATCCTGCCGGTATTGCAGGTTACGCTCGATGCTGGCCCGATCGGGGATCTAGCCTGGATTTGCGGCGAGCGCGGTCTGCCCCTCACGAAGGAATCCTTCGGCAATGACTTCTCTGAAGCCGCCCGCAAGGCCGGGATCAAAAAGAGCGCTCACGGCGTTCGGAAGATCGCCGCCACGATCGCGGCCGAGAACGGCGCCACCGAAAAGGAACTCGACGCCATCTTCGGATGGGTGGACGGCGGTCGGACTTCGGCCATCTACACGCGCGAGGCAAACCGCGCTCGTTTGGCCGCCCAAGCGGCGGGAAAATTGGACGAAACTGGAACATCTATGCCCGCACCTATCAGGGTGGTGCGGGCTAAGGCCGAAAATCAGTAGTTAAATCAACCTTATATTTTTGAGATGGTGGGGGAGGCAGGCATGTCAGAAATCAACGAAATCAACAAGTTACCGCAAGGTGCGGGCGAAAATGATCCTTTGAAGTCAAAAGAGAATTTTCAGCGGCGCCCGCACCGATCGCTGAGCGGCAAGGTCTATTTCGTTCGCGCGGGTGACGCGATCAAAATCGGCTACTCGAAAGAGCCAAAGAGTCGCATCAGAAGGCTGCAAACGTCATCCGCTGTTGATCTCGATGTTCTCGGGATCATCGACGGCACAATGGATGACGAGAAGAGCCTGCATTGCCAGTTCGAGTATTTGCACCTTCGCGGAGAATGGTTTCAGACCAGCCCCGAACTTTTGGCGCATATCGCCACTCTCACCGGGAAGGCTGCGCCGATAAGGCCACACAGGCGATCCGTGTTCACGCCGGAAGCGGCGGCGATGATCAGCCGACTGAGCATCCTGCGCACCTCTCACGGTGCCAATACCCCGATGGGGCACACCTGTTCCAATTTGATCGCGCAGATCAAGGAACTGCGAAACTACGTGCGGCCAGCTTGGGCTCAGCACCCGAGGCAAAGCCTTCAGGCGAGTATTGAACACCAGATGAAACGGCTGGAGCGCTTCAGCGCCGCAACCCAGTGACTATCGATGGATGAACTGACGCCGGTGTGCCTAGGTCAAAGCACCTGCATTGATCCGCCTGACTGGCGTCAGTCATCCGAAACCTAAAGGCCGCCTAGGGTGGCATATGGAGGAATGACGATGGCTGAGCGGATTGACGAATGGCCGCGGGTCCACACCTGCCTGAAGAACTGGTGCCCGGCCAAGAATCCGGAATGCGATACCTGCGATGAGGTCTGCCGGATCATGGTCCAGGCGCAGCGCGACGAACGCGCCCGCCAGCAGCAGAGGGAGGGCTGACGATGGCCTTCGCAGAAGGAACGACCTTTTCGGTCGAGAAGTCCCGCGCAGAGATCGAGAAGCTGATCACCCGATATGGGGCGACCAGCACCGCTTTCATGACGGCGCCCGGCCGATCCGTCGTTTGCTTCGAGGCCGGCGGCCGGCGGATCATGTTCGAGCTTCAGCTTCCGGACATCTCCGAGAAGCGCTTCCAGAGGGACGGGCGAGGCTCCCTGGTGAGCCCGATCAAGCGGGCTGAGAAGTGGGAGCAGGCTTGCCGACAGCGCTGGCGCGCCCTCGCCCTCGTCATCAAGGCCAAACTGGAAGCGGTCGAGTCCGGGATCACGACCTTTGAGGACGAGTTCCTTGCCCATATCGTCATGCCGGACGGCCAGACCGTGGCAACCCACATCAAGCCCCGGATCGCCGACGCCTACGCGCAGGGCTCGATGGTAGCCCTCCTGCCGCCTCCCCGCGGCGTCCAATAGGTCTGGCAAGGAGAGCAGGCGATGGCAAAGACAAAGAAGCCACAAACGGCGAGCGGAGACTGCTACGGCATCCTCAATCCATATGGCGACATGTGGACATACAGGAGCTTTGAGACGGAAGCCGAAGCGCGGGCTTTCATCAAGAACTTCTGGCGCGATGATCCGGGTGATATTTCACGTTTCAAGGTCGTGCGCGCGAGGTTTCGCGCCTCATACATCGCTGATCAGTAGGGAGAGCGAAATGGCCCGCATTGACGATCGGCGCCGCGCGATGAACGGGATCGAGTTGGCTGTCCGCCGAGTTGCGGATCGCATGAAAATGCAAACTCCGCAAGACCCGCTTCTCATCGAGGCGCTCGACCATTTGGCAGATGAGATCGCCGACATCTCGTCCGGCGCGGATCAGGCCGAACCACAACCAATTCCGACCGGAAGGTGAGCGATGGACATGAATGTTGATGAGGCGATCTGCATCATCCTAACGCTGCAACATCGTCCCCAAACCGACATGACAGGCGAACTGCGTTCAATTTACCAGCGGGCGCTTCGTGTCGTGGACACTTGCGCAAACGAATGCATTAAGGCTGAGCAGGTAGCGACGCAGACGAATGGTCATCGCGAGAAGGGGGCAACATGAAGACCGATCCTTTGTACTACTGGCACGAGCCAAAGCCGAAGTGTCCACATTGCGGTGAACTTTTCGACGTGTGGTTCGGGGACAACCCTCTAGCCCTCAACTACGAGGACGGCGGTCAAACGACGTTCGAGTGCGATTCTTGCCGCAAGGAATTTGTCTGCGTGACTGCCGTTGAATATTCATTCTCGACGGCGGTTTCCGAAGAGGCCGCGGACAACGAGGAATGGGGCCCACAAGAATCTGAGCCTGCTGAGTCGTGACCGATGACCTGTTGAGACAGAAAGACTGACCAATGAGCCGGATGAAGGAAAAGGACGACTTCGGCAATCGGATGAAGGCTTATGAGGCCGTTGAGACGGCGCGCAAGCTCGACCCGATGCTCCCGATTTATGCCCGGATCGACGGCCGATCGTTCTCGCGCTTCACCAGCGGCATGGATCGGCCTTTTGATGCTCGCATGACTGCCGCCATGATCGAGACGACCAAGCATCTGGTACACGAAACCCATGCGCGGATCGGCTACACGCAGTCCGACGAGATCAGCCTTGTGTGGCTGGCCGATGGTCCGGATTCGGACGTGCTGTTTTCGGGGAAGGTCCAGAAGATGGCGAGCGTTCTGGCGTCGATGGCCGCGGCGAAGTTTGCCATGGTCTGCCCGCCCGGCTACGAGGCCAGGATGCCCCATGTCGATTGCCGGGTATTCCAGCTACCCTCCAAGGAAGAGGCCGCCAACGCCTTCCTGTGGCGCGCTATGGATGCCCTCAAGAATGCCATCAGCATGGTTGCCCAGAGCAAGTTTTCGCACAAGAAACTGCATGGGCAGGACCAGAGGGCCATGCTGGCTATGCTCGCCGAGATCGGCATAGATTTCGAGACGTTCCCGGAATCCTTCCGTCGAGGTTCTTTCGTGCGTCGCTATACCGTCGAACGCATGCTTGAGCCGGAGGAGCTGGAGCGTATCCCGGTGAAGCATCGGCCAACTGGCCCTGTGATGCGCAACGAGATGCGCGTGATCGAGATGCCGCCGTTCAATCGGGTCATCAACCGGGTCGAAGTGATCTTCGACGGCGCGACCCCCAACCACTCTTGAGCAGGGATCGGCCCATGCACGATGAGGATGACGATTACTATGTCGGATGTGACGGAGAAGACGAGCCGTGCGACCATGAGGATCACGACACGGACATCCTCACCGGCCGCCGCATGTGTTATCGCTGCGGCGAATCCTGGTACGCGACTGCGGCAGAGATTGACGCCGAACTTCGCTTCCAGTCTGAATATGCCGAGGCGATGGAGCGCGGCGATCGAGAGCAATGGTGGAGCGATTTTTGGTGGGCCGTGCGCCATCCGCTCGCAACAATCCATTGGGAATTGAGCAAGCGAGGATGGTTCCGGAAGGCCGCCGCCAGCGACGACGACATTCCGTTTTGATCTATCACCGCAGCTAAACAGAAGGCGACGATGACAGACCCAGAGGTTGATCGGATGATCAGACAGATCCAGGAAATGGCGCGCAGGATAGGCTGCGAGTTCGTTCCAGATGCCCGCAAGTTGGAAGTCTTTCGCGATGCGCAACGATGGCAGCGGCAGTGAGCGACACAATCCAGATCCCTCTGGCAGACTACGAACTTCTGATTTCGTCAGCTCAGGCTGATGATATGATGGTCGAATGCGAGACTTGCGGCGCGTGGCTACATCGATCGGAGGAGTCCTGCGCTTCAACGGAGGACTTCACCGGGTGCTGGAAGGCGGCAACGAGAGATGCCAAATACGACCATCTCTGCAAATCCTACAGGGCAACAAAATGAAGACGACCAAAGAAGCAAAATCCCTCCTATCGGCCGCCAGCATCACATCAAGCCAGTCGTTCGAATCTCTGAATGAGGCTCAGCTTGCCGTCGTCCAGGCCGAGGCTGGGGAAGCCTACCAGCAAAAATATGGCAAGCCGATTTCGGAGGCGAGCCCCACCTATCTCCGCAAGCGCTTCGACCTGATCCAGCGCCGCGCTCGCAGCTAAACAGGGAGCACGAGAAGATGACTTGGGAGCGGCTCAATTATCAGGACTCGATCACTCGACTGGCCGAAATCGACGACATGTTTGAGGCGGCGACCGGATGGGGATCTTGGATGGTATCGGTGGCGAACGAGCGCGAGGCCCTGGTAAACTCCATCAACAAAAGATGGGGAATGGAGCTTAAGCACAAATGGCTCGCCCGAACCGCCAGCGGTAGCCATACCGACTGATAAGCCAGGAGCAGCCATGGCACTTGATCAATATGGCAACGAATGGCGCCTAGAATTCCAGAACGGCGCAATCTGGGCTTATGGCGCAGACGATGAGGGGAAGGCGTGTGTTCGGCAAGTTTTTGATCGCGAGATCGTGGTAGATTGGTCAAAGCTGCGAGCCATCCGACATCTAACTCTCACGGACGCGCCCATGACGATAGACCTCTCGCGCTCTCCCTAAGTTAAGCCAACATCGAGGCAAAACATGAGAGATTTGATCTGGATAATGCTCCTCTGTTGCGGACTCGGATACGTTGCCGCTCAAATCGAACTATGCATCAAAGAACTCTTGCGCTCCTGAGTTAAATCATCATCGAGGATGACATGAGCTTGATCTACGGCCTTCTCATCGGCGCTGGAATTTCCATTGCGCACACGACACTCCGTTGCATGTGGTGCGAGTGGAAATGCCGCAAGATGCTTAGGGGTAATTGACCATGACGATGGCAGGCATGAAGAGGCGCGAGAAACAACCGTCTTTGTGGGCGCGATTCTGGGCTTGGATCGACCGGATTGGAAGCGCGACATGACGATGGGATTGGGCTGCGACAGCGACGGATACGATCTGCGAGTCACGCCATGCTGCCAGTGTGGCTCAAGAGGATGTGTGGCGAAGCATGCGTGCATGAACCACATCCAAGCTTGGCGGGCGCAATATCTATGCGACCAGGCAAAGCGGATGGATCGGGAAGCAGACGAACTGAAGGCGCGCGCCGCGCGGTATCGTGAGCAGGCCGCTAAGCTTAATCCGACCACGTAGGGCTATCCCCGCTTCCCCTGAGGAAGCGAGCAATGCACACGATCTATACGGAGCAGGAAGAAATCGACATCGTAGCAAGAGCGCTCAGCAAGATAAACTTTCTTGACGGCTGGGTAGTGGGTCAGTTTGATTGCGGCAGCCTCATCCACTGGAATGTTCACAGTCAACGGCGCATATTGGGGACATGGCCGGATTCCTCGACAAACTGAACGGGACTCACACCTGCGATTGCGGGGCGAAGTATCGCGTTCGGTCCACCCGAACGCCGTTTCCGGATACGGACGATGCCCGGTGCGAAGAGTGCGGCAAGGTCATGGATAGCTGGCGAAACTCAACTAGCTTCCGGTCCTATGAGCGGATCAGCAAATGACCCCTAAGCGCCCCAGAGACCCCAACCAGCTCGCCAAGTCGATCATCGACATTGCGACGGGGCAGAAGCCCGACCGCGATCCTACGCCCGAGGAAGAGGGCAAGGACCCAGCGGCGGCGGAACTGGGCAGGAGGGGCGGTAAGGCGCGCGCCGATAATCTGACCGCAGAGCAGCGATCAGATATCGCCAAGAAAGCGGCGGCCAAGAGATGGTCTAAGACCTAAATTCCTTTTCCGTCGTCGGCCCTATCGTCATAGTCGAACGGCAGCTTTATTGTTTCTCCATATTTCGGATGCAGTTGGTCCAGCTTCGCTTTGAAATCTGCATAGTTCGTACTCAGCTTCATGATAGTGACGACCGAACCCAGATGCTCCCGTAGTTTGGGGTACCCTGTGTTTGATGTGAGCCTCCGAAAGAGGTGCTGCTTATGACGCCCCGTTTCCTCATCGCGGGGGGTCACACGCTTCAGCTCATCAAGTACACCGGGTGCGATGCGCTTGTAGACGATATCGTTGGTTAGGATTCCGAAGTACTGCGGCCGTTTCACTGTGTCGGTGGGGAACGGCAGACCCCGCAAACGAAACAATTCCCGATAGTAGTCGACTGGAAATGTCTGCACGTATGCCTGCAATTCCTTTGCGATGAACGTTTCAAGGATTTTGGCGAGAGCATCACGCGCTCGGTCGTTCTGGTAACCTGTCGCCTCATCTACTAGCGCGATGATGCCAATCCGGGCGAACCCGCGCACCAGGATTTCTGCCTGCTTGGCAATGTGATCTTGTTGCTTCTGGAGTACGCCCGCTGCACGGGCCGCAAGGACAGCTTCGCAGAGGTCGGCGAGCACCGTGGCTTCGTATCCATAAGCTAGACTGCCCTTGGGCGTTCTGAACTTAATGGGGTTGGCGGTCCGCTGGATTAAGTCTTTGGAAACGTAGGGATTTAGACGGCCTTGGTTGGCAAATTTAGCTAGTCGGTCCCCGCCAGTGCTGTAGCTGCCGCCATGGGACATGTTCAGCGCGCCAATGAGACCGGTCTGTTGCAAGACGCGCCGTCCGTCCTCCAGCACGTAGCAGGGAATTTCTACGTCCCCGATCTTAACCGGATGATCTTCTGAGCCGTGGGTCGCCTTTAAGACATCATGCCGAGCTTGCGCGGCTTTCTTCGCAATCTCGCTTCTCTGCTGAGGGGTAAGAGCCTCAGCCCGTGCATGGCCACCCTTGGCCTTACCCACGTGGTCTTCGTCGTCTGTCATGCAAGCATCTCCTTATGATGCTTGCAAAGTAGCGGCTTTCTGGCAAATTGCAAGCATCGTCACAACGGTGCTTACAAAATGCTTGACGCTAAGCATAAAAGGTCAGATACTCCAGCCATGAACAAGCTGGACCGAAAGACGCGCGCCCAAATCCTGCACCTCCTTTGCGAGGGGCAGTCGATCCGCGCCATTACCCGCCTGACCGGGGCCAGCAAGAACACCGTTGCCAAGCTGCTTGTGGACGCTGGCCACGCCTGCGCCGCCTATCAGGACAAGGCGCTGCGCAACCTCCCATGCAAGCGCGTCCAGATGGATGAGATTTGGTCGTTCGTGTACGCGAAGGCGGCGAACGTGGAGAAGGCCAAGGCCGCTCCGGAGGCCGCTGGCGACGTTTGGACGTGGACGGCGATCTGCGCCGACACCAAGCTTCTGGTTAGCTGGCTGCTCGGCTCTCGCGATATGGATGCCGCTATGGCGTTCGTCCACGATCTGGAGGGACGCCTAGCAAACCGCGTACAGCTTACCAGCGACGGCCACAGGCCCTACCTGTACGCGGTTGAGGCGGCATTCGCGGACCAGGTTGATTACGCGATGCTGGTCAAGATTTACGGCTCTGACCCGCAGGCGGAAGTCCGGTACAGCCCGGCCAAGTGCCTTGGCGCGCAGAAGAAGCCCAAGATCGGCAACCCTGATCCCAAGCATATCAGCACGTCGTATGCCGAGCGCAGCAACCTGACCATGCGCATGCATATGCGCCGCTTCACGCGATTGACGAACGCGTTCTCAAAGAAGGTCGAGAACCACGCCGCAGCGATTGCGCTGCATACGATGTACTACAATTTTGTGCGCATCCATCAAACGCTCAAGGTAACGCCCGCAATGGCCGCTGGTGTAACCGACAAGCTCTGGGAAATGGACGATCTCGTTGCGATGCTGGAGCAATGGGAACTGGCGAACTACAAGCCAGAATACCAATTCGTTGTTCGTCAGTACGCCATTGGAAAAGGCCACTCGGTTAGTGTTTTGTGGCGCGGTGGAGAGGTTGATAGCGTTTTTGGTTTTGCTAGCGAGCATGAAGCGCTGCAATGGATCAAAGAGAAATCACAAAGTTGGTTGTTGGAAAATAAGCGACGGTAGAAACAACAAAGCCCCACCTTGCGATGGGGCTTTGCGTTTTGACACTCGCGTCTCCAGTTGGGGGATTATCCCAACGCACAAGTACGGTAACACGGACGAATCCGGTGGTGTTGTTACCGTAATTGTCTCACCAACCATATAAGGGTCGATTCCGCCTAACAAGTGGTAAAGGACCACGGTTGGCGCATTAAAAGTATGTAGGAATGTATTGGAACGATGCTGGAAATGGAGGGAAGAAAGGTGGGGCGAGTTGTGTGGCACCTCGCCCCGGTATTCTTGCTCCAGCAACTGGAGACGCGAGTGAGAGTCGAACTCACTACCCCACCACAGGGTGCTACCGCTTTCAAGGCGGACCCGTTAACCGTTCCGGCATCGCGTCGAATCGGAAGGTAAGTGGGATTTCGCGAAAAAGCTACCGGCGGCTGTCAGGAAAATTGTGGCGTCCACCACTCGACCGTTAACCAAGCGAAATATCTCAGGGTCAGATTTCAAACTGACCCACTACCGACGGCTGCACTGGCGATGACGGCTTCGATGATTGTCCCGCTTCTCTCAAGGAATTTTACCGCAAGGTGGCTAAAGATGCCATTGCATCTGCGCGTAGTGGGAATAGACCCTGAGACACTACCGCACCACTAGCGCGCAAACAGACCACACCAGCGCAAGCGCGCTGATGGTCGTCAGTCCTAGAAACAATGTCGGGATTTTTCTTGCCATTCCAATAATATAGCGGATGGAGCGATATTCAAATATCCGCAGTAGTACGGGCATGAAAAAGGCCGCGCCGCCAGTGAAGGCAGCGCGGCCAAGGTTACGCCTGTAGGGAGGATCAGGCGGGATTTCGGGGAATGGCTAGGTCATGTTGCCGCGCAGGAAGCAGCGAATGTAAATGCCCTGCGCGCCGTTGTAGTACCAAACCATAGCGAAGCCAGCGAGGTTCGGTTCTTCGATCAGGGCGTCCTTCGGCACATCGTGCCACTCGCCTTCGATCCTGACGCGATAGCCGCTTGCGGTCGTGCTCCAGTCGGAATCATCTATCCTCTGCCCGTCCGCCCCATCGCAGCAAAGCCCACGGTTTGCCTTGAGCCCTTGAAACCACGGCTTGAGCGGAGAGTTCGCATAACGCCCGTCATCTCGAGCTCGGGCCGTAACGCAGAAGACAATCGTTAAGACGGTTGCAGTAATTATAAGAATCGCGCCCCACAGCGCTGCCTCCACAGGTTTGCGCATCCTCGCCCCACATTGCTTCGCATGATGAAAGGAAATACGGGCTGGTGATGCAGCCCGTAGGTACTTAGGCAGCAGGCGTGTTTGCCGTCACCGCATCGGCCTTCTTCTGCGCCTCCGCATCAGATTTGGCGATCAGCGCGTCCATGGCTTCGCCGAGCGCTTGGAGTTTTGCAGGATCGGTACCGGCCGCATCAAGCGCTGCCTTCAGATCCTTGATCTGCTGCGTCTCCGCTGTCAGCATGGCGATGATGGAATCGTCGAGGTCGGTATTCTTCTGAATGGAGGCGTTTGCGGCATCCATTTTGGCCTGGAGGTCGTCGATGAGTCCCATGGCTGTCTCCTGTCGATTGTGAATGAGGTCAAGTTTTCGCTCGATCGATTTCAGCCGGACCAAGACCTCCGATTCCGGCATGAAATGGTGGTACCAACGCCTGGGCATACTCAGCATCCCTTGCAGACTTTCGGAGTAAAGGGCTCCAGAGGTGGCATCGGATCGATATTAGAGCCGCCCAAGAAAGTGGGGCCCCACGTAGGGCACACCTCCAGCCAGTGAGAGCAGCCAAGCGACAACAGCGCCGATGCAGATCAAGGCCACGGCAATCTTGCCCCACTTCATCATGTCTACGGACGGCGGATAGCCGACAATTCCCAAGAGCCATACAAGCGTGAAGGCCACCAAGACGACGATCGCGCAGAATATCAGGACGTTGATCAGTCCAAGCAGTAAGCCGGCTGCACTCATGGCGACGTCTCCTTCAGTTTGGTGGCTGTTTCAGAATCTGCCGCATGTCTTCCTTGAGATCGCTGACCGCGCTCTTGATCGTCTCGCCCATGCGGTCGATCGCCTTTTCGAAGTCAGGGATTTTCACGTAATGATCCCGTCCGTAGATCTCGACTTCGCGCAGTTTCTTTTCCACGTCAGCGATGTACTGCCTCATGGCGGCTCCAACCTCTCCGAAATTGTGATCTTGAGATCGTTGATCGGCATCGAAGCGCGTTTCCATCGCATCTATTTTTGCGATGATCTTTTCACGCTCTTCCTCGATTTCTTCCCTGACGCCGGCTCGCATTTGCTCAACAGCGCGCCCAAGTTTGAAGGCACCAAGTATCCACGTTCCGATGAAGCCGAGGGCGCCAAGCCCAAGCGTGACCCATTGGTAAGTTGTCATTCCTCGGCATTCCCAGCTTTTGTTAACGATCCTCCGCTAGGAACATTCCCAGCCGTCGATCGGGTTTTGCGCCCGGTTGGCGGTTAGGGTCGGGCCTGCCGTTAGCGCGACAGGTTCGACCCGCATTATCTTCGAAATGCCTTGGACGCGATCACAAGCGCGGCCGATGGTGGGCCCACATAGAAGAGCGCTTGCAGGATTGCGTGTTCCGTGTCCTCGAATTTTCCGGGAAGCGTCGCGACCTTCCAAGAACCAATGACGTGAGGCTGCCATTCCAGCCACGGTATAATGTACCATTTCAAGGTCGGAAGAATGTGCCAGCTTGTCGAGTCCAGAACGATCATGCTTGTGTGATAGGCAAACATCATCGCGATGATGAACCCGGCCAGGCCGAACGGCCCCCAAGTCCCTTGAGACTTCTGTACGTCGGCGCGTATTTGAGATGACTTGACTGATGCATCTGCGGTTGTCGTCGCAAGTTGGTTTCCGGCATCGTTTTCGTTCTTGAACCGCGTTGTATTGTCGGCGTGAACGTCAGTGATGGTCTTGCCGAACACGCCAAACAACGCGCTAAGACCGCCTGTGAACAGGCTCAATATCCATTGCGGCATGTCAGTTTGCCTTCGCTTCGTTCACGGCAGCGACAGCCTCTGTCTTGGTCGCCACGGCCATTGCCACAGCCTCGGCGACCTTTGGATTCTCAGCGATCGTCTTATCAGGAACAGCAACGACCTCGATCGGAAGCGTGGTCCGCTTCCGCAACTGCTCGTCCATCCAGCCGACCACAGACAGCATCAGCGGCGCCAGATTGAACGCTATGTGCAGCCAACCCTGATATTTTTCCGGGACGAACGGCATGATGGGCGTCAGGTCTATGGTTCCGAGATTGGTCAGGACGGCGAGCAATAGGCCGGTGAGGATTTTCAGCCTGGCGAACAGAATGGTCTCGGACTTCTTGAACAGAACAAGTTCAATCGGCTCGATCCAGTCGAAGAACGGCTGCGCCCACGACTTGCTCTTGAGCCACGCCCGGCCCCAAAGGGCGTACCAGGTCAGAATCAGCGAAAAAACGAAAAGAGAGACAGCAAAAATCGTCATTGTAAAACCCCTACCAGATATCGTTGATAGCCTTCACTTTGCGGGCGATCAGAACGGTGGCGACGATCACCACGCAGACAGCAACCCCGATCAGGCTGTAGGCCGCCACGGACGGCAGCAGCGGGGCCTTGGGAGCCTCCGTCCCGGTCTTGGCCACCTCATTGCCGGCACCCGCCGCAGCGCCTCCACCGGCCGCTGTACGGGCCTTGCGCTCGGTCTTGGTGGCGTCCTTGATAATGTCCTTCGGGGGTTCCGGCGTCTTCCGGGATGATGCGGCCGGGGCGCCGAACTTGATCGACGGATCGATCTCCATCATGGCCTTGATCAGGCCGGCGCAACCGAGCTGCACGTCGACCATGTTGGGATCATAGACCCCATCCCGAACATACTTGCCGGAAACGTACTGGTCCGTCCCGCTCCAGACGTATGGCGAAGGCCTGCCCTTGGCAGCATAGCCGACGCCGTTGTACTTCTCGAGCAGCGTCAGCATTCCGCCGACTGACCAGTCCGTCCAATGGCCGGCGTAGGGCGCGCAATTCATCAGCGCGTCGACCGCGCCGTCCTCCCACGTGCTGAACGGCCCCCTGCCCTTTGGAACATGAACTGAAACGCTATGAAGAGGATCGCCCTGCCCGAGCTGGGTATTCCAGTTCTGGGAGGCCTCCCGCTGATGGGTCACGGCGATGGCCTGCCAAGGAACTGACGTCTTGGCAGTCACAGCCTGATATCGTGTCTTTGCTGTCGGCTGAGCCAAGCGAGCGGCAACCGGAGGAAACGCACCAGGTCGCGTGATCTTGGCTTTTGACCAACGATCAACATTCGCAGCGATCATTGCGGAGTTGGTGACAGCCATCTGACTAACCGTCGATCGCCGGATCGCCGACCTTGAACGGCTTCAGCGCGGCGACGTCGGCCTTGCGCTCTTCAAGCGTTGTGGCGGCGTCATTGACTTGGAGCTTGCCGGCGTCACGGGCTGCGACCATGTCAGTCGATAGGAACTGAACTGAGAGTTGCTCGCCCGGCTCGATCATGACGCCATCGATCGGCAGCGGTTCTGAAGAAACGTTTGTGATTACAAACATTGGCAAATCCTTCCGTTAACCGCGTCTTTAAGAAGACACGGTTCGTTCCCTTTTCGCTGTGAAGTTGTGGTGGTAAGATTCCGCCCTTTCGGGGGATAAATGATTGCGGATCTGAAGCGCTCCGAGGCGCTCGATGCTTTAAGAGGGCTTGCCGTCTCTGCGGTGATTGCCCGTCACCTTTTTGAATTCAAATACGGGATGCTTGGGGTTGATCTGTTCTTTGTCATAAGCGGGTTTCTGATCGGCGGCATCCTGCTAGATGGCCGAGATCAGCCAAACTACTTCTCATCCTTCTACGGTCGCCGCGCGTTCCGCATCCTGCCGCTATATTGGTTGTTGCTTTTGATCGTGGCGCCCAACCACTGGCCATACTATTTGCTATTCGCTCAGGCTGTGCCGTGGTTGCAGCACGGCTATCCCTTGACAGAACCGACAGTCGTCACTTGGACGCTCGCCATTGAAGAACAGTTTTACTTGATCCTGCCGATACTGATTTATTGGCTGCCGCGCCAATGGTTGATCCGCGCTCTATGGAGCGGCGTGTTGCTGGCGCCGGTCTGGCGATTCCTGTTCAACGTCTACCTGCCAGAACAATCCTGGCAGTTCTTAATGCCCGGCAGATTAGACGAGCTATTCGGAGGCGTTCTACTTGCCTGCTTTGTTCGCGGCTATTGCCACTCCGTGATTGCTTGGGCGGCGCTGGCCTGCGTGCCGCCGCTTTGTGACGTTGCCTTGGCCCTAACGATGAGCCCCATTTCTTTTCTATCCGTGGCGGCGGTCACCAGCTGTATTGCAGTTTTGGCATCGACCAAGATAGAGCGCCCGGTGATCCTGCGCATCTTCGTTTGGCCCGGTCGCCGTTGCTATTTCCTTTATCTATTCCACTTGGTTGCGTTTGATTTGTTTTTTGATCTTGGTTTTCCGTATGCCGGGCTCGCAGCTCTTCCAACAGTCTGCATTTTAGCGGAGATCAGTTGGCTAACGATCGAATCGCCGCTTATCAGATACGCAAGCACCCGATTCTCGAGAGGTCGGGTATTATGGATCACCGACTGTCGCAACATAGGTGGAAGGGTTCAATGACGAGTTTTCAGGGCTGGATCATCATCGCAGAGCTTGCGCTTCTGATTATCGTTCTCTTGGGCAAGTCACCCCAAGCAATGGGCCGAAAGCAGAAGCTCATCGAAATAGAGATAACGCGGATCGGCGAGGGCTTCGTTCACGGCAAGGACCGTTGGGGTAAATTATACGCTGTTGACGCAAGCCGGATCGCAGATAACCCCTACCCAAAGATCGGGGACAGCGTGAGATTTTCCTAAAGGCCTTGGAGTACTGCTCGTGTCTCAGTGGTTTTGGCAATGGTGCGCCACGATGGTGACGTTCATTGGCATCGCGATTATCTGCATCCCGGTTGAGGGAAAACATTCGTTCTCGGGAAGAGTCCGAGGCGTGATGTTCTGGGCTATCTTTGTTGCCGTGTGGTCCGGTGCCGTGATGCTGATGCGCCATGGCCTGAACTATTTAGGTGCGCAGCCATTGATGAGTCTCGACCTTACGTCGTTCGGCAAATCTGCAGGTGCCGTGATCCATTTTGGAGTCGTGATCGTACTGGCGCTAATCCCTTCGTTCATTTTCGACGGGTGCTATTATTGGTTTCACCGTCTGCAGCATAGGGTGCCGCTTCTTTGGCGATTCCACGCCGTGCATCACTCGATCGAAGAACTCAATGCGTCCAACTGCTATCATCACTGGACGGAAGGGATTGTCAGGCTTCCGTTCATCTATCTGCCACTAGCGCTGCTCATCGAGCTGAACGTCCCGGAGGTCGCGGTCATAGCTTTGCTAAACAACGCTTGGGGGCAGATGGTTCACGCCGACGCCTCGGCTACCTTCGGTCCAATAGGAAAGATTTTTGTCAGCCCGCACTATCACCGGGTGCACCACTCACTTGATGAGCGACACATGCACTTGAATTTTGCCGGCGTGTATCCGATCTTCGACATCATTTTCGGCACAGCTTATTTTCCGAAGAGCGATGAGCCCATCAAAACAGGGCTTTCGGAAAAGCCAGAACCGCAATCGTTGAGAGACTATCTCAGCGCTTCTTAGGTCGGGTATGAACTCTTATAAGGATGCGAGACGTCCAGCACGCTCTGAAGCCCGTACTTGTAGGCTAGATATCCTTCGACCTTTTGACGATTGGCATCGCTCAGGAACTCGCTGAACAGACAAAGCTCTGCGAGATTGCCGTTGTACCAAGCGTCCGTGTTGAGATCGGCGCGGTGCTGCCTGCCAAGCTTCGGCGTTGATATCCATCCGACAGTATTCGTACCCGTCGAAAAGAACGACGTCCCATTGAGATAGTACTTCCACGATGCCGACTGCGAATGAAACGAGGCGATGTGCCAGTTCGCCAGTGATGGCGTGGGATTGCCGACTGTCTTTCGCGAGCTCGACCCAAAATCGTCGTAAATATTGCTGTCCGTGTACGGGTAATGATTGAACTCGGAGCCGCCGGATTGCGATCCGACCTTCAAGGGCCGCCCGTGTTTACATCCGCGCCAGCCGGATCGGAAACATTCTTTAGGACGAGAACTGCGGCAGCAGCGGTGAGCGATCCCAGAACATTCGGCAGCGTGAACGATTGCGTGCTAGACGACAGGAACTTGACTGTGTGGTGACCGTTCAGTCCGGTCGTGACATCCATGGTCGGCGACGTGGCCGCGGTTGCATTGTTACTGTTGCCGGATGCATCCGACCACGTAGAAATGGTCGCACCGTCAACCGTGCCCGCATCATCACCGCGCAACCAAATTTTGAGCGTAGCGAGCTGTGACGGCTGCCACAAATCACCCGGCAACCCTCCAGATGCTGACGCACCCAATGCCCCCGCGCACCCCGCAATTCCCGGTAACATCACTTCACATCCTTGATCAGCGTCGCATAGATGAACGTCGACGAGATCACCTGATAGAACAACAGGTCGACCGCGCTCGCCGTCGTGGTCAGCGTTGGAGCGGTGCCGCCCGCAAACTTCCAATTCGAGCTGTAGGCCAGCGTCCGCGACCCGGTGCCGTCCTGCGCGATCTTGATGACACCGGTCTGACCATTCTTTGTGTTCGACGGGTTGCCCAGCGTGCGGTTGCCGCCCAGCGTCACCGAGGCATTGAGGAAGGTCGACATATCGACCGCGATCGTCGATGCATCTGTCAGCGCGACAAGATCGGCCGCGCCCCAGACCTTGTCGGTTGATAATGCCTTGCCGCTCGTATTTGCCTGATACTGCGCAGCCGTCGTCTCATTGAAGGCCGCAATGGTGCCAAGTGATGGTGTACCACTTAGATCACCATAGGCCCCCGAATTCGCGACAGCCGCGAGCGCGTCCGCGACCCATTTCGAAGTCCCGTTATCCCACCTAAGATAGTCACCATCGATCCCGGCGCCTTCCGTGACATTGACATCGCTCAGCCCGCTGAGAGCAACTGCCGTCGCACCAGAGAGCGACGCAACCCACTTGCTGGTCGCATTGTCCCACTTCAGGAAGTAGCCGTTGATCCCCGCCCCTTCCGTGACGTTGACGTCACCGCAATGCGCAAGTGTGATATCGAGCGCCGAACGAGCGGACGCCTTATTCGGAATGTCAGAGAGATTATTTGACGCAAGCAATGCACCGGAGCTGGACGACTGGCTGAACGTGATCGGCGTCGTGTTGAGCGTGCCGCCCGCGTTCGCGGTGCAGAGCCAGATCGTGTCGGCGTTGACCGTGCCTTCCTGAACGGCGATCAGCGCGCCGGGGTGCTCGTTGTAGGTGTCGAACTCGACGGACCGGACCGGCGAGACATCGACGACATAGACGCCGTTCTGCGCGGCCGTGGTCTGGTTCTTGACCAGCACCAGGTCATTGGTCGCCAGCGTCACCCCGTCGATCGTGTCGCCGCTGTTGAGCCCGCTAGCAATGACGATGTTGGCCGTGGTGGCGACGCGAACGGTTTGCCGCTTGCCGAGGTTCAGGGCGATGCCATCGACATACTGCTTGGTGGCCGCTTGCAACGCGCTCGCAGGGTCTCCCGCCAGCGTCAGCGTCCCGGTCATCGTCCCGCCCGATAACGGCAGGTAACCAACTGGCGCCGAGATGTTGGCCTCGAGTTCTTCCAAGGCGTCGGCGACGTTGGTGGACGTCAGGGGGCTGCCGGTCGACGGCGTGAACGTCACATCGGACGCATCGACCGTGACCGAGGCTATCAGGCCCTCCAACTCTTCCAGCGCATCGGCAACATTGTCCGAGGTGAGCGCCGACGCGGTCGACGGCGAGAACACCACTTCGGTCGCCTGGATATAGGCCGGATCAAAGTCATAGTCGGTCGACGAATTCTTGCGCAGGTACATGCCGGCGACGCCGCCGGCCGGGAAGGCGTTGCCCCGCGCCGGGATCATTGCCGCATAGTAATCATGGCCGGAGCCATCATTGGCATTCGGATCAAACGACGTGGCGCTCGACGTATGATCGAAGATCACCCGATAGAGGCCGCCATCTGGCGCATTGAAGGTGTCGTTGACCAGATAGACGGTAGAGACCGCCCAGTTGCCGCGATCACGGAAGGCACCGAGCGGAATCGAGAGATCGAAGAACGTCGCATCCGTCAGCGTCACCCGCATGGATGACGGGCTCGGCTGCGTCACGGTCGCGATGCTGATCGTCAGGCTGAAGTTGTCCTGCAGCGTCTCGACAGCGGTCTTGATGTTGTAGAAGTCCTCGTTGGCCTGCTGATGCGTCAGCGGGCCGCCAATGCCCGTCCAGCGGGCGCTGACCTCATCATCATGGCTGAAGGTAATGGAGACGGTCATTTAGCTCTCGACTTTCGTCATTTGTAGATTACGGTGCCGCGGCTCTTGTTGATGACGCTGAGAGCCCAGCCGTAGAGATTCGAACTGGTTTGCACTTCGCTCCAGGACACGCCGTCTTCCGAGCGCCAGACCCTGCAAGTCGGCTCAATGTCATTTCCGCCATCGATACCGGAGGCGATGAAGAAGCCCTTGCTCTCCGGATTGATGACTTCGCGCGATTTGACGAACACGACCGCGAGCGTGTTCCCGGCCTGGACGGAACTGCTGACGGAGCCGGGCAGCTGGTGGTTGGTCCAGCTGCTACCGTTGGTCGAAACCGCGACAGCGCACGCCGTGTTCATCGACCAGATCGGCAGCCCGGCACTTTTAAAGCGCTTCTTGAAACCCGACGCCGCGACGAACACGCCGTTGCCGAAGCAGACCGTGGATTGCGATTCCTGCGGCCCCCCGATCGTCGTGTCGGAGGCCGAGCCGTCATCTCCCTGGGATTCGGAGACATCAAAATAGGGAGTCCATGAGAGTCCGTTGGTCGAAACCGCCGACATGAAATTGACGTCGCCGGTTGCGAAGGACTTCGTCTCACCACTCAGATCATAGGTGCCGATATAGAAGCGGTTGTACTGTCCAGTGACGACGTAACGCTCTGCTTTGTCGTCATAGGTGACAGATCCAATGACCGGACTAGGCAGCTTTTCGCCAGGATCGTATCCGGTCCCGCTCGCAACGCCGTCAACGCCTGGAAACGGGTTGATCGATTGCGAGAAGCTCTCCCCATCGAAAGACACTGCGAGATAGACGTTCGTGCTGTCGTCGCCGCTGGGCTGGTACGAAATGAAGAAGGCGCTTCCAGCGAATTTGCAGGAACGAGTTCCGGCGACCGGGTTGGCATCGATCGTGGCGACCGTGCTCCAGATCAATTCGCCAAGACTGTTGAGCACGCCGCGCTGGATCGTCGCTCCCTTAACGGCAATGAAGCACGCCGCGCCGTCTCGCGGCTTGCCGAAAGCGACAAACTCACTTGCCGCGCACACAACGGTGCGGCCAAAGCCGCTGGCCGCATTGGATGTATCCGCGCCGAAAATGCTGGAATCCCACTCCGATCCGTCCTCGGAAAACTCGGTCGATGTGCCGACGAAGCCGCCATTGACATCAACCGGCGTGGGCGCCCTGCCCAGTAGCACCGCCAGCGACGAACCGAACTGGATGTTGACGATGCTCTGGAACGGATCGAGCCGGTATGGCGGATTGATGTCGCCGTCGCCCCTGACCTTCAGAGTTGCAGCCTCGCTTTCCTCGACCAGATATTCGTTCAGCAGCTTGGTCTTGCGACCCTGGCCATTCACCTTGAGCGAGTTGCCCATGTGCTTCAATTCGAGCGGGATTTCCTGCTCGATGTATTGGCTCTTGTCCTTGCTTCTCAGATTCTTGGTGTAGACCTCGCTAGAGACGACATATTCCCGAAGGTCAGGGCTGTCATCGGCCGCAGCTTGCGCCTTCTTGTCGATGTTGGTGTCGTAATGGACGATCCGACGCAGTTCGACCTTGCGACCGCTCGCCAACTCCTCGTTGACCACGCGGTTGAGGAAGTTGTCCTGATGTCCCGTGCCGTTCTCGGATGTCGATTTCACCTGCAGGATGATGCGGATCGGAATCCATTCATCGGGGTCATTGACGTCCCTGGTGTTCTCGGGATCGCAGACTTTGAGAACCTCGGTCTTGCGGTTCTTGTTGCCCTTTGGATTATAGTCTTCCTTCGTCGGGTCATCGCACCAGATAAGCTTTCGCACGAAGCCCTGCCATTGATTGTCCGGCGGGACCTGCGTCGCGCTCTTGGCAATATCCATCCGCTCGACATCGGCATACATCTTGTCGAGCCGCTCACCCTTCTTGTTGGTGCCGAATATGCGCGATATGTGCGTTTCCCGGCTATCCGGCTTATTGGTCGACATGATGTGACTAGAACGCGACCTGACGCTTCTCGTTGACGTACACCGTCATGTAGAAGCTGGCGGTATAGCTCGACGATCCGTTCAGCACCCTGCCGCCGCCAGCGCGGCCGAACTGCAGGATGATGTTTTGTGGTGCCGCCTTTCCTGCGGTGAAGAACGGCTTGTTAGGGGAATTATCCGGCGTCTGGAACGGACGGACGATGGATTCGAGGCTCATGGCGTACTCGCCGCTTCGAGGTCAATGCCACGCTGACATGTCAGTTTCGTCAACTCGATGTTGTGAAAATCATTGAAGTTCCAGCCTGACGCTGGCTTTAAAACCCAGTCCTGCCAGATCGGATGCGTGGCCGTCGCCACGGAGACGTTGTTGCCCGAGAGATCGCGGATACGTTGCTGAAGAGCCGCCGATGCTCCAAGATCGTTGGACGGCAACGACGCCAATTGTGCAGCCAGCGCCATCGACGACAGCGCGGAGTTGATCGCCTTGATCTGATCGGGCAATGATCCCCGCACCGCTTCGCTGATGACGATCTGGTCCTTGGTCAGCGGAAAGATCAGGCCGTCGTCGTTCGGCTTGAACACCGGTGGCGTATAGCCGACATCCGAGGCATCGCTCAGAACCTTCGTCGCGCCTTCATAGACCTGAAAATCGGGACCGGCGAAATCGGCTTCGCACCAGCTCGGCGAGCCCTCGACCGCCTCGATCACATTGTCCTTGCCGATCGCGCAGCCGATGCGCGCCTTGCAGGTCTCGCGTCCCGACCTTCCATCACAGGAATGCTCGATCCGGATCAGCTTGCCCGTCGCGACGCCCCCGCCAAGCCTGGTGTCATGCACGCTCGCCGTCTTGCGCAGGGTCATGGAAAGGCCGATGCCGAAGGGATCAACCGGGATGAAATCAATCGGGACCGCTCGTGCCTTGAACCTGCCCCGCGCCCGCATGATCGAGAGCAAATATTCGATATCCTTGATCCCGTTGTCGGTCGTGAAATAGCTCCGCGCCCAGACATCTCCCGGTGTTCCGCCTGCAGGGATCACGCCGGGCCCGATCGAGGACCACTTTGCCGTGCCGTCCGTTGTCTGGGCATGCAGCGCATTGTCGAACTGCGGTATCAGCAGATCGACGCCGGTCTTGCCGGCCTGCACGCAGACAAAGTGCGTCTTGCCATCCGGAAGCTTGTCTCCGATGCAGGTCCATTCTGCACTGCCATCAGCCGTGACGATGCCGCGTGTTCCGGAGAAGACCGGCGCCTTGGTGTTGGTGAGGCCAGGGAGAGTGCAGACCTGAACTTTTCCGTTGCCATCCTTGACCAGCATGCCGCGGGAGATTTGCGTCCCGACCTTGGGATATTGCTGCAGGCCCGGCGCGATCAGGTCACTGTAAAGAATGAACAGCGGCTGCCGTGGCAGGATCATCGTGCCGAGGCCGACATTGGTATTCGCCGCCCAATCGAACGCCGTCTCGGTCGGCGCCGGTGTGCCGAGGCTCGCCCAGACCACGGTTCCGTCGTTGGTGGTCTGGCCAGAAATATCGGAGAAATCTGGCTCAACAAGGCCGGATGTTCCGGCTGTTGTGCAAATCTGGGCCGTCCGCAAGGTCGGCAGTGACGGATTATCGGGAAAGACGATCACGCCCTCGTCGACATGCTCACCGGCCACGCTGGTCCAGTTCTTCAGGTCAATGATCGGAATCCCGACATCCGCGCCTGTCTTGACGATGACCTCGCTGTTCTGCTCGACCTCGGGACGGACGATGATGGCCTGCAGATCGCTTTGCAAAAGCATTCGGATGCGCTCGGTTCGCGATCTCTCGAGGTCCCGATAGAGCAGCTTCAGCGAGGTGTTCACCTTCCACAATGGCACGTAGGCATAGGTGACGTTATCATGCGGCGGAAGGTTGGTCGGCGACGGATCGCCATTAACGTCGACCGCTTTGGCGTCAATCAGTCCCGGCTGGCTGTCCTGTGTCAATACCGTCGAGAGCGCCGATTGCATGCCCATCGGCGACGTGATCGAGATACTTGTCGAAAGCGTATCGCCGTCATGGTGCTGCTTTTCCCTGTTCGTATAGTTGAAGGTCGCGCTTGCCATGACGATGCCGTTGACGCCGTTGGCGTCGACCGCGCTCGACGTCGCGACCGTGTAACCGCCACCGAGAGACTGCAGCGGCTTGGGCCATTCGGAGATGATCGCATCCCCCGCGTAGGACGAGATCACCTGCCGCCCCATGTCGATGTAGCCGCGGCCGGTCTGGTTCCATGTGACGGTCGCGTCCATCAGGATCGCGGTCAGTGAAAAACTCTGGTCTAGATCAGCGACCATGCCGTCATAGAGATGATCATCCGCAGTGATGTCGACATTGCCATCCTCGCCGTTGAGGACGTCGGAGATCGTGACGACATGCGTGACAGGATCAACGTGATAGCGTCCGGAGATCGCCTCGAGCAGCGCATCGGGATCGGAACGCTTGGTCGTTTCGATGAACACCGCGCTATAGGGACCAGTCCGTTTGATCTCGTCGGCAAGTTTCTGGCGCTGGGCGTTATAGTCCAGCGGCCACGCCACCAGATCAACCGTCATCAGCTCCTTGAAAATCTCCTTCGGAGATGCGATCAGCCGGCCGCAGAACAGCGGCGTGATGACACCATTGATCTCCCTCGCCAGCCATGCCCATTGCTTGCGGCTGGAGTTGAGCAGGCCGATGTGCGGATTACGGATGACCATCTGCAACCGCGGCTTATCGCCCTCATTGAGGATGCGATTATATGAGAAGATGTACTCGTCCATGCGATTGTGAATCGCAGGGTTGAACGCGGTCCCGTTGCGTAGCGCGGCCGGGTCCGGTTCGTCTATCCATGCAAAATAGTATGGGCCGGCAACGGGCATCTACTTTTCCCGCATCTGCAGGGTCCATGCGTGCCCCGCTTCCCACTCCTCGAAGCCGTCCGAAGGCTGGCCGAGGATTGCGGTGATGGTCGGACGATAGAAGGTGAAGTCGCCTTCGATGAATTCGGAGCCTGAAACCGGAGTGCGGCCCGGTGTTCCGCCGATCGTCGGATAGCTGAACACGTTCGCGCACTCGACAATGACCTCGCGCCCCGGATAACAGGCGTCGAGGCTCGGCGGCCGAACGTCATTCGCGGAGATCACCAGCTGCAGCTTGCGAAATCGCGACAACGAAAGATCAACCAGTTCGCCGTTGACCGTATATTCTTGAACCATCGCGCCGTCGATGTAGCTCATCTTGTGCGACAATCCGCGAGCGCTGTAGAGCGGCAACAGGCTGGTGCCAGCCGTCGACGTCTCCCGAATCGTCAGGATGGTGCCGGTGGTATTAAGCGCCATCAGCGGCCACCGTGCGCCCAGCTCGGGCTGGGCCCGGTCTGGAAGTTGGCGCTATCCCGCGCATAGGCGCTCATCTGCTTGGCCGTCTCCTCCGACGACATCATGCGGAAGGTGCTGCCGCCCATGGTGAGATCGACGGTGTAGTGGCCGAGAGAAGCGCCAGAACCGGCGCCACTGAGATCTGCGATGGACCCCACATCCGACGCCGGTCCTCCGGAGAACAGATGACCGATGCTGTCGCCGAAGCTCACCGTTCCGCCCGATGCGAAATGACCGACCGCGCCGCCGGTACTCCACTGGCTCGGCCCGCGCCCCTCATAGATAAGACCAGGATGCTCGTTGGGAGTGCCGTTGATATAGAGGTCAAACCCAGTGAAAGGGTCTACAGGCGACTCGCCGGGCCCGTAATCGCCCACCAGATTTTGGCCGGTCTCCTTGCGGAGTTGGGCCAGCCAATCTCTCCACGATTGGGAGCCGCTCAGACGTTTCGACCTGGTGCCGCTGTTTTCCTGGTCCTTCTCCCGCTGCTGCTCGCGCTTTTTGCGAACCTCTTCCCACCAGTCAGCTTGCTCTTGGGTTCTGCTTAGACCTCCCGGTGGAATCCAGGAGGGAGAGCCGCCCTCGGCAAAATTTCCCGCATTCAGCCAGTCGAGCGCACCACGGCCGAGCTTGCGCGCAGCCTCCGCTCGGATGACGTACTCGCCATCTGAGAGCATCGCGGGGATGCTGTCCGATGTCGACGTCCCCGGACCCATTACGCGGCCACCGCCATCCATCCAGCGGATAAGGCCACCACCTGCAGCGGCCACTTCAGCCGAAGACGACTGCGCTTCACCACCAGAGGAACTGTTGCTCTTCAAGTTCGCGGTGATTTCTGCAATCGCCTGAGCGAGCTGGGTGCCAGCATCCTTCAGCGCACTTGCGACATTCTGCGAACTGTCCTCAAGCGAGCCGCGGATGCCGAGGCCAACCCCGGCGTCCTCGGGCGCGACTTTCAGGTTAGGCGGATTGATACTGTTCAGCTTTGCATTGAGGTTCTCAATGAAGCTATCGAACAAGCTGGCTCCCTGCTGCTGAGGAGGCGCACCGGATTGCGTCGCGGACTGCGGGATCTGCTGTGGCGCAGGCGGCGTCGGATATGATGGCTGCGACGCTTTGCCCTGAATCTCATCACGGATGCGCTGTTGTTCAAGCTCGCGTTCCTGCAGAGCTTTGAGCACCGGAGAGGTTGCGATGGGTTCCGTAGCCGGAAGTGCCGGCCCGGTGCGCTGCGTTTCAGGACGCTCCCGTTCGGCAAGCGAGCCAGGATCGGACACCGCGCGTTTCACAGATTCCGGAATGGCGCCGACAATGGCGCCGGCGACTCCTCCCACTACGCCACCGAGCGCGCCAGCTGCGGGAATCGGAAGCGCCTCACCGACTTTGACACCAACCTTCGCGCCCGTAGAGATAGCTTCGCTATGCTGCTCCGTGAAACTTGTTGCCTTGTCGACGCCAGATGATGCCTTGTCTAGGCTCTTGACGATCGACTGAACAATCGGACTTCCGACGATCTTGGCTATCGCCTCATCCAGCCGACCAGTGCTCGCCTTGAGCGAATTGAATGCCTCCGTCACGCCGCGCGCGGATTCCGCCTGCTTATCCGCCTCCGGTGCACGCTTTGCACCTTCATTGATGACATCAGCGGCGCTGAGCTGCGCGCCACCGCTATCGATCAGCCTCGCAAGCTCACTGGGGCTTTGGAAACTACGGCCAAGGCGTTGTGAAAGGCTGTCGGTTACAAATTTCGACGCACTAGGTGAAATCTGCAACCCGCGCAGCGCTTCACCAGTCAAACCATTATTCTGGTATAGGCTGCCTTCGAACTGTTCCGTAATTGCCTTCGCCTGATCCTCATCCTTGAAATCGCGCCTTACCGTCTCAAACAAAGCCCTGTCAAAGGTGCGAAACGCCTCTTTAGAGGGTGGCGTGCTAGTTCGACTACCGTTGATGACTCGAACGTTTGCGGCGGAAGCCTCCGCGTCACCCGGCTCGAAATTTGGCGGGTGGATGACGTTCGAGTTGGAGGCATTCAACTCCTGCTGAAACGCCAGAAACTTTTCGTAACGCGGCTGGAGGCTTTCGACGCTCGTGCCAAGCTGTTTGGCCTGGCCAGAAATTTTCGCAAAGCCATTGGCATCGCCGAGTGACTTTAGTCGGCCCTTCTGCCGGTCGATGTCATCACTAACCTTTGCGAGATGGAGCGCAACCGAGCCAAGACCCGCGATCGCAGCTGCAGGGCCACCGAAACCAAGAATTCGCCCGAGCAATCCGCCGCCGGCAATTGAACCAACACCGGCTCCTTCCAGGAACGGGGCAAATGCCTGTTGCACCTTCGAGAGCGGAGCCACCGCGGACTCGGCAAACCTCCTGCCGATGCCTTCACCAGCCCTACCGACTTGCCGTTCAATGTCGGCAAGCGACTGCTTGCCGGCCTCGCCAACAGCCTTCAGCTTCTGCTTGATCTCCTGATCGCCCTCGAGCGCGATCGAGAGCAGGATCTCGTTCTTGCCTTTAGCCATTATTGGCATTCCATTTCTCGGAGAACAGCCCGCTCAGTTCGCCAGCGGTCAGTTCGGCTTGCGCCTTGAGGTCGAATTTCTTCGGATCGTTGACGGCGGAGACGCCGACGAAGACCGGCAGCCAGACCTTGCCGACCGCCTTGCCGCTCAGGCCGCCCTTGCGCGCCAGGCGAACCGGCTTCGAGGAGCGGCTGACCGAGATTTGCCCGAACAGCAGCGGTTTGCCGCCCTGCCGTCCGCCACGGAGCGGCCCGATCTGCTTGACGTACTTGCTGGGCGTCCAGCGTTGACCGCCGGGCAGATTCTTCGTGATCGGCACCCAGAGATAGGGCGAGCCCTGAATCGGCTGCGGGTCCTCGAATTGCCCGGCATAGCCGATCTTGTGGTAGGCGAAAATCTTCGGGCGCGTGGATGCCCCGTTCTTTGGAAAGACGTCGACCCGGAAAGCGTTCTGCCAGCGCGTGGAGAACCCGCCGCCCGCGATCGAGGCCCGGCCGCGCTGTTTCAGCTTGTCGCCGCCCTCCCGGAACGTGTCGGTCAGCGCCTTGCCGGCGTGCTTGCGCTCGTCGTCGGCGATCTTCGCGAAATCGCCCTTGACCTTGATCGTGACCCTCATCAGTCGTCAGGCTTTGTGGTACATCTCGACGCGGATGACGATCTCGTGGTCGAGAAAGCCTTCCTTGATGCTGGATTTCGTGCTGAGTTCCGTGGCCCAGGTCTCATCCACCGGTGCCGGCATCAGCGGTTTGTGATCGACTCCATCCGCTTTCGCTTGAGCCACGATGGCCTCGCGCTGCTTCTGATTGTCCGCGCTCGCGCGAAGTTCTCCAGCCAGCGCCTCAAGAGCCTCGGCGATTGCCAGCTGTTTTCCGTATCCGCAGACATCAATCTGCGGAACGAACGATTGCAAGATACCTTCGTCATTGAAGTGTCCCGGCTTCAGCTCTGCCGCGCGCGCCGTGATCTTCTCCGTGCCGATTGCGGCGCCAGCACCGATGCCGAGCACTGCAAGAACGTCTCGTCTGTTCATTTCTTCTCTCCCTACTCGTCCATCAGATCGCGGTTGACCCTGCGGTTGATTTCCTTGCCCTCGCCTCGGAAGGCGAAGGCCATGTCATTGAGGCCGAGCGCCCGATCCTGCCGGAGAATGCCATTGGCGATCGACAGTGCCGCGTCGGCCTGCGCCGGCGTCATGTCCCAGACGGCGGCGGAGGGATATCCGAACCTGACGAGCCGTCCGACGGCGAAGGCGTAGGCTCGGGCGGGATGCTGGCCTCGGCCGGCTTTGCCATTGCGGCGGCGACGGCCTTCAGGAAAGGGAGGGCACGCTGCCCCTTGAAGGTCAGGTCGACGATCGCACCCAACGCATCCAGCTGCTGGCCGGCCGGCGCCTGGTCGAACGCCGCCAGCAGATCGGCATCACCCTCGGCCAACTCCGTGGCCTTCCGCCAGAACAGCAGCCGCGACCGCCGCGGCCGCCCCACGCCGACGAGCCCGAGCGAGAAGATCGTCAGCGCCGATTCCGGTGCCCCGATGATCAGTTTCCCGATCTCGGCCGCACCCCCGACCGCAAGCGGCATCAGCTCCGGATAATCGACGATCAGCCCTGTCAGCTTACGCAACGAAAGCCCCGTCACCTCGACCGCGCCGCGACCAAGCGGAACGGTTTTGGTAACGGGGGAGATGGCGACGAGGTCCATCCGTTTAAGCGATCGGCGCCGTGTAAACGCTGCCGGTGCCGGTGTAGTAATTCAGCACATTGGGCGAAACCACCGGAGCGCCGCCGGTCGCGCCGCCGAGTGCGCGCAGCGTGCCGAACGCCTGCAGGGTATTGTCGAACAGGATGTCGCCAGACAGCGGCATCGGCGCGGTTTCATCGGACGTATCGATGAAGTTCAGCGCCTCCTTGGCGTTGATGAAGCAGCTCGGCAGGATCAGCTCGAACTTCGGGCCGATTGCGTTGTTGCCGACGAACTTGATCTGCCGGCGAACCGGAGCAACGCCGATCTTGATGTACTCACCCGTGGTATCCGTGGCCAGCTGACCAAGCATCGCCATCAGGATATTATCCTTGGTCCACTCGTCGCAGGTCAGATCGAAGGCCATCTCGATCAGCGTGGTGTTGACGAAGTCGATCGCCTTGACCGGCCCCTGCGTGCCCTTGTGCTTCTGCACGGTCGGCGTCGGGGTGATCGAGCACTTCTGCACGTTGCCGATGTGAGTCCAGACGGTCATGGTTTTCTCCTTTCAAGAGAGGTTGCGCCCGGACGGCGGCGCCGCTGGCGATTTCAGTTTGGGATGGACGCGAGAACGAACGATCAGAGATCGGAGGGATTCAGCGAATAGGTAAACTGGAATTTCAGCGCCATCTGGCCCAGCATCTCGCGGGCAAAGGCGAGATCGCTCTCGAAGCCCATGTAAATGCCGCCCCGGCCCTTGACCGTGTAGCCGGCCAGCGTGGCATCCGCCGCAATCGCCTTGATGACCGCGGCGCGCATGGTCGACAGCCCCGCGCCGACCGTCGCGGCACTGGCAAACTTCTGCAGATGAATCTGCGGCTGCATGTGCATCACGACCGGCGTATTCGCAGGACGATTTCTGGTGTTGGCCTGGTCCTGCTCATCGATCAACTCGTCGCCCTCGAACACAGAGATGGTGTTGGCCTTGGTGTCGTCGGTCAGCAGTTGGTCGCGCACGACCTCGTTCACGCCGGATAGGCCCTCCATCAGCTCGACCAGGCGCGCCATGATCAATTCCCGCGTATCTGCCATCACGACACATCCTGCAGGATCAAATAGACCTCGCCCGCACTGTTCTGGGTCGGCTTCGGCCGGGTCCGCACAATCTTCCAGTCATTGCCGTTGAAGCTGATGACAAGCCCGGTGATGCTCTCCCGGGTCAGGCCATTGGCGGCCAATTCGCTCATCCGCACGCAGGCCGCCGGCGTCTGGGTGCCGAACTGCAGGCCGCCGGCCTGGCTCTCCAGCATCACGCCCTGCGTCTCGTCGAGAATGACGAGATCCACCGTCCCCGCCGTGCCCTGATCGAGCACGGCGTCGATCCCGAGCGAGTCATAGATCGGGTCCAGCAGCAGGGTCTGGGTGTCGATGCCCATCGCTCAATCACTCGGGCTTGTGGTGGCGTTGGAACGCGCCGGGACGGGTGGTTTCGCGCTTGCTTGCCATGATCAGTCCTTCACCATGAAAGCGACCAGTCCCTCATATTGGCGGATACGAACAGCAGAACGCCGCTCAGCCAGGAATTCGTGCAAGGCCTTGGCGCAGCCGTCCCAGACGTAATAGTCATCGACGATGATCAAGCCGCCGGGCGCGACGCGGTCGAACAGCTGTTCGAGACAGAGTTTCGTCGCTTCATACCAGTCGGCGTCGAGCCGCAGCAGCGCGATAGGTTCGCGCCAGGCGTGAGATCGCAGGGTTTCCGCGAACCATCCCTCGACGATCTCGAAATTCTCAGCCCCTGACATCCGCATGGATCGCTCGGCGTCATCCCGCGGCGCAGCGCAATTGGCGCGCCATGCTGGAGATGTGACATCGGCCTGCCAGCGCATCGCAGCCTGCCCGTCAATCTCTCTCGCGATCGGCAGGCCCTGAAAGCTGTCGAACAACACAAAGCGGCGGTATTGCCCGAGCGATGCGGCAATCGCCGCCATCATGCCTCCGCGCCAGACCCCGCATTCGACGATGGCACCCGGAACGGTCCGGACCGTCTCAGCCAGCGCGATATTCGCCTTGAACGTCGGCTCATCGCACATCGTGAACGCACCGAAGCGATCGAACAGATGATTCACTTCCGCTCCGCCAGCACAAGCTGCGTGCCCTGCGTCGCGTCGACCACAATATGCTCGACGACCTTCAGATGCATAGCGACGAAGTCACCAAACTCCCGCGTTGTCCATTCGTTGACATGGCTCGCATTGTCGGGCGGACCAAGCCGCGGTGACTGGCCGCGTTCGGCGAGGATCTCAAGCGCGGGCGTCGACAGGATTACCATCTGCAGCGGCGAGGCTTTAATGGTCCGCAGCAGCGATGTCGGGTCGACAAGGTGCTCAATCACATCCGAGCAGATCACAAGGTCGCCGAAGAACGCTTCGACGTCGTCGGCCGACCGCCAGACGCGGATCGGATAGGTCTGCTTCAGATACGACAGCGCCGGTTCGATCTCGAAACCAACGGTGTCATAACCGCCGAAATACTTCATCAGCTTGAACGCCGAGCCGCAGCCGACGTCGATAATGCGACGAAAGCCGCGCGCGACGCTGACATCCCGCGCGAACCGATAGACTGCATCCTGATAGAGGTCTGCCTGATCCCGATCATCGAAATGAACCGGATCTGGCCGATGCGCGTAGTGCGGATGGATGCAGAGGCGCGCGTTGCGGCCGGGATCGATCACGAAGCCTCGCAAACAATGGTCTCGATCAGATTGAAGGCGTCCCCAATCACCCGGCCGTGGCCCTCGACACCGCGCAGGGTGTCATGGTCCGACAGTCCCGGATCGCGCGGCACAATGGTCTCAAAGCCGGCGGCATAGAGCGACACTGCCAACAGTGACGCGGTCCAGGGTGCGCAATGGCCATGCTGGTGCAGCAGCGCATCGATCGCACCCCGCGCATCCGGGGTTGGCGCCCAGCCCTTGCTATGCGCCCAGCGGAAATAGTCCCCGGTCCCCTCGCGCCAAACCTGCTCGATAGATGGCACCGCGACCCGCAGCACCCCGCCCGGCTTCAGCACGCGCCGGCATTCGCGGAAGAACAGAAGCGCCTCACCGTAGGCGACATGCTCGACCACATGCTCGGCCAAGATGAAATCAGCATGGCCGCGCATAAACGGCAGCGGCTTGCTGATATCGATCTCGGCGTCATAATTGGCCCAACCCTCAAGCCGGTTGGTGCCGCAGCCGAAATTGAGGCAGATCATCTAAAGCACACTCTCGAAGCGTTCATAGACTTCCGGCGCGCAATGCGTGATCCAGTCAAACTCGGTCACGTTGTCGACCGTGATCTCGCCCTTGTCGCTGCGCTCAGCCTTGAGCGGAAGCATCACGAGGTCCTCGCCCAGCATCCTGCGGATCACGATTTCCGGCTGCGGTTTTGCAGTCCGGTTCGGCCAGTCGTAACCGGCGATGAAGTTGCTCTTGCGGAGATAGTCGACCTCGAAGAACATCAGCCCAGTCTCGACCCATGTCGACCGCTGCGCCTCTCCATAGCCGATTGGGACCGAGGCGACCCGGATGCCATCGCGCTCCATCTGCTCGCCGATTGACATCACCGGAAGACGGAACAGGCTGTCGCCCTCGACATGGGCAACCACATCATACCCGGCTTCGATCGCGTATTTCAGACCATGGCAGAACGCCCTGCCCCAACCATCGCGACCATCGTGCGAGAGATGGCCGATGTTGTCTGTGAAGGACTGAACCCTAATGCCATCGGCATCGTAGAACTTCATCAGATAGCCGCATCCAGTGTAGACGCCGCCAGTCGCGCGCATATTCTCCAGCGGATCGATCGGCGAGGCGCTGTCGACCAGCAGAAGATCGCACTCCGGGTTAAGGCGCCGATGCAGCGCGGCCCACTGGCTTGTCAGTTTCTGCCGCTCCGGGGTTGCCACATAGCAGGTCCCGAAGATCAGAACCTTCACGCGAAACGCTCCGCGAAGGCCAATACCCGCTCAATGGCTGGCGGAAGCGTGATCGTCTTGTCGCAATTGTGCGTGCGTGCGTGGCATTCGCAAGGATGATCCGGCTCGATCGCCAGCGTCGGCGCCAGATGCGCCCCGACCGAATTCGTGGTCCTGAAACTCTCGTTGCCGCCGTAGACGATGATCGAGGGCGTGCCGACCGCCTGCGCCAGAACCGGCGTAAAGCCCGGATTGCAGAACACCAAGGCAGCCTCGGCAAACAGTCCGGCCAGTGTCTCGAAATCGAGCTCGCCATTGTGAAGCGTCACGTCCGGAGTTTCCTCCGGACCAATGATCCACTCCTGTTGCGTCAGATCGGCCACGCTCACCACGAAGAACTTGTCCCTGATGGCGCGGAAGATTGTCGAATAGGACACCGGGTCCGGGCTACGCGACGGGCACTCCCAGACCTTGTTCTGCACAATCGGCCGATAGACCAGCACCGGCTTGCCATTCGTCGACCAGGTCGAGATCAGCGTCCGGGCCCTGTTCCGCCATCCATCCGGGACAGGCAGGCTGAAGTCTGCCTTTTCTGGCATCGTCAGCCCGCACGACTTGAACTGTGCGGCGAGGATGCTGCCGGCGGCCTTGATGGCATCCGGCGAATAGGTCAGTTTCATATGCGCGCCGCGCGCCATCCGCTTCCGCGATTTGTCGGCATCACCAGCCTTGATCCGCGGCTGCAGTCGGCCACCGTCCAGCGGGATGAACTCGAGCCCGCGATCGATCAGATCATGCACGATCGCCGGATAGAAGCCTTCCAGCGTGACGCCGTCCTTCTTCATCAGTTCGCGATAGACCGCGCGAGCATGAAGGCAGTCGCCGATGCCATACATCCCGATGATATGCATCAGAGCACACCTTCGAGATTGACGATCGGCCAGAACGGAATCTTCGAGCCAGGCGAAGCGTTGAGCAGTTCGACGCCGCGGGCTTCGAGTGCTGGCGCAACGTGAGATAATTCCTCACGCTGCAGGCCCCAGATATCCCGGTTCATACCCCACGGATGCGGGGAATGGTGATGCGTCTTGCCAGAGATATCCGGCCCACCATCGAGCCCGAGCGTGACAATCCTCTTCACCCCGAGATGGCAGAGGACATTGATCGCGCCGCGAACCGAGGTATGCCGCAGCCACGCCTCTGACGGATCATCGGACAGCCCGACAGGGACATCAGACGGCCGCGGCCGGTGGAGGAATTCGATATAGTTGCAGTGCTGCGTGCCATAGGTCGATGAGAGCACCCGACCCGGGAACGTCTTCACCGCTGAGCGGTTCTCCAACTCCCAGCGCTCATCACCGAAAAACAGGATATCGGCGAAGGGGACGCTATAGCAGGAGGAGTTGACCGCCATGACGCGGCGGCCGCGGAGAACTTCTTCCGGATCGACTGCGGCGAAGGATGGCCCACCACACACAAGAAAAGCCGTCTCGCCAACCCACTCAGGAGCAATCGAGACGTAGCCGCCGGGCCGTAGTCCGGCGGGAGATCGCGAAAGCATCGAGCGATGCCTTAGGTGTTCTTGCCCTTCAGCAGCGCTTTCGGACGGGTGCAGAGATTCAGCGCATTCATCTGCGAGTCCATATGGACACCCTTGCCGTTCGGCATGTCGTACTGCTTGGCGTACATCTTCTGACCCATCGTGTTGACGGTCTCAATGTAGTCTGCCGGCGCGTAGTAGGTCCGGAACAGATTCGGCACGCCGGTGGGATAGATGTGGCATTTGGTCAGGGCAACCATGGGGCTGCCGCTGTTGTCGTAGCCGCGATAATTGGTCCAGCGGATGCCGCCGAAGTCGAGCATTCCGAACGTCTGGCCGGCCGAAATGTAGCCAGTACGCAGTTCAGCTGCGGCGGGATTGTTGAGGAACGTATTGCGCACTTCGCTGTGAGCAATCAGCTGGTCGAAGAACGTGTCGCCACAGATCGCTTCCACCGAACTGAACGCAGTGCCGTCCATATTGGTTGCGATCAGCCGGATCGCCGCAGCGCACGCCTTGCGAAGGGCACCAGCTGCGGGAGACGCATTGTCGAGATCGAAGTCGATCTCTGCCTCCTGTGAGACGCCGAACAGCGAGAACAGATCCAGCGTGCTGGCATCCGCATATGTCACCACGCCCTTAACCGCACCGACGCGGGCATATTCCAGCGTCGCATTGAGCGACTGGTTCGCGATCTGAAGACGATCCGCAACCTTTCCGGCAACCTGCTCGGTGGCATCCTGCTGTCCGAAGGCGCGAACGCCCTGCACTTCCTCTGCCATGATGGCGTCGTTGATCTCGAAGTGCGGGACCACGACCGAACGCAACGCGCGCTTTGCCTTGTCGACAGTAATGCCGGGCCCACCGCGCGGAGTCGGCGAGACCAGCGTCAGAACTCCCGCGACCTCTTCGAGAGCGACGGAAGTGGTGGCAACGCCAGTTTCGGCAAAGAGGCCAGTGCTGCCAAGATAGCCGGGGACGAACTTGATCTTATTGATCGCATCCGTCAGGGAAACGACGCCGAAGGCGTCTTCCTTGAAGATATCAAGCATTTCAGAAGTTCCTTCTAAGGGATGCGACGTCGTCACGACGTTGCGGGGAAAAAGTGGGACGCTTTCCGTCTAAGGGCTCCGGCGCTTCCAGCGCTGGTATCCGCCCGTCCCGTGGCGAGATTTCATGAGCCCGCCATTTCTGGCGGGCTCAGTGATCAGCGAACGATGATGCCGACTGCGGCGAGTTGCGTCGCCTTGGTGGCCTTCTCGTTGTCGGTGTCGACAGTTGCCTCATACTCGAGAGAACCGCCATTGACTTCGGCATCACGCGCGATGATCGCTGCAACGACATCGCCATCGGCGATGTCGATGTTGTCGAGCAGCACGGCAATCGCGGTCTGCGAGCCATCCGAGCCGGAAGCGGCCGACGCGGCGTATTTTCCGCCCGAAGTGATCTTTCCGAGCACGGTGCCGGCCTTCAGGGTCGCCGCCCCGGTGAAGCCACCATAGACGGTAACGTTGTCCCGGGAGCGCTGGCCGTTGGCCTCGCTCAGGATGAATTCAGCCGCGTGGCGGCCTTCGGTGAACGTGGTCATTTACCAGTCCTTTCGGGTTAGGCCGCGCGGCCGTTGGTGAAGCGCGCGTTGACCCGGTCGACGAACTTGTCGAGCGAGGCAATCGGCTCCTTCTTGGTGTTGCGGGTATTGGTGTCATTCGACGCCGTGGCCCGCTCCGCCTGCAAGGCCGCAACGACCTCGCTCAGGGTCTTACCCTCAGCGATGAAGGCGGTCGCCTTGTCGGACTTGCCGACCATCTGGCAGGCCGCGTGAATATCGGCTGCGCGCTGGCGCTCCGCCTTCACGGCGTCGGCGACGGCGTCGCCAGTCGACTTTGATGCAGCTTCAGCAGCGGCCTTATCGGCAGCTTTGGCTTCGGCCGCCTTGTCGGCAGCGATCTTCTCAGCAGCGGCTTTGTCGGCCGCCGCCTTCTCTGCTTCGGTCATGGTATTCTCCTTGTGACCGTTGGGGGTGGCGGCGGAATCATCCGCCGTTACTCCGGGGTGCTTCCACCCGCGGGATTCAGCCAGCGCGACCATCCGCTCAGGTGCGTGCTGGTAGAGTCGATAATCGAATGCCGTGACCTCTTTCGTCCGGCCTTTTTCGATCTTGTCGGCGTAGCCCTTGGCGACCGCCTCTTTTGCAGTCATCCAGGTTTCCGCCTTCATCTCTTCGCGGATGTCCTTTGCGGAGCGGCCGGTCTTCTCGGCGTAGATGTCGGCCATCGACACGGCCATGGTCTCGAGCATTTCCACGCTCTTGGCGTGGTCCTGTGAGTTGCCCATGGTGAATGCTGCGGGGTCGTGGATCATCATGCTCGACCCGGCCCGCATGACCACCTCATCGCCGGCCATCGCAATGATGGAGGCCGCCGATGCCGCGATCGACTCGATCACGACCGTGATCTTGCCGCGGTGGGAATCTAGCGCGTTGAAGATCGCGATGCCTTCAGTGGCGATTCCGCCACCAGAGTTGACGCGCACAGTTACGTCCGTACCGCGCCCGATCGTAGCCAAGGCCTCGACCACATCGGAATAGGTGAAGCCATCTTCAAACAGCCCCATCCCGACCGTGCCGGAGAGCACAATCTCGCCATCCCTGAGAATGTCCATGAGTTAGTCCTGTGAAGAATCGACCGGAGGCTCGCTGCCATCCGTCTCGTCGTCTTGGTCTGGTTCTGCTTGAGCAGGCGCAGCAGGAGCAGCGATTACGGCAATCGGAATAGGATTGCCAAATTCAAGATCGAGGGCTTCGGCTCGATCACGCCCGGCTGCAATCCGGGCATCGTTCTCAGCAGGATCGTAGCCACCGGCCTCGACTACATCGTCTCGCGACTTGAACCCGTTGTCGACCGCAAGCTTCTCAGCCTGCAGGTCTTTCAAGGGATCGATCCAATCCCACTTGGGCGGCATCCATTTGACGCGAACAATGTCCCGCTTGTTTCTTTCGAAATCGGCGGGAGAGACCGGGATCGCTTCCGCCAGAACGGCATCAGCAACCCACCGATTCCAGATCGGCCGGCAGAACTGGTAAACCATCACCGAATGCTGCATCGCTTCAATGCGACGCCGAAACTCGATCAAGCCAGCTCGGATCGATCCATAGCTCGTCTGCCTCAAGTCTCCGGTCATTGCGGCATATGGCACGCCGAATCCAGCGGCCGCCTTGAGAAGCTGGCGATACAGGAACGCCTCATAGTTGCCACCAACGTCCGCAGGTTCGGCAAACTTGACATCTTCACCAGGCTCCAGATCGATCGTCGCGCCAGGCTCGAGAGCCATGGCCGGCTTTGCGTCTGCGCCGAGCTCGGTCGGATCGCCCAGCGGATGCGACGGGTCTTCCGGTGTCGGCCGCGTCACGAACGCACCGAACAGGGCAGCAATCCGCTTGCGCTCCAGTTCCGCATCCTCATACTGATCGAGGATCGCAAGCGTCACGATGGACGAAAGCGTGTGAGGAACGCCGCGAACCTGTCCAGCACGCATCGGCTTGAACAGATGCAGCACCTCATCGGCAGGCACAATGGTGCGCAGACCTGCAGCGATGCCATTGAAGATGACGTCCGTGTCCGGATGCTGACGCCAGAAATGATAATTCACGCGACGCCCGATCGCATCGAATTCAATTCCACATTCGATACGATTATTATTCGGAAGAACGACGTTATAACTCAGGTCCAGCATTTCAGCAGGAAGCAACTGAAGCTGCAGCGGAACTGACAAACCGTCAGATGCAAACCGAGGACGAAGCCGGATGAAGCACTCGCCGGCCTCGAACATCTCCGAAGCCACGATTGCCTGAAGCCCGTAAAGATCAGTCAGGCCGTCAGCATCGGCCTCATCGGTCCAGTCGTACCATGCCGTCTCAAGTCCTTTTTTAACATCCGGATCAGTCGACAGTGACGACGGCATGATGCCGCAACCGACCAACGCAGAGACGAATGTCTCCTTTGCCGATGCGGCATGAGGATTGTTCGCAGCCAGATACCTGGATCGAGCGAGGACGCTGCGTCCATAGCGCCTGATCTGAGCATTGATGGCAGCGACGGAAGTCGGGACAGAGCGAAGGCGTCGCCCTGCCTTTCCCGCATCGAATGCTATGATCTTCGCAGCAGATGAAGCTGCGGTTTTGCGACGCGGCGCCCGCATCAAAGGCCCTTGCTCGACTGATAAATGTATCGCGGGCCCCGTCCGGTCGTCCCCGTCAACGTAGCGATCTCACCTTGCAAGGCATAGATTGCATCAAGGACTTCGGTCATGCTGCGATAGTCGACCTTGTTGTCTCCGCTTCGAACACCAGCCACGCCGGAGTCGCGGATTTTGATCAGCTGCGCCAGTCTTGCTTGCTTATCGGTAAGTTCGCTCATGACATCCAACTGCTGTGTCTGACCCGACGTGCTGGCCGTTGCGGTTTTCCCATGACAGCCGCAGGCGTCGGATGATCAGGATCTGCGTCCGAGTTGACGGAAAGAATGGATTCTAGTTCATTGAACCGCGCATCGCGCCAGCGGTCCCAGCCGCGCATTGATGCGACGCCGCGGCTATAGTTACTGCAATCGAGAACTTCGTTGCGCCGGCCTTCGATCACCTGCCATTCGCGCTTCATCCGGCCCTTGACGCGCTTGGTGACGAGAGATTCAGAGGTCAGTTGCTTGACCTGATCTTCCGTCACATCGGATGGAAGATGCACAAAGCCAGGCGGATAAGACCCATCCTCGGCTCTCACCAAAGCAAGCTGCGAAACCAGTTCCTGCTTGCAGTAGGAAACGCCGATCTTCAGCGTCTTCAATCCGCGCTTGAGCTTTTTCCCCTTGACCGTAATATCGAGGCCGCCAACACCAAGAAAAGCAGCATCATAACGATCAAGTCCGTCAACCGCGTGGACATTGCCGCGCCCCTGCTGCGATCTGACGAAAGCGCCGACCTCCGGAGCAAACGCGCCGGTATCGATGCCCCAGTCCCGGACGGACATTTCCGTCCCGCTCTCATGCCGCCATGTCTCGGTGAACATGGTCTCAAGCTCGCGCCAGACTTCCGGCCGGTTGGTCTGGCCCGGAAGCACGCGGTGTTCGATCAGCCACCGCTGGCGGTTGCGGCCGAATCCCCAGATCCCTACCTCGAGGCGATCTTTCTGAACGTCGACGCCGGCAAACAGGATCAACGCACCGAGCGGGACCGTACCAGAAGAATATCCGTCACGCCGCTGATAGACGTGGTCCCATTCCGGAGCGTCGCCCCGCTGCTGCCAAGTCTCGCCCAGAACGGTGTTGACGAATTCCTTCAGGAGATCAGGATCGCCTTGGGCCGCTTCCCAGCGCTGCGCAATCTCGACCCATGACATCCACCCGACCGGCGAATAGAGCGAGGACAGATGGAAGCCGACCGTCCGGCCGTCACCTTCCGCCGTCGCCCGCCACTCGCCGCGGCGAAGCATCTCGGTCTTGTGCCGCTCTCCCAAGAGGCACCCGCAGTCCTCGCACACGTACTGCGCCGACGTCGGGTCGCCCTTGTCCCATTTCAACTGGGAGAACTTCAGGGTCTGGAAGTGTCCACACTCTGGACAGGGCAGGAAAAACCGCCGCTGGTCCGACTTGGAGAACTCCCGCTCAATCCTGGACCGTCCAGCGATCGTCGGCGTCGACACCATGTAGACCTTGCGACGCTGAAAGGTTCGGGTTCTGGCTTCCGCGAGCGCGACCGGATCGCCCTCCCCGTCGACATCGCCCGGGTAGCCGTCGACCTCGTCCAGGAACACGTAGCGCGCCGGCATCGAGCGGAGCCCGACCGCCGAGTTCGCACCGGTCATTACCAGAACGCCGCCGGGAAATTCCTTCGCAAGGACGGTGTTGCCGCTGTCCCGCTCTCTGGGGTCCTTGACCAGGTCCCGGAGGGAATCGCTCTCCTCGATCATCGGCGCGATGCGCTGCTTCGAGTAGCGCTTCGCCATGTCGACGGTTGGCTGCACCGACAGCATCGGGCCTGGCGCCTGATGGACGACGTACCCGATCCAGTTCAGGCCGGACTCGGTGTTATGCGTCGGGATCATCGACCGGCCGCACAGGAAGAGATGGCTCGGCGTATCAACGCTGATGCACCTCACTGGAACAGACTCAGCCGGCCGAACGTCGACAATCCGTCGGCGCTTGGTCTCGGTTACTCTTGCGCCTTCCCGCGGTTTGAGATGTTTTGCCTTCCTCTCAAGACCGAAGACCGCTTCGTCGGCATAGGCAACGAAATCGATCCGCCAGTATGGGCGCGGCGGCGATTGGCGCAGCTTGCCGCCCGGCAATATTTTGCTGCTCATCCGCTCGCGGATTTTGGCTTTGATGCCAAGTGTCTGGAGCAACTCGTATGTGCCGTCTACCAGCGCACGATCGACGAATGATATTTCGCAGCGGCCACCCGCAGTTGTCACCGACCCGTCGGTGTCCATTAGGCCTCGCAGCAACGCAATCCGCTGAGCGCGCGACGCCCGCAGATAGACTTGAGGGATATGCTTGTTTGCGATCAGGCCAGCTTCGAACAGACACTTACCGATCGTCGGCCTTTGCAGAACCGGGTCAGGCGTGAACCCGTACTGGTGGGCTTTCGAATGCTGCCGGCCACACTCGGCACAAAGCTGGACTGGCTTGCCGCGCTTGATCCTATGATAGACGCCGGTGACGCGATTATTGTGTCCGCGGATGCAGATATTTGGATCGCCGCGCGTGACAGGATCGAGAAGAATTTCGGTGCAGTTTCCCTTCGACCATTTTCGTTCGAAGGAAGTCGCAACGCCTTCACTGCGGATTAGCGCAGCCATCTCTTCGGCGTCGTCGATATGCGTGGTGATCCGGTTGCTGTGCGACGAACCGTCGCCCAACCATGCACCAAGCGTGTAAGGCGGGATCGGCAAGTCTGCTTCAGGCGTATCAATCGGAGCAGCAACATCGATCGCGTAACGATTGCGAAAGCTGCGGACTTTGAATGTCGCTGCGATCTCGCCGGTTGTCAGCGTTCGCTTTTTGCGGCGCTCGTATTTCTTCTCGTCATCGACGGTCCACAGATGACCATCATCGCAAACGACTTCACTCCCATCCGAGAAAACAACAGTCCAGCACTTCCGATCAGTGAAGATTTCGGAAACGCCGGTAACTTCTGTTGGCCGGCCGCGCTCGTCAAAGACGATATCGCCAGCCTTAATTTTCCCCATGTCCGTCCAGCCGGACAGCGTCGGGATCGGAGTATCTATGTGCAAGGGCGCTCCAATCTGAGCACCCTTAATGAATACCACACGTTGAGTCGGCGACGAAGCCGAAAGGCAATCCATGATCGCCCGCAGATATGGCGTCCGATCCGTCCGCCACTTCCCCGGCTCGCTGGCTGCCTTCTGGGACAGCGTCCTGTGCGCGTCGGCCCACTGGCTGACCGTCAGGTTCGGCTCCGGCTGCCCTCCGCGACCTATGCCGCGGTAGAGCCTAGCCCTGGCTTGCGAGTCGTAGCGCTGTGACGGCTCGCTCTTCGAGGTGCCGCCGGACTGCTTGCTCAAGGATGATAACCAATTTGACCTGGTCGACGCCCAGCTCTGGCGCCATGATGGGACCGGCCTGCGATGGCCAGTTCGCCCAATAGTCGCGGGTCTGCCGCTCCCACTCGAAGGCCAGTTTCTCCACCGTCTCGCCGCTGACCAGCACGCCCGACTTCTCGTCGAACTCGAGCTTCCGCAGCCTCGCGAGATAGGTTTCCTTCAACGCCTTGGCCTTGGCGATCGGGAGGGCGACGCCGTCGACCAGTACAGTACCGGCATCGTCATCAGGCTCAGGACCGTAGTCGGCGTCGTCCGGTGCATGCACGGGGCTGGATGGTGCATGCACATCGGGCTCGGCATTCCTGCGCCGTGCATCCCAGATGCTCGCGTCGATGTTGTTCGCGCGATCCTCTAAGACTTCGGAAAGTCTAACCTTTCCGTCGTGCGACCGAACCTGGCCGGACTTGATCTGACGGCTCAGCGTCGAATGGTTGATGCCGATCCGACGCGCAGCCTCGGTGATGCCGATCAGTGGATCGTCGACCATCTCGCTCTAAATCCGTGCATAAAAGCAGGACTCTGGCGCTAGCGATGTCGAGCGCTTTGTTGTCC
>Ga0157374_10000194_pt1 | contig 56351 bp, 85 predicted proteins | sample M25metaG_FD_115308 | JGI IMG/M metagenome (GOLD analysis project Ga0157374, IMG submission 115308) | Miscanthus rhizosphere microbial communities from Kellogg Biological Station, Michigan, USA - M2-5 metaG | ecosystem: Host-associated > Plants > Roots > Rhizosphere > Soil | place: USA: Michigan...
GGACGTCCCGATGGAAACTGAACCACGCCCGGAAGACTTTGAAAACATCGTGCTACCACCCAAGAAGCCACGCGCGAAACCAAAGCGCCTGGACTCCAAGGAGGCGATTATTGCGAGGATCGACAAGTTCACCGACAAAGCGAAGCGGCAGCGGGCGACCGCTGAAGGCCTGATCGCGGCGGCAAAGAACTTGCGTGCCCTATCAGCCAAGGAGCCGCTGGGCAGCGAAGAGTGCAATACGCTTAGCCGGCTCGCTGACAAGAAGGAGGAGAGGGCGGCGGCCTGGGGTAAGAAAGCGGGACGCATTGAAGAACGCGTGTTGGCACCACTCAAGAACCGCCTCGCCGAGTTTCAAACCGAAGTCATCCCCGGGTTCCTTCCGGACAACAGCGTGGAGGGTGTATGACGATGATGGCACGCGTTACACGCGGCAATCGCTGCCCCATTTGCAACGGAGACACGTGGTGCTTGATTGGGCGTTCTATCATCCTATGTATGCGGACGGTATCCCAGCGCACCAAGACTCTGAAGGGTGGCGAGGTGGCCTATATGCACCCGCATCCCGACCCGGATAAGCGGGCCATTTTTGAGCCACGGCCGGCCAGGAAGACTCCTCAGGTCAACGTAAAGCGCGTGCTTAACGACTGGTATCGAGCCTACGGGAATCCAGGACTCGATAATCTGGCCAAGAGACTTGGGGTTACGTTGCGCTCTCTGGAGGAGTTGGAGTTCCAGTATGCGGGCAGCTATCACAACACGTGGGGCATCCCCATGAAAGATGGATACGGAAATTACATTGGCATTCGGATGCGAAACCTCGTCGGTAACAAGTGGGCAATCACTGGCTCACAGGCGGGGATATTCATACCCAAGCTGCACGCGATGCGCCGCATGTTTATTGTTGAAGGGCCGACTGATACCGCCGCTGGGCTGACGATTGGCCTCTACACGATCGGCCGTCCCAGTTGCTCTGGTGGCGTGACGCACATCGTTGACCACGTGAAACGGAACAACATCCAAGAAGTGGTGCTGGTGTCCGACAACGACGACCCTGGCATTCGGGGAGCGAAGGATCTCCAGCAGTGGCTCAAGGTGCCGAGCTGCATCCTTCTGCTGCCCTGCAAAGACCTGAGAGAATTTATCAAGTTCGGTGACAAGTCCACCATCGACTCGATGATCGAACAACTGGTGTGGACTCAACCAAAGGAAGTAAAATGACGACAGAAAACAGACTGGCACTGGACACCGAGCGAGAGGTGTTCTTTTACGAACATGAACACTATTACCTCTCCAACTTTTCAGCGTTCAATCTGAAGTGGAGAGGGTGCGTGTTCCCAACCTCTGAGCACGCTTATCATTGGGAAAAGTTCCCGCATTTGCCAGTGCAGGACGATATCTTGACAGCTCCGTCTGCTCATGAAGCTCTCCAAATAGCCCGGAGGTACAAAACTGTCGTAAGGGAGGATTGGGATACGGTGAAGCGGGAAATAATGAAGGATATTCTGAGGGAGAAAGCGCGGCAGCACCCTTACGTGTTCAAGAAATTGCAACAAACCGGCAAACGCCTCCTCATCGAGAACTCCTGGAGGGACTCATTCTGGGGATGGGGACCAGACCGGCAGGGACTTAACCTTATGGGTAATTTATGGATGGAGATTCGTGAAGAACTGTTCCCCGCGAGAAAGGAACCGATATGCTGAGAGTGGTCGACTACGTACCACTCTTGATCCTTATCACGGTAGCCATCGGGCTGTTTCTGGACTGGCTACTTCGTCGGAGAAGATGACTTCTCCAAGTCATCCAGCAGCATGTTCTCAAAGTTGCTGAAGGTTTTCTGCCGCTCCAAACGGGCACGCGAGTACAAATCCAGCTCGTGATCCGAAAGGTCCGACAGAAAGAACTTCTCAACGGCTTTACTGCCCGTGAAAGCTCGTCCGTTCCACAGCTTCATGGCCTTGTAAATCTCATTATCCGTTCGACTCTCGCGCAACTTCTCCAGTGCCGCGTCGAACGACTTCTTATCGCCGGTGGCGGCAGCGTGGCGCAGATCAGTGTAACCCAGTTCATCGGTCTGCACCTGCTGCCATCCGGCGCTTCTATCCAACCCGTTCGCCTTCACAAACCGGTCCGCCTTCTTGTAAATCTCCGACGAGGCGGTGGGTGCGGGCTCAGTCTTGATACCCACCGAGGCCATCGCCTGACGTTGAATGCTTCCCGGAGGAGGCGGTTCAGCCAATCCCACACGAGCTGCTCCCGCCTGCGCCAACTTGCTCAATGAAATCGGAACTGGAAGCAGGGATTTGCCCACTTCCTTTGCCAGTCCCGCTGTGCTGGTGATTTTCCTGTGACTCGGGGTTTCTCCTGTGGCCAGCACCATCGCGGCCTTGCCGTAAGGGCCGAGCTTATTCTCCCCAATCTGATGCAGCGCGTCGTACACGGTAGGCTTATTGCCCGCCAGACGGATGATGTCGTGGGTGATCTCGTTAAACAGCGACAATGGACTCAGGAAGAAGCCCTCACCCTTGCCGGTGACGTCGGGAATCCACGCATCCCATTTGTGACCCTCCTCTTCGTTCTTCCACGTGGGCTGACGCCGGGTGATGAGGTTGAGAACCTGAGTCAACACAAACATGGAAGCCAACCCTCGCGCAATGCCTCGGCCAGCGGTGCCCAAGAGCGGCACATCCCGTCGCCCTGCCACGTACGATAGCCCACTCAGTCGGCCGGGCAGCGCCGTCTCCTTCTTGATGAGTCCTTCGACCCACTGGGGAGCGAGTCCGAACATGCGGAAGATGTCCTGAAAAGTCTGGTTCTTGATCCAGCCCTGCCGGCCAATGCTGCCCATGTAATTGTTCGTATCCCGCGAGATGTCGCTGATCAGCTTGCGGTAGTCCGTCTTGGGATTGTCTTTGCTCAGACGCTCAAACTCCTTCACCGCCGTTTCCAGCATCAGTCCGCGCGTCATTTTATCGAATAACCAACGGTTGTACTTCCCAATGATACCCATGCCTTCGACCTTGTAGATCGCGTCGGCAATCCGGCCCACATTGAGCCCGCGGTGGATGAACAGGTTCGCCACCTGACGCCGGGTAATTGTGGTAGTGCCTTTGGGCAGCTGCACGGTGATGGGCTCATTGGCCCAGTTGGCATCATCCTGGCTGACAAGTCCCTTCCTCACCGCCTCCGTCACATCTTCCGGTCGATACTCGAGAATACTCAGGCCACCTTTGTAACCGCCTTTTCCAATACCATTGATCGACCAGTCGTAGGCCTTCAGCCTGCCCAAGTGGAACGTGTCGAGGAACAGGATGGTGTGCTTCAGCTTCTGACTGAACTGCATTGCGCGGCGGGTGACCGGGGTTGAGCGAATAATGCTGTCTCCCACCAGGGATTTGATGATGTCGACCGAGCCCTTGTGAACGGCCATGTAGCGGTTGCCGAAGTCCACCAACTCATAATCTGGTCCCGGTGTACCGTAGCTGCCATCAGGACGGTGCACCGGATTAGTCACCATCGGTTTGCCAGTGTGAGCATCGCGCAAGGTGGTCAGTCCCTTCTCCCAGAGCCGAGCCTCAATCTGCCGCATTCCCTGACGCACGCGATGCGCCACGAGCGCGGCTCCATCCAGATTGAACGGGATGTAGTTGCCGGCCGCGATGGCTTCGTAATAATTACCAAAGGTCGCGGGCTTGCGGAAGTTCTTGCCGAGGATCTTCGGCCCTTCCAGAAAGTGCACGCGGTCGCCATCAAACCACTCTTCATCGTACCGGCCCGGCAGGTAGTTCTCGGTGCGTTTGACCCGCATTCCCATGTCCCGCTCCTGACGGTGCTGCTGCTCCAGCTCCATCACCATCTTCGCCGCGGTGTCCTGAAGGTCCGGCTCATTCCAATGGTCGCGGGCATACTCCAGCTGGGCTCGCATCTTCTTCACCGCGCCCAACCGGGCCCGAGCGGCGCGGCGCTCGAGCATTCCATCCATGCCGCCGCCTTTGGAGGATAGAATGTTCTGGGATTTTTGCTCGGCCTGATCGAGGTAATTGCTGAACTTGTCGAGATTATCGAAAGCCTTCTTGTTGAATTTCACCGTGCCGGTGCGCCAGTCAATCTCACCATCGTCCACCATCTGCAGCACGGTTTCACGCTTGAGCTTGGCCAGCATCTGACCGCCACGAGCTTTGTCGATGGGGTCAGCCGAGGAGAACAGTCCCTGGATGTTCCTCCAGATAGGGTCGGCTTCCATCTTGGCCATCAAATCCGGCTTGAGTGCTTCTGGCACTGGGTAGTCCACCGTGTACGCACCCGCTTGCACAACCGTAGGCGCAGCCTTGAGCACCTCAGGATTACCGTTGGGCATCGACTTGTCGGCCGACGCGAGACGAATGGCACGGTCCACCTGATCACCAGCGATGGCAAACTTGTTGTCAGCAGCATCGCGACTGGCGGCCAGTTCCTGCTCAGATGCTTTGCGTTTGGCGTACGCTGTGATAACCCCAATCGCTTTGGCAGTATCTTCTTGAACTTCTTCCACCCGGCGCAGCATTGCGGGGCCCTGGTTCTTCCAAAAGTCCAACTGACCCTTATTGCCTTCACCCTTCGCGATCACCTTCTTCTCAGCGGCGAGAGATTCACCCGCCTCTTTCTCTGGTGGAGGCTCAGCTTCCATCTCGCGCGGCTTGAACATCTCGATCTGCGGATCATCCTCAAACTCCTGGGGAAAGTCCGGCTGCGCTTCCTGAATGGAGCGCGTCTTGGTCACCGAGTACTTCTGCTCGGGCACCTGACGGCTGGCCAGCTGGCGATAAATCGTGGGCGACAGAGGCGCGGGATGCTCCCGGTTGAGTCTCGGCGTGAGATAACGCCCTTCACCCGGCAGCTTCTCGGGCGAGCGCACTGGCACACCTTCCGACTGGGGAGCCTGACGCGGACGTTGAACCTCAAAACCTTCGCCACGGGCCACCACTTCCGGCGGTGGCGGCGGCGAAGCGGTGGGAGCCTTCGAGCGCAGTGTGCTCAGGTCGCGGGCACCGGAGCGCTTTTGCCGTTCGAACTCGGCGAGCGAGCGCTTGATGGCTGCTTGAGTTTCTGGATCTCCTTCAACAGATGTGGGACGGCTTTGGTCCAGCGTCCGTTTGACGAAGTCGCTCCGGGTTTCGGATTGGTTGATGTTTTCATACAGTCGGTCCAGCACGTTGGAGAGCGCCTGATCTGGGGTCATGCCCCGGTTCTGGCGCTGCTCGATGTTCATCAGCTTCTCGAGTCCCGAGATCATCTGACGATTGGCGGTGACCCCGGACTTGAGCAACTTACGCTCAAACATCGTGCGGTCACTGGGGATGTTATCGCCAAAGAAATCGTGGAATGCCTTCAGCTCAGACTCTTCCGGTCGGGGCAAGTGGGAGGCGCGTTCCTTCGGGTACTGGAACTTCGTCTCGGACGTCGACATGGGTATACCTTCAAAGCGTCCGGTGCCCTGTTCGCGCATGCCGGTGGCTACTTCGTCCATGAAACGCTCGTAGAAATCACCGAGGTTGGCGAACTTCTGGTGGAAATTCTGAACCGGTTCCCGCAAGAGGATGCTGGCGATCGGCTGGTAATTTGGAAGCAGCTCATCAAGCGGACGATTGGGGCGGGTCTTGCCTTCCAGCGCAGGGTCCACCATGCGGGCCTTCCCGTCCCCGGCATAGGTCGACACCAGATGCACGGTCCCATCGTGTTTGCTGACCATTGCGGTCAACCTGCGGGTCACGGACACAGGCTTGTCCGAACCTTCGACGCGAGCGTCGGCCGTCAGGATGTCGGCCAGTTCGGTGGCACTCTTGGCTTCACTGGGTGTGATGGCTCGTACCGGCAGAGACTGATAACGTTGCTCAGTTTCCACCTGGCGAGGAGAAATCTTCAGTTCAGGCAGTGTCTCGACTGCACCCATTTCCGTTGCTGACGTGGGCTGCACATCTTCACCGCCTGGAACGCCTCGCTTGGTGACAGCTCCAAACATCTCCGGCTGCTCACCGGCCTTCTCTTTCTTTCGAAGCATGGCCGGACCTTCACTGGAAGATCTCTCTACCGCGGCGTACGGACTAAAACCCTTGATGATTTTGTGCCCCTTGGGAAGCAGTCCATGAGTCCACACTCCCTGTGCGTTTATGGTGCCAATAGAGTCCACCAATTTTCCGCCGTATTTTTCAACCAATGCAGGGCCACCAGCGCTCACATCATACTGCTTGCCTGAGTAGGCCGCGCGGTAGATGGAGCCATCAGGACGTCGCACGAGCACTACTCGTTCACCAGGAGCTGTTGGAGGAAGCTGAGATTCCAGATCATCTTTTGGCTTCTCCTCTCCCGCAGAATTTTCATCTTGCCTCAACATGAACGGTTGGTTAGCAACCTCCACGCCAGAGCTGACCGCATCCCGCGCGGCGGAGATGTTGTCGCGCACTTTGTCGAGGATGGACTTCTGGTGAGCGCTCAACTCGGAGTCGCGTAGGCCGCGGATTTTGCCCACAATGTGGGAGAGATAGTCCAAAGCCTGGGCAGTCCATCGTTCATGCAGGGCCATGCCCACAAAATCACTGCGGTCCATTCCCATCGCGCGTTCGACACGATTGCGAATGGCTTCGAAGCCAAGCTGAGCGGGCGAGAATTGTGAGGCATCACGTCCCTTAAGATACTGACGCTTGAGCGCGAACTGTTCGAAGGATGACAAGCTGTTCCAGAACGGCGCGGCGTCCTCAGGGTCAGTCTTGAGGTGAATATCCTCGTGTTCGAATGCGGACTTCACGGCCGATTGCTTCTCCTCCGGCGAGAGATCCTTCAGATCATTTTCCACCCACTTGGCGAATTGTTGAGGGTCCACCTCAATCTGTCCCGTGTCGTGGTTGGCCTTCATCACTTGGCCATCTTCAAGCGAAGCGAGCACTCCGCGATCCTCACTCATGTGAGGATCGAGCAGCCCCTGATGCTCTTTGCTCAGTGGAACTTCGGCTTCTTCCGGGCTGGGAGGCGTGAAAATTCTTCCGCCACCTTCCGCGGGGGACACTTCCGCTTCGACATTGATGGGTTGTGAGCGCACATCGCCATGAACCGGCGTTGCTTCGGCGTTTTTGCTGGCACTGGATTTACCCTCCGTAATGGAGTGGGCGAGCATGGCACCCATTCCAAGGTTGGCAGTGAGCGCTGTCCATGCCCGCGCTTTCTCTTCCGGAGTCTTGGCGCGGTCGAGAGCCTGAATGGATTCAGGCACGCCGGCCGCCATCTGCATTCCAAAGTAACCCTTCACCGGGGCAGTTTCTCCAAAGGGGAGAAGAGCTACATTGCCGGGGGTTGTGAAGCCTTCCATTACACCCGCAAGTCCTTCACCAACACCAGCCACCGCGCGTTCTGCTGGGGTGGCTGCGTCCATCTCCTGCTGCGTCAGCTTGGGCAGCTGCAGCATGGGTTTGTTTGGCTCAATCGGCGCCCCATTGTACCCAGCGAATCCCTTACCATATTGATCAGGTGCAGGGATAACATCCCCCGCCGTGGCCTGCTTCAGGTTGGTGAAGATCTTGGCCGCCACCGGTTCGACGACATTTTCCTGAATGGTGTTGAGGGCCTTGGAGACATAGGGAATCGGACCTGCTTCACGAACGATGTCGTAATCAGGATTGAGACTGGCGGGAATGCCCAACTCGGAATAGTTCTCAGGAATGGCTCCCTTAGTGAGAGCGAGACGGTACTTGTCGTAGTCCGACAGAGTGACGTTGTCCTCTACCGCAAAGTCGTCGGGTGCCGGAGGGGTGAACTTCGGCTGTGATTCATCAATCTCATCAACTGCTGGAGGTTGAAAAGCCATGTCATTGGGACTGCACTTTTTCCCAACTCTTCTCGTCGTTGGGGTCGCCACCGAGATAGCGTAGTCCACCGCGGTAGACAACCCCGATCTTGTAACCCCCAACCGCCTTGCGCTCTGGAGTCGCCTTGTCCACCGCGGTGGACGTTTTGGTGCCCGTCTTGGCTTCCTGGCGCTTGCGGATCAATTCGTTCAGATCGTCGGTCTTTTCGGTAACGCTTTGGTAATGAGGCTTCTGGCCGGGAATCTGAATGACATTGCCGATGACTTTACCTTCCGCGTTTGATACGGGTAGGGCGGCCGGAACGTTGGTGACCGTCTGAGGAATCGTGGCATATTTTTCCCAGCGCTGGGGAGCCACCTGCACGAGTGACTCGCTGGCGGCACCTGGAATGGCAAAGGTGTTGCCCGGTTTGAAGTCCGGGGGCACCGTCGAAAGCCGCCCGATCTCAGTCCCGGTCATGTAAGGCGAGATGTACTTGAGAGCCGCCTGCATGGTAGTCAATCCCTCTCCACCCTGTTCTTTGGGCAGTGTTGCCTTCTGGAATTTCTGGGTGGCAAGGAAACGGTCAGCAGCTTCCTTCGTTGTGGCGTCAAACTTCTTGCTGGCGAGATCATTGTCCTGCTGGTCAAGAGCCAGCTGCTGTTGCTTGTAGGCCTGCTCTACCTGCATCTTCTGCTGTTCCAGCTGATGCTCGTAATTGAGTTGCTCTGCTTTTGCGGCATTCTCCGCCGCAATCTCTTGAGCGCGTTGCTGGGTCTCCACCGCGAACTGCTGGGCCTGCTGCGACAGCCGGGCCTTTTGCATGTCGTTCTCCATGCCAATGCGAGCCGCGTTCTGTGCCAACTCCCCGTAGCCTTGAGCGGCAGCGGGTGTCAACCATGGGGGAATGGTATAATTTGGCATGGGTTAAATGCTGGCCGGTGTGTGCCATGTGTTGCCGGTTAAATACGATCCAGGACCTAGGGCGGCTGGCATTCCTGACCCACGAGCCCACCACGGCAGATTGGATGAACCTGCGGGGGTGGCAACTTGCATTGCATTCTCCGCTGCTGCTTGGGGCTGCGGGGCTGAAGCGTAAAGATTGGCGGCCATCTGGGCCTCCTGTTCCTGCTCGGGAGTGATGAACATCGAGGCTGGATTGAACAGTGGCGCGATCGGCGCGTCGGCAATAAGCTGATGCAGATTGGCCATGCCGGTCGCCTGCTGTCCGATGGACGTGAGTCCCAAGGCTCTCAGATAGGCGGCATTGCTGTTGGCGCTCTCTGGCACTCCACCTGCAATGCCACGCTCCGCCGCGCCCTGCAACAGCTGGTTGATGACATCCTGAGGAACCTCTCCCGAGAGTTGCGCGGCTGCGTTTCCACTGGCCGTCTGGGTCAGGGCCTTGTAGTTCGGAATTGCCATACTGTATTGGCCAAGCAGCTGGTTCTCGTTGAACTCGTTGGTGTCGCCTGCGAGCGTTTGCAGCTGAGGTAGATTGGCGGCATTCCCGGCCACCGCCGCGCCCGCAGTCGCGGTTGGGTTCGGCACAGTCGGCACCCCACCGTACGCGGGACTGTAATAGTTCACTGGACCAGGGGGAAGAGTGGCACCTCCACCACCACTTCCTGAAATGCTCATTCCAAAGTTCATATCTAAATCATCGTACCGATGGCTTGACGTTCAAGTTTCGCTGATCCGAACACCTGCACTCGCACTCCCGGAGTATTCACTCCCAGATAATGACCCAGTTCGCCATTCAGCAGTCGAATGGCACGTTTATGATGGATCTCCACTTGACGCTGAGACGACTCTGAATCCATCTCTGAGAATCGCACCGCAGCCGCTTCCTCAATGACTGCTTCGAGATTTTGGAACAGGAGCCAGTCCGTGTCGTTGACCACTGGAATCAATTCCAGCTTGGCAATCGCGGTCACCTGTGGTGCCGGACAGCTCTGCACCGGCACCGGAATGTTTGGCTGCGGACAGCAGCTGCACGGAAGGCAATCGAAATAGTAACGGCGATAGCTGGTGGTTTGCTCTCCCGGCTCCAACGTGGACAGCAAAACCTGATCTCCCGTTGTCGGACTCATCTGGAAGATTTGCACCGGACCAGCGGTTACGTCTTTCTGAACTCCAGTGATGCGAACGAATTGATTCTGGGTTGTGACAAACGGCGCAGTCAAAGTCACCCACTCACCCACAATGGTCGCGGACCCATCATTGGTGTAGACCGGCTGATTGTTCTGGTCGAAGCCTTGGATCAGCACGCGCTTTCCACCCTGCATGTCGGCGCTGTCGGTGCCAAACACGTTGATAAACTGAGGACCTCCATGAACATCGGTAAAGAGCGGCTCGTTGTTTCGCGTGTAAGCGGCCTGCACTTTCTGGCCGGCACAGTTCAGGCGGTGGCGCTGCATCCGGCCATTTCCGAACTGCATGTATTCATAGAACTGGTTGTACACCGGCACGGGCCGGTCGCAAATCGTGATGGCCTCAATGCGGGCAATCTCTCGCGGAAGCGTGATGTAAGGAGCAGCCCGTGAAACATTCAACCTCACCTCTGCCCACGTACCAAACCAACTCTCATCCCGCGCTTCAATGGCATACAGCAAACGCTGCTGGGCGGTGTTGACGTAGCGAGCGAGTTCGGGGATGTCAGCCTGGCACTTGCCGACCACGGTGGGGAGTCGGCTGAGGCGGCAGTCATAGAGGCGAAGTCGCATGGGTGCCTTTTACTCCTCCCCCGCGATATTTGCAAAGGTTTTCATTGATACACGTTCATGGGATTATCGACATTGTTGGCACTGAGCAGGTAAACCTGACCGGAGGAGTAGTCCTCTGCCAATCCTGACACGAACACAAAGCCAGGTGACTGAGGGGCTGCAAACTCGCACACGATGGATTCCGTTACCGGGTCGAACACCACTACATCCTGCTGGTCATCCATGGCTATGACGAGCCCGGTGACGGGGTTGTACTGCCAGAATCCCAGCAACCCATTGGCAGCCGACGTAGTGATGGTCATGTCCACTGTCAAAGTCAATAAGTCCACCTGCACAAACGAAACCGGGGTGGCAAAGGTGTTGATGGGCACAAACACCTTTCCGGTGTTGGGAGCATAAGCCATCTCACCGTTGGTGATAGATCCGAGATTCAACGTGTTTTCCAGAGTCATGGCGGGCAGCAACCATGTCTGCATTCGGAAACTGTCGGCCTTGATGACGATCCGGTTGGGAGTATAAAGCAACCGGTAATTGGACGTGGAACCGATCGAACCAAGTTGAGTCGACGTGTTGGTATTCGGGTCCACCGAGAAGAACATTCTGGTTGGTCCGCTGGAATCACGCGAGATGCCGTAAACAAGGTCCTGCTCCGGGCTGTAAACGAGATTTCTTTGTGATCCCGCGAACATAGTGCCGGGCATTGCCACGCTGGTGATGAAGTTTCCATCCCTGTCGTAGACGTCGACGCCATTAAAAGAAGGGAAGAAAAATCTCTGCACCGAGGTGGCATAGCACCCCAGCTCGCCTTCCAGTCCGAAGTTTGTTCCATTCCAGGCGGTGCTGGCCAATACTGTATTGGTGGAGGTGTCTATGAATGTAAGCAGTCCGTCATTGGAGCGGCTCACCACGATTCTGCGATCGGCGGCACTATGTGTGCCAGTCACGTTCGGGTCTGGTGACCCAGGGGTGGAGAAATCATTCTGGAACACGATGCAGGCCGGCCCCACCGAGCCTGCCACATGCAAGGAAAAATCCTTGGTGCAGGTCTGTCCATCCGCCGTGGCGCCAATCGTGAAGCTGCTGTCACCGTTGGTGGTGGGATCTCCTGAAATAATACCCGTGTTGGCATCCAACGATAATCCGTCCGGCAGAGAGCCTGACACTACTGACCAAACAGGAGCGGACTGGGTGACTGCTTGCAACTGAACTGAGTAAGGGACTCCAATGTCACCATCCGTCAAAACCGAGCCTGTAACAATTCCGGTTACACTTACCGAATAATTCTTACTGGTGACCACCCCTGCAGTGCTCACAGCGGTCAGCGCGAACAACGCAGTCCCAAAAGAGCTGGGCGTTCCTTGAATCACTACCCGATCTGATTCAATCGACATGGTCAACCCTTCCGGCAGGTCACCTTGCGCCAGGGCAATCGTTGCGGGAGCATCCGTGGTCACCAAGCTGATGATGCCGAAGTAAAATTCGTTGATGCATACCGACACCGGTGCCAATGAGCCCAAACAAATGGAATGGCCGCGCAGCGCGGCGGTGGCGGCGGCGAAAGCTTTACGGTCCGCGAGCACCTGGTTCTCGGCACTGAACACGCCAGCAGGGACCGTGAACGAATAAGGGTTGCCATCCGAGCAGAGTCCCGAGGCGGACTGTGCGGAGTTGTACACAGGAGTAGCGCACGGGTTGGAGCAGTTGACCGCCTGATTGGTGGCAAGTCGATCCGCCTCAGCCTGAGAAACCTGTGACTCGGCGATAGCCTCACACGGAGTTGAGGTGAAGGGCGTACCCAAGGCCGGAGGCGTGTTGTTCCAGGCGATGGCAATGAAGGTGGTGGAGTCCTCAGCCTCGGACGAGAAAGTTGTTGCGGGATTCGGATTCGTCTCGCAAGTGCTGGGTGGATTGGAACAGGGGAATGGCGCGTCCATATCAACAAACCTTTCCGTCGTAGAGCCTGCGTTCCTTGGGGGCGGCGTGCAACAGAAATCCACGCACCCGGCAGAAACCCTTCACGGTCAACCGAGGTTGAAACTGGTAGGCGATGTAGGAGGGCCGGCCACTGGCGCTCGAACAGTTCTGGGGAGGGGTGGGCAGTGTCATGGTCTGCCGATAACTCTCTCCATAAGGAATCAAAGGATAACACTGCACCTGCTGGAGGTTGGTGCAGGGATTCACGCCCGTACTTTCGCAGCTGTTGCGAGGAGAGCACACCTTCCATTCGTGCCACTTTTGCCAGCACGATTCTCCATCCGGCCGGTAATCCAGGGTAAACACCACCTCACCGTAGAGTCGATCGATCCACAATTCGGCGCTCAGCAGCTGCTTCATGGAGAATTCATTCCCCCACGTAAATGCCGGGAGTTCCGCCTGCATCTGAATGCGGGTGTTGAGATTGTCAAAGCGGTCATCAGCAGTCAGCTCCCACAACTGCAATGAGAAGTCGACACGCGAAACCACCACGGCAAACGCTCTCTCTTTGCCGGAGAAGATGCCGGTGAACGTCTGAAGGATATCGAGGCCTTCATGCATTCCTTCCCAGATGGGTGGTGACTGACTGCCAAAGCTGCTGATGGGCTCAAGGTCCATGGCCGACATGGCCTGATGAACCACCCCTTGAGGCGTCAGTACTGGCAATGCGCTTTGCAGCATCCGGTTATTGAAATAGATGCCGCAGCCCCAGTTAAGCAACGTTTTGTCGTTGAACTGGAGCAACCGATTGATGTTGGAACTGATCGGCAGGTTTCCCCACTGACCGAAATAGCGCACCGCCGTCAGCAGTGTGCGAATGTTGCCCAATGGGTCTTGATAAAATAAGTCGCCATTTACCTGCACCACCGACCTGTCCGACAGGGTGCCCATCGCCAGCTGCACCGGCACAATCTTGGGTTGGTTGGCGGAATTGGCAGCAATCCAGTCAGTGCGCGTCACTGGCACTGTGAGCCCATGGGCGCCACGAGCTGTGAAAGCAAAAAGAACACCCTGACCCAGCGCGGCATCCTGATTGGCGTTGTGCTTCAGCGCGGTGATGTCGCCTTCGTTGGCTGGCGTGGAGAAGTTGTCTCCTCCCAGAACAAGCGGGTTTTCCGTCACGTTCAGAATGGCATCCCGGTAGTTGTAGTTGGCGGTGCCGGATGCTCCCCCGGTGATGTCTCCAGCACCAAAACTTACCCCTTGAGCGTACCACAGCCGGCCCATGTAGAAATCCATCGGTCCAGCGGGAGGCAACTCGTTTACTCCGGGAGTTCCAGGTGCCGCGGCTGAGTCGGTGATGCCGATGGATTGCCGCAGGGTGGTGCCGTCCCAAAAAAGTGGCAGCGTAGTGTAATCACCTGCCTGAATGACGCAGAACTCATTACCTTGGACGAAAAACGGCTTGTTCAACCCGTCGCCGAAATTGAACGTGGTGGTGCGGCGAATATTGGTGATCTGCGCGGTACCGTAAAGAATGTTCAGCAGCTGGCCCACTGTGGGTATACCGCCCGGAAAGAATCCCGGAGGCACGGTCGCGGGCTGAGTCAAAGGCACGACAGCATTGCCGAAAGAACCGACCGTGAATGATCCGATAACCCACGCTGGTACCGGAGTGCAATCCAGACTCAGCAGACTCGTGGCGTTGATGGTGACGCCACTGAGCGTCTGAAGGTCCACCACCGGCTTGCCGCAAATGCTGGTGACATTCGTTCCGTCAGGGTTCTTAAGAACTGTCGATTGACAGCTCATATTGTTGGTCAAAACATTCGTTCCCGAGTTGAAGGTGATGACCTGACCCACCGAATTTACATAGATGGGATACGATTTGGTCGCATCCTGAATGATGTAACTGCCGGGCTGCAATTTGAAGTCGGCCGGAGTAGTGAAGAAAGTGTTTACCGATCCTCCGATAATTGGATTAGTGAATGGCTGCATGCCCCATGTGCTGAGGTTGGAGAGCTGGCCAGAGGCAGGAACGCCATGCGGATCTCCAAACACCGCCCCGTTGATAACGCCTCCGCCTGGAATGTAATTCGACTGGTCCGCCTTCAGTGTGACATCTGCCCGCCAGCGATTGAATGTACTGTCGAAGCTGATGGCGAGGGCGGTGATCGTGAAGCTGCCGTAGAACAGAATGATGTCTCCTACGTTCCCGATGGGCTCCACAGAGCTGGTAAACGTAATGTTGCTGCCGACGGGGGGTGCATTAAAAAACGATGGCAATCCGTAAAGAGACTGGATGTCCGGGGCTACGTGGATGGAGCCCAGTCCGGTCGGCAGCGAAAGATTTTTAAGCGAGATACTGGCGCGATTGTTCACGTTCTGCACATAAGCCGTGGAGAACAGATCCTGAACAAACTGGTCGTCTGCCCCGGTCTTATACAGTCGCCCGCCAATCAACATCAGAAAATAAGGGTCGCTCCCATCGATGGGCTGGTACAGGAATCCACCTTGATACGTTCCGGAACCAGTGCCTACTTTCTTCAGCTGCCTCCAGCCGCCCCGGGGAGTCATGCCGCCATCCCTCACCGTTCCGTTGGTCAGCCACGACAGCTCATTCCGAGCGAGTCCGTTGGGGTTTTGCTGTGACTGGATGGTGGTCACCTTCAGGGAATTGACCCCGGCGGAGAAGTCCACGGACCCATCCACGTTCGACACATCGGAATTTGGGCTTTGACCGGCGTCTGCCATACTGCTTGACCCTAGCGTGGACAGTGATTAACTCAAGAGAAAACCATACTGTCACTGAGGCCTCCAGATACAGTTTGACAACATAATGACGACTGCCCACGCCCCTTACACACCCAAAAAGAAAACCAAGGTCGAGAAATATGGTCTGTGGTGGGACCCTCTACAGGACCCTGTGGCCATCGAAATGTACATGATCCAGCACGGGGGAAGATGGTTGAATAAGCGGGGGGAGATGGTGGGTCGCGGACTCTTTTACCACTTTGTCCAGTTCGAGTCCCTGATTTGGCCGCACAAAAAGTGGCACAAGTGGAGTGAGTTGGTGCTGGAGAATTATCTCAACCACCGGTCGATCGGCTGCATGGGTCCAGCGTCCTCAGGAAAATCCTTCTGCTTCGCCACCGACTCATTGGCCGATTACTACTGCTTCAGCGACTGCACCACGGTGATGTGCTGCTCCACCACGCGGGAGATGCTGGAGCAACGCATCTGGGGTGAAGTGAAGAAGCACCATCTCCTTGCCAAGAAGGTCAGGTCCTGGATTCCCGGCTTTATCAAGGAGTCCCGCCAGCGCATCGTCACCGCCACAAAGGACGCGGATGTGGAAGGCATCGATGTGCGTAATGGATTTCTGGGAGTGCCTTGCAAAAAGGGCAATGACTACGTTGGACTCGGTGACTTTGCCGGTGTGAAGAATAAACGGGTGCGACTGATCGCCGATGAGCTGCACCTGCTTCCGCGCGTGTTCGTGGACGCCATCTCCAACCTCGACAAGAACCCTGACTTCAAAGCGGCTGGTCTCGGGAACCCAAAGGACACAACAGACGCGCTCGGCATCATGTGTGAGCCCGCGGCTGATTTGGGAGGATGGGATGGTGGTATCGACCAGGCTCCCGGCACCAAGACGTGGAAAACTCGCCGTCCAAACGGCGTTTGCATCCAGCTGCCGGGAAGTGATTCTCCCAATCTCAAGGGTGACATGGGCATTCCGCTCATCACTCAGGCAGACATCGACCGGGACGTCGCGTTCTATGGCACCGACTCCATCTGGGTGACGATGATGGACGAAGGAAAGATGCCGCGCGGGCAGGGAAGCCGGAGGGTGCTTACACGCAACATGGCCATCAAGAACAAGGCGATGGAGGCTCCTGTGTGGCGCAATTCGAGTCGTACCCGAATTGCCTGTCTGGATGCGGCGTACAAAGGCGTAGGTGGCGACCGCTGTGTTTATGCCGAGCTGGAGTTTGGCGACGAGATCGACTTTTACAACCCCGAGGAGGATAAGAACATTGTCGAAGTGCTCATCAACCAGGATGTGGTGAAGCCTTCCACCCGTCCGGTCATCGCTCTCCTCAAGACCGAGGTCATTCCCATCGTTGGCAACGGCAAGGATGAGGCGGAGGAACAGATCGCGGATTTCGTCATCGCGCATTGCGAAGCCAGTGGCATCCCACAGGACAAATTCTTCTACGACTCTGGCATGAGGACCGGGCTGGTCAGCGCGTTCGCCCGCAAGAAATGGATTTACTCTGTCTCGATCGACTGCGGCGGGCCGGCCAGCGAGAAGCCGGTGAGTGAGCAGATCGCGATGGCGTGCAAGGACTACTATTTCAATTATGTCACCGAGATGTGGTACTCGGTCCGGCACATCGTGGAGTCCGGTCAGTTTCGTGGCATTACCGAGGATGTGCTCATGGAGTTCTGCCAGCGGGAATGGGGCATGGCCGGCAAGAACAAGATTCAGGTCGAGCCGAAGGCGGATATGAAGCTCAAGACCGGGCGTTCACCCGACTTGGCCGACTGCGTTTCCATCGGCATTGAAGGCGCTCGTCGTCTCGGATTTATCATCAAGAATATCGGCAAGCAAGCTCCTGCAGTAGTGCGGGACGATTGGCTTAAGGGAGCGCGGGACAAAGCGAGAGATGCCCGCAAAAGCCACGAGCTGAACTACACTTAGGAAAACACCCCATGTTTCATCTTCGGAACATGGTTTAAGGAGGGTGAGGAAGAAGGGGAGGGGCCTGGTGAAACCTGCATCTTCGGCAAGTTAAATTCACCAGGCCCCGGGGATTATAAACCCGGATGAGCAGATGCCGCGAGAAACGCCTTGCCTTGGTCGCTCTCCGGGTCGATGCCGTGGTCCTGAAGCACCTTCAACATGCGGTCACGCGCGGTGTCATTCCCTTTAGCTTGAATGGCGTCCCACTCTTCGCTAGTAACAGCACCTTTCTTTTCGAGGGTAGCGATGAGGTCGTCGATAAGCGTGATGGCCACCGGGCCGTATTGAGCTACAAGAGCTGCGAAGTTCATTTGATTTGGAGTTTGTTTTTGATGTTATTGGCAGCCGGTTGATAGAACTCTCCAATGACTGCCGCTATACTGGACGCCTCCTGCATAACGTTGTCAGGAGCCAGAGCGTTGGTGTTGTTCCGTGCAAGGATCACTGCCGAGAGATAGACCTTTTGGAACTTGTCGTAGGCCGCGCCCACTGGGGCGATTCCATTGGTGGAGGCGAGCCCGGTCACGGTCGCAGCATAGAAGCTGTCCACCCCCTTCGACACCACGTCATGCGTGGCGGAAAGAGTGTTGGCGGCAGTGCGCTGCTGGTTCGTGTTGCAGGCGGTGATACCACCAACCATAAGGGCTGCGGTAAGAAGGACGACAGAAATGAAAGGCGTTTTCATGTTTCGGTTTATACACTCGCGTCTGTGGATTGGCTAGGGATTTTTCGAATGAACTCAGTGGCGGACTCTGGTGACATCACCTGGGCGTCGGGTTTCTCATCCGTGGTGGCCGGCAGCACCGTTCCCGCTGGCAGAGTGTCAGCCGCCTTCTGCTGGATGGCCTTCGTGGTATTGGACTTTGCTCCTGAAACAATGGCGATGATCGCTGCCACGAGTCCGAGAACCAATTCAACTGTATCTGTGGCGTTCACCACTTCCGCCAGCTTGGTAGCGCCGTGCGCGGCCAAAGCGATGGCTGCCAGCTTGATGATGGTCCGAGCCGCGTAGGCCTGCAACGGCGTCAGTTCAGGAAGGGTGAATCTCATGGGTGATGAGGGGCTAGATATTCAAAATAGAACTTCGTGGCCAGATAAATTCCGGTCGCGATGTACATGGCCTTTTGCAAGGCGGCGTTGCTTTTAACCAAAGCTTTTATCTGGTTCTCAATAATCGTCATCCGCACCAGAATGCCAGCCTTTTCTTTGCTTCCGTTCAAGGCGTTTTCCATATCACGGATAGTGTTTACCACACCCTCGCTTTCGAGGATTGATTTGAATCTCTGGCACTGCAAGAACAGGCTCTCGTCCCGTTGGTTTGGGTTGAGAGACATGAATTTATGCAGTCGATCATAGGTATCAGTTTTCGGATCACTCATAGGGCTGGTACAGCTTGCCCGATGCCTCGGTAGAACTCTGCACGTGTTCCGGGGTTCACGTCAATTCTCCACAACCCTGCCGCTCCTGGTCGCGCTCGAGACGCCTGCCATATCATCAGGTCATTACTGCTTTGCACCGAGACATTAGTCGCAGCCGACTCAAAGGTGAAGCTCATTTCCAGTGTCAACGGCATTAAAAATGCATATTGCTCAGAAAGGTCGCTTTCCACTCCATTCGTGTCCATGGCCGTGATTGCAAAATAATAAGTCGTACCGGCAACCGTGTTCGAAAAAGTGTACTCGGAACCCGTTATCCCTGAAATGACCTGATCGTACACGTGCGGCGAAATCGAGCTGTAGTACAGATTATACGTCACTGGCTCGATATTGCTGTTTATCCACTCCAGCTGCACCCGGTCCACCAGCCTCGCCACACTAAGCGTTGGCGTGATGACTTCCAGTGGCTGCTCCGCGGCAAAAGCGCTCGACACCTCAGACCTTTTGTCCACCGCGGTGGACATGCAGGATGCCAGCACCAGCGGCAGGCTAATAATAAGTAACCGAAACAAGATCATGGTCAAACCACAGATTGGCATTAGCCGGGTTGAGGGTGAACGTCACCCGGAACACGTTGTTGGTGGTGCCATTCAGAGTCGTCCGATTTCCGAAAATACCGCCTGCGAAAGCAGTTGAACCGATGTTTCCGTTTCCTACTGTGGGGGCTGTGCTGGAGCCGTGCCACCACGAGCCAAGCAGGTTCTGACTGGTGATGGAGCCGCCGGATTTAAGCGTGGCATAGAAACGATATGGCCGAATCCCTGAACCCTGCCCGAACTCTGTGGCGTCCATGTTCTGGTCGTAGATCAGTGTTCCTCCGAAGTACACGCGCACCCGATTGGTCATCGTTGCTGAAGCGTTGTTCAGCATATAGCCCGTCATATCGAACTGGTAAGCATGGTTCCCAAATAGCGTGTAGGACGGGATGGTGAAATTTATCATGTCCGTCTCAGTGACAGTGTTGGTCACTCCGCCAACCTGTGTGTTGTACAAAAGTACTTGGGGATTCTGCGGCACAGCCAGCCGCGAGCTGCGGGAGGAGAAACGAATCTGAGCATTGGTGGGAATAGCCAGATTGTTGGTGAACGAAAAATAGTACGGGATGATGCAATCACCCGACTGTCCATCACCGATTGGAGATCCGTATCCGCCATCTCCCTGATAGGGGCAAATCACCCCCAGAGCTTCCGGTCGGGCGTACAGCCATACGTTTGTCAGATTATAGAATGCGTCCCACGCTGAGATCTCCCGTGCCTCCAACTGCGTGTTTTCTCGATTTCCAGTCACCATCACCACGCGGCGCCCAGAGGCACTACCGTAAGCGTAAAGAGCGCATGGCTGGCGCTGGGCAGTGCTGTAGCCAAGGCTTACCGGACCGTCCGCCACCCACGAAGTGCCGTTATTGGTGGAGTGCAGTTGGTAGAATATGTTCGGCTGGTTGGCAAACGCCGAGTCCCGGCGCACCATGGCCAGCACATTGCTGTTGCCCAAGTATGCGAAGGAGGGTTCACGAAACCCGCTGGTGGTGGACGTCACCATGAAGTTGGTCTGCCATGTCAGCGCGTTATCGTCTGAAGTGAGTGCGTAGGTGACGCTGGCATCAAAGCTATTGCTGAATCCTGAGTACCCCATGCACAGTCGGTTGCTGGCGAGTGTGATGATCTGGCCGGCGGGCACGTTGGTGTTGTCGTAGCCAGTAAACGATTGAAACGAGTTGGCGGGAGTCCATGAAGTTCCTTGATTGTCCGAGTATAGCAACACCATCTGCGTGACGACATTTGCCGGCACGATCGTACCAGCGCTGGCGAGGATGTATCTTCCGCTCGAGGAAATGCCGAATGCGAATCCAGGGGCCGCCACATCCACCGCTCCGTTGGTATAAGTAAGCGTTGGGGTTGACCAGGAATATCCTTGGTTTGTCGAACGAGTGAGATACAAAGACCGATTGGTGGGATTGTGGCGATTTCCCGAAGCAAACATCACCACGTAGTCGCCATTCGTATCACGAGCGGCGGTTGGCCATGAGTTATAGATTCCACCAATCTGGGTGATGTTGGTGGTGTACCACAATGGAACGGTCTGGCGGGAAACCAACTCAAAGTTGGTTGACGCAGTGGTGACGATGTTTGAGGCCTGCACCGCGTTTACAAAGTTACTCCCTGCGATCTGAGATCCAGCCGTAGCGGCAGTGAGATAATTCGAGCCTGCGATCTGAGAACCTGCCGTTGCTGCTGTTAAATAGTTCGACCCGGCGATTTGTGCTCCCGCTGTTGCGGCAGTAAGGTAATTTGAACCGGCAATCTGGCTGCCGGCTGTAGCTGCCGTTAGGTAGTTTGATCCTGCGATTTGACTTCCAACCGCAGCCGGTCCGAGAAAGTTTGATCCCAATGGGCCCACCTGTGCTCCAATCTGTGCTGCAATAGCCATTCTCGCCACGGCCTCCGTGTTGGTGTCGTACGTATTCGGTTTGAACTGGGCAGACGCTGTCAGGGACGCCAGCGCCATCAGAGAAATAAAGATAGTTTTCATCCAGAGTATTGAACCCAGTTTTGATTGGTGATGCTCCAGTACCACACGTTTAGAATACCACCGGTTCCCGGGTCCTGGTAGAACCAGTTGGCGATGGTTGTATTTGTCGGCACCACACCAGCCACGTTAGGGTCAGCGGCTGCGCTGGAAAAGGTCTGCTGTACTCCCGTTCCAGAACCACCGCCACCCGCGATCTGCGCCAGTAACGCCAGCTGCAAGGCTTCCCCGATGGAGATGCCAAGGCAGAGATAGCATTGTGCGGAGGACAAAAGGGTTTGAGCATCAGTGCTCATGTGGCGATTTGGGAAAGGAGCACCAACTCCATCAGCTTGGGAGTGCTGACCATGCCATAGCACTCTAGACACGCGCCCTGGGTCAGAAGCCCCTGAGGCGTTACATCATTCGCTGGATTATGGGACTGGGAAATCTGCGCGAGCAGCGCCAGCTTGAGAATCTCAAAGGTGCTGGCGCCATAGCAAGCGAAGCAGTGGCCGGCGGACAACAATGATTGCGGGTCGGTGGCCATAGTGTTTATACGCTGCCACAAACCCAACTCCAACGCCTCCCCTATGCTGAGGCCAAAGCACTCAAAACACGGCGCGGAGCTGAGAAGTGTAGCTGCATCAGTCATTCCATCATGCTCGCCATGGAACCTTCAGGAGCGGGTGCGGAGACTTCGGTCTCCGGTTCCTTTTCCTCGTTCCCCTTGGACGTGTACTTGATTTGGTAGCTGTCGTCATCAACACCCACGATCTCCACTTCCATCTTGTCCCCCACCTTCATCCCGGGGCACAGCTCGGACGGAACGACCGCGGTGGTCCCTGAATCATCCGAGGAATCCCCACCCTCGGGCGCGGGAGCGCTGGAGGCCGACGCATCACCATCACTGTAATAATCTTCAGGCATATCGGTTCGGCCCTTTCGAGCCATTGAATTGTTAAAACCTGTTTCACCCGGGAGAGTTGTATCCCTCCCGGGTGGTGATAATCAATCCCGATTACAGATCGCTGTTTGGGTCGCTGGTGCTGGGCACCGGCTGAGGCTGCGGCACCGGCCCGTCCTGCGTTCCGCTCGGCACACCACAAGGGAAGGTGCCATACAACGCGGTGAAGTCCGTGGGCAGCGGGCACGACGGCAACGTGCTGTCGTAGCTCTGCACCGGGTATCCCGGATCGCTCGAGCACGTGTCGATTTCCGGCACGCAGAACTGCTCGCGCTTGTGGAAGAACACCTCCAGGAACTCGTAGTGCATCGGGCGGACGTAATACATGAAGTCCGCGATGAACTGGCCCTTATTCCGGCGCTTGTTCTGGATGACGTTGCCCGAGGCGTCGGCACCGAGGTTGTCCATGACGAATTGCCATTTTCCGCCGAAGTCCCGGTGACCGAAGGGCATCTCGGGATTGAGCGGACGAGCATCCGGCACCAGGAGTTCCATGCCCATCTTGTGATGGATCTGGCTGATGGCGAAATGAGCACGGTCGAAGTCGGGGTTCGGCTGCGAGCCAAGGCCGGCCGCACCGCCCGCACCGGTTGTGATTTGATTCACGAAGGGCAGCACGATCTGGTAGCGGTAACGATTGCCGCTGCCACCGTTGGCACCCGAACCCAGGTCGGCCACGAAGTTGAACCGGAGGCCCATGGGGTCCACGCGGGTCATGTAGTTGCCGAGCTGACCGGAGTAACCGTAGCGCCAGTACTTCGTGCTGTCGTCGAACTGGGTAAAGCGCCAGTTTCCAAGCACGTTCGGATTGTCGCCACCGCCGATGCCTTGCTGGCCACCGAGGTGGTCGAGGCTCCAGCAGGTATCCATGTCGGTACACAGCTCGATGAACGGGCTGGTTTCCTTGAACGGATTCTTGCCGGCATAACCCTTCAACATCAGGTTGTTGAAACGGTTTTGCAGCATCTGTGGCACGAGCTTGAACACCCGCGTCGGACTGACATTGCAGTCGAAATACACTTCGTCGCCCGCGGCGTTGTTGTTCCACTGGTAGGTGAACACGCCGTCGGTGTTGGGCTGCGAGCAATTCTTGTTCGCCACGTTCTTCATGAACGACCACAGGAGGTGGCGGCGGCGAAGGAAGTTGCTGGAAATTGCGGTGGTGGCGGGCTTCAGGATCTCGGTGATAATCTGCTCGATATGCTCCTGAGCCTGCGTGATGTGCATGTCCTGGTCATAGCAGAACAGAGGCGTGCTCCAGTACTGCTGCTCAGCGTACCAGGTGAGGCGGTCCGCGCCCCAGCCGATTTGATGCTCCACCATGTCGCAGGGATTACCTACACAACCCGGGCCATTGGCGACCTTGCGGGTCCATGGCTTCGTGATGTTGGGGAACACGCTGCGGAAACGGTCCTGCGTCACTTCGACGGGAGTACCCATCTCAGTGGTGCCGGTGGAAACGTTGTACAACCAGCCGTCAGTCGGCCGGATATCTTCCATGATGATCTCGTCGAAGCGAGGCGTTTGATCGACCAGGAACTGCGGGAAGTCGCAGGCGGCGATGATTTGGCCAGTCGGACAGCTCATAAAAATAACAAAAGTTTAGTTGGTTGACTAAATTTAGTGGGCGCACATACGCACACTGATTACCGTTGGGAAACACTGATGAAGTCGGCTGGGAGCTTCGCTTATTCGCCGATGTGCCGGTGAGATTTTGAGAGATGCTACCGGCCAACTACGCATCCATGACGGGTTCTACACCCGATCAGGCAGGGCTGTCAACTGATTTGAGCATGGACTCGAGTCGTTCCATGGCGCTGGCAACGATGGTGTCCACCGCGGTGGACACTTCAGATACCTCTTCTGGATCTTTGGAAGCCTTTGTTTCTGGTTTGACGCGACCTCGATTGGCGTAGTGATTATCGATTTCCCGGTTCCGCCTATCCAGCTCGCGACAATCATCACATTTCCGGTAGCGATGGTTTTTACCTTTGATCGCCGGCTTACCACATTCGCAAAGTCCAGTACTTGTATGCATAAAAAAAGTCCGGCGCTTACGAGCGGCGCCGGACTTTCAACCAGATTTACCAAAAGGACTAACCAGACAGACAACAGACACTACTTAAACTCAGGTACCGCCAAATGTCAATGCGCTCGCTCACGTAACTTCTGGAACATATTAGCTTTAGCACTGCCCGCGCCCTGCGGCACAGCGGCATTTGGAGTCCGGCCAGCCGCGCCGGACGGTTCGGTTTCCTTATACTGCGCCAGCTCTTCAAGGAGCGCTTTATTGGTGGCAGTCAAGGCTTCCACTTCACCACGCAATGCGCCCCATGCTGCCGCGCGGTTCCTCACTGCCGCGTGACGGCGGATGACATCGGCACGCTCCGCGGCCGACAGTTTAGGATCAGCCGGATTCTGAGCGAACGCCTTATCCACCAGTTCGTACCCCTTCTGCAGTCGGGTATTCCAGGCTTCATCCCCTTCGCGAGGCTTGAAATAGGAGCCGATTTTTTCATCACTAAGCACAGCCGCATTCTCCTGCTGCCACGTGGAAGCGATGGTCTTGGTCAACTCAGAGTGAGCGCGTTGCTGCGCCTCGGTTTCCTGCTGGCGCTTGGTGAGACCGTTCTTCTTGGCATCCTCGAGTGCCGCCTGTTGCTTGTCGAACAGGTTCCGAATCTCATTACGATGCACCATGATGTCGTTGGCAAAAGGGCCGAACGCTTCATCAGCCATCTGCCGCGCCCGGGCGAGCGGTGCGTTGACAATCTCGAGCAGGTCGTTGGCAGTGACGTCGCGCTGGCCACCTTGGCCGTCCGCCACCTTGAGGTCTTTCAGTTCCACCATCGCTACTCCCCACGCCTTCGTGTAGGGCTCGACATACTTGTTTTTGAAATCCTCCGTCTGGGAGTAGTCGGTGAAAGCCAGATGCTCTTCCAGCTGCTTGGCGCGAGCCTCGGCTTTGGTGAGACGCTCTTCCAGAACTTTACGATCGCTCTCGGGAGTGATCTGCTTACGCAGCTCGGCGAGTTCCTGTTCCGCCTTGGTTGCTTTACTTTTGTACTCTTCGACGAGCTTCCACGGACTTGGCTTCTTGCCGTCTTTCGCCTCGGGCGCGGGCTGTTCGCCGGGCTTCACAGCTTCGACTGCCGGTTGCTCGCTTGGTTTGGCGGTGGGCTGCTCTCCAGGCTTCGCGGCCTCCACTGGCTTCTCAGCTGGTTTTTCAGCCGGCTTGGGAGCCGCGGCTCCGGGACGCTCGCCGGGTCGACCACCAGCCTTTTCTTCCATCGCCTTGAACAATTTTCCCTTGGCTGATTCCGGCTTCGGTTCAGGAGTACTTGTCGGCTTTGTTCCAGGAGGAGTGACGTGGATCTCACCGGTACTGGCCGGCACGGCGCTGGGGGCGCCAGCGGCAGCGGGGCGGGAGGGGGGAGCGGGAGGTACGATGGTTGGTGCTTCAGGCATAAAATCAATGTTTCAAGTTTAAGTCAGGCGGACGCGCGATAGGGGTGGAGGTTTCGGAGAGGTTTCTCAGGATATCCAGAAACTTCTGAACTCCCTTCATTTGCAGCCCCGCAGCACCCGCGCCTTCTCCGTTGACGATATCACTCGTGACATCCTTTTGGAACTGCAACAGGGCGAAGTCGCAGGCACGAGCGAAGGCCACGCTGTCCACCATTTGCCGATGCTCACCTACCCATTGGGACATCTCAACGAATCGTTGCTTGGGTGACCGGTTGGGATTGAATGGCTGCGGCGGCTTCTGGGCTGGTTGCGGAGGCATAGGCTTCAAATAATCTCAAGCCTCCTTTTAGAGTCTCTGTTTCGACTTTGCAACACTTTTGTTTTACAGGAACCTTTGCTTTCGGTGCTTCTTGGTAGGGCGGTACACGCCGGCTTTGCGTGAGAACACGGTCTTGCGGGGCTTATGTCCACCGTCAAACACAGGGGTTTGACTCACCAGTGCCTGCCCGGTCATGCCGGGACCTTTCGTTGGGATGCTCATTCTTTTCCTCCAGAGTCGTCGCTCTTCTCCTGAATCAGTTTCAAACGATGCTTCACAAGATCGACGCCGACCTCAGCCGCCTTGGCTTGAAGTTCCATCTCGTGCTCCTCCTGGCGCTGGCGCATGTCCTGTTCGAACTGAATCTGCCGCTGGGCAGTGCGCTGCGCGTGGCTCTGGCTGGTGAGCTTGGCCTTCGTCTGTGCCTGAATGACGGTGGCCTCGGCTTTCGCTGCCGCCTGCGGGTCGCCCTGCGGAGACTGCGCTTGCTGCTGCATCTGTTCCACCAGACGCTGGGCCATCGCCTTGACGAGGTTCATCATCTTGCCCATCTGGTCACCATAAACCTTCACGCGCTGTTTCTCGTTCGGGTCTTCCGCGATGATCTGAATGTGTTGCGCGATGTGGTTCGCCATGTTCTGCAAACCTTGAATAGTCTTGATGTCAGCCATGCCTCCGCTGTCCTGAGCGCTCTTGATGATATGCGCCATCGTGACCATGAGCGTGTCCACGTACTCAATGTGATTCATCCCGGTCTTGAGCGCCACCGGCAGACCCTGCATGAGCGTGCCGGACGCGAGCTGCGCGTCGTGCACCGCATCGTTGATAGTGTGAGGATTGTCCGGCACCAGCGCTGCGGCCCGTGCGGGGTCATCAGTAATCGCCAAGGTTACATCCCTCAGAATCTGACGCTGTGGCTCAGGGTCGAACAAATTACGATACGACATGAGCTGCTGGGCAATGCTCATCTCAAGCGTCTTGTTGCCAGCACCCATGACGCGCTCCGGTTCGATGTCCCATTCCTCCGGCCTGAGATAATCCTTCGGCACCCCCTGACGGAGGCATGCGGCCTGAAAACGCACTACGTCAGGGTCGGTGGAATTGCTCTGGCAGAAGCGACGGAAAATCTCTTTGTACTCAAAAGTCTGATAAGTGTACGCCTGCTGGAGCGCGATGCTCACCATGGCGGTGGCGGTCTGCGTCTCTGCCTGCACCTGGAACTTGGTTTTCTCCACATCCGACGCCCCTTGCTGCGGCATCGCGGTGAACGAGGAGGAGTGACGAGAAATCAGGTCGGTGATCTGGGTTACGCCCAGCTCAGCCAGCTGGTAGTTTGGCTGAAAGCGATCGCCTGCCGGAACAAACTGCACCGACTCGTCGATAAATCCCCGGTTGTAGAGGTCGATCTTCATCACACGCTGAACATCCTCCTGCGACTTAACCCGGAAGAGCATCATCAGCTGCTCAAAGGTTGTCTCAGTCAGTCGACAACGCAGCCGGTTCTGGAGGTGGCAAACTGCGTAGAGAAGGAAGCCGAGGGATCTGACTGAGTGATAGCGGAAGGGGGCAACCGAGGAGAGGTCCGCAAACTGACAGCTAAAAATCTGATCCCGGGTAGTGGCCTTCACCACGTCGCCTGAGTTGTAGAGCCATTGGCCTTTGGCGAAGTCCATCGCCTGATTGGCATTCATCTCCGGTGCGATGCCGGTGGGGGCGCTCCACGTGTCGAGCACCATACGTCGGCGCCACCCACCGTTGCCGCCCTCATCAGACCAGTACCAGAAATCAAAGACGTTGATCGTGGGCACCCGGTCGCCCATGTAGTAACCACCGTCACTCTTCACTCGCTCCGCCATCTTCTCCGGACTCCAAACATCGGGGAACTGCGAGCCGAGCAGTGACTGCGATTCCTTGTCCACCCACTTGATGCAGGCGTTCACGAGTTTCATGTTCCAACCCTTATCCCGCTTGGGACCATTCGTGAGCTTAATCAATTCAGGTGCGGTGTAAGCCCGCATCTTGATGAAAAAGGGAAGATTGCGAAAGGATAGCAGTGTGTCGGATGGAATAAGCAAGTCCTCGACTCCCATCGCCAGCGGACACCACTTGTCGCGCGTGTCCCATGACGCGGGCGCGATGCCGTGAAGCACCAGCAACGCGTACTTGGAGCGCATTGTCTCGTAGTACTCAAGCGACCGCTTCATGATACGGTTCACTTCCTTGGTGACGATACTGGAGCGCTCCTGCCGCTTGTGCACCGGCCCTCGATCGGTGGTCGCATTGAAATAATTTCCCGGTTTTTGGAAGGCGGCAGAGAACTGAGAACGCGCATCGTGCGACAGACTGGTGGCTTCGAGAAAGTTGACGTTGATGTTGATGTTGTTCGTCTCCACCTCTTCAGCGGTGTACGGTGGAGCGCCGTTGAACAGGGAGTTGATGCGGGCGCGATTGTTGGCGCGAAACCAATCACCGTAGCGCAACTGCCAGGCAATCGATTGAACGAGGTCCGCATCTTCGAAACGCATGGTGCCGTCTTACTCGCCTTTATGAATCCAGTCAACGAGTTTCAGTGGGCGCGGCGGTCATCCATGGGCTCCAGCTTGATGATCGCGTTCCCCGTGTCGATGGTGTTAGTGGCGTAAATCACCTCGTTGGAAATGGTCGCTCGGAAGATGCGATCAATGTACCGCTCGCTCACCACCTTCTTCATTCGACCGTCAGGCTGAGGACTTTCGATCTGTGGGACCAACCGTTCTTGCTGGATATAGTGCGCGGTAATGTCTGCCTCAAACGTGCCGCCCACCCAGCACCACACGCCGATGCCCAACATGAAAGCGGCAATGTATCTCATAACGTGATGATGATTGGGTCATTCTCGTGCTGGCGACACTCTTCCAGGATTTGTTGCTCTGTCCGTCGAGTGTGAATCCCGTGGCCGCGAGCAATGTTACGCTCACTCAGTCTTGGCCCGCGGTCCCGAGTTTCCCGTTGAATCCAGAAGCACGGGTCGGCATTGGCCCAGTGGGCCCCAGCCCACGGTTGCCCCACCTTATCCATTTGATGCCCACGAATATCGTGATTCCCAGCTCCCAACTGGATAGACGGGTGGGGCCGAAACACGGTCGGCTTCACATGGTCTGGTATGCCATGCAGACGCTGTGGCACCGGTGGCATGGTGCGGTCGATATTCCTGTCCGAGTGGTGTCGCCACATTCGGGTCATGTGCGAGTAAATGACACTTCCTGATTCCCGCTCCAACACCGTGCGAGGATTGCAACCGTATGGCTCGGGATAGATGAACTCGTCCATATCCACCAGCACCACCCAATCCGCTCTTGAGTTTCTGACAGCATCATTGATCCAGTTACTCTTGTCCTCGTCGTCGAACTTGTGATCATCGCGCTTCTGGGTAATAAACGTCACGCGATCAATCCAGTGGCTGTAATGCAGCATGAACAACGGAGACAGGAACTCCTCGTTGAAGTAGGATGTGATAAGCTCGATAATCATTCTTGGTCTCTTTTTATGGCTTCGTTTCTCTGAAATTGTTCCTGAATAACCACCCATTCATTGATTTGACCCAGACGGGCGTAGAAGTTTCCCAGACCGCACTCGTAGCTGATGGTGTTCTCCTCACCGCCGGAATGAACAGTAACAAACACATGGACTGAGTCGCAGTGCTCAGCTAGCTGGGTGGCAACATCCAACACCCTTTTCTTCATTACTGATTTCTCGTCGTCGGTCATTTTCGTTTTCTGAGGATTAGGAGTTCTTTGCTGACATGAGCTTCTTCGATGTCGCGCTCACCGAGCAGGATGCGTCCGAGCAGCGTCTCCGCGAACTGCACCTGGTCCGGATAGCCCGGAGTGCGGCTATCAGGATTGTTGACACACTCGCGAAAGTCCTCGATGCAGTAATACCCGCCAGGTTTCACATGTCCCCAAAGGTAGCTGAACGACATGATGATTGAACCCGAGGAGTGAGCCCCGTCGTCAATAACGATGTCGAACTGTTCGGGATAGGCTTCTACAAAGCGTTGCAGGTCGTAAGGGCTGAACGCGTTGCCCTTGAAGAACGAGAACCTATGGAGCAGGTCTTCGTCTATCGGCATTCCAAACTTAAATTCGGCGATGTCGAGTCCTACCACTTTGGCTTTGGTGAAATACTGGAGCCACATCTTGATGGAGGCGCCCACGTTAAGTCCGATTTCCAGCAGGCGGATCGGTTCATTGCGCCACTTGGAAAACTCACGGTCATAGAACGGGGTGTACCCGTGTAGGATGTATTCACCGTCACCCTCGCGGCGCGTGCGTTTGTCGGTCCACAAGGCGGCGACTGGTTCCTGATGAGCGAGTTCGTCCAGCGACAATGCTTGATCGAGCATGGCGCAGTGAGAAGTTCCACCGTTCTGCTTCTCCATCTCTTCAGCGATCTTGAAACACAGGTCCGTCGCGATTTTGGATGCCTCGTTCGCGTTGAACACTTCTTTTCCCGGGCGCGGCTCCCACGCCATCGAGGCTGCGCCGATAGATTCAAAGACCGCGTGGTACAGGCTGGATGAGATGCGGTAGTTGAGTGGGCGCTTCTCGGGTGGGAGCGCGAGCGCCTCTTCTCGAGACATCACGATGTTTGTGAAAAACCCAGAGCCGTCAGGTAATTTGGCAGCAGTAGGTACGAACGGTTCTGATTCAGTGTTCATAAATCAATGCACGGTGGGCCATCCCGGGAAGAAGTCCATGACGCGCGGACGTGGGTTCCCCTTTCCTATCCAGTTTTCTGCCTCATAACGATTCTCCCACTTCGCCTCTGGCAACGGTGGCAGTTTAGCCAGATAGTTGGACTTGCTCCACCAAAACGTTCCTCCAAAGAATGGGATCGTGATGGCGCCTGGGTTCTTCTCCGGCGTCAACCAGTGAGCGCCCGCGCAATCGTACCCGCGCTGAAGCGCCTTGAAGCAGTCCTGCCACCCCCACACCGAGATGGCCTCCATCCGGCGGCGCCATCCATCCTGCTGGTTCGGCGTGCTGACACCTTTGCTGTGATGATACATCACGAACGTGTCCGGATGTTCAATGGCCCACTGGCGCACGACGTTCATGGTGGGAATCTCCGTGGTGGCACCGGACCCGTGATGCACCACCTCCGCTTTATTTGGCGCGAGGCACGCCACCGCCATGGCATCGCTATCGTCCCCGTTCACTCCGATGAAGATCGAGCTGGCCGCCTCCTCCAATCCGCTGCCGTTGAGAGCATTCATCTGGTGCGCGATGAGGTTCAGTGCGTAATCCATGTCGATCACGCGCTGCTCGCTTCTCAGGAGGCAGTGGTAAAAGACTGCTATTTGCGGATTGGTTTCGGCCATTGTGGTGCCATGTGTTGATCGATTAACAGCGATTCATGCGGGTCCACCGCGTGCCAGTTCTCCATGTGATACGTCCCGCGCCACGTCACCTGTAGCGGTTCGTATCCCTGCTTCTGGCTCCAGAGAGTGATCGAATCCGCCCCGTGTTCGAACTGGTAACGATTCGAGTTGTCCACCCGGCGAGGGTATGCGTTCAAGAACTCTGGCGGACACCAGAACGCGGTGGTGCGAAGATGGGGCCGGGGGGCGTGAAATCCCCAAGGCGAGTAAACCGCCGGCCCATTCTCGAGGTAGGCCATCAGGATGCGATCCAGCCAGCCAGCACGATGAAAGTGCAGCGGCGAACCCAGGCACACCAGCAAGTCACATTCGATCATGTCGGCTGCAGCTTGATAGGCCCCAATGTCCTTCCCGAAATTATTGTGCTGGTAGAAACGAGGCACGAGCGGTTCGAAAAGCTTCTTGTTCCAATCTCCCATCCCCAACGAACCGTTGATGCAGACGTGCAGTTCATGGTCGGTTTCCCCGGGGGGATTCTCCATGTACGTCTCCACAAACCGCCGCGCCATTGGCCCGTAGGTCATGACGTTCGCCGTGGGATGAACATACACACAGGCTATCTTCATAGCGACAATAGAGGCTGTTTTGTTGGCGGAACAAAATCTGACGGCATCCTACAATTCTTGCTCAAATTACACGACGGGCACGATCTGCAAAGGTTGCCCACCGAGTGGGACCCTCCTTTAGCGAGCGGAATAACATGGTCGATATGCAGCAAGGTGGTTGGAAATGGCCTGGTGCAGTAGTAGCACGTGAACACCAATTCCTTCTTCCAAGCCAAAACAACAGGCCTTATTTTTAAGGGAGAGACGGTGACGCTTTTAGCAATGGCTCGACGCTCCATCAACTTCAAGGCTCTTTCCAACTTCCTTTTTTGAATCTCACGTTGCCTCTGGAGCTTCAGTTTATGAGGATTATTCTTCCTCCACTGCCGATTGTATTCCAAATCTCTCTTCAAATTTAACGAACGTCGTTTTCTAGTGTAACGAGTGCTGTACCCGGGATGTTTTGCGGTCCATTTTCTCATGGTGGCAGCACGAGAAGCGAGGTGGTTTTTACGCCACCTACGACGATATTCCAGTGTGCTTGATGGGGCGATCTTCACGCGACCGGTTTGTCCACCGCGGTGGACATCTCAGACAGTATCCAGCACTTCGGGTCCAGTGCCCGTTTGGTGTCCTCATCCATATGCTCCGTGATAAACTCCAGCGGGGTGTGCACTTTCAGCTTCAACGGGCACAGGCATGCGGTACAGACATTCAGCTTGTCGTCCACCGTGGTGGACAGTTTACGGCCGGAAAGCTTGGAGAGCTGCAGTTTTATGGCTGCTGCGGCCGGCTTAGTGAACCATTCCTCAAGACCGCCTTTGCCGTTGAGGGCGCATGCCACACAGGTTTCGGCCCGCTGCAGCGCGAGCGCGGGATCTACTCCAGGGAGGTTGGACTCGATCCAGTCATTCAGTGTCTTGACGCCCTGCCACACCTTTTTAGTCTTTGCGGCCGCAACACTTAGTTGCTTTTCGCTTTGGGGTGACAGGGCTTTGAATTTTGGGCTGGGGGCGACTCCTGCTCCGGGCTGGCTGATGAACTGAGTCCATCCCATGCGTTCACATATGGCAGCATTAAAGGCGTCCACCTCGTCCGCCACCACATTCGGGTCCACTGACCACCCGTGCTTGGCGGTGAGCGCCGGGTTGGCCCGCCTCATGGCCACCACCTGATCCACGATGCTGTGGAATGAGGAACCATTGCGTACGTTGAACCGGGTTTCAGGCTGGTAAAATTTGAGGCCGAAGGGAATCTGCACCATGCGGTTGTTGAGTCTTGCCATAATGGTGCCGGTTATCTCGCATTTTTCCCTTGCTGTCAATCCCTCACTGTTTCATAGTCGATACAACCTTATGAGACTCGGTGAAATGATCCGTGCCTGGCGTGACAAGAACCATGTGTCCCGCCGCACTCTCGCGACCCAAATTGGCATCGACCACGTCACCCTGTCCCGCATCGAGAACAACGACTGCCGGGCCATTGCCATAGACAATCTGAACAAGATTTTCGTGTGGATGACCGGAACTGACAAATGAGCTGGAAAGGTTACGACGCCGAATGGCTGAACCGGTTTGAAAACAGACGGAATGAAAATAAATCTCGTCCTCAAGTACCGAACCCCAAACCACCTCAACGACCGGATGCACTGGCGAGCCATTGCCAGCGAGAAGCACAAGGCACAGAATGTCCTGTTGTCCGCTTTACGCTCCGCCGAGTCCAGTTACTCGACGTTGACGCCAAATACGCCTCAATCAAAGATCTGCTCGACGGCTTACGGCATGCTGGCCTTATACGTGGCGACAAAGAGGGTGAGGTCGATCTCAAAGTCGAACAAGAAAGAGTCGACTCGTACACGCTCGAAGAAACCCTCATCGAAATAGACCTGCCATGCCTGTCCTGAAACCTACTGGAACCAAACTCCTCGTCACCCCGTATCGCCGCGAGCGCTCGCGTGGTGGTGGGATCATGCTCACTGAGAAGAACCGAGATATCCTGATGGGCGATGACCACATCTTCTGGGTGGTGGCGGTGGGCGAGAAGGTGAAGGATGTCAAAGTGAAGGACCGCGTGGTCTGCAAGTTCGACCACGATGGCCTTGAATATCTCACCGACGGCACCAAACGGGCATTCATCAATCTGCACGAGGTGCTGCTCATCATTGAGCCGGACTTTTAGAAGGTGACCAGCGGGTGGCCGACGACCGACAGCAGGAAGTTGATAATGATGATGGCCCCAATGAAGATGATGATGTAGCCCAGCACCCGCTTGAACATCTCGTTCAGAAAAGGGGCCTGCTGCACCAGCCACCAGATGATGCCGAGCACAATGCCCACCACGAACAGGAACAGAAGCGAATGGATCAGGCTGTCCCCCGACAAGTGAACTTCTGAAAGAATTGGGGTCATGGCGCACGTTGGCACCACGACCCCTGCAAGTAAAGGGGGTGTTCCCCTTAATGAAACTCCAACGGAAGCACCACGTTTACCGGGCGATTATTGCGGAAGAATGGCGCTATCTCCTCCGCCTTGTAACCCGCGTACCCACAGCCCAGCTTGGTCACGAGAAATTCCAGCTCCATGTGCTGGTCGGCATAATCCATGAACCGGTGAATAGCAGCCTCAATTTTATTGAGGGGCATCGTTTCGAAACGCACCCGCCAGTGCGTGTCATCCCGGGGAATGTAGATGCGCGTTGGGATGGCGTAACACCGTCCCGTCGGCCCTTCCGCCACGCCTCGGTCGGCTCCAAAGAGCAGGGTGGCGGTGCGAGCCGCGCCCTTGCCGTGAATACCAGCGGTGTTGGAGCCGAATACGAAGATCTGGCCCGGTTCCAACATCAGGATGTTTTCTGGCGTCGCTTTCACGAGGTTTTCTCTGGCAAGAGTGCCTTGAAATGGCTGTCCCGGGCAATCTCAAACACGGTCTTTTTGCCAACCATGATGTAGCTGAGAAACACCTCACGCACGTCGGCTTGCTTCAGCAGGATGAGCGACATCTGGATTTCCACCCAGTCCTGCATGATGCGCCACGCGGTGCGCTGCGCTTGAGCGCGGAAGTCCTCGCGAACCTTGCGCTTCACGTGAGGATGATCATCGACCGACTGGCCATCCTTCGACACCGGGCTTACGCCGACATATTCACGCCACATTCGCTCAAGGACCTCCTCCTCGCGCACTGGCAGCTTGACCCGCATCGGATGGTTGTCACCAACGTCGATTGTGAACGTCAGAGCGTCGACCTTGCCGTCTCTCTGGTATTCTTTCTCGATGCCTTTGACACCACAGTGGATGAGCGTCTGCTCAATTCGCATGATGGTCGTGGGCACCGGGACTTCGGAGGTGTAATTTTTCAGGAACATGGGTCCACCTCGACGTTCTTCTTCAGGAGTTCTACCGTGTTATTGAAAGCGCGGACCAACACCTCGTTGGGCAGCGTGATGTCGTAAACTGATCCGCTCCGAGCCATGCCGGCCATGACGCAGTCGGAGATGTACTCGATCACATCGATCAGGTTCACGTCCTCTGGCACCCCGTCAGCGTAATTCAGGTGATGCCGGTGGATCTTCCGGTGGTTATCCCACCACGTGGTCTGCTCGAACTTGGTGACGAAATCGGCGTAGAACTCGGCGATGTTTTCGACCTTGTCGTAGTCGTGGACGCGAGCCGCCTGAGCCATCATGCTCTGGAATAATTCCAGGGCTTTAATCACGTCGAGAATGTGCAGCATGCTCGACTGGCGCAGCATCTCCTGAGAAACCTTGGTCACGTCGCAGGTGCGCGTGTCGGCTGTGGGTGATTTTTTGACCGTTATCATTGCGAGTCCTTTTGGGTTCGGATTTCGGCGAGTTTGGAAACGACCTTCTTAAGCGCCCTGTCCAGGCGTTCCTGCTCGGCGAGGATGAGGGCGCCCGCCTTCACGAGGCAGCGCTCCCGGTCGATCTCGGTCGTGTATTCCCCGGCCGAGTCCTTCTTCCATGGCTTGAAATACTGCGGGTCCCACGGCCACTGCTTGGCGAAGTTCATCAGCTGCCAGATGGGAGGCCGGAGCGCGGCTTCCACGTAAAACTTGGCCGCTTTCCAGATGCTTCCATCGATATGGGTGTCGTCGTGGTCCTGGTCCCAATGCTCCTCGCTTTTCTGCCGGTCGCGCTCAGCGTAGATGGTGGCGGTGGCCCGCAACTCCGGGTCTTTTATTTGCTCGATTCGTTCGTCTGTTTTCATTTTTTCCTTTGGTTTTTGGTTGACTGCAAATTCAACGTAGGACGCGTTCGTGACGGGCTGGCGTCTCGTGGTGACGGTTCTCCCCAATCACCGATGCGGTGAAGTAGTCGACGGCTATGTGCTTTTCGCGCAAAGCCACGCGGATCATCGCGGTGATGGTGCTCACGTGCCACTTGTAATAGACCGACTGCTTGTGCTTCTCGATGGTCTTGATCGAGCAGCCCATGATCTCGGCGATTTCCTTATTGGTGTGGCCGAGGCAGAGCAGGACCATGACCTCGGTTTCCCGGACGGTGAGCTTTTTCATTATTCGCATCCGTGATTTTGGCAGATGCCGTCCTTCATCCAGCCGCCGCAGTCCGGGCAGAGCTGGTCGATGGCCCACTTAAGGTAAATCGCCGCGTCGAGGTGCTCCTCGTAAGCGTGCACCAGACGGGCGCGATGGTGGGAGTGATTCTCAGCCACGGTCTGGCCGTACTTCTTGATGCCGAGTTGCTGGCGGGCGGCGATGTCCCGGCAGACGGCGGCTTCGATTCCGGTGGGTTTAGGTAGGCTCATTTGATGGGCAGGTTTTCTGCGTGAAAAATCTGTGGCCCACGGAGCCATCCGCGCTTCCCGGAGATTCGGCGCACGGGACGGGCGATCAGGTAGGGCTTCTTGTCGCCCTCCCGGGCATAAATCACGTTGTCGGCCTGCCACTCGTAGGTGTAGCCGTAAGCGTGCGCGACGAATTGTCGCCCCACAAAGTGGAGGCAGCGGCGTTGGTTGTCCGACCAGTCGGTTTCTCTCATGTTCGGGGAATCTGGTTGAGGATTCGGACGAGGGACTGCTTCAGCAGGTCGCGTGATCGGCCCGCGTCGGTGAGTCGCGTGCCACCACGATCCTCAAACTCGGCCTGTTCGATGCCGACAAGCAGGCTCTTCAGTTCAGACACATCATCCTCGGTGAGGATCACGGTTCGGTCGACGGGAATATAGCTCATACTTTTTGTTTTTCTTTGGCGGCATCGGCCGCATCCAGCTGGGCACGGAGCCAGCCCTTCTGCCACTGCCAACGCAGTTCGATATCATCCTCCCGGAAGCCCTGATTCGGAGATTCTCCGAAATGTTTTCCAGCCTTGAAGTCGGCGATGCCCTGGTTGCGGGCGGTGGTTTTATCAGACTCGGAGGTCATTTGGTGATCTGGTAACGAAATTCTGCCACTTTTACGCCACCGTGCATGAGCACCTTATGGTCCGGGCAGATGACAATTCCGATGCCATGTCGGCGCATGTATTTCACGCAAAACTGCACGTGTTTTCGCTCCTTACTCCAGCGGAACACGACTGGCGGAAGGATGGGTTTAAGCCACCGCTCCAGAAATTCCTCCTCGGCACGGCAAATCTCCATGGCGATGGGGAAGAACCCCTCGGTGGGATTATCGTAATACATAAATTATTCGAGTTCAGGGTGGATGGCGTCAGTCGTCGGGACCGACGGATTTACGGGCTCCGGTGAGGGTTCCGCGGTAGATCCCGTCGGGTAGCCATTGTCCGAGGAGGGTGATTTTGAGGCTTTCGCAGACCTGCGGGTCCGGGTGCTCGATGAAGGCTGACTGGGCCCGGAGGGTGATGGTGGCGCCGCCGAACTGGTAGGTGTGCCGGTAGCGGAGTCGGACGGTTTGGTCGAGGGGGACGTGGAGTTGCATTTTTTGTTCGAGCGGTACTGGCGTTGTTTTTCCCGGAAGTAGGCTTTGCGATCGTCCTCATCCATGGTGTCCCGGTATTTCAGGAAGTTTAGGATGCGCCACCCACCCGGAATGTCCTCAATTCGACGGCCCTCCTGGTCCGGGGTCCTCGAGTACTCGTCGGGCGACTTCAGAATGTTGAGGCACTCAAGGCACTCGGCAAGGGTGACCTTGGCGAAGTCGGCAAGCCCGGGAATCGAGGTCATCACCTCCCCGTGCTTATTGGCCATGGCGAGCATGGTAATCCACACGAGTTTGAGGTTCTTGTTATCCTGCCGCCAGAGCGTGGAACCAATGAGTGATCCGAAGAGTTTGGTGTAGCCGCCAGCAATCATGGCGCGGAGCCTACCACTACTGTTCAAGGTGTCAACTACAATTTTGAATGTCTTTCACCGTCTTGCAAAGTAGGTGGACAATCACACAATCATAATCATAATCATAATCATAATCAGAGGGAGTGTGAGTGAGATCTGGGTTTACATCGGGTACGTTGGGCTATCGATCATCAGTGTCTTGGTCGGTGGTGGAACATGGTTTCTCCAGGGGTCACGACCATGGCCACTGGGATGAGGGCTCGTTGCAGGACATGATCTGGACTCGTGTTCGGAGGGCGTGATCGCGTTGGTCATTCAGTTCACGATCACGAGTTGGATTTTTCCTGGAGTGGGAGGTAAGGATATATCAAGTCCGTCAACAACCCTCCCCACCCCACACCCCGTGGACACGGTCTGAGGCAAAAAGAGATTCCTTACTCTTCAGGATTTACGACTGGCAAGCCGGACTTCTTCGGTTTGCTCACGTCGATGGGCTTGGGAGCGGGCTTCATGCGCAAGCGGAGCTTGAGCATCTCAAGCGCGACGAATGACTTGGCGAGTGAGGCTTTATCCTTCGGCTCAGCATCATGAACAGTAGTCATGATAACCCTCTGAAGTTCAAGGGCGCTTCGATATGCCTCTCCATATTTCACGTAGGGCATCGTAGTGGGTATGATTGGTGGGCGTCAAGAGTGGGCTTTGCTCGGGCAACCATCACCGTTCGCATAAGGTGTAGGGGCTGCATGGTGCCGTCCCTCAACGAAAGGTCACAATGCAAACTGAAATGTCCATACTCGAAGTCATTGACCGTGAGTATGATGCCGCCCAAGAGGCTGCGCGGCTCGAACGTCTACGGCTCGCTGAGATTCACTTCTCCATGTGGAATCCCGGCACGCTCACCCTCGAACAAATCAACCGTCAAAACCATCCTGACTGGGCTTGGGATGACTACGCGATATGAAATTCTACTTCTGCCAAAAGGTTTACACGTGGGAAGGCCAGCCAAATGGGCATCTGACTATTCATGCCAACGGACTGTTCGAGGCACTTGAACTGCTGAAGCTGATGGTGTCTCACCCCGGACAGTGGGACCTCCGAGGTTACGAGTAACCATCACAGCCCGCATAAGGTAGAGAGCTGTCCTGCCAGTGGTTCGCGGTCTGGGATGATTTCCCTTAGAGCGCGATTCACTCGCCGTGTCACAATCAAGTGCCACGCTTAAAAGGACAGTCAATATGCAAACAGCAACAGCAAACAGCAATCAGCAACTCGGTCTCATCGGATTCGATGAAGCCATCCAGCAGGTGTTCTCCCCCAAGGAGATTAAGGGAAAAAACGGCGCCAACGTGGGCACCGTGTTCTCCCCGAAGTCCCGTAAGGACATTGCCGAGGCTCTAAACCTGAAAGGCGCTGAGAACAAAGACCGGCTGGAGTCCGAGATTCTGAAGCAGAGCGACGAGGCATTCCGCGTCGTCAAAGGCCAGATTGCCCAGTTGGGCGGCGATTGGACACTGAACAAGATTGCCACCCGCACCCTTGCCAGTGGTGTCCGCCAAATCAGTGTCACGGTGAAGGAAATCAAGCGCAACGTCGGCCCCAGCGACGATGCCATCGCCAAATCACTCGGCTGGACGGTCGAGCAGGTCCAAGAGGCCCGTCGCCGGCAGAATTCCCAGCTCGAAGCCCAGACGATCGAGCAGCCGGAGTAATCCAATGCCACATCAACACCGGGTCGAGGAGACTAAGACCCGGTTTCTCTCTATGGACAAATTCCGCCTCATGGTCGCGTTCCTCACCGGACAGCCGTTGACCGTTTATCCGAACATCACCACGATGGTGCCCGTCGATTTCGTGGTCATCAACAAGATTGAGCGCGAAGATGGCAGCAACCGAAGCTATAACCTGACCGGCATCCTCCGCGACGGCAGGGAATGCACCATTCACATCATCACAATCACATGACGCAATCCGAAATCGACAACGAATTCAATATCGACCGGCTGCGGCGTAAGGAAGATCAAGCCTGGGAATTGGCTGGGTGCGCTCGTGTTGACGGCGATAAGGCCGACGAAGCACGGTGGACAGCGGAAGCGCAAGCCATTCGAAGAAGAATAACCGAATTAAAGGAGTAACTATGACCAAAGCAAAATGGATGCAGCAGTTCATGGCCAACCGAGAGACGCTTGTGGACTTTGTCCTCAACTGGCATCCCCATTCCGTCCTCCGTGGAAGAGAGAAAGTCGATTTGCCCATCACCGCACCCTCCGCCGAAGTCAGCCGGCTGCAAATCGAAGGTGAAGGCGCCGACACACGACCAGCTGCCACGATGGCTCGCGCAATCATGGTTGATGACGTGTACACACTGAACAACCTGCTTAATGACGCCTATTTTGCTGTACCTGAGAGTACAGGCTGCTGGCAGATTCGCGGCTTCAGTGAAGCGGTGGCGCTCATGGAGGACCCACCTGAGGACGATGAATCTGAAGAAAGGAGATAATCATGCCGAAGAAAACTTTCACCATCTACGTCACTGCTGAGTTCGAGGAGAACGATGACCTGCACGGCATCGCCAAATCCCTAGCCTCCAAAGCAAATGAGATGCTGACCGACTGGATGTGGCTTAAGAAACGAAATACGACCGTCGAAACCAGCCACATAATCTCAAACGTGCCACCACCACATGATTAAGAAACTGTGGCGCTGGCTGGTGCGCCGATTCCACAAACCACAACGTCAAGTCGGAGGATACCACTTGGCATGGCCAACCGAATAAAGAAAGCAAACAACCTATGGGCGTCATAATCATATTCCCATCCTCAATGCCGCACGAACAGTGTGAGGCATGGGTTAAAGAGAGATTTCAATTCTGGGATTGGCCAAAGTTTTGGGCTGTGGACTGGAAAGCGTCCCCTTGCTACTGGAAGTTCTGGCCTGTCATCTCGTAGGCAAAGCACGGAGCGAGACGATCTCACTCGCTCCCTCTTTGCCAGCATGGTGCTGGTGATACGAAAGAACAAAATGAAATTCAAATGGAAGGTCACTATCACAGGAAACGACACGTTTTCCGCCCAATGCTGGGTGACGGCGGTCAACATTTACGACGCACTCGTCGGGGCTGAGCAAGCAAAATCAGGGTTCGAGAATCAAACCATCGAGCAGCTCACGATTGTCGGAGTGGAGCGCGAGGATTGCCCAAAATTCAAATGAAAATAATCCTGGCAAAATCACCCGACGGAAGCCTCTCGATCACACTCGACAACTACGCCGCCAACGAGTGCGACGATATCGAGATTGACATCGAGCCAAGCGCAGCCGGGGAAGATCCCCACATTTACGTCACCGTCACCCGTGATGGCGGCGAAGTGTACGAGGGCCGGCTGCCACTGAAGGAATAACACTTTCCGGCAATCCAGCCGGGATAACCAAAGGACAGAAATGCAGACCATAAATCCAAAACACCTGACCGCAGCGCAGTTTAGGCGATTGGCCGACATTAAGGACCAAATCACGGCGCTGGAGCACGAGTTCCACGTCATCTCCACCACCGGCACACCTGTCAGCATGCCTACAAATGTCCACCGCGGTAGACAGTGGAGCGCTGCCCGCCGGAAGAAGTTCGAACAGACGATTGCCACCCGCAATAGCGTCATTCGCCCGGTGGGATACGATAAACCCCGTAAGCCCATGTCAGCCAAGGCCAGAGCCAAGATCGGCCGCGCCATGAAGAAACGCTGGAAGAAAGCGTGGGCGGCAGGTAAAACGACGTTGTGATGGTTCCACTCCCAGCTCCCACGCGGAGCTTGGACTGAAGCAATCATGCTTCAAACAACCAAAAGGATAGAACATGGCCAAAGCCATCTTAAAACCCAAACCGTTCTCGAAGCTGAGCGCCGCTGAAAAGCGAATCGCCATCGCCGAGGATATTATCAAACAAATCAATGCCGATCGGTACTCCGTTCGGCAAGGCATGTGGTTGGCGGTAGATCCAGTCAAGCCAGCCAGTCAGGAAGATGCAGCTAAACTAAACGCCAAGATCATTCAAAACGTGCTACTTGGTGGCAGGCAAACCATCGTGGTGGAGACGCCTCCAGCCACCTGCACGTGCTGCGCTGTGGGGGCAGCCTGCGCTTCCGCTATCCGATTGTTCAATCAGGACAGTTTGACTGGCAGTCCGGGGTTTGGATACGAACTGGAGGACTACAAACAGGTCAAGTCCATACTTCAAAAGTACTTTCCAAAGGCGCAAATCGACCTCATGGAAGCGGCTTTTGAAATACGTACCGATAGTCACCACCGGGATGCGGGAGAAAAATCACTCGATCGCGCCATCGAATTCGGCGATGGTTTCATCGAGGATGAGGACCGGTTGAAGGCTATCTGCAATAACATCATCAAGAACAAAGGCACATTCAGGCCGTGATTCACACACTCTGGAGCGTGCACGTGACGCCCCAGACTGTGGAAATGACGCCACAAAAAACCAAAGGACAACAATGAGTGCAAAGCGAACATTACCAATTCAATTCCCACCGACCACCACGTTCACTGAGAAGGGCGATGGCGTGTCTATTCACTGGACCCACCAGTACGACCAGAACCTGGCCCACAAGCCTTTCCGCTGCGTGTGCGCCAGCGTGGAATCGACTCGCACCGCACCCAAGCGAATGGTCAAATATCTGCGACAGGATGAACGATGAGTGGAGAAATCAAACAAGTGCGACTCTCTGAACTGCTCACGCATGAGCAGCTGGATGAGGTTGAGAATATCCTCAACAACTGCGGTGGCGACCGAATGAAAGCCACCAAGGACCTACGCACCTACTTCGGGCAGTTTCGAGCCGAGCTTGAAGCCAAGGGTGTCGTCAGCGACTATCTCGCCTACGTCATTGCCTACCGGCAGTGGACAGGTGGCGATAACGGCGACCGGGTGGTCGCATTCAGCACATGAAGTGCCTGCTTTATTTGGCCGTCGCACTCTGGATGATCGCGCTGTTTTATCGAATAAAACACGCAATCCAGCGCTGGTGGTATTGCCGTCAGCTAAAGAAGCTCATTCGAGCCATGTACGAGCTGATGGACACCATCGATAAAATCAGGAATATCCGATAAATTCAGCACTCCGCTGTTTCACACTTGCAACAGCGGACTCCTGGAGTTAAAAGGACAGGGCGTGAGTGAAGCACGCAACGGGGAATACCCCCTTCACGTTAGTACTAACAGACAGAATAGTTATGACACAAAATCAAGTTCAAACCTTCGTGGACTCGGAAGTCCAGAAGCTGGCCGATCGTCGTATCAAGCCCCTCATCGCCTCGATCAACGGCGAGCTGGAAACCCAGCGTGCCAACAATGCGGAGAAGGCTCGTTTGGACTTCCTCAATGAGGAGTCCAACAAGCGCATCACCGCGTTCCAAACCGAACTCGGCAAGGCCAATGCCGAGGTCAACAGCCTCGCTGTGAAGCTGGCGGAAGCCACGGCCGGCGCTGCCAACACCGGCACCACGACGGCCCAGCCATAATCGGCTGGGATAACCAAAAAAACCAGTAACCAAAGGAAACAAAATGTTTCGTTGTACTGTAGTTTACGGTCCCGACTCCACGGAGCACCAGAGTGATTCGCCGATTTATATCCGCGACGTCAAGAACTCGGATGAGCTGCGTGATGAGTTGGGTTACGGTGATAACGTCAATCTCCTGATTGGCGGCATTGCCATGCCTGAAGACGCGCTGGTCCCGAACGGGTCCACGGTGGTGATTGAAACCGCGGCCAATAAGAAGGCCACGGTCGAACTCGCCCTCGCGTAAGCGACAAACCTCACCGCCCGGCTCATGAGTCAACCAGCTCGTGGGCCGGGCTCTTTATTCTTACAAACCAAAGGACAGATTATGCAAGAAACATTAGACTATATCATTACTCGAGAGGGCAAGGTCTACCGCCGACATAGAAAGTTGGAGGAGATCGACCCTGGAGATGCCATTCAAAAGGCGTTCGCTCAAAACATTGTCATCCCCGTCCGAAATTTCCTGGAGTTGCCGGGACACGGGCCGGTGAACATGGTGTTCCAACAGCAGGACAGCGTGATTCATGTGTCCGTGCCACTGGAAACCATCAACTTCCGCACCTCATTCAAAGCCATTACCGCGGACGAGGGCTACAAGAACCAGCTCTTTCCCTCATTCCATCCCAAGCACAGCGAGGACCCCATGATGGAGATTGAGTGGGTGCGTGCCGACGCGATGATGAAGCAGGACGCGACCATGCGACTGCGGTTTCACATCATGATTAAGCCGCACGTCACCGGCTGGATGGCCTTCGACCACTACCTCTACGCCTTCGACGGCCGTGGGGTGGCTTACCGGCTGCCCATCGCCAATCTCTTCGACACGTGCCAGGTCTGCATGGGTGAGTACAACTCGAAGTCGGAAACGGTTATGGAAACTGTGGCGAAAGCGCTGCATCAGTTTCGCACCGCATCATGGAACGCGGACTTGTTCAAGAACTCGGAGGATGTGTGGAAGTTCATACGGTTCAAAGCGCTGGACAATGGCTTTGCCACGCAGCCGATTATCGTTCCTTGGACCACCATGTGCGCCAAGGTAAACCCTGCATTCCTTAAATTCTGCCAGTTATGAGCACACCCAATCCTACTCTTCCCCTGCTGTTGGATGGGTGCAGGACTGTACCGGAGACTTGCACCGAGAGATGGAACAACATAATCACGTCTTGTGCCTACCAGATTGCAGAGGATCGATACGATAATCGTGGATCTCCTTATGAGCGCCACAACTGCACAGTGGCGGCCATGATCTGCACGGACCATCTTTTGAGGGATGCGATGCTGAACGCTAAAATCAACCTGGAACAGTTTGATAACATTGTTGAAGCGGCTAAGAGCATCATGTATGAGCGCACGCAGGAAAAAAATCCGGCAGCCAAGGTGGTCAACGTGCTTAACCGTATCTTGGAAGGATGATGACATGAAAGCGAACATCTACATTATTGGCGGTGGGGGCGTGGGCAGCTGGCTCACCCCATCCCTCACTCTGCTCACTTCACCCGAGCAAATTACCTTGATCGACATGGATATGCTGGAAGAGAAGAACCTCGACCGGCAGCTGTTCACACCCAAGGATGTTGGACGCTCGAAAGCAGAAGCGCTGGCCGAGCGTTACCGGTGCCGCTTCCGGCACGATTGGTTCTGTGAAGGGCTGATGGAGTTCGAGGAGGATGACTGGCTCATCGTGTGTGTCGACAATCACCGGGCGCGGCGTGCCGCTCTGGGTGAATGTGACCGCTACGGTTGCCGCGCCATCTTCGCAGCGAACGAGACACACTCGGCCGAGGCTTACTTCTACCAGCGTGACTGGCGGGACACAGCCATCGATCCGCGCGTTTACTTCCCGGACATCCTCACGGATGCCAGTGGTGACCCGCGAGCCCGCGGCATAGGCTGCACGGGTGAAGCCCAGAAGGATAATCCCCAACTGGTCACCAGCAATGCACTGGCCGCGTCACTCGCCGGCCATCTCTTCGCGCTGTGGCACCTCCACGCGCCGAAAGTCAAAGCCAAGACGATTCCGTCCCTTCCCTACCGTTTAGTCGCCAACCGCACCCGGCTGGAGACATTTCTAATCAAAGACAAACTACAAAACAAAGGACAAACCGATGAACGAGACAGATCCAATACCGCTACCGCCAGTGAGTCCATATCCCAACCCGATATACGCACCGGAGGAGACTTCAGCGACAGTATCGGCGAGCGAAACGCTGAGACAGCCGGAGCAGCTGCCGCAGGAGAGCATTGATATGGCCACCAAGAAAGTCGAGGTGGGCATGGATGGCGCCAGCAAGACCGTCGAGGTCAAGGAGCCTCCCAAGAAAACATGCAACATGAAGGATGTGCTGCCAGTGACAGTGATCCCTCTCATTGCTGCCAATCCCAAGAATCCCGTGATTCGTAACCTGCTGCTGGCACACTTGAAAGTGCCGGTGCCGGAAGAGTGCGACACGTTTGACAAGATCAAGGTTTGGATTGAACACAACATCAAGTGCGATAAGCCTGAGGACCCGATTGCACGCCAATATCGCATTCAACAGGAAGAAGAGGAGCGTCGTGCGCGTAACAGCGTCCAAGTCGCGGTGGCAGTGGAAGCCACCGATAGAGGCAGGTGCAATTATGCTCAGGACCAGAAAGGTGAAGGCGTAATTCCCCTGAACCGTGAACGCCTGGTTCGAATTGCCTCGGAGGCGGGTAATCCTTCTGACTTCTTTGAGTCAATCGAAACTGAGATACAGGATAACAGTCCGGGCGATTATATCAGCATGAATGATGTGGAAGGCGCCTCCCGATATTACGACCATGAGGTCGACTACGACGATGACCAGGACTGCGCTGTGTCGTTGAAACCTGAGGGCAAAGAAGCTCTCAAAGCCGCGCTTCGAGAGGCTGACCCCGAGCTGTATCGCTCGCTTTTCGAAGAGTAAACCAACCAGTAAATCAAAGGACAGACTATGGCAAAAATGAAGTTAAAGGGCGGAGTCATTGAGGACGACGCCTCCATCGAAGGTCTATTCGACTGCACGATGAAGTACGAAGTAAAAACCACCAAAGCCACCATCGACTGGAAGGGACCCAAGATCCCGCCAGAAGTGTGGAATGAGGTACTCTCGTTCTTCCAGTGGTGCTACGACACCTACAAGAGCGAGTGCCAGGTGCGGCTGTTTGTCAGCCCCACGCTGCGGACATGGAAGGCTTACGCTTTCCCACAGGAAGCCAAGACGGGCATGACCGCTCGGGAGTTGGACAACGAGGAGAAGAACCGGCAGCGGGCCGAGTTGAATCTCAATCCGCCGGACTGGTACTACTTCGGCACAGTCCATCATCACTGCTCATCGGGCGCCTTTCAATCTGGCACTGATGAAAACAATGAGAAAGATCAAGACGGCATTCACATCACCATTGGCCACATGGATAAGAAGGACAAGTACGACATCCATGGGCGGTTCTACCGCAAGGGCCTTGTGATTCAGGACGGCAACCTCGACATGAGTTGGTTCTGGGACGTGGAGGCTATACGCGCACAGTGCCCGTTGGCATTCCGGGAGTTCCTGCCGGCCGACTGGGCCAATAAGCAGGCGCGACGGCTGATGACCATTCCGCCCGCTGAGCTGGTGTTCCCGGACCAGTGGAAGCAGAACGTGATCGAGATTCCAACTCCTCCGCCCACGGTCTACAACGGCACCAACAGTGGACACTACTACGGTAATTACCATCAGAATCGGGATGCAGGTCCATCGGTGTACTCGCCGGAGACAGACCCGCTCTGGCAGCGCTGCCGGGCCGCGTGGAAGGAAATCCTGTATCGGTGTGTGAAGCACGAGATTGGGGAGGATGATATTGAACAGGGGCTCGGCGAGCTGGCATTGACGAACTTCGCGCCGAACATCATTGTGCACGCGTGCCGCCACCACAAAGTGGACCCGGAGGACTTGGAGAAGGATGGTCCGCTGAATCTGCAACAAGCGTTGGTGGAGGAAGCACTCCAGCAGCAGAAAGATGCTGAGGACCTCAAGCAGAGGACTCAAGACCCAAAATCCAACCCCAGCACGGGAAGCAAAGGGGCCGGCGCTGGAAGCATGGGCGAAAGCGAAGGTCCGGGCACCGGGCTCACTGGTGAGGACCCAGACTGGTCCATCATCCACGGTATCTAACAAATCTGGGGACGTGCGGACCGCAAACGCGCGGTTGTGGACGGTCTTACTGTCCTTTGACCAGCCGCACGTCCCCTTCTTACTTTTACCAATATGAGCATTGAAATTATCCAAGGCGGCGGACTCCCGGAATTGGCAGCGTTTATCGGTCATGCCATCGCCGGCATGCCACCCGGCGAAGGGCAGGCACATCTGGGAGCCTTCTTCGCCAACATTGTCGGCAACATCTCCCAAGAGCAGTGGGACAAACTCAAGGCCGCATCTCAGTTGCCATGTGAGTGTGGCGATCCTGACTGCAAGGTGGCCATCACCGCCATCATGGATGCGGGCGACCGGGCACGAGCGCAGTTCGCCAAATTCAAAGGCGTTGAGCCCGACGATGAGAAAGGCTTTACCACATGAACCTCCTTTCCAGCGTGGATGCGGCCAGCCTTTCGATTCTGAAGGACCCGTTTGATTCCAAGAATATCAACGCGGTCATGCTGCGGGCGTGGCGAATGCACGACGGCACCTTTGCCCACTACGCCACCATTGAATTTAAGAACGGTGACACCAAAGGTGAGCAGAGAATCGATGCCGCCTCCTTTGACGAACTGATTTTCAAAACCAAGGCGTTCATTGAGACGCTAAAACCGAAAGTACACACATGAGTGACACAACTGAAGATATGGAACATTACGACCCGTCCGAGTGGGCCGATCGACAAGCAGCGGCTCAAGCAGCCGGACATGAACCGCAAGCGAACGAACCGATGCCAGTGATACAGGTGAGAGATAGGCCGCTTCCCGTGTCCACCGCGGTGGACAAACCGATCACCACGCCGGAACAGGCTAAGGTGGATGCGGTGGCCGGCCTGACCATGACCGCGTACGCCCGGGCGAGCGAGCTGAAGCTGACACCGGAGGAGCAGGAAAAGCTCCAGAAGGAGTTCCCGGATGAGGCCTTCCGACCCGGCGCAGCCGGCAAGGAGAACCTGCTTTACATCGAGCACGCGTTCCTGAGGGACCGGCTTAACGAGGTGTTGGGGCTCGGCCAGTGGTCGATCATCCCCCGCAAGCGTTGGGCTGAGGACTTTGAGATTCCGCCCAAGAACCGTGGCGATGCCCCAGTGCAGGCCAGCCGGGTTTACGTGGAGGCCATGCTTGTAGTACGAGGCTGCTTTGTGGCTGAGGCGATTGGGGACATGGTGTACTACAAAAACAACCAGTCCCAGAACTATGGAGATGCCGTGGAGGGGGCAAAAACTGCCGCCCTGCGTCGGTGTACCAAAGAGCTTGGCATTGGGCTCCAAGCGTGGAAGAAGGACTGGTGCCAGGGATGGTGGCAGCGCAACCCGAACGGTAGGACGTCCCATGGCCATCAGGGCGCGTCCGGCAATCGGCAGCCACAATCACCCTCCCAGAGCCGAACGGCAGCGCCAGCCCCCCAAAGCGCACCAAAGCCCGCCGCTAAAACCGCTGACTTGGTCCCTCCGCCAGCAGCTGAGGCTACCCAAGACCAGCGGACCCGGTTCATCGCCATGTTCCCGGGAACGGCGGCCGACTACGCTACGGTTTACTTTGTCGATAAAGGATGGCTGAAGAAGGGTGAAACCCTCGCTCAGTTGCCATTAAAGCACGTTCCGACCACCAGAAAGGTGGCTGAGGACCTCGTGGCGCAGGTGGACGCCTTCGCTTCCCGACCTCCAGCTGGTCAGGAGGAGGCATGGCGGTCCTTCAAGATGCCATGGGGCAAGAATAAGGACACCCCACTCGCTGAACTGGAAAAGAACTACCTGTTCGGACTTGTAATGAATTACGAGGTGGAGCGCGAGTATAAAGGCCAACCGAAGAGGGAAGAGGCCATCGCCAAGGACGAAGAGTTTCGTCGGATGCTCGACGATGCTGGTCGCCACTACGACTGGATTAAACAACGCGACCCATCCGACGATCGACCGGAATAATCAAATCGAGTGGAAGCGAGAGAAATAACCAATTTCCAGATGGGGTGGACACAGAGCCTTGTAGCTACGTTCGATCCGTAGTCAGGAGTCAAACAGAGCCCCGTCTGGATCAACCAAAAACCAAAGGACAAGTATGATAATCAAATGGCTCAGAGATCTGCGACAGCAAAGGCTGGAAGCTGAAGCAACGCGTGCCGACGAGGCCCGCAAGATGGAACAACTGCTCACTGCCCGGGGTACCGAGCTGAAAGAAGCGCTTATCAAAGCCGGCATTCACCCGTTCAGCCGGATCAACCGAAACCTCGAGGAAGAGTACGTCTTCATGTATGGCGTGTTCTACACCAGTATCGTGGAGGCAACGATGACCGCGAAGGGTGCGTTTCTCATCAAATACTTAGAAGGGGGAAAGAATGAACATTGATGCCAAACGCGGAACGAGAGTCAAATGCGACAACCTCGACGTAGATGTCGCCCAGTGGGGAAATAATGATTACCCCGCTGGCATCCTGGAAATCGGAAAGACCTATACGGTTGATCACACGGAAATCCATTCGCAGCACACCAAGGTCGTGCTGCAGGAGTTTCCCGACAAGAAGTTCAACACCGCCCACTTTGAATGAAAGGACATATATGAACGAAGGAAAATGCGGACTCGTAATCGAGTTCGAGAATGAAGAAAAGATGGCGGAGTTCGTTGAGGACTTGCGCTATCACGACGTACTCCCCCGAACCGCTGCGGTTTATCGCCGCGATGGGTTGGATGGAGATCCTCAGTGGATTCTGAAAGCCGCCGGTTCCCGTCCCGATGACTGGCGACTGGTGGTGGAGAAAGTCAGTACAGAGAGGAGGGCGGTTTAGATGCCTCACACTGATTACGAACCTCACTATACCATCCAATTCACCGCGAACGAGTTCAGGCTCGTGACTCTTGGCTTGGCTGGTCAGTTAAAGGACGCTGAGGATATTTCCGCAGCGCGACAACTCAATACCCATCTCTGTCACCAGAGAATGAAAATGATCGAGGATGCACTCCAGAAAGCAAAAGCCGCCCTCGCCGGAGCGGAGAAAATCGAGAAAGGACAAAACAATGAGAGACAGCCCGTTTAACAGAAGGATGGAGGCGGTGGCCGACATCGCCTTTTTTGCAGGATTGTATCGGCACCACAGCAAGGATTCGCGCAAGGACATTGCCGACTACATTCAGTGGGCCGAGGAGTTCGAGTCGAATCGAGCGATCGACCTAGACGGCAACGAGACTTACTTCGGTAAGGACTACATGACCGCCATCGAGCAGTTTGCATTGACCCGGCTCGAGGCTGAGGGAGCGCCCAAGCAGGCCAAGCTGCTGGTGGTCGCACTCGCGGATTTCTTGCGCGTGTGGACTGATGGACAGTTGCTGCACGACGTGGGTGAGCATCTCAGCTGTGAGGAATGCACTGTGTTGGAAGAATTGTTGCGTGCACACGGCTACCACGAGTCCGCTGACAACCTGGTCGATGGGCACGTAATGAGCGACGACCAAGGGGATGACCCAAAGCACCTTGAACGCAAGCGGGAACTGGAACGAATTAACGAAATACCTTTCTAACCTATGCGAATTACCAATCATGCAAATCTGCCTGAGCCACTGGTTCGGGCCATCAGTGCGGACGACTACGACAAAGGAGGCGCCGACTTCTCGGTGACCGAACTCATCAAACCTCCACGCATCGCTGCGCTGGAGCAGAAGCACTGGGAGGAGTTGGAGGAGGATGCGGCCGACCGGCTGTGGCTCCTGATGGGCAAGGCCGGCCACGAAGTGCTGCGCCGTTCCAGTCAGGGCGGCATCGTGGAGGAGCGGTGCGTCGTTGAGTTGGACGGGTACAAAATCTCCGGCCAGCTGGATTACGCCAAGACTGAGGAATCGATCATCGACTACAAGTTCGTTTCGCTCTGGGCCATCCGGGACGGCATCAAACCGGAGTGGGACCAGCAGCTCAACTGTTACAAGTACATGTGCGAGCTGTACGGCGTGCCGGTGAAGGAGCTGAAGATCATCGCCATCCTGCGCGACTGGAACGTCAACGAGGCTAAGCGCAATCCTGAACTACCGCAGTCGCAGGTCGTAGTGATGCCTGCTCGCATCTGGACCAAGGAAGCAGTGGAACGGTGGATGCGAACCCGCATCGCGCTTCACCTCAACGCTCGTAGTGGAGTTCTGCCCGAGTGCACGCCCGACGAAATGTGGGAACGACCCGAGCGGTTCGCGGTGATGAAGAAAGGCAATAAGAAAGCCAGCCGCGTGCTGGACTCCAAGCTGGAAGCCGGCCAGTGGATGGCCAGCCAACCCAACCCTTCTCAATTCGAAATCGAAGTGCGGCCAGCGGAGCGGCCACGCTGCGAAAATTACTGCTCCGTATCGCAGTTTTGTGAACAGTTCAAACGATGGAAAGGACAGAACAAATGAATTATTCAAGTGCAGCGGCAAACCGAGCCGCCATTAAAATACGACAAGTCCCGTTTGGGCTCGCTGACACACTGGTGTCTTTGTTCGGGTCTGATGCGGCGGACAAAGAGCGTGCCGAGCAGATGATTCTCAACAAGCTGGCCCAGATAATCGATGACGAAACACACTGCGGCATCCTCTTGAGGATTGCCGAAGCCGCCAAAGAAATTCCCTACGCCAACCAGACAGACGAGCTGCATCAGGCATTGTCACAATGGGAGCAGCTCACCAAACCAAAGTCAGAAGAGCCTGATCGAGACAGCGACTCTGTTCCGCTTGATCCAAGACTGAGAGGTAAAGCATGAATCGCGATCGATACGAAGAAGCGTGGACCAAGCTGTTGGCTGCGCGACGCAATGGCAACATCGAGGAAATCTCCCGATGCGCCATGGACTTATCAACGACTGCCTTGGCTTTGCACCGAGAGCAGCAAGAATCACTGGGGCCGTGCAGCCACTTTATGGTGGCCAACGGCCACTGCATCAACTGCCACGAGCAGGTTTTTAAAACAATCAACCCGTACGACAGACCAAGCGACTAAAATGAGAACATCAACAGACCACATCGAAAAATATCGCAGAACCCAAGCTCACCCTGGCGGCATCCCGGAGATTCTCTGGACCACTGCTGAGGACGGCATGAACGGGGTCTTTGAAATCCCGTTCGCCAACAACCCCAAGGTCCACTTCCTGTGCATTGTCAGTGACGGCAGCGAGCCGGACGGCAAGATGGTGGACTGGGAGCACGTCTCGGTTCGAGCGCGTAGCATGAACGAGAAGAAGCGCATGTATGAGCGCGTGCCCAACTGGATGGAAATGTGCTGGCTCAAGGAGCAGTTCTGGAATGACGACGAAGCGGTCATCCAGTTCCACCCGGCGAAGTCGGAATACGTCAACATTCACCCGAATGTGCTGCACCTCTGGCGGTATCGGAAGGAAGGATTTCCGATGCCGGAGAAGTGTTACGTCTGAAAAGATTGACAGAACAACTGTTTCATACTTGAATCACAACCTATGCAAGATTTATCCACAAGGACCCTCGCCGACCTCAAGCAAATCGTCACTCGCAATATCGAGTCCACGATTGCGTGCGGGCAGGCGTTGAAGGAAATCAAGGACCGAGAACTCTGGAGAGAGGAAGCGGAATCCTTTCAAGCATTCTGTGTCGACAACTGGGGAGTGAGCCGTTCAAGGGCTCACCAGTTGATTGACTGCGCCACCATCATTGAGCAACTGCCGCCCGAAATGTCCACCGCGGTAGACACTGAAAGGGTCGCTCGCGAGCTGAAGAAAGCCCCAGCCGCATCACGGGTCGCCATCTTGGAGCAGGTGCAAAAGGATGGTCCAGTCACCGGTCCAGCTGTCGCCAAGGCGGTCAAAGAGATGAAGGCTCCTGAACCGCCAAAACTCTACGATCGCACCGGCTTTGAGATTCCACCGCAGTCACCCGCATGGGAGACGTGGGCACGGATGGAGGAGATTCAGACACTGCTCTCAGCGCTCAGCCGTATCAAGGGCGTCATCACCAAGGGGTGCGGCAATCCTGACCCAAAGCTTAACGACGCGATGTTTGCGGAGCTGAACGTGTCAGCCTTCATGGCTGACCTGCAAAGCACCTTCCAGATGCTCAAGGTGGCGCTCCCGTTCGCAGTGTGCCCCACCTGTCAGGGCCGCGTACTCTCACCGTGCACGACCTGTGGTGGGCGCGGCATGATTAGCGAGTTCTACTGGAAGCATAAAGTTCCCGAAAAAACCAAGGAGATTCGAGAGAAAGCGGTAGAGGCCATGCTGGGGAAGAAAGGTAAAAAGTGAAGCACGCACTCAAGCGTTCCAAAATGGGAGGGTACTCATACTGCTGGATGTGTGGTGAAAAGGATGCATCTGAAAAGGAAGAGTGCCCGTATCCATGGACACCTGAAGAAGTTCAAAGATTCTTCGGTGTGGCCGATCAGCCTGAGCCGCATATGAAAGGAGAACGATGATCCGTGGATACCAAAACGACTGTGTTAACGCCTTCATCTCCGAGTTCGAAAGCGGAACCCGAGCCACCCTTGGGGTGCTTGCAACCGGGTTGGGCAAGACGACCATCGCCTCGGAATTCATCCGCCGCATACAGCCATCCCGGTGTTTATTCCTCGCTCATCGAGACACGCTCATCTATCAGGCCCGCGATACCATCGAGCGGATTGCTGGAGTTAAATGCGGGATTGAGATGGCAGACCTGAAGGCTGACTATGGCTTCTTCTCCAAGGAACAAGTGGTCGTTGGAACGGTTCAAACACAGTACTCAGGAAACTCTGGTGAAGGTCGTATGGCGTTGTTTCGTCCGACCGATTTCGAGTACTTATTTCTGGACGAGGCTCATCACTGGGTCGCTCCCTCCTATATCAAAGTGGTCCGATACTTTCAGCAAAACGAACGGCTTAAAGTCATCGGGTTCACTGCCACCCCTGACCGATCGGACGAAGAGGCCCTCGGGCAGTTGTTCCAGACCACCGCGTACGAAATGGACATTCGGTCTGGCATCACCGAGGGCTGGCTCGTGCCCGTCTATCAGCAATATGTTCCCGTGCAGGGTCTGGACTACTCACACATCACTACCACGGCTGGCGACCTCAATCTCAGTCAGTTGTCGGCGGTTTTGGAAGAGGAGGAAACGGTTCAGCGCATGATTCAGCCCACGCTGGAGGCCAGCTGGAGCCTGCCCGAGCATCGCCTCGACTTTGCGCCCGTGGAAGAGTGGAGTAACGTTATGACGAAGAAGGGCCGGCCAAAGCGAACGCTGGTGTTCTGCTCCAGCATCAAGCAGGCCCAGCGTTTCGCTGAGGTGCTCAACCGGGTGCGTTCCGGCATGGCCTGCGCCATCTGGGACAAAGTCTCCAAGGAAGAGCGGCGCACCATCCTGAAGGACTTCAAGAGCGGCGCCCTTCAGGTACTCGTCAACGTCGGTATCTGCGGCGAGGGCTTCGACAATCCGGCGGTGGAACTGCTCATCATGGGGCGCGCGACGAAGAGCCGCAGCCTTTACACGCAGTTCGGTGGACGCGGGCTTCGTCCTGCCGACAATGTGGCGAGCCTGCTCAACGATTGCAGCACAGCAGAAGAGCGGTGTCGGATGATCGCCAACTCAGAAAAGCCGGGCTGCACCATCCTTGACTTCGTGGGCAACTCCGGTCGGCACAAGCTCATCACGGCAGCTGACATTCTGGGAGGCAAGGTCAGCGCCAAAGGCATCGAGCTGGCGAAGAAGAAAATGCTCCAGACTGGCGAGCCCATGAACGTGATGAACACTCTGGAGGAGTCGGAAGAGGAGGCTAGGAAACGAATCGAGCGAGCAAAGAGGCTGGCAGAGGAGCGGCGCATCAAGCTGGTGGCCCGGTCGCAGTTCAAGAAGATTACTGTGGACCCATTCGACGCGCTGGATCTCATGCCTCAGGCGCCTAAGTCCTTCGATTCTGACAAGAAGCTTTCCGAGAATCAGCTGGCGCTCATGCTGCGTTTTGGTGTCGACGGAAGCCGGTATCCCTACACTCAGGCCAAGCAACTGTTCATCGAGTTGTGCAAGCGCATGAACAAGGGGCTGGCGTCACCACCTCAGTGTGAGCTGCTCAGGAAATACGGATATGACCCCACCAACATGCCTCGCAAGGAGGCAAAACGATTGATTGATAACCTTCGCAACAACGGATGGAAGAAACCATCCACAGTACCAGATACCACAGGATTACTATGAACCACGCAGACAAAATGTTTCACAAATTCTTGGAGGAGTACTCCAAGGTGCACGGCCCTCCCACCCTGATGGATTCCTTAATGATGGAACAGGCCTTCATGAACGGAATTGTGGCAGGCACTGCTCCCATGGCTAGCAAAGAAATCTCCGACGCAATGAAGATCGTCGCCACCACCCACCTTAGAAAAAACGCCGAAGAGGTGTGCAACAAACGCATGTGCCAAGCCTCAGGAGGACGTCCCGATGGAAACTGAACCACGCCCGGAAGACTTTGAAAACATCGTGCTACCACCCAAGAAGCCACGCGCGAAACCAAAGCGCCTGGACTCCAAGGAGGCGATTATTGCGAGGATCGA
>Ga0157374_10000195_pt1 | contig 56142 bp, 36 predicted proteins | sample M25metaG_FD_115308 | JGI IMG/M metagenome (GOLD analysis project Ga0157374, IMG submission 115308) | Miscanthus rhizosphere microbial communities from Kellogg Biological Station, Michigan, USA - M2-5 metaG | ecosystem: Host-associated > Plants > Roots > Rhizosphere > Soil | place: USA: Michigan...
ATCTGGATTGGATAGGTACCACCATTAAAGTGTGTAGTGGCACCATATTTTTCACTGCAACAGCCATTGGTGTAATTATCGGCCACCACGGTGCTGTTTATAGTTATCCGGGCACCGTCATCGGCATTAGTACCAAAGGTGTAGTCGCCGGGCGCCAGCTGCACATAGCCGCTCCAGCGCACCATAAAGTCCGTGGTTGCACTGCCGGGTACTGGGCCGCCTGTGCCCCAGTTAAAACTGAGAGCCGGATCAAGACGCCGCACCAGCAGTTGCTTTTGGCTTTCAGGTGCATCCAAATTATAACCGGTGTTGTTAGCATAGTAGGAGCCGGTTAATCCATGTTGCTGCGCCACCGGTCGGGCGCCAGTCTGGAGCCAGCTTTGCGGCACTATTCGTTCGGTAACGGCACCTTTTACATACAGGTTGGCGTAAGCGGTGCTGGTAGCCTCAACATAGTCAACTTTTATAGGCACAACCTGACCGGCAGCCAGCGAAACACTCTTGGTCATGTCATAGCAGATGCCCGAATAGCACCCTTGGTTATACAGGGCCTGATTGTTAACCGTCACCGTCATACTATCATCATTCGAGCCGCCAAAGTAATAGGTACCGCCAGAAGGCGCCACAAAATAACCGGTCCACTGCGCCGAGAAGTTATCATTGTTAATCACACCAGCCGACGGTGAACCCTGGTCCCAATTGAAGTTAATGTTTTGGTCCGTACGCGTTACTGCCGGGCTGCCACTCTCGCTAGTGTTATTCCAATAGCTGCCAATCAGCCCCGAGCGCGAACGCATCGGTGAATTGTAATCCAGTGAAACGCCCAAGCTGCCGCCGAGCGCGCTGCTGCTATGACTGCTGGCACTAGTTGATACGTTGCCATTTGTTAGATCAACGGCAACCGGGCCAACAGAGTCATAGGTCTGGGTTTTGTCTTTACCCCGCCGCGAATCAATAGTGAACTTAATTGGTGCGGTTGGCGCACTATATGCGTATGGATCACGACTATACACGTGCAGATAGTAGGTCATACCATCTTGCAGCACACCGTCAGGAACGGTCCATTGTGTGGAATTGACATCGCCAGAATTGATAACCGTCCCACTCTCGCCATCAGCGCCTGTGGCAACTCGGTAATAATACGAGACTGGATCGCCGTCTGCATCGGGTACTGGGCTGCTGATCTGGAAGCTAGGTTGCGTATCGGTGAATGTTTGACCAGACTGCGGCGTTTGCACGTTTGGTGTTGCGGGTGTAGTGCTGTATTCGTAGTGCATGTACGAAAGATCGGGATCAAAACCCTTCCAAGACGTATACGTTCCATACACCTCGCCCCACATTGACCAGCACGGCCCCCAGTCAGCGCGGTTGGCCTCAAACTGGACAGCACTGGTCATATCTATGTCGCCAGCATAGTCAATGATAGCCGAACCAGCAGGCGCTCCACCGTCTATACCGCCATAACTGAAGCTATTTGCGTGCTCCAGCCAGAAAATACGAGCCCCGCCTACTCCGACCAAATATGAGCGGTTAGCTTGTTGCAGGTGCATGGCAGCATAGGTAACGACTTTGCCCGAAAGAAACCCAATGTTTCCGGTGCACATAACGGTGCGCCAGTTCTTGTACCCATTGTCATATAGTTGTCCAGCATTCATATAGCAAGAGCTGCTACTACAGACATACCCATCAGATTTATAAGCAGTGTAGCCTGCCCCCACCGTTGGGCCGTTTGTCCAGCTTGGGTCAATCACGACCGGGAACTGATCGTCTGACTGCTTGGATAGCCAAGACTTATCAAGCTTTATTTGTAATACGCCGTCTTTGTAATCTTGCGAGATCACTTGCTCGGATGTTGGGCCGGCCTTTTGAAGTGTTACGCTCAGTTCGGTCAGCTGCTGCTTTGTACCGTCGATACCGAAGCCACCATTCTGGTTCTTCGTAAGCGAGGCACCGGTAATGTCATACGCAAAACTAGTGGTTGCCAATGGGTTTTTAAGCAGCACCTCCTCTTTCAGCATTTCGTTTTTTACCGAATATACCACGTCTACGCCGGGCCAGAGGTCTTTATAGGTTACAGCCTCAATCCCTTGGTCATTTTTCTGCACATCGGGCGTGACACCCTTTTTAGCATCCCGAGGTGAAAAGCCAATCTTTTTGCTGCCAGCTTCTATACGGACCATGCCTACAGAATCATCACTCGCCGCAAATTTAGCCTGCCAATCGTTGGCCTTGACCTTGTAGGTGTGCAGCGTCTGCGTTTCTCCCTTAACCCAGGCGATACCTTTGCCCAAAATGTTGGTGCTCTCGGCCGCATTGCTGTCTTCTACCAGGTTAGTGTCTATTGGCGCCCACTTGCCATTGTCATCCTTAAAATGAACCGGATTCATGTAGTTGCGAACTTCCATCTTGCCATTGCCCAAATCAAACGTTTTGCTGCTAGCAGTCCGTTTGCTGACAACTTCATCATGTTTTGTGGGTTGCTTGCTGCCCGGCCCGTCGGAGGCCGGTCCCGCAACCGCCGCATCTTGGCTAGTGTTAAACACTCCCTTGTGTACACCTGTGGCAAGTGCAACACGAGAATCAGACTGCCCAAGCGCCCCAGCATAGTTAGTCGCTATATGTTTGCCAGTATCTACCGCGGGAGCCTTGTGAGCACCTTTGGGATTACCCAACATATGGCTGGAAAGATCTGCCGCTACGGCTGATGCACTGGGTGCAACGGCGCTAAAGAGCATTAATAGACACAGAAACAATGCAAGGGTACGATGGCCTGCTCCGCTAATCCTACTAAAAAAATTCCTGCCCGGAACTACCCTAAACCTGTCCCTTTTCATGATAACCTCATCTCCCGCTAGTTGTTCTTGCCTTAATCTTATTTGATAGGCTACGCTCAGTAAAATTTCAGTTACTCTACAGCTTTAGAAAAGCTTAAGATTATAATTAAACACGTAACAGATATAGATGTGTTGATTTTACTACATCAAATAATTAAATAATTGTTAAATCTGCAATCCGCCAGGTGTAAATGAACTTCTTTTATTATCTGGGGTATTTGCGGCTACACAACAACTATCTAGTCGGCGCTAAACCTCGCCAGTCTCTCTTCGGCTGAAGAGCTCTTAAATCAAACATAGCATCATCAAGTAGTTCTTGAGTTTCGGGCAGCCGCTTCTCGTAGGCGGCCACGGTTGTTACCCATTGGCCTGTCGCCCAGAATTCTAATAGTTCACGACACAGTGGCTGCCCGTATCCTTCTTCGGCGGCATTAATAGCCTCCTTGCCAAGCGGCACTATATGGCGCAGTGCTCGTTCAGGAGCCATGGGTCTAACATATTCAAAGTCTATTACACCCCTAAGCCTGCGCTTGCCCTTAGGTCCCCTGAAAGTGAGATTAGCAGCCGGTCGAAGGTCATCGTGTGCGATGATAGGTGTGCATAACAGGTCCCGTGCTTCCAGATCTTCGTGCGTATCCTTTAGCCACAGTAACATTTTAACGAGCGTAGGATGCATTTCTTTTGAGTCAGGAGTAGTAGTTGGCCTTTGAAAACCTACATTCCTATGTTTATCTTCTAGGAGCTGAATATAGGTAAAATAATCTTTTATGAGCTCCCCGCGGTCAAAGAGGATTGGACTACCTGCTTGTTCTAGGATTTCATCATACCGCTCACGAGGCAGGGCTTCCGCCATATAGGCAACAAACCTGCCGAGTTTTTGCCCTAGCGCACGTCTCTCGGCCTTCGAAAAGTTGCGCACCTCATCGTTTGATAGTTTTTCTCCGCCTACTCTCGACTGACCTAACTGTTGGAACATACTCGGCGCATCAGGTTCATAAAATAAGAAGTCCGGCGTTTCTACGTTACACGTGCGTTGTATGCGTGATTGCTGTTTGCGTACTGTCAGTTCACGCAGGATAAAGGCTTCAAACTGAGTATCCTTATAGGGAGGAGTCAGCTTTCTGATTAGATTGCTGGATTCTAAGACGAGACTATTCTCTCCTGAGTCATTAACATGGGTTGTAAGTCTCCCTGGGGTATCACGGTCGTGCGGCTTTAACTGGGTCAGCATTTGAATCTCGGTGGCAACCTTAGCACTAAGATTAGGTCCAATATCCATGTCAGTAATTCCAAAGTGTTGGTTTACTAAATCCACTAAATCTCCGGGTCCAGAATAGGCCGGATCAGCAAGGTAGTCATTGGGATTAGCTGAGAAAAACTCTCTACTGTCCTGTAGAAGGCTATTAGGCAAGGCTAACTCTCATAGCATTTAATTAACATATACCTTATAGGTGCAAGTACTTTTATTCTGATATGCCAGATATTAAAACAAAGACGGCCGGAAATTAGAATATGAACTTGATATTGGTTTATTTGGCTGCAACTGCTTTAACTCCTTTTTGACAATGTCCATTAGCAAGCCGCCGCTTTCTTATAGTACGAGACGGCTCTGCCTCATAACAAAGCCACCCCGGAACTCGGGGTGGCTTTGGACTAGTTAACCGGCAGGTAGCTAAGCGTCTACCTCAGCCATTTCGTCGTCGACAAGGTCGTCGGTTTCGTCGAGTGCGTTAGTGGCACCAAAGCCAGTACCAACCGGGATCTTACGGCCCAAGATGACATTTTCCTTCAAACCAAACAGCTTATCGATCTTACCGCTGGTGGCAGCGGCGATCAGTACACGAGTGGTATCCTGGAAGCTGGCAGCACTCAGGAACGAGTCCGTGCTAAGCGATGCCTTGGTAATACCAAGCAGCAGTTGGGTAACTTTAGCTGGCTGCTTGCCTTCGCTTACGAGCTGCTCATTAGCTTCAACAACAGCTAGCTTACTGACTACGTCACCGGTTACAAACTCGGTGTCGCCGGCATCTTCAACCTGTACACGACTGAACATCTGGCGAACAATGATTTCCAGGTGCTTGTCAGCAATATTCTGACCCTGACCGGCAAAAATGCCAAGGATTTCGTTCATGATGTAGCGCTGAGTTTGCTCAACACCTTGCAGGCGCATCAGTTCGTGGAGGTTGATAGAACCGCTCGTCAAACGCTGACCGGCTACAACCTTGTCTCCGTCACTTACCAATAACTGTTTGAAGCCAGGAATTTCGTAGCGGACGACACTCTGGCTAGTTGGGGCAATGATGACCTGGCGGTCAGTTACCTCGGCCTTGCCAGCCATTGGCGCAACCAGTGGCTCGGCACCGTCTTCGTTAGCGGCAACAACGTCACCAATCGCAACGTCAGTACCGGTAGCGATAGCAGCCTTACGGCCACCGAGGTCAAGTGCGACAGCATCCTTGTCGTTCGCAGTTACCTGGATGACATAGTGGTCACCCTCTTCCCAAACATTAGCAACACCAGCGATGTCACTGAGGTAGGCTTGACCCTTTGGTGTACGAACTTCGAAAAGTTCTTCAATACGGCTTAAGCCCTGAGCGGTATCGTCGGCTACGGCAGCACCGGAACGGTGCTTGGAGTCCAGGCTCAGCTGCGTACCAGGCTCACCGATAGACTGCGCGGCAATTACCCCGATTGGGTTGTGTGAGGTTACCAGCTGACCAGTTGCCGGGTCGATACCGTAGCTCTTTTGCGGAACACCGCGAACGCTAGAGGCGCTAAGCGCGCTCATGATCTTGATGCCGTCAATTGACTCATCGGCATCAATCGCCTCGGCGATTTCTTTGGTGAATAGTTCGTGAGTCTTTAGGTGACCCTTAACATCCTCGGCTGCATAGCGGCCTTCGAGGCGTGAGCCGTAAGACACGCCGATAGCCTTAGCGTCTTCACGGAGCATGGCGAATCCCTGGTCAGTTGCATCGTCTTCATCACCTAGGGTGAAGACGTCCTGGGAAACATCAACCAGACGGCGGGTCAGGTAACCGGCGTCAGCGGTCTTCAAAGCAATGTCGATGACAGCCTTACGCGTACCACGGGTACCGGTGAAGTATTCCAGCGGGTTCAAACCCTGGATGTAGCCAGACTTAATTGGCAGCTCAATGATGTTACCACCAGCATCCTGGAAGACGCCAAGCATGCCAACAGACATCTTCATCTGTGAGACGTTACCACGGGCACCAGAGGTAATGGCGATGGCCATAGAACCATCCTGGTCTTGCATCTGCTCGGACAACATGTTCTGCACCTGGGTATCGATCTTGGTCCAGTTGTCAACAATCAAGCGGTGGCGCTCATCATCGGTAATGAAACCTTGGTCGTACTGGTCGGAAATATTTGCACTGCGTGTTTCACCGGATTCGATGACTTCTTGGAGGCCCTTGATTGGCTCAAAGTCGTCCATACCCATAGATAGGCCTGACAGAGTAGCAAAGTGGAAGCCAACATCCTTAAGCGTGTCGGCAATCTCAGCTGTAGCAGCTTGACCATACTTTTGATAGACGGCAGCCATAACCTTTTGCAGGCGCTTCTTGGTCATTGCCTCGTCTTGGTAGGTGAAGTCTTCAGGGAAAGTTTCATTGAAGTACAAGCGGCCAAGCGTGGTTTCGCGGGTTTCACCACGGAACGGTACGCGGACACGGCTTTGCAGACTAATCAGACCAGCGTCGAAGGCCATGGTAGCTTCGTCCAGGCTGCTGTATACCTTAACAGCTTCGGTAGCACCGGGGCGCTCGTAGGTCAGATAGTAACAACCAAGCACAATGTCTTGCTCAATGTGCAGAATTGGCGAACCATCAGCTGGCTTCAGCAAGTTCATGTTGGCAGCCATGATGTTCTTAGCTTCAGCCTGAGCAGCGTCGCTAAGTGGCAAATGCACAGCCATCTGGTCACCGTCGAAGTCGGCGTTAAAGCCCTTACAAACTAGTGGGTGCAGCTGGATGGCGCGGCCCTCGATCAGTACGGGCTGGAAGGCCTGGATTGAGAGGCGGTGCAGCGACGGAGCACGGTTCAAAAGCACATACTTACCCTTGATGACCGTATCGAGGGCATCCCAGACAGCGGTCTCACCGGTTTCAATCATACGAGTTGCAGAGCGGATGTTGTGGGCTTCTTCGCGGGCAATCAACTCGCCAATTACAAATGGCTTGAACAGCTCCAGAGCCATCATCTTTGGCAGACCACACTGGTTGATCTTGAGTTCTGGACCGGCAACGATCACTGAACGACCAGAGTAGTCGACGCGCTTACCGAGTAGGTTTTGACGGAAACGTCCCTGCTTACCCTTTAGCATGTCGCTAAGGCTCTTGAGGCGGCGGCGTTGGCCGGTAGCGGCAACTGCACGGCCTGAGCGAGCGTTGTTGTTGTCGATGAGCGCATCAACGGCTTCCTGCAGCATACGCTGCTCATTGCGGCGAATGACTTCTGGGGCGTTCAGCTCGATGAGCTTCTTCAAACGGTTGTTGCGGTTGATGACGCGGCGGTACAGGTCGTTTAGATCGGATGTCGCAAAACGTCCACCAGTCAGCTGTACCATTGGGCGTAGATCTGGAGGAATGACCGGCAGCACACTTAGGCACATAGCACCAGGCTTAATGCCCGCGCGCTCCATACTTTCGAGTAGGCGCAGGCGCTTCAAAAGCTTCTTCATACGCTGACCCTTAGCACCTTCGGCTTCAACGGTCAGGTCGGCAATCAACTGGTGCAGATCAATCTCATCCAGCAGTTCCTTAAGCGCGGCACCGCCCATACCAACGGTAATCATGGCACGCAGGTCGCTTGGCAAGGCACGATAGTCAGTCTCGTTCATTAAGGAAAGTTTAACCATGCTGTCCAGCTGAGCCTTCAAAATCTCAAAGTCTTTAGCCAGATCTTCCAGTTCTTTAGTCTGAGCTTCGGCAAGTGCCTTGACATCAGCATTTTCAGCCTTAGCTTCGTGCTCGTAGCGAAGCTTGATGGCTTCGTTAGCGGCCTTAAACTCGGCTTCTTTGTCGTCACGGTATTGGTCGCGCTTCCCAACATCAACGCTCTTCACGATGTAGCTCGCAAAGTAAGCAACACGCTCTAGACTCTTTACGGTCAGACCAAGCAGCAAACCGACAGCACTCGGCGTTCCCTTAAGGAACCAGATATGTGCCACTGGTACAGCCAACTCGATGTGACCCATGCGCTCACGGCGGACAATGCTGCGGGTAACCAGCTCGCCGTTCTTATCAACGGCAGCTTCGCGGCTGCGAACACCCTTGTACTTGGCGTCGTGCGGGTTAATGTCTTTGACCGGCCCAAAGATACGCTCACAGAACAAACCGTCGCGCTCTGGCTTCTGGGTACGGTAGTTAATAGTTTCCGGCTTGGTGACTTCGCCGTAGCTCCAGTCACGAATATCTTTATCACTGGCCACTGCCAGGCGGACAGCGTCAAAATCGGCGATATCAGTTCCGTATGAATAGCGTCGCATACTTACGCCTCCTCCTCGTTGTCATCTGTTGTGGTATCAGTGCTATCGTCGTCAGTTAGAGCAGCTACTACCACACCGTTATCATCAGTGTCTTCCACCAGGAAGTCTTCCGCGACAATTTCTTCGTCGGTCACGTCAATATCAGCAATGGTGGGGGTTGGTACCGTAACCACCGATGGATGTGTTGCTTCTTCGTGGATGTTGGTAGCTAAGATTGCTTCGGCGTCCACTACTTCGCTCTGGTGTACTAGGTCCACCTTCAGGCCAAGACCTTGTAGCTCTTTAACGAGCACGTTGAAGCTTTCTGGAACTTTAGGTCCAACAATCTGAGTTTGCTTGATGATGCTCTCGTACGCCTTGGAACGGCCATAGACGTCGTCAGATTTAATCGTCAGCATTTCCTGCAGGGTGTTTGCGGCACCATATGCCTCAAGTGCCCACACCTCCATCTCTCCAAAGCGCTGACCACCGTTTTGCGCCTTACCACCAAGCGGCTGCTGGGTAACCATAGTGTATGGACCAGTGCTGCGAGCGTGGATCTTGTCGGCGACCATGTGATTTAGCTTAATCATGTACATCGAACCGACAGTGGTGCGCTCCTTGAAGGCGTCACCAGTACGACCGTCAAACAGCTGCTGTTTACCATCTTCAGGGAAGCCGGCTTCGGTGAGCAACTCACGGATCTTGTCAGCAGGCACGCCATTAAATGACGGGCTAGCCACTTTCATACCTAGAGCCTGAGCGGCCATACCAAGGTGAGCTTCAAACAGCTGACCAATGTTCATACGACTTGGCACACCTAGTGGGTTCAAAACGATATCAACTGGGGTACCGTCTTCCATAAATGGCATGTCTTCGACAGGTAGAATACGGGCGATTACGCCCTTGTTACCATGACGACCACCCAACTTATCGCCAACAGATACCTTGCGCATTTGGGCTACAAAGACCTGGATCTGCATCAGTACACCAGCCTTGAGTTCGTGGCCAGCTTCGCGGGTGAAGACTTTAACACCTACCACCTTACCGTGCTTGCCATTGCTCATACGCTGTGAAGTGTCACGAACTTCCTTGGCTTTTTCACCAAAGATAGCGCGCAGCAGTCGTTCTTCGCTGCTTAGTTCCTGCTCACCCTTAGGGGTAATCTTACCGACTAAAATATCGCCGGGGTGCACTTCAGCACCGATACGGACAATACCATCGTCGTCGAGGTGGCGCAGTGCGTCTTCAGACACGTTTGGAATATCACGAGTCACAATTTCTGGGCCCAGCTTGGTTTCGCGGACTTCAATCATGTAGTCAACGATATGCACACTGGTTAGCGTATCGTTTTCAACCAGTTTGCGGCTGATGATGATAGCGTCCTCAAAGTTATAACCAGCCCATGGCATGAAGGCCACCACCAGGTCCTTACCCAGTGCCAGCTCACCACCTTGGATTGACATACCTTCAATCAGGATGTCGCCTTCCTTAACCTTGTCACCAGTGTTAACCACGACGCGCTGGTTAATAGAGGTACCTTCGTTAGAGCGCACAAAGTGCTGTGGCTCGTAGGTAACAGTACCGGTGGCGTACTTAACGACCACTTCGTGACCGTTAGCACGAACAACTTCACCGTCTGCCTCAGCAACAATAATCTGGCCAGTGTTACGAGCGGCCGAGGCTTCTACGCCCGTACCCACAATTGGGCTCTTTGGCTGGATGAGCGGTACGGCCTGACGCTGCTGGTTACTACCCATGAGGGCACGGTAGACGTAGTCTTTCTCGATGAACGGAATCAGACCGGCGGATGACCCAATAATCTGGTTCTGGGCAGCATCAATGTGCGTAACATCGGCGCGATCAGCTTCACCGGACTTGAGGTTGATACGAGCAGAAACACGCTCGTCGGCAATCTTGCCGTCTTTATCAAGAGCGACGCCGGCACCAGCGATGACCGCCTGCTCTTCAGCAGCAGCATCCAGGTACACGACTTCGCTAGTTACCTTAGTGTCTTTAACGACGCGGTATGGCGTTTCAATAAAGCCGTATTCGTTCACCCGAGCAAAGTTAGCCAGGTTCAGGACCAGGCCCACGTTAGCACCTTCTGGAGTTTCTACGGCACAGATACGACCATAGTGAGTAGCGTGCGCGTCGCGGACTTCAAAGCCAGCGCGCTCACGGCTCAAACCGCCAGGACCCATCGAGCTGAGGCGACGCTTGTGCGCCAGCTCAGAAAGCGGGTTGATCTGGTCCATAAACTGTGACAGCTGTGAGCTTGCAAAGAATTCACGCACTGCAGCCACAACCGGGCGGGCGTTAATCAGCTGACCAGGCTGCACGGTCTCAATTTCGCTCATAGACATACGGTCTTGGGTGTTACGCACCATGCGCAGCAGACCAATACGGAACTGGCGTTGTACCAGCTCACCGACCATCTTGATACGGCGGTTAGCTAGACTGTCGATGTCATCACCCGGTTCCTGGGAGATGTTCAGGCGAATCAGCTCGGCTACGATTGCAACTAGGTCTTCCAGGCGCATAATGCGGTTTTCGGCAGTGTTAGCAACATCAAGGCCGAGGCGCTTGTTGAGCTTGTAACGACCTACGCGGCTGAAATCGAAGCGCTTGAAGTTGTAGAACATGTTTTCAAGCAGTGACTGAGCGTTGGCAGTGGTAGCAAGGTCACCCGGGCGAAGGCGACGATATACCTCGATGAGTGCTTCACTGTGGCCCTTGGTTGGATCTTTATCGAGCGTTGCTTCTAGATGGCTGGCTTTGCCGGTATCAACATCCTTGAAAGCCTCTTTCATCTGAGCTTCAGTCATACCAAGTGCACGGAGCAAAGTCGTCACCGGCAGCTTGCGCTTACGGTCGATCTTTACATAGAGCGCACCATTAGCAGCTATCTCGAACTCCAACCAAGCACCCCGGCCAGGAATGACCTTGGCACTATACAGATTGTGAGTACCGTGGAGCTCAGCCGTGTAGAACACGCCAGACGAGCGGATAAGTTGGCTCACCACAACGCGCTCAGCGCCGTTGATGATGAAGGTACCGCGGTCGGTCATCCATGGGTAGTCACCCAAGTAGATCTCCTGCTCTTTAACTTCGCCGGTCACCTTATTGGTAAGCTCTACGACAGCCTTTAGCGGTGCTTCGTAGCTGACGTTGTTCTCGCGAGCTTCAGCTTCGCTCAGTTTTGGATCCTCAAAGTGGTAGTCTTTGAACCGAAGCGTCAGCTTGGTGTTGGTATAATCGTCAATCGGGCTAACTTCGGCCAGAAGCTCACCGAGCCCCTCTTCGATCAGCCACTGGAACGACTTATTTTGATGGTCTACCAAATTTGGCAATGTCATGTTGTCGTTCGCGTCGGTAAAAAAGACGCGGACGCCTGACTTTGCCTTTGGTGCTACTGCTTGCGCTTTTGCCACGTGCAATGTCCCCTATTTATAAATTGATACGCTGGTCGCGCTCACAAACAGATTAGTTATACTTCGTGTGGCACCTAAGAGCGCTCTAAATAACACACGTCTAGTACAAAACTGCTGTTTGTCGATCGCTGTTTGTTGTTTCGCCCGAAGAAAACTAAGTGGGATTTTGGTGCCGATACCTCCTACGCTAGGAGATAGTAACTGCTTTGGCCAGTAGCAGCACAGCCCAACTTACACTACTTCTTAAGGTAAGAGTATACGCAGTAAAATCTACTACGTCAACGACCTTTTATCGCAGTGTCCTACGCTACCGTGTAACTACACTCGGCAAAAGTGGTGTGGCGCGAAAAACTTGGAGTGGTTCTTCAAGTTGCGCCAAACCATAGTCACGGCGTTCGTCAACTATTTGTATATGCTGAGGTTCGCCTAGCAGGGTCATAGTCTGCGAAATACCCGAGGCTCGTTCCTGCTCTTTTTCAGACAGGATTGCTAGCAAACTATCGGACTCTGCCGCCACTATAGAAGCATGAGCTAGCAGGCTTAAGGCAATGGCACTGTGTGTTTCAGGAGGTATATTGGCCTTCGTCCAATAATCTATCTGAGGACCCTCGATAATCCTTTTTCTGCTCGGATCAGTTGGATCGTAAATGCGAAGTCGCTCGACGCGGGTACCAATCCCTATGGCCTGCCCCTCCTGAAACAAGGCAAAACCTAGTATCGTACGGGCCCGTGCCAACCGGCGCAGTCTATGTCTTGTTTGCCCTTCCGTGGCATATCCTGCACATAGGTCTGGCCGTGCTTCGCGCAGCCACTCTTGTTCTGCGGCCACCAAGGATGTAACCCCAGGAGCAATTCGCCCTGAGCTAGCACGTGTGATTTGTTCTAAGGTGACCATAGTAATGAATGCTATTGCCTATGTCGTCAGATTAACAAGTCTATGCGGCCTTTTGTGGAACGGTGATATCAGAAATAATCTTATCAACCAGACCGTAAGCTTCAGCTTCTTCGGCGGTTAACCACTTGTCACGTTCCATATCTTCGTGGATTTTTTCGGGCTTTTGACCAGTGTTTTTAGCCATGATACTTTCCAGCAAGTGCTTGATGCGCAGACTTTCCTTGAGGTCAATCTCTTGATCGGTGACCTTACCACGAGTACCGCTTGAAGGCTGGTGGATCATCACGGTGCTGTGAGGTAGCAAAAAGCGTTTGCCTTTGGTGCCGCTGCTAAGCAGGAAGGCAGCGGCCGAGGCCTGGATACCGATACCGATGGTCTGCACATCGTTTGTCACATACTGCATGGTGTCGTAGATGGCTAGGGCGTCGTATACGCTGCCACCAGGGCTATTGATGTAAAAATAAATGTCTTTCTTGGCGTCTTCTGCCTGCAAAAACAACAGCTGAGCAACTACCACATTGGCACTAGCTTCGTTTACATCGGTGCCAAGGAATATTACGCGGTCTTTTAAAAGACGGCTATAGATATCATAGGCGCGCTCGTAGCGGCCTTCACTTTCAACTACGGTTGGAACTAGTACGCTCATGTCGTTCACCCCTTATATCACTTTATAATCAGTTATGTAGTCGGCACGGGACGATACTTGGGTAGTCAATTTCCGTCGCAAGCCTTACCATATCAATCATAGAAAATTAGCACTCCCGAGTCAAGAGTGCTAATTTGAATTTTTTGGATGCCCTGGCTTAGGCGGCGTATTCGGCTAGCTTTGCGATCGTTTTTTCAGTTAGCAGACGGCTACCGAGTTCGCGTCGGTTTTCGGCCTTGTCCAGTTCAGCCTGCATTTGCTTGTCGCCGTATTGCTTCTTGAGTGTGGCGATCTGCGCATCAATTTCTTTATCAGACACCGTAATTTTTTCGGCTTCGGCAATCTCGCCCAAAACTAGACCTGTCTTGACCCGGGTCGCAGCTTGCTCGCGCAAGCCTTCGCGGTGCTCAGCGTCAGTCTTACCCTCGCGCTTTAAGTGCTCTTGCCAGGTCTCGCCGCGGTAAACCAAGTTGCGCTTTTCCTCGGCCTCCATGCGGTCGATTTCTTCGTCGATCAGCACCTGTGGAACATCGGCCTTGGCCTTTTCGGCAACGGCGGTCAGTAAATCATTTTCAAAAACGCGCTGCGCTTGAGTTTCTTTCTCGGCAACTAGCTGGGCTTTGATGTCTTTCTTTAGTTCATCAACTGTTTTAAATGGACCAACTTTAGCGGCAAAAGTGTCGTCTAGCTTGGGCAGAGTTACTTCACGGACTACTTTAACAGTGATCGTAAAAGTAACCTTTTTGTTCTGAAGCTCGGCAGCGCCGTAGTCTGCTGGGAAGGTTATGTCAAACGTCTTTGTGTCATCGGTCTTCAGGCCAATCAACTCCGGCTCAAACCCAGGAATAAAGGTGTTACTACCAAGAATCAGCGGATAGTCACTACCAGTCGCACCAGCAATGACTTCTTTGGTCTTGGCATCAACGCCGCTAAAATCAATAACTACTTCGTCGCCGTCTTTAGCGGCGCGCTTTACTTCGGTCTTAGCACTATCGCGGTGGCGTAGATCGTCGAGTACTGCCGTTACGTCTTTGTCGGTTGTAGCTTCCACCTTCTTTGCAACCTTGATTTTCTTGTAGTCAGACAGCGTAATTTTGCCCACAACTTCAACTTCGGCCTTAAACTCTAAGTCAGTAAAGGGTACAAACTTCGTAACACTAACCTCGGGTTGGGCCACAGGGCGCAGCTTTTCTTGCATGGCGGCTTCAACATACAGATCGTTAATGGCATGATCTAAAAAGCGCGTTTGCAGCGTAGCTGGGTCAACGCTTTTTTCGATAAGCGTTTTGGGGGCATGGCCCTTGCGGAAGCCCGCCATATTAACGTCTTTGGCAAGATCAGCCAGGACATGTGCTTTGGTGGTATCCAAAAATGTCTGGTCGGCATTAATGATTAATTGAGCCTTGGTGGGGGTGATGTCTTTACGAGTAACTTGCATGAGTTGACACTATACCAGGTAAGGCCATCCTTTTCTAGAGGTAGCGGCCCAGCACCAAGCTAAAACTCACAAACCAAACAAGTTCCAGCCAGATCAGCCTTGGCCCTGTTTTCCATTGCACCCACGAGTGAAACCGCAAGAACCAATTACGGCGCGGTTTTTCAGTATTAGTGCGGCGTGCATACAAAAAGCGGGGTATCCAAAACAGATCTGGGCTAGTTGCTAAAAAGGCGCAAAAAACAGCGCCTAGCCAGTGCTTGGGCCGGACTATTGCTAGTAGCAACGCCAGCGCCAAACATAGGCCTGCTCCGACAACTAAAAACTCATAGACAAATCGTCTGGAACTAAAGCGTACAGGACCGTCTTCGCCCGGAGGATCATAGTGCGGAATGGCATCACACACAAAATGCGACAAAAAAGCCAGTGGCAATGCTAAAACAGGATTAGCAACCGTTAAGCCAATGGCCGCGCCGGTTAGCGCATGATTGGGTGCAGTCATAGATCTTCTGCGTCAGCATCAAGCGGGATTTCGCTGGCGCGACGACGATCTTTAACAATACTGACAATGCGTTCCAAGCCATGCGATTCTTCGGTGCCATCACTAAGGTTTCGCAGCTTTAAGCGCCCGCTGGCCAGTTCGGCTTCGCCCATGAAAATAGCGTAGTGGATGCCTTTTTTAACTGCCGATTTGATTTGTTTATCCATTTTGCGACCGGTGCTATCAACGGCCAAATTCAGTCCCATGCGGCGCAGGTCCATAAGCAGCGGCTGCGCCTTTTCATACACACCATCGCCGATTAGCACTACATAAGCATCGGTTTCCGGTTGCAACTTAGGAATCAGGTCATGGCTTTCCAAGAAATTTTGCAGCGTAACATCACCCATACCAAAACCAACGGTTGGCACCGGGTCTACGCCAAATAACCCCACCAAGCCGTCATAGCGGCCACCACCGAACATGCTGCGATTGTTATCGGGGTGGTTGTCAAACACCTCAAACACGATGTCGGTGTAGTAATCAAAACCACGCATCAGCGTAATATCAAACCGATAATTGGTAACCCGTGAAGCGTCCAGCATATCAATGAGCTGCCTTAGGTCCAGTACCGAAGGATGAGTTTTAATCGCTTCTGGCAGCTCTTCCAGTTTTTGTACTTTTAGCAGACCCAGTAGCATTTCCAGTTTGCCAGTATCGCGTTGTGACGGCGTAAAAATAGCATCTGCCTGAGCGGTGAACGCGGCATATTCCATTTTCTTGATACGATCAATCAGACGAATCAGTGTATTTTTCTGCGTTTCATCCAGTCCTAAATAGCTGCCGAATAGCTCGTTTACGAGTTTACGGCTATTGAGCAGAATGGTGTAACTTCCTCGTTTAGCGCCGTAGCTTGACAGGATTTGATCAGCCACCAGGATAATTTCGTGATCGGCTTCAACGCCGTCAACACCAAAAATATCAACGTTTAGCTGCCAGTGCTCACGTAGACGTCCCCGCTGTGGACGTTCATAACGCCAGAGGTTTGGAATACTATAGAGGCGCATCGGGTATGGCAGCTCTTGCCGGCGAGCTGCTACCATACGACTAACCGTTGGTGTCATCTCAGGGCGAATAACTACGCTACGTCCGCCGCGGTCCTGAAACAGATAGGTTTCTTCGTTGACCATCTCTTGATTGCTTTTTGCAAGATAGAGCTCCACTGGCTCCAAAATAGGTGCATCGTACGCTTCGTAGCCAAAACGCTGACATATATCACGCATTTTGGTAAACATATAGTTTTGCAGGCGCTTATCCTCGGGGTAAAAATCCCGGGCGCCCTTGTAAGGTTGGGTGCTTAAGCTCATAGTTCGATTACCATTGTAACAGATTAAAGTTTACTCGATTGTTTTGTGCCAACAGTGAGGCTCTACCACCTATCGGCAGTGTTAATAGCGGTGTGGTATGTCCAAAATCAATGTCAGCCACTATAGGAATATCAGTCAGTTCCATGTTAGACGCAATGGCACGCACATCGGGCATGGTTACCCGGCTGGCCGGCTGAAACCGGCCAATAACTAGTCCACGAATGTATTTCCGCGCACCAGAAAGCTGTAAAAGCGATTCTAATCGCCGATCAAATTCACGTGCGCTATAGCGGCCCGCTTCATCATCATCTTCGACCAGTAGAATAAAGGGCTGGTTAAATACCGGCTGGCTTGCCGTACCCTGCAGCAAATAAAACGTGCCCAGATTGCCACCAATCAATACGCCTTCACCTTGGCCCTCCTGCAGCACTTGCCATGGCCTGGTTTTACTTAACGGTCCGCGCCGAGTACGCTGCCACTGCCGGCTTCGCTCTAAGGCTAGCGGCACATCACCCATAACCACCGCTTGGAACCACTCAAACGTGTAGTCCTGCAGCTGTCTCGAACCTAGAGTTGAAAAGTTCGGTCCCAAATAATTAACCCGCGCCGTCTGGGTATACAGCGCGTTTAAAAGCACTGTTATATCTGAAAAGCCCATCATTGGTTTTGGATTGTCTGCTAGCAGTTTCCAGTCAATATCGCGCAGGAGCCCATTAGCCGACCAGCCGCCATGCAGTGCTATGACTAAACGGACATTTGGGTCATGATACGCATCGTGCAAATCAGCTAGCCGCTCAGCAACCGGCGCAGTTCCAAAATGACCTTGACCTTGGATGTTTTTACCATAGGTAACCGTTAGGCCTAGGCTTTCCAGCCGCCTTTGTGCCCGTTGGTATGCTTCTGCTCGCCGTGGTCGCCAACTGCCCGATGGCGCGATAACCCGCACTTCATCTCCGGGTTTCAATCTATAGGTATTCATAGCTTTTACTGTAGCAGATCTCATCTTTTTATCCTTTCTTGCAACGCGCTGTCACACAAGAACAAACCGCCAGAGCTGTGGCGGTTTCATAAACTTTTGTTTTAAGAAATTATCAAACTAACCGACAGGCTCCGGCGATATATGCGCATGATGCAGGTTAGTGATAAACATACGTGAAATTAGTATAGCAGACCTGTCAAATATCTACTCGAGCAACGCGAGCACCCTGCGTGCTCCCAAGGTTAGCACTAGCCATGATGTGCAATATAGCCGACGGCTTCAAGCAGCGAAGGCACTGTTGCTGTTGCCCGTTCAGATGTTACCGTGGGAACACCCGTTAGTACCAAGATGGACTTAGTGCCTGCATTAACACCTGTCATTACGTCGGAGATTCTATCTCCAACCATCCAAGACTGAGTTAGGTCAATATCATATTCACGAGCAGCATCAAAGAGCAGTTTTGGCTTAGGTTTGCGACAATCGCAATTGTCGCTTTCACCGTGCGGGCAAACATAAATTTTGGTAATTTCGATGCCGCTGGGAGCGATTAGCCCCATTACCTTGCCCTGAATAGCGGCAAACTCATCTTGACCGACAAGCCCTTCGGCAAGGCCTGCCTGATTAGTTACTATGAAGACCAGGTAATCCAGCTCGGCTAAGCGCTTCAGAGCTTCCAGAGTATTAGGTAAGAGCTTTACTTTATCAATGTTATCGACCCGCTCATAGGTTGGCGTACCGACATCAATGGTACCATCGCGGTCGAGAAATACAGCCTTACGAGACATCATCAACCATTATAACACTAAGCCTTAAGCGGTTTACCCCGAAAGACTAAGGCTCAGTTAGATAAACCATGCCCCGGAACTTATTATGCAATTGTCCTATTAAAATGCTCTGATGCCATGTTCGCGAATCAAATTCGCAAGATCAGTAAAGACGTCGACATCAAAACTGTTAGGAGGCGGAAGCATACCCGGCGTATATACCGTTACGTGCCAGTCAAGACCACCAGTTTTACCGGCAGTAGGTGCAATCCGCATATCCCTGGTCGGAGGCGTTGTCGTGTACAATCCAAGACTGCCACGTTTGCATTTAAACGCCTGCCCAAGAGAGAATATTACATCCTTGTCGTCCAAGGTAAGCTCTGCCTCCGTAAACCCTGTAAACTCGCTCGGATCCAAACCGATTGCAATCGTTGCTACATCTGCCAGAGGCACCACTAGGTTCTCGCGCAGTAAACTAGGCGGGGGCATTCTAGGCACGTCAAACGATGTCTCAATATGTTCTACACTCATATAGTAGCCACACAAAATCTCATTATTTTTATATATTATACCATGGACACAAGATAAATGCTACCTGCCTGTCCTGTGGCTCTACCGTCAGGGTTTGACAATATAGCTTCGAGCAAATTTAATAGATGTTATGAATCCAAACCAAACACCGCCGGGCTCGTTTCAAGCCCAAACACCACTCGGCATCACACAGCAATATGATTATGTGGGGCCAGAAGTCCAGATAGGTGCTGGCCACTTCGGTATAAAACCGCTTGCACAGCATGGTGCCATCATTATTAATAGCGGACAACTACGCTTACTCGGCAGTCAAGATCAAGTCATTGCCGAAGCGCCCCTAACGCTCTGCTCAGTCACCAAGGGGCCTTGGTTTACACTCGGACAGATGGCCTGGTTAACCGTGCAAGGAGTTCGCTACTCAGTTGCGGTTGGCCACGGTAAAACGTTGCATAAAAAAGCCCGCAAAGGTGTTTTTATTACTCGAAAATATACACAGGATTTCCTTGCTGCCTTCCAGCGGTTGAGTAGCATCACTAACCGCTAAAGAATACCCAGTCCCAGCACAAGGTGCAGCGAAGGATCGATAGCTAATTTTTAAATAAAGAAAAGGTGTTCCAAATTGGAACACCTTTTTCATCATATCCTGGTGCGCGAGAAGCGACACTTCTTGAACACCTCTGTAGTATAGCAGAATGGATATTTGAGTACGGCAAACGCGAACTGTTTGTAACGCCAGAGCTGCCGCCTCTACCCCCTGGCGAACACTTATTAGGAAGACAGTATGCCCTTTAGAGATGTACTAACCGGGGACTACTTGAACAGGGGCTGCCGGAAATGAAGCATATGATGGCCACTTGTTCGCACTGCTCAGGCATACACGAGATTGGAACACGCTGCCCACACCACAAACGCACCAAAACAAAGACAGCGATGGTGAAGATACGGAACTCCGGCCACTGGCAACGTACGCGCGAAGCTATCAGGACGCGTGACAGGCATTTATGCCAAGCTTGCCTAATCGATGCTCGCGGCACAAGATATCTATACACCCATGCAGATCTGGAGGTCCATCATATCGTGCCGCTGAGTGAAGATGCGACCAAGAGCCACGACCACGCTAACCTCATCACGTTGTGCCGGACACACCACAAGGATGCGCATGATGGCTTAATCTCCCGACGGACGTTGACTGGGTTAGCCAAAAGCAATAATGCGGCTGCCAATGAAGGATACGCCGGCATGGCCTAGCCTCCCGCCCCATAGGGCTCCGATTTTACAAAGTCGACCCACACCACACGCCTCCCCAAATTCCTGTGCGTAAAACTTTCTATGTATTTTTTTGGAAAGCTACCGCTGTTATGGCTTACGGAAATCGGTAGCCTTAGGGCGGTTTGCATACAAAAAACAAAGATTCATCTTTTTGTGGCGATGGTCAAAGTATGTCCTGGCGAATAAGATAAGCTGTTATTGAACCCTTGTTGATTAGGTAATCTAGGATCAACATGACTTGTGCTTTCAAGCTAGGTGTTGTCTTAATCTTATGCCTCTTTGAGAGTGCAAATTTCCGTATCACATTCTCCAAGTAGTAAATGGTATTTGTTTCGAGGCCGTCAGTTTTTAAGTTCGCGTTGTTCTTTATCATTTCGTTAATCCAAACGATACCATCATCGAGGTATCTTGATCCAATGCCGTTTAGAATTCTACCGAATGAATATAGGGTGGCGGGATTTTTGCCAAGATCCTTCGCAGCCTTACTGAAGAATACCTTTTCCTTATCGGTTAGAGAATGCCATTCACTGGCACCTTTTCTCCAACTTGTGGCAGCAAACAAGTAGCTGTATATGATCGACTTCGTGTAATGGTTCCTGTAATCCTCGGCAGCGATCTTAACTATCTTGGGGTAGAAAGAAGTCCATACCTTCCAGAAGGCATCGTACTTGTTTAGCGAGTCATTTCTGATGATGAACTCTTTGAAGAAATCGCTCATAAACCTGTCAGGCTTAAAGTTATCTACAAAGGGTTTGAGTAGTGGTGTAATATCGCCCTCATAAAGTAACACCATTGCACTGTACTTGGTTAAGAAGCGTGACGATAACGTGTAGTTCATGCGATCCTCGCGGTTGTCATCATAAACTTTTTTGGATAACGCCTCGAGCAGCAACAGTGTGAACGATAGCTGATCCTCACTACTCACCTTGTATGGAATAAGTTCGAATGCTACTTCAAGATCTGCGGCGGCAACATCACCCACTGATGTGACATCTTTGTAATGAAGCTCTGAGTTAACAGCTTTTAAAATTAGCTCTTCATTTTCATCGGAGAATTTTTCGATGACAGTACCGTGTAAATTAGTTAGCGCACCATTTCGGATACTTTCTTTTCGGACAGTCTCCCAGGTGCTATCGTACTTACCCGCGAGCATAAGGTAGCCTACGATCATCGACTCGGCCAGCGACGGATTCTTTGTCCATATGTGATTAGCGATTGCATGCTCGGCGTTTTCAAACATGAATTGGCTCATACCCATACTTGAAGAGTCGAATAAGTGAGTAAAGAGAAGGATCTTTAGGTCTACGTCATTAGAACCTCCAAATAATAGAGGTAGTACTTGAATGGACGCGTCCACGCCATCACTAATCTGATACTGATAATTTTCAGTTAGTGGCAAAATTGCATACTGAGAGATGACACCCATACAGAGTTTCTTTTGGGCGGGCGTTAACTCATTCCCAAAGTCGCGTACCAGCACCGCACAAACATACGCAGGTGTTGAACGATCAAAGTAATTTTCTTGAGTAGGTCCGGCAGAGAGCTCTTTTAGTATTTGCTTTAGTTCTTTAGTTACGACCTTTACGGTATCGTCATTATACTGGGGGTAGTCATTGTGCTTATTATCGTTTCGCCATTTAGAAACAGCCCACATCATTAAGCTCAAGTGTTTAGTTGCCTCGCTCGCTTCTTTTCTAGCAGCCTCACTATAGGCTTTAAGCTCTGGGTCAATTTCAGGCTCAAAGCTGATGAGAACTTTATCGTCCTGCTTCTCCGGCTTAAACTTCATTTTTCTACGATCCATTCGCGCGAGATACAGGGACCAAGTTTTGTCTTTGTCACTAAGGGTGGCCTTTGATTTTAGATCGTCATAATAATCATCAAAAATCTGCCATAGTATCTTCTGGCGCTCCTGGAAAGACTCGTCGGTCTCATCCTCACTCTGCTTAAATAGTTGGTATGAGAGGATCACTGTCTCAAGGTTTTTATTACGATGCGGATCATCACAAGCTTCGATACGCTCATTTTCAAAGAGAAGGCTATCGTAGTTTGTAGGGAACGATTCCTGTAAGCTTTTAAGGCTGGACTTTTGTGTCTGGTCCTTTGTAAAACGCATAGTGTCAAAGAGGAGGAGGGACTGCGCTCTTAGCAAAACAACTGCAACCCTGAATAGCTTTTCGGGATAAGCCACTACAATACTCATTACAACTGCTGTAAGTGAAGCAGAAGTCGATCTCTTTAGAAGATTAAGCAGTAGTGTTTCGATTGTTTGGTCCGAAGTATTTTTCGTCGATTCCAGAAGCCATTTTTCCAGGGCCATATACATCGACTCTAAGACGCCGCATGAAACGTGAGTTCCACGGTAAGCTTCCCACAATCTAGCACTTATGTGTTGCTTTACCGTGGTAGAATCATCGACCTTGATTTCTATGCTAGTCAGTTCACCCTGGCTAAGGTCTGACTCTGCATATTTATCAGCGGCATAATTACCGAACTCAATTATAAAATTGAGCGTCTCAACAGGAGCAACCCGCAGCAAGTTAAAGATTGGGGTTTGAAAAGCACTCGACGGGAAATAGTCATGTGACGTACCGGCTAGTCCGAAGTGTTCCTCTACACCAATACCAGGGCTGCTATAGAACATATCATCAGATGGCGTAAAATCTTTCTTCCAGAACAGATTGGCAAGCTTTAATATCTCAAGAGGAATTGCAGCGCTTACGTCGGTCGTTTCAAGGACCGATCCCAGCATACTTTCGCAGAGTTCATGATATGCCTCCCGATGACCGATCCTTTTATTAACTACGACATCGTTGATAATAGCTGAGAGCTCGCTCTTTATTTCACGAGAGCCTTGCAGGATAGCTTTTATGACATCCTGTTGATAGTCTTTAGAACTTGACCCATATCCAAAGCCACCATCCAACATGGTTTTATTGTAGTAATACAGAGCGGTCCTAGCCGCATGCTTAGTGGCCTCACCGGTCTTGTTTTTTGTAGTCCAGTCTAGGAGTAGCGCCGTAATGATGACGGAGTGAGATAACCCGAGAACTTCTTTATTTTCATCAATAAAAGCGATGATTGAGTGCCAACCCATACCCCTGGGAATTGTATAAATGGTGGCCATAGTAAGCTCTAGGGATTTGTTCGTTGCATAGAGCTTCAGCAATGACTCGTCTATGTCTTTACAGGCAATTCTCAATAAAAAGATGACCTTTATCAATAACTGGGCATCATTAACTAGAAGCTTGTCTTTGAATAGGTCTAAAAAATCGTTTTTATCATCCGAGAGTAGTGCTGTTAGAACTTCATCCTTCCAGAAGGCTTCTACATTATTTCCATTTATAGTGTCATTAACCAGGTCTTGCACTTCGTCCTTACTGTCAATGAGCTTATTCGACAGCCAGCTCTTGTAAGCTCTACGGACTGGCAATGAACTACCGATCTTACTGTAGAAGTCGGCGGAGTCTTCAGATGTTAAAAAGGTAGCCTCAATGAACTTTTCTAATGCCCATTCCTCATAGATATCATGTGCAATGAAGTATGACCGAACCTTCTTATCATATGCGATGAGCTCGTCGGTCTGCAGAAGGCCTAGTATGGGCAGGTCGAAACCATCATTCTTAACATAGAAACTTCCGTCATTGGCACGACGCCTAGCGAATTCGATGAACGTATTTTCGCGCTCTTGATCCGTACCTTTTTTGCCGTTTGACCTATTAGCCACACGCTTATCCCACAATGCATCCTTGAAGTCGTTCTTGCTTGCCGATTGACTGAAACGGGCATAGTCGCTGAGATACTCATTTAGGTAGAACGGATTTCTTAGTAACTCCTTCAACTGGGAATCTGATGGTAAATTGAACTTATACTTTTCGGAGATTAACTTCAACGTTTCTGATGACATTTCTTCAATATCAACCGATTTAAATTTCAGGCTAAATAAGTTTAATAGCAAGTAACTAAGGTCATCCAGATAGTTTCTACGAGTGGTAAACACGACCTTCCAGCCATTTTTGAGTACCTGCCCGATGAAACCATTAAATAGGTTGTTGTCCTCTAGATCGTCTAGTTTCTCCGCCGAGTCAATTATTATGTACTTTTCGCTAAATTCGTCATGAATTTCCAGAAAATCATCAAAGGTAAATTTGTTATTTGGGTCAACCAGCGCATTGAGATTCGCAAGATTTATGAATTCCGCAGCCTTAAATACGAAAAATGGAATATCTTCGCTTAACGACCTTTGAAAATCTTTTATTAGTGCCGTTTTCCCGACTCCTGCAACGCCGCTCAGTAGCACAGGAAGGTTGCCCCTAAGTTCATTCCTGAGAGTTCGAGCGCTTGCAGACCTATCTACCTTAATTGACTGGTTTGCGTAGGGAATACTCGTCTGAATCTCATCCAGTATGGTTTTGGTTCGACTATGAATGCCATGGACGAAGTCTGCTTCGGTTGGTCCATCACTAAAAAAATGCTCCGCAATAATGTAGTTTTCTTGCGTAACAAATTCTGATTCGAAATTACTCGCTAGATGCCAGTCAATTGTAACGCCAAGCTTGAGAGCGTATTTTTCAATTTCTTCCTTAGCTGCAGAGGGACCACCTTTACCTTTTCGGGTGTCTTGACCAAAATCCTTATTACAGTAGAAACGAATTACTGTTAATTCTGAATTCGTCTCCTTTGCTTTTTTGATGCCGTCTTTTATTAGCTTCTTGTTTGAGGCTATAGGAGTGTCAAAAAACTTTGCCTGGAATCCAATATAATCATCGTCTACTTTGATCGGCTTAGTCTCTATACCAGCCTGATTAAATAACCTCTCGATTCCATGGGGCTTTTCGTAAAACTTACAAAACAGCAGATAACACATGAACTCAAATTGAGCCTGTTCCTTGCCGTTAGCTTTTGCAGCAAACTTCAGCCAGTTTATGTCTTGGATTTTGCCGGGCATATCTGGTCTAATTATACCCCGACGAGCCAATTTATCTCCCTAAATCGTTGCGAACGTTTGTATTCGTAAAACCACGCTTTGCCATTGCTTCATCGAAGCGTTTATCCATGTAGATCAAATCAACAATCGTGCCAGCGTAACAGTAGTTAAGCGTGATCAACCGAAGGAATGTTACTTTCTCGCCAAGATAGAAGCGGTTGATCGGAAACATCCAGAGGAGCCCAAGGGCGGTTAATATTTTGTAGGTCTTGCGGTCTTTCATGTAGACACTCCTGATTAGTTATTGGTAGCTGCGGAGTGCCTAAAATAAAAAGGGACACCGCAACGGTGTCTTAAGTCGTTTTTCCGCAGCAAGTTTTCACCTACTGTTTCGTGCGATGCCCCTTTCAAAGGTGAACGCCGAATAGGTAAAAACCCTACGGTTTCTTGCTACGGATTTTAACAACTTAAGACAAGAGTTATTATAACATTCCTGTCGAAAGGTGCACGACGGGCGACTTACTGAGATGGACAAGGTTACCCAGGACCAGGGTTTGGCAATATGAAACTAGAGTTCTACCGACATGAATTAACCAAGTCAGGAGCAACAGCTTACAGATGGATCGCTTTCCATCCATTCACGCTAAAGTAAAGGTCGGCACGAACTTCGGAGTGCAACGTTAACTAAGCCGATTCTGAATGGGTACAAGTCAGAATTTCGGCATCGACACCTTATGTAAATAGGATGGCTATATCTCGCCCAGCTTTTGAACTAGTAGCTCGATCGCCCCGTTTTGATAGACTGGCTCCTTTTGCTCGTTGCGATAGCTGTGGTCGGCTCTTGGTACCTCTACCACGTCTGCCGTAACGTCATGCTTAGCCAGCTCCGCTTCAACGGCTTCGGTGTTTCCAAAGCGGTCATTCTCGCCCTGGATAACTAGGCGTAGTTTGCCTTGCAGGGCTTCGGTCTTAACACTACCGATGACATAACCCAATACAACCACTTCAACGTTTTCGTCGGCTTGCCGTTCGAGCCAGTAGCTGGTGATAATGCCGCCTAAAGACTTGGCTACGACAACAATTTTTTCATAACCTTCATTCCGCAAAAACTGCACAACTTTATCAAGTGCAGCCGTTTCTTCGGTAAGCTCTTCGCCGCTGGAGTTTTCTTCGCCACGCTCGCAGTACGGGAAGTTAAAGCCGAACACGCTGCTACCGGTGCCGGTGAGTGCGTTGATGATATTTGATATGAACGGTGTTTCGATACCCTCAGGGCCACCGCCATGCAGAACCAAATAAACAGTCTTGGCGTTAAGTTTGCGGTAATATTTATAGCTCAGGTCTTGTAGCATTTTGTTCCTCTCTTTTCGGTTATTGTAGCAGATTAAGCTTTAGTCGCCCTCTCTCGAAAGGGATACATACAGCCGCAGCATGTTACTGCCAAGCACTTTTTTGGTAAGGTCATAGATTTCTCTGGCGTCTTTAACCGGTACTACTTTGCCATCGCGCTCGATAAAGGCCGACGGTGAACGTTATAAGTTCTACCAGCTCATAGAAGACCTGGAAAACGGCAAATATGATGGCATCATTGCCTATCACCCTGACCGTTTGAGTCGCAATACCTACGACAGCGGCAACATAGTGGATATGCTCGACCGCGGGCTTATTCTTGACCTCAAATTCCCGACTACTCACTTTGACAATAACGCCAGTGGCAAGCTGATGCTGAACATCTTGTTCGCGATGGCCAAGGAATACTCCGAAAAGCTCGGAGAGGGCGTGAAACGCGGCCTAGACGGCAACTTTGATGATGGGTTCGCCAGTGGATCGCACAAATGGGGCTACGATATCAACCCAGACGGCAAATATGTACCGAATGAGTCGTTTAGTCTTATCAAGAAGGGCTGGGAGATGGTGGCCAGCGGCGAATACAACCAAGCCGATGTCATCAAGTTCTGGCAGCAAGAAGACCTGCACTACTGGACTAAGGGAAACCGAAACAGTCAGCGCAAAAAGCGCAGCACGTCGCGCAAGGTTACTATCACCCCGCAGATCGCGTCAAAGCGCATCTTCCAAAACACTTTCTACTACGGATTGCTACGCAGCGAGACCAACAGTACCCAAACTGATCTGCGCGAAGCTTACAACGGCAAATTCCAACCGATGATAGACAAGGCCACCTATAACGCCGTTCAGGCCATGAGCCTTAAAAGAGCCAAAACTGGCAAGCCAGGCCGACCAGAAGCGCCGTTCTCACCCTTCAGGCAGTTTATACGATGCAGCGTATGCCACAACCAGAAGCGCTACATGAGTGTAGGAGTTACCAAGAACCCCAGGGGTAAGGGCTATATGCGTATGTGGTGCGTCAATCCGGAGTGCCCGGCCAAGAATAAGTCGATACGCATGAACGTGCTGCTTAATGATCTGTACGGAAAGCTGGAACATTTCAAGTTCACTGAAAAGGACTACACCAAGGCCAAGAAATACTTTGACCAGTTCGGTGACGAGAAGATAGCGGCGCTACGCGCAGAGCGCGACAGCAAAAATGGAGCGCTACGTCACATAACCAAGACGTACAAAGACGACACTTTGAATCTCAATCGCGATAAAAGCATGGGGGCAGAAATGAAGCAGGTTGTGCGCGACGAAATACAGGCCAACATCGCTAAGGCAAACGAGCTCAGGTCGGAAATCGCCAAGATTGACGAAAAACTGGAGCGTGTCAGTGATTTCGAGTTCACAGCCGATGAATTCTTGAACATTGCAAATATTGCGTCTGACAAGATGAAGGCGGCCGATGTAGTCGAAAAAGACGCCATCGCCCGAATGATGCTCTTGAACATAGAAATTGGCATAGAAAAAGCCCCTTCCTACTACTGGAAAGAGCCTTTTGCTACGTTGATAAATCAACGACTTGTCAATTCTGGTGCGGATGACTGGACTTGAACCAGCACACCTTACGGCATTAGCTCCTAAAACTAACGTGTCTACCAATTCCACCACATCCGCAGGGGGGTAATGAGACAACCACACTGGTTTTCTCATTGTGCCGGCAAAATGGAATACATTTTGCTGGACTGCTCTTTTCGGAGCTGCAAGGCACCACAGAGCAGTTGGTAACGAGAGTATTTTACGGCAAAACAGCTCAAAAAGCTACAGTAGGTTTTAGGCAAGGCGTTTATAGAAAATCAGCTGAGCGTCGCCATACGTCTTGTGCGAGATAATTTCTAAACCTGCGAACTTGCGAACTGTTTCGCTGCCAGGCCATGACAGCACAAACAGGCCATTTGGCTGAACATGCACCGCCAACCGTTCCAACACGTCAGGTCGAATATCGTTGTATGGCGGATCAGCCAGGACAATATCAAACTGCTGTGTCTGATTGTTTCGTGACCAACCGCTGATATTCTTGCGCCGGATCGTAATGATATCCTCTAACTTTAACAGCCGCACATTTTCGGCGATAGTTTTGACCGCTTCCGGATCAATATCAATTGCCAGCACCTCGCTGGCTCCCCGGCTTACTGCTTCAATACTACAGGCCCCGCTGCCCGCAAACGCGTCGAGCATTCTCAGCCCCGTTATATCTCCCAGAGCATTAAATAGAGCCCCCCGCACTTTGTCGCTCATGGGGTGAGTGCGGTGCGTTTTGGGGCTGGTAAAACTGCGACCGCCTAATCTACCGGCAATAACTCTCACGCGCCGCCGTAGGCTTCCCGGGCCGCTAAATACCAAGCTATTGTTACCATATTGATGATGCGCGGCAGTAGCTCACGGCGGGCCTGCTTGGCGAGTTTGGGTGTCCAGCCGGATTTATAAAATTGGTCATACATCTTAAGTACAGCTACTTCTTTAGCACAGGCCAGGAACGTCTCATTCAGACCCGCTGCGATAGCCGCCTCTAGCTGCTGTTCAGTTGGTAGGATATGACTATATCGCAGCGGTGCAATCATTGCCGCGATTCCCCACTCAAAAGCAAGATGTGTCGCAATCAGCCCTTTATCACCCCAAACCTGCCAGTTTTTACTAACCGTCTCCGGCAAAGTACCGCCTGGAATCAATAACTTGTCCTTAGGGGTCACCCGTGTTTCAATGCCTTCGCCGCGGAGGCGTATCAGTTCATCTTCGTACGGATAATGGTGTGCCGGAGTCAAGCCATCAACAACACCATGCGCTAGCCAGGCCGCTTCAAATGCCGCCCGAGTTTGATTGCCGCCTTTTAGAGCCGCTACCAGCTCCTGATAATTGTAATTTAGGATGGCGAGTAGCTGGCGATCATCTTCATTGTCTGGATCTATAAAGTGCCATAACTCCCCTTGAGCTGGAGTTTTTCGCTTGATGCCGTCAGGTCCATCGATGCCTTCAAAACGTACGATAGCCTTTTGCGCTGGAAAAATTTCGACATGAGACAGCAGCCGTGCAAGATGCTGACGCGCCACGCGGTCGATCTTTTGATGTGCTCCAAACCAAGCATCAAAATGCTTGAGAGGACGAAGTGTAGTGCCGGCGTACATTAAACCCTTCCAAAGGGTGCGTAACAAACTGTATGATTCACGAAACTACTCTAGCCTAGTTCAAATTAGTAACTGCACGCAGGCGCGTAACGCGTTGGTGTAGCACTGTATAGTTTAACAAATCTTCGCCTTTTTCGATAAACCTGTTTGCAGCTGCGCGAGCATTGGTTATCAACCCCATATCTGTTAGCTTCGCCACGCGCAGGTCTAAGGCGCCATGCTGCATTTGGCCGTAAATTGCCCCCGGACCCCGCAGCTCCAGATCTAATTCTGCCAGCTTAAAGCCATCCTGGCTACTTTCCAGCGCTCTAAGCCGTTTAGACGGCGCAGAGGAGTCACCCATCATAAGGTAACAATAGCCCTTATGACCGCCGCGGCCTACTCGACCCCGCAACTGATGGAGCTGCGCCAGGCCAAACCGTTCGGCACTCTGAATCATCATAACGCTGGCATTCGGTACATCCACTCCTACTTCTATAACCGTGGTTGATACCAGCACGTCAAGCTTATGCATAGCAAACTGTTGCATCACTGCATTTTTTTCTTCCGCCTTCATCTTGCCATGCAGCAGCCCTAGCTGGTAGTCCTTGAACTCTTTTTGCTTAAACTGCTCATATATCTTCTCGGCCGAGTGAGCTTCCAGTGTGTCAGATTCGGTAATCAGCGGACACACTACAAACATCTGCCGGCCAGCGTCAAGCTGCTTATGAATATTGTCATAAATCGGTTCAACAGAGTTGGGCGAGACAATTTCAGTATGAATTTGCTGGCGGCCAGCCGGCTTGGCATCCAGTATGGACACATCAAGCTCCCCATAGAGCGTGAGCGCCAGCGAACGCGGAATTGGCGTAGCGGTTAGTGACAGCAGGTGCGGCATATGACCTGCTTTTGCCATAAGTGTTTTACGTTGTTCAACACCAAAGCGGTGCTGCTCATCAATAATGATCAGGCCCAGTTTGTGCATATCTACTTTTTTCTGGATTAACGCCTGCGTACCAACTATAAAACGCCCCGAACCACTAGCAATCGCAGTATGCGCCTGTTTTTTTTGAGTAGCAGAAAGTGCGCCTACTAGCAGTGTAAGCTCACTAGCCATAGCCAGTGGTTCTAAAAGCTTGTAGATAGTTTCAGCATGTTGTCGGGCCAGGATTTCGGTTGGCGCCATCAGTGCCACTTGATAATTCTGGCGCAATGCCATCACCGCTGCCATGGTAGCTACCACTGTTTTGCCCGACCCTACATCACCCTCAACCAGCCGGTTCATCGGGTGCGTGCCCTGCATATCCCGATAAATTTGCCAGACCGACCGGCGCTGTGCATCGGTGAGCGTAAAGGGTAGATGTCCGACAAAATCTTTAGCCAATTGCTCATCAAAGGGAATAACCACTGACTCATCAGCGGCCAGTTCCTGTTTATTGAGCATGCTGGCAAGACTCAGCTCAAAGACCTCTTCAAAGCCTAAGCGACGTTTGGCCTCGGTTAGCTGAGCGCTATCGACTGGAAAATGCATAGCCAGCACTGCCTCTGCCCGACTCAATAGGTTTTGCTCCTGTATCAACCACCTTGGCAGCGTTTCGGGTAGCTCGCGGATTGAACTCCGGCAACTACTGACTATCTTGCGAATTTGCTTGCTGGTTATGCCTTTTGTTTCACGGTAAACCGGCACAATTCGAGCTGTATTCACCGTAAAGTCACTAACCAGTTCGGCACTGGGATTGGTAAGCTGCATCCGCTGGTAACTCAGTCCAAATAGGCCGGAAAAGTAATATTCTGCGCCTATTTTTAGAGCCTTGGCTCGGTACGGCTGGTTAAACCACACAATCCGCAAACTACCAGTTTCATCACCCACCACCGCCTCGGTGATATGCATGCCGCGGCGCACATAGCGGCTACTGGCCTGTTTTACTACGCCTTTTACCGTAACAGGGCCAGGACGGGTGTCTCGAATCGAGATCACTTCGGAGTAATCTTCGTAGCGACGCGGTAAGTAATCGATTAGCTGGCCGATAGTTTTTACCCCCAACACTGCTAACTTTTTAGCTAGCTCGTCGCCTACACCCTTTAGTGTTATAACTGAATTCGTTAACTCCATTGTCACCTTAGTATACCGGCAATCAACCCCTCTAAGAGCAAAAGTGTTTTGCGCTTGGGGAGACTGCCAAGCATAGAAGAAATAATGATGCGCTTTTACCGCAGGCCATAGCTTAGAAAGAGGAATATGTAACAAAGATGGCGTATTAAAGGAAGGTACCTGGAGGCCTAACCTCAACAAGGTAGTAGCACTATGCCACCCATAGGTATACCTATCAAGATTTCCCTTACGTTTAGTGCATTAGTAAAGGCGACTCTTAGCGTTTTTGGCAGTTTGTTTGGCAAGATGGTCGTCTAGTGTTCTTAGCTTGTACTCGATACCCCGTCGACGAAGCGCGACCTGCAACAAATTATCAGTTAACATAGGATTATTAGGCAGTAAGGGTCCATGCATATACGTGCCGATAGCGTTATGAGTACGTGCGCCTTCGGTTTTGTCGCTCCCATTATTGCCGTTGCCGCGAATTACGGTGCCAAAAACCTCCTGGTCTTGGCCGAGTATCGTGCGGCCGCTGTGATTCTCAAATCCATACAGCGTGCCGAAGTCGGCCGTCTCAATAGCAATATTGCCCACTAGCCGCTTTGGGCTAGCCATTGTCTCTACGTCAAACACCGCAATGCCTTTGATTTCCTGGCCGCCGCTAGTAATAAACCGTTTGCCAAAAAGCTGATAAGCGCCGCACACCAGCAGCATTGGCACGCCCTTGTCAACTAGTCTATGAAGCTCATTACCAATACCTAGAATGTCGTCTTGAATGGCATCCTGTGCTGAATCCTGGCCACCACCGCCCAACACAATATCAGCGTCCGCAGGAAACGTGTTGCCCGCATGATAGTAGTGGATCATCGGTTCCAGTCCATGCCACTCAGCGCGGCGTTTTAAGGTTAGCAGATTGCCACGGTCACCATAGGTATTCATTTCATTAGGATACAGGTGAACAATATGTAGTTTTGGCGCAGTCATAAGGTTTTTCCTGCTTGCTTCCCAAGCATAGCATGCAGTTTTAGCATCGCCGTATAGGTTGCAAATATCACTTTATTTTCAGATAGTCCGCAGAAAATCCGCAGGGCCTGCTCTAGATCCGGCTCGATAGTCTGTACAGCCACATCATCGTACTGTAAACGTAGCGCCATATCGGCAGCCCGACAGCCCGCAGCTAAGGCGACTGGCCTATGCTGCAAACTGGTAAAGTCAACATCCCACAGCCATGACATGTCGCGGCCATCAGCAATATTGTCGTTAATGGCAATCATAGTAACTGTCCCGGGCTTCACATACGACGCCAGCCCCTGCCGAAAACTAGCCGGGTTTTTTACCAGATTAAGTTGCAGCATGGAGCCATTTTTGAGCCTAAAAGCTTGGCCGCGACCAAAGGCTGGCTTAATCTTGGCCAGATCCTTAGCGAGCGCTGCTGGATCAGCTTTTGGTAGTATGGCCTGTACTAAAGCCAGAGCGCCAGCGGCGTTCTGAAAATTATGCTGGCCGGTTATCTGTAAATTTGTTGTGAACTTCTGTTTACCAAAGCGATACACCGCTTCAGTGCCCCGAAAATGCATTAACTCGACTGCAAGGGGCACCTCTGCAGCCTGTAGCGTTGCCGTCCCGCCGTCTACTGCAACCAGTTCATCATCACGCGGAAAATATGTCAGTAGGCTTGGCGCCACACCAAAATAACTCACCGGTATTTTAGTACTGGCCGCAATCGCACTTAAGCGCTGGTCATCAGCGTTAGTTATGATACGCTCGCTGGCCGAGAGCATAGTGTCGCCAATTAGTCTTGCCACCATGTCCACCTCACCAAAGCGGTCCAGTTGATCCCGACTGGCATTAAGCCCCAGTACAAAACGCGGTTTCAGCACCCGCGTGAATTGGGAGGCATAAGCTTCATCCAGTTCAAAAACCGCAATATCAAATGGCAGTCGTCCGGCCTTTGTAGCTTGCTGGCTTACACTGCTGATAATACCTCGGGTCAGATTACTGCCAGTAGCGTTGGTGAGCACTTTTTTACCGCTTGCCCGCAAAAGCTCTACTACCATTTTTGTGGTAGTAGTTTTGCCATTGGTACCTGTAATAATGGCCACCCCATCGGGTAGTTGCTGCAGCATGGCCCCCAGGTAGCCGGGAATCAACGTTTCTACAATCAGGCCAGGTAGGGCTTGGCCACCGCTTTTACCACGCAGTTTTACCGCCTGTGCAACCGTCTTCCCCAGTACCGTGCCCGTAACTTTGCGCATGCTACCTTAGGATTGGAGCTCCACTAGAGCAGAGTCTTTAAAAGCCTTGCCGCGCCGAAGCAGCAAACGGCCATTTTGGAAATCACCTGCCTCGAAGTTTTCGCGTTGTACCTTCTGGCCGTTGATGCTGATGGCATTTTCTTTTAGGAAGCGGCGGGCTTCAGTGTTGGAAGCAGCCAGACCGCTAGAAACCAGCGCACCTACAATAGATCCATCGGTGTTCGTTTTGTCCGCATTGCGTACTTCAGATCGTAAGACATCAACCAGCCTATGATTTTCTTCTCCGAGTTTTTCGAGCGAAAAATCACCAGTCAGGATCAACGTTACATTAGTCGCATCGTCTGTATTCTGCTCGCCGTGCACTAGTTCGGTAACCGCTTCAGCCAATCGTCGTTGTGCAATCCGTTTCTTTGGGTTAGCTCGGTGCTCCTGCATGATCGAGTCAAGCTCATTTTTATCAAACAGCGTATAGATTTTGAGATAATCCTCCACGCCGGCATCGTCACAGTTAATCCAAAATTGGTAGAACTGCGTAGGCGTTGTTTTAGCCGGATCAAGCCAAACGGCACCGGCTTCGCTCTTGCCAAATTTGATTCCTGTTGTTTTGTTTACAACAAGTGGTACGGAGTAAACATTGGCTTCGGCACCAGTAACGCGGCGAATTAAGTCTACGCCTGTAACGCTGTTGCCCCATTGGTCGGCACCACATACCTGTAGCGTAACGCCGTGCTCGCGGTAAAGATGCAGGAAATCATAGCCCTGAATTAGTGAATAGCTAAACTCAGCATAGCTAATACCAGCTCCGTCTTCACCCAACCGGCTCTGCACAAAATCACGGCCGAGCATCTGGCGCATGGGCACGTGCTTGCCCACTTCACGGAGGAATTCCAAGTAGCCGATACCCTTAAACCAGTCATAGTTGTCGACCAGGGTAAAATCCTGACCTGCAAATACTGTTTTGTACTGTTCAGCGATAGCTACTTTATTGCGAGCAATATCTTCAAGTGACTGCAGGTCACGCTCCTGTTTTTTGCCATCTGGGTCACCAATCATACCCGTGGCGCCACCAACCAGCAAGAACGCTTTATGCCCATGGTTGATAAAGTGACGAACCATCATAGCTGCCGCCAGATTACCAATTTGCATACTGTCAGCACTGGGATCCACGCCAAAGTAAAAGCTAATCGGCTCGCCATCAAGTGCTTTAAGTTCTTTAAATGTGGTCTGGTTTACAAAACCACGCCAGGTTAGTTCTTCAGAAAGTGTCATATGTACAGTAGTATACCGTTTCTCTGCACATCTTACACTAGTCTGGCGGTTGCAGAAATCCTGAACCATTGCCGAAAAAATACGTTTGTTTTTTAAATTTTGGTATACTTGGGAGGTATAAATGTGACTTCAAGAGAGACCAAAACGAAGCATGACTGATTCGAAGCAGCGTCCGCGGCGCCAAGCCGCCAAGAACACTTACACCACCAAGAGCGGTAAAACTATCAAGATAAACCGCAATCTTGGTGAACGCGTGCGCGCCAGCCGCGAAGCACGGGCGCAGCGCAAAGCAGCCTATCTTAGTACACTCCCTAAAGAGCCTTGGAAGCGATGGCTCTACCGGATGCATCCTAAGCGCCTGTATAAATACTGGTTCAGCCGCGATGGCGCCATTATGGCCCTCAAAATCGCAGGAATAGGTTTTGTGGTCATGTTCTTGCTGGTCGTTGGCTTATTCGCCTATTTCCGTAAGGATTTGCCCAAAATCCAGAACATCAACAACAGCGGCAATTCGGGCGGCAGCATCGCCTATTATGACCGTACCAATACGGTACTTCTATTCCAAGACTACGACGAGTTTAAGCGTATTCCTGTGCAGACTGGCCAGATCTCTAAATACATGAAAGAAGCGACTGTTGCTATCGAGGACAAAGACTTCTACCACGAAGGGGCCTTTAATGTTAAAGGCATCACTCGAGCCGCTATCAATAACTTAAAAGGCGGCAGCACCCAGGGTGGGTCAACTATTACACAGCAGCTGGTTAAACTGAATGAGAACTGGACCAATGACCACACGGTCAGTCGTAAGGTAAAAGAACTGATTCTGGCCGTAGAGCTGGAACGCGAATACAGCAAAGATGATATCCTAACTGCTTATCTTAACCTGGCACCGTATAGTGGCCTCGATTACGGCGTCCAGGCAGCGGCTCAAGATTATTTCCATGAAGATGCCAAAGATTTGACACTGGAGCAGTCCACTTTGCTTGCTGCCATCCCTAAGCAGCCTTCTAACTACTCTCCCTATGCCAGTCCCGCCTACAATCCTTCTGCTACCGACGAAAGTGCATTCTACAAAACTGAGGTCCTCGATCGCCAACATTATATTCTTGACCAAATGGCTAAACAGGGCTACATAACTCAGGATCAGGCCAACACCGCCAAAAGTGTAGATGTGCTTGCACAGGTGCAGCAAAGGCCTACCAGCCATTACGCCGGCATGAAACCAGGCTTTGCCTACGCGGTACTGTCAGCCAAAGAAGAACTTAACAAGGATTTCCCAGCCTCAGTTATTAAGACCGGCGGTTGGCGCGTAACAACGACCTTTGACGTTGGCTTGCAGAGTATAGCCAACAAATCATTGAGCGACAACACAACCGCGCTTCGCCAGCGTAAAGCTGATGATGCCTCATTTGTTGCAGAGGATAACGCTACCGGACAGATTGTAGCGCTGGTTGGCGGTATGAACTTCGACACACAGCAGCTGAACTATGCAAACGATGCACCAATTTCTCCCGGGTCCAGCATAAAACCATATTCTTACGCAACGCTTATAAACGACAATAACAATGTCGGGGCCGGCAGCATGATTGTCGACAATAAGGCACCACTACCCGGATACCCTTGTACCAATCCCAATAGGCCAGAAGACAAGAACCCCGGTAACTGTCTATTCGACGACCTCCGCAGGAATTATGGCAACGTCACGCTTCGTTATGCGCTTGGCAGCTCACTGAACATACCGGCAGTTAAAGCCTTTACATCTTCTGACCCGGCTGACACCTCAACAGCTGCAGATGGCAGCAACTGGCGGCGAGCTTCAGTTAGCAATACCATGTCCACTATCAACGCCATGATGGGCACATCGGACGGTTATAAATGCTATGACCCGGTAAAGTTGGACAATGAAGGACGATCAATCTTAAAAGCTCAAAGCAGCGACGAAGTAACTTGCGGCGCAGCGGCCGGCATTGGTAATGAAGCCTACACAACCTTAACCAACCACGTTAATGGTATCGCTACACTTGCCCGTATGGGTCAGGTAATCCAGCCATCTTTCATCTTGAAAGTTACTGACGCTTCGGGCAAATCACTGTCACTTCCTGCAAAAGCCAAACCCAAACAGGTATTAAAACCGGACTCTGCCTATATCATCAACGATATGGCAGCCGACCCAGGTGCATCATACCTCGCTTCTTACGGTGGCAGCTGCAATGCAACCAACTGTACCGGCTATCGTTTCCACCGATACAAAGGCTGGGAGAATGCAATCAAGACAGGTACGAACGAAGACATAAACGGTCTGATGATGAGCTGGAACACCAAATATACTGCAGGCGTATGGATCGGCAATTACGACGGTATGACTCCCTTCGCCGGGGACCCTGAAAAAGCAACTGACCCAATAATGAAGCAGTTCATGCAAGGCGCCATTGACAGTCTTGGTAATGTCAAGCCAGTCAACTGGGCACAACCAAGCGACGTCAAAACGCTAGCCGCCTACCCTTCAGCCCGACCGTTTAACGCCGAGAGCACACCGCCCAGCACTGACTTGTTCCCCGCATGGTATGTAGGAGGTAAGGGTAGCGGTAGCTCACAGGCTACAGACAAAGTTTCAGGGCTGCTTGCCACCAGCTGTACTCCGCCACTGGCAAGGCAGAACGGCGGCAGTAGCAACAGCCAATGGAATGTTGATATCTATTCGGGCGGTAACCCAAATGTAAGCACCTCAAGCAGTACTACCACCCCTAATTCTCGGGCAACCGATAACGTTCACAGCTGTCAGGATACGGCGCCTAAGGCCACAATTACCGCCGTCAACGGTGTAACCACGGATGGTAGTAATACACTTACTTGTCCGGCCACCGGCTGCCAAATTCTGGTGCACATTGATGCTGGCTCACATCCGCTTACCGATAGTACTACCTACCCGCAGTACCCTGGCACCTTAAGTCTGATCGTTAACGGGCAGACAGTGGGTTCACCGCAGGAAGTCGATGATACAGGCGACTATACCCTTACCTATACACCGCCGGCCGGTAGTAGTGGCAGTATTCAGCTTGAAGCGCAGGTTACCGACAGCGTCCTGTTCTCTGGCAGCGACACGCAAACAATTACAACTTCAGGCACTACAACGTCATACTACAAGCCACCGACTACTAGTGGTGGGCCTGGGAATGGTAATACAAACGGCCTGTTGGCAGGTTTTACCGCAAAAAAACACAAATAGAACTCTTAGAATAGAGCGACTATTTCTCTAGAAATTCATTGAGCGCTGTGCGCACATCAGGAACTACGTGCAGTAGTGACGGCTTATTAGCCTTAGAGCCACGCTCTTTGGGTCCAATAGCCACCTCAAAGCCCAGCTTTTTAGCCTCAGCTACTCGTTTTTCAATAAACGGCACATGCCGCACTTCGCCACTTAGACCCACTTCACCGAACACCACAGCATTCTGCTTAAGTTGTAGGCCCTTGGCCGCTGAGCCGATTGCCATACAAATCGCCAGGTCGGCCGCAGGATCATTGAGGCGTATACCACCAACGATATTAATATATATATCTTGTTCGGCTAGATTCAACTTGGTACGACGCTCCAGCATTGCCACTAGCAAGTTAATCCGGTTCAGATCAATACCGCTAGCCGCGCGTTTAGGGTAACCATACGACGTCTTATTAACGAGCGCCTGCACTTCAACCAATAGCGGGCGGGTGCCCTCAAGTGTAGCCAGCACTACCGAACCATCGCTTATCTGTCGCTCGGCAAGTAGGGCCTGGCTGGGGTTTTCGACCGGGTGCAAGCCGCGCTCGTCCATCTCAAGTATTGCCGCTTCACTGGTAGGCCCAAACCGGTTTTTAGTGGCGCGCAGCACCTTAAAGCCCCCATATGCATCGCCCTCCAGCTGCAGTACTACGTCTACGATATGCTCAAGTACTTTGGGCCCGGCAATACTGCCTTCCTTGGTGACATGTCCAACCACAAACATAGCCGTATTACTTGCTTTAGCAGCCGCCACCAACACAGCAGTGCTGTTAGTAATCTGCGAAACGCTGCCCGGTGCCGCCGCAACCGCTTGCACGGTCATAGTTTGGATAGAATCTACTACCACAAAGTCGTACATGCCATTCGCAATCGTAGCCGCCACATCTTCGGCGATGTTAGTAGTTGCCAGTTGCAATCGCTCTACACCTGTAACACCTAGACGTTTGGCACGCATGCCTACTTGATGCTCCGACTCTTCGCCGCTAACATACAATACTGAATGCCCCTCGGCCACCTGGCTCGCCAGCTGCATCAGCAGCGTACTTTTGCCGATACCAGGTTGCCCGGCTATTAAATTAACGCTCCCGGTTACAATACCGCCACCTAGCACGGCATCCACATCAGCAATACCAGTTGGCATCCGCTTATCGTCTTGCGCGGCTGATTTTCCGACCGCTTGCGGCCTGAGCACCGCACCTTGGCCTGCCTTTTTATTAAGTCCGGTACCGACCATTGTAGCTGTCAGTTGCACCTCTTCGGCAATAGTATTCCACTCACCGCATTGCACACAGCGCCCGGCCCACGAGCTATATTGTGCGCCGCAGTTATTACATACATATTTAATTGACGATCTTGCCATATTCGTATATCCTACTGTCCCGTAACCGGACTCGCCGAGAGTTCTTGCTGCAATTCATTTTCTTCAATCGCTAGTGCATTACGACTGACCACCAAAGCATTATGCTGTGCTATCAGCTCCCGGGTTTTAGCCTGTAAATTAGTGTACGCATCAACCTTCCGATTATAATCAGCTACAGTAGCCGCATTTCCACTGTCTTGCACCGCTTGTCGTTCTGCTTGTAGCCCGGTTTTTTGGCTCATTAATGTTGCCTCATTTGCATCTATTTGAGTTTTCAGCAGCTTCAGCTGAGCGTCATCGGCTGCAACTTGACTCTGCCTGCTGGTAAATTCTCCTTGATATGCGGCGGTGTAGGCAGCAACTTTCTGCCGGCTGGTAAAATACTGCTGATAATACTGTTCCAACGCACGTGGTAACTGCGCAACCTCAGTACCAAATATGGAGTGCATTTCGTTTACAATATCTTTCGGCTCAGATATTTTATAGGCGTTTATCGTATCCTTGATGCGCTGATCGGTTAACCCATGGTTATAGTAATCCATAAGCAGTGCATCCACTTTGTTTCGTTCAGCGCTTGAAAGCCGCCGATAAGCCGCATGGAGCATCTCATGGGCTGCCGTCACCTGCTCCACACCTTCCAAACGAGGATCAGTAACAGCATAGATGTAAATGCCGGCATCATTGCCGATATAGCAACCCAATACCACCGTTTTTTCGCTACCTGCTGGGCAGTGGTTAGCAAATGTGCTCCCGCCGCTTATTACGGGATGATTTACATAAAGCAGCCGCTTGGCTTTGGGCGTCAGCGTGTCATCGGCCGCTAGCTGTGCTACCGCGACAGGGGTAGCGTAGTCGTGCAGATGCCACCAATCAAGGAGTGCCTGATGCTTGAATAACACGCCGCCATACGCCACCACCAGCAACCCTAGCAGCACCGCTTGAACCCATTTTTTCATATCTAGCTCTAGTGTAGCAGACCCTGGCTAGCTACAAAGTTGTTTTTACCGGCCCGGTTTGTCTAACGCTCTATTGGACTGCTTATTCCGCAGCCGTCGTATAGGTCAGCTGATCGTTCTTGGTACCCACTTGTACAATATCACCCTTTTGATAGTGCTGGTCAAGTAGTTCCACAGCCATCTGATCTTCGATGGTGTCCTGAATCAGACGGCGTAGGGGCCGTACCCCATTCTTAGGATCATAGCCATACTCCAGCAGGTACTCTTTAGCAGCCTTGCTAAGCGAGACACTTAAGCCCTGCTTCTGCAAACGCGTCTTTAACTCATCAATTTGCAGATCAATAATTCTAAAGATATCTTTTTTGGTCAGCCCACGGAACACCACGACCTTATCAATACGGTTCAACAACTCTGGCCGCAATTCTTTTTTAAGCCGATCGAGTACATTGTCTTTGTTGGCTTCATGCATAGCATCAAGGTCGTCTAAATCCTTTGGACGATCAGCCCGAAAACCAAAGCTGGATTCTTTTTGCAGCCGCTCAGCGCCAATGTTGGAAGTCATAATGACAATAGTATTAGTAAAGTCCACGCGGCGACCCTTAGCGTCCGTAAGATAGCCGTCTTCCAGCATCTGCAGCAGCATATTAAAGACGTCAGGATGCGCTTTTTCAATCTCATCAAATAACACCAAACTATAAGGCTGCCTACGGATTTTGTCAGTCAACTGGCCACCCTCTTCGTAACCAACATAGCCGGCAGGCGCACCAACCAGGCGCGACACATTATGATGTTCGCCAAACTCGGACATATCTATTTTTACTAATGCGCTTTCGCTGCCAAAGAATTCGCGGGCCAGCACTCGGGCCAGCTCCGTTTTACCAACGCCTGTCGGACCCAGAAAAATGAATGACCCAATTGGACGGTTGACAGCACCGATGCCACTCCGGTTACGACGAATAGCGCGTGAGACCACCCCCACCGCCTCTTCTTGGCCGATCACATGCTTGCCAATGTTCTTTTCTAAGTTCAGCAGGTACTTAGCTTCGCTCTTAATCACCTTTTTAACCGGTACCCCGGTGATACGTGCTACAACCTCAGCAACGTCGTCGCTGGTAACGTGCAGACGCTTAGTCTGTTTTGTATCTTTGAGCAGTGCCTCTAGTTCTTCGTTTATCTGCGAGGCGCGGGTCTTGCTGCGCGCTGCTCGCTCATAGTCTTCATTATCAACCGCCTCGTCAATCCGAGCGTTAACTAGCTTGAGCTCCTTTTGCAGTTTGCGGACTTCAGGACTGGTCTTACCTTTTAGCACTCTTAGGTGCGCCGAGGTTTCGTCCAGCAGGTCAATTGCTTTATCAGGCATAAAGCGGTCGTTAATATAGCGCTTAGCCAGATTTACCGTATCTTCAAGTACTTCATCACTAATAGTCACCCCATGAAACGCTTCATAATGTTTGCGCAGACCCTTCAGGATAGATAGCGTCTCGGCCGCTGTAGCTTCAGGTACTTGAATTGGTTGGAAGCGACGCTCCAGGGCAGCATCCTTTTCAATATGCTTGGTATATTCGGCAGTGGTGGTAGCACCGATGACCTGAATTTTGCCACGTGCCAAGGCCGGCTTTAAGATGTTACCGGCGTCCATAGCACCTTCGGCCGCGCCAGCGCCCACGATCAGATGCAACTCATCAATAAAAACAATCGTTTTCTTGTCGTCTTCAAGTTCCTGCATGACTTTTTTAAGGCGTTCTTCGAACTCCCCACGGTATTTGGTGCCGGCAATCATGCCAGCCAGGTCCAACATCACAATGCGTTTATCAAGCAGGCTATCGGGCACATCTTCAGCCACAATCCGCTGTGCTAGACCTTCCACAATTGCAGTTTTGCCCACTCCCGGTTCGCCAATTAGTACCGGATTGTTTTTAGTGCGACGATTTAAGATGGTGATCATACGCTTGATCTGGTTTTCACGGCCTACTACAGGATCGAGCTTGCCAGAACGCGCCTGTGCAGTTAGGTCAGTGCCAAAACTGTCGAGTGTCGTTTTCTTGCCACCTTTACGACCGCGGCGTCCACCCACTTCCGCGCCGTTTTCACTATCGTCGTATTGCTGGCGATTTAGGAAATTCTCAAGCTCACCCATAAGCCGATCAACATCGATGCTCATATCACGCAGCAAGATGGTTGCACGGGCATTTTTTTGACTTAAGATGCTGTATAAGATGTGCTCGGTACCACAGAAATCCTGGTTGTAATCCTGGGCAACATCATAGGCCATTTTAAGGGTGAGCTTGGCTGTTTCACTGTAGCCTTTGGCACCCATGTTGACGACAAGTGTCTTAGGTGTCAGTTTCAGCGCCACCCGAGCCTTCTCAAGTGTTACCCCAACGCCTTCCAGCAATTTAGCGCCCATTGATGTGTCTTGGGCAAGCAAGCCCAACAATAAATGTTCGGTGCCAATATAAGCGTTGCCAAGTCCGCGGGCAATAGTGCCGGCATGTGCAAGGCTTGCCCGAGCGTTATCGGTCAGGAAGTTTGAAAATTCTTGGTAGTCGGGAGTGTTTGGTTGCATAATAGATCCCTCAATCTAGCGAATGTCTTTAGAAGTTTTCGCTTGACTCTATGATAGCGCTATTGGCACTCACCAGTCAAGAGTGCTAAAAAATCCTGCAGATGTGCCCTCGGCAATTCAATACATTAAAAATGACAGATTTGCTCTGTCATTTTTAAGTACCTAGGCTCTCTCCGTTTTTCTTACTCGCCGTGCTCTTCAATCGCCTCAAGCAGCGAAGACTCCAACTGCTCTTTTTTCTTGAGCTTCGGCTGCTTTGGCAGCTCTACCGTTTCAACCGTGCCTTCTACTTCTGGAGCCTTTTCGGCCTCTATATCCAGTTCGTATTCCACCAGTTTGCTGGCAAGGCGGACATTCTGCCCGCCCCGGCCGATAGCAATACTCAGTTGGTCTTCAGGAACAATAACCTTGGCACGTTTAGTAGCTTCATCCGCCTGTACACGAACAACCCTTGTTGGGCTTAATGCTTCAGCGATGTAGTCCGCAATATTCTCTTTCCAGACAATAATGTCAATCTTTTCCTGCTCACCGATTTCATTCATGACAGCGTTCACGCGTGTACCGTGACCGCCAACAAATGTACCAACAGGGTCTACACCCGGAACAGTGCTGGCGACAGCTACCTTGCTGCGTACACCGGCTTCGCGGGCGATGTTCTTAATTTCAACCGCGCCACTTTCCATTTCCGGTACTTCAGCACGGAATAAGTACTCTAGGAACTCGCGGTTACCGCGGCTCACAACCAGTTGCGGACCACGCGGACCACGCTCAACATCTTTCAGAAACACCTTCAGACGCTGACCGGGGTAGTAACGCTCACCCTGGATCTGCTCGCTCTTCGGCATAATGCCCTGAGCCTTACCCAGCTCCAGGCGGACAATCATGCCTTCGACGCGACTGACCAGTGCTGTGATAACAGTGCCGATCTTGTCCTCAAACTCAGCCAGCACCACTTCGCGCTCAGCTTCGCGCAGACGCTGCAGAATAACTTGCTTGGCGGTCTGGGCGGCCACACGGCCAAAGCTCTTTACTTCCTCGTGCACTTCGATGAAGTCACCAATTTGCGCATCCTTTTTCAGTACCTGTGCCTGAGCCAAGCTCAGCTCATAGGCCGGTTCGCTCACAGTCTCAACAACCTCTTTATTGACATAGGCGTCAACGTCACCAGTCTGCAGATTCATTTCTACCCGCACTTCCTGCTCACGCTCACCATAATCGCGGCGATACGCGGCAGCTAGGGCCTGCTCAACTACTTCTTTTACGGTAGCCTCGGGCAGATTTTTTTCATCAGCAATTGCTTGGATGGCGACAGCCAGTTGTTTGAAATCCAAATCCATAGATTTTCCTTTCAGTGCTTTCTTTATTATTTTTCAGATTGTATGAGTAGCCCACTTACGAAAAAAGTCGACCTGCTTGGCCGACCTAACAGATATAAGTATATCAAGGCTGACTCTAATGTCAACTACGAGCGGTCACCTCACCCACGTTACCTCTCAAACACGATAGTGCTGTAATGATCGTCCCACAGTTCATATTTGGCATGTTCTTCCATATAGCTTAAGTGTAACGCACCTGCCATCTAAATGCTCGGCGCCGTAAGGAGTCGCCGTGGTACACTGGAACTATGAAATCAGTCGCCCGCCTTTATAAACAATTCCAACCTGAACAATATGATGTCGTGTTCCGGCTCGACGAAGACGCCATGCGTTTTTCTGGCACGGTATCAATTCGTGGCAAAAAGACCGGCCGACCTGCGCAGCGTCTTACCTTCCACCAGAATGGCCTTAAAATTACGCACGCTAGTGTTACCAAATATGATAAGAAGACAGCCCCTATGGAGCTGACAATCAGCCGAATCAATAATCAAAATACCTTAAATGAAGTCCGGTTGCATACTAGCGAAATGGTTTATCCCGGTGAATATCTGGTGCAGATGGAATTTGAGGCCCCCATAACGGCGGGCATGACCGGCATTTATCCCTGTTTCTTTAAAGACGGTGATGCTGATAAGCAGCTGCTGGCAACTCAGTTCGAGAGCCACCACGCTAGAGAGGCTTTTCCTTGTATTGACGAGCCGGAGGCGAAGGCGGTCTTTAATTTAACACTTAGCACCCGGCCCGCTATTGTAGCGCTCAGCAATACACCAGTCAGCACTCAGGAAGAAAAAGACGGCAAGCTGGTAACTACCTTTATGCCTACCTCCCGGATGAGCTGTTACCTGCTAGCCTTTGTAGCCGGCGAAATGATTAGCAAAACTGCCGAAACAACCCGCGGTACTGCCGTAGGCATTTGGGCCACTCCTGTCCAGCCGCCGGAGTCATTTGATTTTGCGCTGGACGTGGCCAAGCGTAGTATCGAGTTTTTTGAAGATTACTTTGGCGTGGCGTACCCGCTTGCCAAAGCCGACCATATTGCCCTGCCTGATTTCAGCAGCGGCGCCATGGAGAACTGGGGCATTATCACTTACCGTGAGCGGCTGCTCCTGGCATATCCCGGTGAAACTGCTCAAAGTACCCTAGAACAAATTGCTCTGGTTATTGCGCATGAAACCAGCCACCAATGGTTCGGTAATCTGGTAACCATGAAGTGGTGGGACGATCTATGGCTAAACGAAAGCTTTGCCAATATGATGGAATACCAGGCCATTGACGCGATGTTCCCGGAGTGGCAAGTATGGAATACCTTTGTGGCAGCCGAGGGCTTGAGTGCCCTGCGCCGCGATGCCGTTGCGGGCGTACAGGCCGTGCGCACCGATGTGCACCATCCTGATGAGATCAGTGCCCTGTTTGACCCAAGTATTGTCTATGCTAAAGGCGGCCGGTTGCTGTACATGCTCAAGAACTACATCGGCGAAGACGCGTTTAGGGCAGGCCTTAAAAGCTACTTTGAAAAACATGCTTACGGTAACACTTCCGGTGCCGACCTATGGCAGAGCCTTGGCGCTGCCAGCGGCAAAGATATAGGGGCTTTTTTGAACCCCTGGCTTACGCGCAATGGCTTTCCTCTGGTTAGCATTACGCAGGATGGCCGCAAGGTTACGCTTGAGCAACAGCATTTCCTTGACAATGCCGCTAAAGCCGATCCCGAGCGCATCTGGCCGATTCCTCTGTTTGCAAACGTAGACAGCCCGCTTGACGAGCTACATAGCCGCAAACGCGAGCTAGTCCTTCCAGATGAAGCAACTATGCTCATCAATACTCAGGGCCGGGGCCACTATCTAGTCCGCTACGTTAGCGACACTCAAAAGCAAACTGTTATAAACCTGGTTAAGCAGCAGAAACTAAGCGAAGTCGATCGACTGCTACTTCTAAATGGTGGCAGCATGCTATCGCGCGCCGGTTACGAGCCGTTTAACAGTGTGTTGACTATGCTAGAAGCCTACACACAGGAAGCCAGCGAACCAGTTTGGGATATTATGGCGTTGGTTATTGGTGAAACTCGCCGCTTTATTGACCTTGACGAGACGCTTGAAGACAAAGTTAAGTCGTTTGCCCGTAAACTAGCAGCCACTCAAGTGGCGCGTCTAGGCTGGGAAGAACATCCCAACGAACCTGCCGCCGACACCAAATTACGTGCTCTGGTTCTAGGTCTAAGTACTTACGCCGAAGACCCTGCCACCGTCGCTAAAGCTACTGAGCTATTTACAGCCTATAAAGACACTTCCACTCCATTGCCAGCCGAGCTGCGTGCTTTAGTATTTATTGTGCCTATCAAAAACGGCGACCGCGAAGCCTTTGATTTTCTATTAAAGTTGCACGATACTACCCAGAATAGTGACCTGCAAAGCGATGCCTGCAGCGCTTTAACCGCAACGCGAGACCCAGAACGTGCCAAAGAATTACTGGCCCGGCTAAAAGACCCTAAGCTAGTCAAGCCGCAAGATGTCGATCATTGGCTGGTCTATCTGCTGCGCAGCCGCTATACTCGTGCAACCGCCTGGGACTGGATGGTTGCCAATTGGAGCTGGCTGGAGGAAACCTTCCAGAACGACAAGGGGTTTGATTATCTGCCACGCTACGCCGCCAGTTGCGTCAATACCCGCGAATACCAGCAAAAATTCCATGACCTGTTTGAAGATAAGCAGGATCAGCTTTTGCTAAAGCGCAACATCCAGCTTGGTTTTGAAGAGATAGAGACCCGTGTAAACTGGCTGGAGCGCGACCTAAGTTCTGTCCAACAATTTTTTAGCTAAATGCTGCACTTTAGCAACTTTTTAGTAACCGTTCAGGGGGGCGGCTTGTGCGATTTTAAGCAATGTCTTCGATAAAGTCCGCGATTTGATAGCCATCACCGGTAAGTTCAATAGCTGCCAGCATATACTCACCACCATATCGTGTGATAGCCGCCCAAAGCTCAGCCGCAAAGCGCATCTGACGAATCTTGCGCGGGGTAATATAGTCAAGACCGCTGCCCTGGGCTGTTGACCGGCGGTATTTTACTTCAACCAGCAGCACCAGCCCATTAGTATTTCGTGCAATGATATCAATTTCCGCTCTAGGATGCCGCCAATTAATCGCTACTATTTCATAGCCCTGCTGCTCTAAATACGCTGCTGCCACTTTCTCGGCGTCATGGCCGTGCGCATAGCTTGTCATACTAAGAAAGCCTGAATCGGTTTATAGCTCTGCCGATGAATATCGCTAACCCCCAGCATTTTAAGTGCCGAGCTGTGTGCGGCAGTACCATACCCTACATGCTTGGCAAAACCATAGCCGCTATATTGTTCGTCCAGTTCGGTCATATACCTATCCCGGGCAACTTTAGCGACTATGCTAGCCGCACTCACCGCCGGCACGCTATCATCAGCTTTTATAATTGCCCGAGCTTTCGAGTTATGGGCAAAATAGTTAATGTTACCGTCAATAATAATCTCGTCGTACTTTAGTGTAATTTCCGCAAGGGCCCGCTCCATAGCTGTTTTCACCGCCCAAGTTAACCCATGCATATCTATCTCTGTCGGCCAGACCCAACCTAGTCCTGTCGCTACAGCATTGGCGTGAATCCATTCCGCACTTGTCTCGCGCTGACCTTTTGATAACTTTTTACTATCTACTAATCTTACTTCTCTCGCTTTAGTGTTTTGCCCTTTGGGAGGACAGTCCTCCCAAATAAATGTTAACGCTGCATTTTCGGGAAGTATAACCGCGCCAGCAACTAAGGGGCCTGCCCAACAGCCTCTGCCCACTTCGTCTATTCCAACGGTTATCATGGTAGGTATTGTAGCAAGCAAAACCTCCGTGTTTTTTCAACGGAGGTTTTTGAGGGGGGGAATACAGTAGACTTTAGCTATTAGCTTCGTGCGCTGCTTTAACGGCTTCAGCCTTGGCTTCTAGCTTAGCTTCCTCGGCAGCCTTTTCAGCAGCCTTGGCTTCTGCTTCAACGGCAACTGCTGCTTTCGCTTCAGCTTCCGCCTTTTCGGCTTCTACGTCGCGAACATCATTAACAGCTTGACGGTCAAAGTCGAGGCTCTGCAAACGAGCGCTCTTACCAGTCAGCTTGCGCATGTAGCTTAGGTAGTTGCGGCGAACTTTACTGCGCTTGGTGATTTCTACCTTAAGTACTAGCGGATTGTGCAGCAAAAAGCTTTTTTCCACTCCCACGCCGCTAGCAATACGACGAACGGTAATACGGCTGGTATGGCTGTCCTTGCGGTCGGTGCGAATCACCAGGCCCTGAAAGATCTGCACGCGCTCTTTGTTGCCTTCTTTAATTTTCTGGTGCACCTTTACGGTATCGCCAGAGCGCACGTCTACTACGGCGCCTTTTTTGAACGATTGGTTGAGTTGCTTAATGTATTCCATAGTCAGATGGAGATTATACGCTGTTTCACCCCTGAAAGCAACACTTTGTACCATGCTAGCGAGCAGTGCCCGTCCGCTAATCTTGCCGGAACCTTTCTGAATAGGAGTATTATTGGTACTACCTATGACATTGGAATCGTCTTGTTCCGCGCCTTATGATGACTCGGAAGTCGTCATATCTCAAAGGTCCGAACAGGATACCCTTGATGCAGCATACCTCCGCGTAATAGCCAGTCAGCTTTGCTTTAATGCGGACATGCAACCCGTTCAACAAGTCATACGGACTCCTTTCATACATCGCACGGAATCAGCAGAGTGTACAGTTGCTGAAAATCCCGGCGGTCTTGCGCTGTGGATAACAGTTAAAGCCATTAATGCAGCAGCCGCAGAGCGGCATTTCTCCCCCGATCATAACAACAAATTTCAAACATCCGGAGAGGAATGGTATGCCGACCATAGGAGTGGCTTTCAGGAGACCGTAGATTTAGATTTTTCAACCTATTTCTCTGCATGTTTAGCCAATGCAGTCGTAGAGGAGTACTACCTACCCAAAGTACCTCAAGCCGGATTAACACTTACTGATTGGGCAAGTCTTATTGGCCAAGGATGGTTCGCAAAACTTGCGAATACACTGGCTTTTGGGCCGCCAAACATCTACACGACCCTCGGTCTAATTACTCCGGATTATGCTCCGGGTGCGTTCAAGCAAGCATTAAACGATAGACTTAACTTGAAACTCAAAAGTCTTTTCGAGGTAAGCCAACAAACAGAACCCTCTGAGCAAGGACAGCTGCCGCCAGTAACCATCGTTACAGCTCTTAGAGAAGAGCTGCGTAGACGGCGACGTGGGGAGCATACATGTCCCGGCGCCCTTAAATCTGTGGCCATATCCGAAGAACTTACCAAAGACCCTCGTGTTAAACTCTTTATTGAAGAAGCTGGGTTAAAACTTCAGTCTACAGGTGACACTGCACATTCCCGATACGCACTGGCGTCGAGCGCCATTACGCAAACGCTGCAAGCGTTCTCGCAGGCGTTAAGGAGCTATGACGAGCAATTTGGGACACCGGCGGTTTCTCTGGAGGCTTTGCAAAGGGCATCACGCGACCGCAGTCCAGTCGTCAGTCACGTCAAACGAAAGCCTCTAGGTTTGCTTGCCGCCTACAAACCCTCCTAGCCTACTACGCGGTAGACTTCTTCTAGTGTGGTTTCACCGGCGCAAACGCGCAAAATCCCATCCTGCACCATCGTACGCATGCCACTCAAAATAGCAGCTGCCTCTATAGCTTGACTGGATAGCACCGTAGTATGCTGTTCTAAGAGCGTGCGAATCTCACCGGTCATTCTAAACTGTTCACGGATAGCAATCTGCCCCTGGTAGCCGTACGGGTTTTCAGCCGAAGACCCGGGTTTAAATAGTTGCAAGTTATGCACGTCGGGCCGTTCAATCCCGGGCGGCAGCGTCGCAACAACCTCTGCGATCTTGGCGACCTCCGCCTCAGTCGGCGTATATGGCTGCTTGGTAGCGTCGTCGAGTCGGCGGATAAGGCGCTGCGCCATTACCAAACGAATAGCCGACACAAACAGCGGATTCTGACCAATAATGTCCATCAGCCGAGTCAGCGCTTCGGAGGCTGAACCAGCATGGTAGGTACTTAAAACTAGGTGACCCGTAAGTGAAGCCTGCAGAGCAGTTTTAGCTGTATCGTTATCGCGAATCTCGCCCACCATGATGATATCAGGATCCAAACGGAGTGTGGCGCGCAGTTTGTCGCCAAACCTCGCGTCATCACCATGTTCGTTGCTGTGCACCGGTATCTGCGTAATACCCGGGAACTGATATTCCACCGGATCTTCGATGGTGATAATCTTGCGTTCTTCGCTGTTTAATGAATTAAGAATGGAATAGAGCGTAGTGGTTTTGCCGGAACCAGTCGGGCCCACTACCATCACCAAACCGCTAGGCTTTGCCACAATATCATCAAGTACCGCACGCTGCTCAGGGCTTAGATCGAGACGGTCCAGGTTATATTTGGTAACGTCCATATTAAACAACCGCATCACCACATCCATGCCATTAATTGTCGGCACGGTTTCTAGACGTACATTTACATCTACTATAGTGCCATCAGCCATTGTCGTCTCCTGGCTAATGTGGCCTTGCTGCGCTTCGTCCGCCGAAGTAGACACGTTGCCGGCACTAGCAATGGCACTGACAAGCATACGGTAGGTCGCCAGTTCTAGCAGCGCTATAGGGTGTAGTACGCCGTCAATACGAAACCGCACTCTCACCTCAGTTGCCTGTGTTTCAACATGAATGTCGCTGGCGTTCAGGCGATGAGCCTGGCTGACTAAATAGGCAAGCATATCCGCAGCCCGAACTTGTTTCAGCGTAGCAGAAACTTGAGCTACCAGTTCTTCACTGCCAGCGTTATTGACCGCAATATCCTGATAAATCACCTGCTTGGGCGGATCATACAGCAACATGTACTCTTTGTAGCCAGTATTAGAAATGAGCGTAAAGGCAATCCGCTGATCAGTAAAACGCTGCAGCAGCTCGTTCATAGTTTGCTGCGATGTAGTGGTAGTAACGCCAAATAGTATATTGCTGCGGTCTGCCTGAATTGGAACAATGCGCAGCCGGTACATTTCCTCGACGGTCAGAATATCCTTGCATAAGGGCTTTTCGCTGTGTGCAGTATTCAGATATTGTACCTTCAATATCTGGGCACGGCGTTCAGTAGCGAGCTCTTCGTCGCGACGGGCATCCTGTGACATGGTTCTTATTGTAATCATAAGCGTTACTTTTCGCCACCATAAATTGCTACACTAAAGAAATGACCCAAAGAGACATAGTGGTGATCGCCCATGATCTGCGCAGCACTCATAACGTGGGCTCGCTGCTACGTACCTGCGAGGGTCTGGGCGTAAGTCAGGTCTATCTAACAGGCTATACACCGTATCCCGCCCTACCGGCAAACGATCCAAGGTTGCCCCATATTAGTCAGAAATTGACAAAACAAATCAATAAAACTGCTCTGGGTGCTGAAAGTATGCTTCCCTGGACGCATCTTGAAAGCGTTGCGGTCTGCATTGAGCAGCTTCAGGCCGATGGTTACGTGATTGCCGGACTGGAACAAACCACTGATAGTATTCGCCTGCCCGACTACCAGACACCCGCTAAAGTAGCATTGCTGCTTGGACGGGAAGTGGAAGGCATCGAGCCCGCACTTCTCGGTATATGCGATGTACACCTAGAGATTCCGATGTTTGGGCGCAAAGAATCGTTTAATGTCGTCCAGGCGGCGGCAATAGCTTTATACCATTTACGATTCTCATGAAACACTTATACGCTATCACAAATATGGTATGATGTGCTTACGCTTTTAACGTTTTAAAAAACGAACATGACACTTACTAAGCCACCACAACCGCGCCGGCCCGTTAATCATCGTAAACGTACCGGTCAACATCATAAGCAGTCGGGGCACTATGCTAAACCCTACTGGCCTTATTTGCCCATTTTTGCAGTACTCAGTGTCGGTATTCTGTTCAACAGCTTGCTGAACCATGCGCACCATAACGTGCTTGGGTATGCCACCGGTATTAGCCCTCAAATCCTTCTGGCCGAGACCAATGGCGACCGTACTTCCCAGCATAAACCGGCCTTGCAGATGAATGTCGCACTAACCGCTGCTGCCCAGGCAAAGGCTAACGATATGGCCAAGCGAAATTACTGGAGCCATGTAACACCAGACGGCAAGCAGCCCTGGAGTTTTATAAAATCGGCCGGCTATCAATACGAGGCTGCTGGCGAAAATCTGGCATACGGCTTTGGCAGCAGCGACCAAGTAATGACCGCCTGGATGCACAGCCCTGAACATCGTGCCAACATCTTAGACGGTGATTACCAAGATGTCGGCTTTGCCACTGCCAATGTCGCCAATTACCAAGGAACCGGTCCAGAAACTATCGTCGTAGCTATGTACGGCGAACCGGCTGGCATGATAAATGCCAAAACTGGCAATACCACCTCAGCGCCTGTGGTTTTGGGCGCGCATACCAAAGCCGTTTCACGCTTGTCGTTGCTCTCAACCGCCAGTTGGCTACCTATAGCGCTTGCGGCGCTATGTGGCGCAGCGCTAACACTATTCTTTATCCGCCATGCACTTGCGTGGCACAAAGTGTTGGTCCGCGGCGAACAATTCTTGATACACCACCCCTTCTTTGATGTTTTCCTGATGTCAGCCACCGTTCTTGCTTTCCTACTTTCACCCATTGCCGGCGCTATTTTGTAAGCTAATACCACTTAAGAGGCTATGGCAAGTAGCTCATCCAACCAGGCTCTTATTGCAACACTACGTTACTGACACCAACAAGTGTCTGTAGGCGCTCAAGTGCAGCAGGCTCAGCGCTCATGCGGGTTGGCAGCTTAATCGCTTGTTTGGCATGGTCAGGACCCAGGACCAACACTACTTCACTCTCGCCCTGCTGTTCATCGATGGTCGTTTTGAGCTGGGCGAGCATTGTATGGTCGTCGCTTTTAAGCAACCGTATGTAAACGCGGGAAGGTTTGTCAGCCGCTTCGACTTTTTCAGCTTTCTCGGCCTTAGCTACCGCAACTGCCGTTTTGAGCGCACTGCCTTTGCGCTTTGCTATTTTAATCTCACGCTGCTTACGTCCAGTGCTTTGATAAGCCGCCGCTTGTTCGTGCGTCACTTCACGTCCATCGTCTACTAATATTTTTACGTCTTCGGTAATAGTACCATCGCGGTCTTTGGCATTTACCTTGCCGCGGACAATTACTACCCGATCGCGTTCCCACAAGCCAACGGTTTGCTGATAGGTGCTTGGGAATAGAATCAGTTCCATTTCGCCGAATTCATCCTCAATTTTAACAAACGCCATTTTCTGGCCCTTTTTAGTAAGAATCTCACGAGCATCAGTTACTACGCCACCCACCACTACCGCCTTGCCGTCATGTTCAGATTTAAGACTGGTGAGCGGCAAGGTTTGCTCAGATAGCAATATACTAAACGCCTCCAACGGCTGTTGGCTTAGGTACAGTCCCAGCAGTTCACGCTCCCAGCCCAGCAGTTCACGTGGGTTCAGCTTGCTCGGCGGCGCATCAAGTTTAAGCGTTGGCTTATGGCTCATATCTTCACCGGTCAGGTTACCAAATAGATCGGTCTGGCCACTAGCCCGTTCTTTGGCCAGCCGCTGGCCGTACGCCATGATAGTATCGAGATTGTGGAGTAGCGTAGAGCGATCACCAAAGCGGTCAAAAGCACCAGCTTTAATGAGGCTTTCAAAGGCCTTGCGGTTAACCACGCGTGTATTGATGCGCGACACGAAGTCCTCGAGGTCAGTAAATTCACCGTCCTCTTCACGGGCACGGATGATCTCATCCACCGCACCCGATCCTACGTTCTTGATAGCATCCATCCCAAAGCGAATCGGCGCTTTGCGATTATCGGCTTTATCAGTGTCAAGCACCACGGCAAACTCATGAAATGACTCATTAACATCAGGCGGCAATACCGTCATACCTACACGCTTACACTCAGCAATCTCAATTGCCAGACGGTCAGTGTCGTCATAGTCGCTGGTCATCAGCGCCGCCATAAAGGCTGCCGGATAGTGCGCTTTTAGATACGCCGTCTGGTAGCTAATCAGTCCATAGCAGGCCGAGTGGCTTTTATTGAAACAGTAATCGGCAAAACCCAGCAGATCTTTCCAGAATTTCTCAATTACCGGCTGCGGGACACCATTAGCGACAGCGCCGTCTACAAACTTAATCTGCATTTTCTGCATTACATCAAGCTTCTTTTTGCCGATTGCTTTGCGCAGCGTATCGGCCTCACCGCCGGTAAAACCACAAACTTCCCGGCTGATCTGCATCACTTGCTCCTGGTATACTAGTACGCCATACGTGGTTTCTAGTGCGCCTTTCATAAGCGGATGAGCATACGCCACTTCTTCAAGCCCGTTTTTACGGTGAATAAAGCTATCAGTCAGGCCAGCGCTAAGCGGTCCCGGGCGATACAGCGCACCCATAGCAATCACATCGTTAAATTCAGTCGGCTTCAGTTCTCTTAAGTATCGCTTCATCCCAGAAGATTCAAACTGGAACACCCCAGTGGTATCGCCGCGGCCCAGCAGCGCAAAGGTCGCCTCATCATCCAGCGGAATAGTAGTGAGATCTATGTCCTTGTCATACACACGCTTGATAATGCGCAAGGTGTTTTTAATAACCGTCAAGTTAGAAAGGCCCAAAAAGTCCATCTTAAGCAGGCCCAGCTCTTCAACCTGACCCATGGGGAACTGTACCGCCACCACCCCCTTTTGGGCCATTTCCAGGGGCAAATAGTTAACGAGTTCAGCGGGAGCAATCACCACACCGCAGGCATGTACACCGTGACTGCGCACGGTGCCTTCCAGCGCGATCGCCATATCAATCACCGCCTTAGCAGTTTCGTTGGTTTCGTACTCGCGCTTTAATTCCAAATCATCCACAATACTCTTTTTCAGCGGAATGTGACGGCCCTGTACGGGCTGCGGAATCATCTTGGCGATACGATCAGCTTCAGCGTAAGGCACCTGCATGACTCGGGCCACATCACGCACTGCGGCACGAGCGGCCATTCGACCAAACGTCACGATATTACTTACCCGGTCGTGGCCATATTTATCAGCGCAATATTGGATAACCTCATCGCGCCGGGTATCCTGAATATCCACGTCGATATCAGGCATCGAGATGCGGTCAGGGTTTAAGAAACGCTCAAATAACAGACCATACTCAAGCGGATCAAGATCAGTAATATACAGCACGTAAGCAATAATTGAGCCTGCAGCGGAACCTCGCCCCGGCCCAAAGATAATCCCCTGGTCCTTACCCCAGTTAATAAAGTCTTGCACGATCAGCATGTAGCCGTTGAAACCCATGCCATCGATGACTCCTAGCTCATAGGTCGTACGCTCGAGCACCTCCTTGGGAAGCGCTTTGCTAACCTTGCTGATACTCATCTTCTCGGCCGCCTCACG